>OBHX01002242.1_pt1 | contig 15322 bp, 16 predicted proteins | sample 1519331 | NCBI WGS metagenome assembly OBHX01 (sample SAMEA2602897, study PRJEB22501) | metagenome
GGAATTAACCTCCGTACCCGCATCGTCCGCGTTGAGAAAGCGGATGCAGAGGGCGACCCGGGAAACGTCACGGTAACGATTGCCAACAAGACGCAGGATATAGCGGGCAGTATTTCCGACTTGCAAAGCCGCGCCCTCATTTCCGAGACATACGCACAGGGCGCGACCAACCAACAAATCTATAATTTCTCGGATAACGCCGACGCAACGCATCCGGCGAAACTGCAACTCTATATCTCCGACTCGGTGGTACGCATTAACAAAATGCTCCTCAATATCGAGTTCGAGGCGTTCCGGGCGTATGAGAAAGCTATCGGCGGCGGCGGTGGACAGACGACGAGCTCCGGCGGCGGACAGACGACGAGCTCCGGCGGCGGACAGACAACGAGCTCCGGCGGCGGCTCTACGACCTCCTCCGGCGGCGGGCAGACCTCCGGCGGAACGGCGCTCGAGTCCTCGAACGTGCTCCCGAGCGAGACGAACGGACAGGCCGTGCATAACCACGGTATTTCTCAACACGCCCGCCTCGCAACGACAAGCGACGGGAAAACCGTTGACGGATACGAGACGTTCATTTGGTCGGGCGCGCATACGCATCCGTCGCACACGCACAGGATTTCCGCACATACACACGAGGTCTACGACCATACGCACACGGTAAGGGCGCACACGCATACGGTGAAAGACCATACCCACACCGTAAAAGACCATACCCACGCTATCGAGTTCGGCATCTACGAGGGACAACGCGCCTCGAAAGCGACTATCAAGGTAGACGGAAAAGAGATACCCGCGCCGTCCTCGTATAGCAATATCGACATTGTGAAGTATCTCGCCACGGACTCGAGCGGGAAGATACGCCGTAACTCGTGGCACTCGATAGAGATACTCCCCGATAACATGAGTCGTATCGTGGGCGCGGTATTCGCTCAAACATTCTGTAATTCTCGCGGCGGCGGGGACTACTAAAAGGAGGAAAGAATATGTCCGAATTAGTGACAATGTACCCGGCGCAAGCCAACTCCCCGGAGACTTCGCTCTCCGGCGCGCTGACGGCGGCGGGTACGACCGTAAACGTCGTTGACGGCTCCGTACTGCCGGAGGCTCCGAACTTGCTCACGATTGGAGCGGACGGCTCCACGGCGGAAACGGTGCTTATGACCGCAAAGAACGGGAACGTGCTCACCGTCACGCGAGCGCAGAACGGCACGACCGCCCGGGCATGGTCGGCGGGCGACGTTATCGCCCGATATTTCACAGCGGCAGACCAAACCGCCATGCAGGAGAATATTAAAAAGCTCAACGAGGGCAAGGCCGAGAAACCGGCCTCGCCGACGGCGGGACACTTCGCCGGGCTCGACTCCTCCGGCAACCTCACCGATAGCGGCAAAAAGCCCGGGGACTTCGCCGACGCGAGCCATACCCACACAGGCAAGGCGGACAAAGTAAAGAGCGCCACGGCGGGACACTTTGCCGGGCCCGACTCCCCCGGCAAACTGACCGACCCCGGCAAAAAACCGGGCGACTTTGCCGACGCCTCCCACGCTCACGCGGGATACGCCGAGGTAAAGATTTTCTCCGGCGTGTCCGTCGCCGCATCTGCATGGGTGAGCGACAGCACATACGCGGCGTATCCCTATGCCGCCTCTATCGCCTGCCCCGGCGTGACGGCGAGCCACGTCCCCGAGGTCGTGTTCGGTGCGACAGAGGCCGCGAGCGGAAACTTTGCGCCGGTCGCTCTCTCCGGGAGCGGGACGGTCAAAATCTACGCCGCGACAAAGCCGACGGCGGCTATCACGGTGCAGAGCATTACTTGTATTAAGGCGGTGAGTTAAAAATGATTGGTAGAACAAACGCAGTCAGCAAGCCCGGAGTCGAGCTCTCCCTCGTGGTATCCGTTACGAGCGGAGCGGCGGTCACGGCGACAAAGGGCTCGAAAACGGTAAACGGCACGGCGGCGGGCGGCTCGTGCGTCCTCTCCTTGCCGGAGGCCGGTACATGGAGTGTAAAGGCCACACTCAACGGGCAAACGTCCGACACGAAAAACGTCTCCGTCGTCGATAGCTACGCGGTGGCGCTGACGTTCTTTTCCGCGACGATTACCGTCAACGTAGACTCCGGCGCATCCGTCACGCTGAAAAAGGGCGGGACGACAATCGCCACAAAGACGAGCAACGGGACGGCGGTTTTCACCGTCACGGAGACGGGGGCGTACACGGTCACGGCAACAAAGAACGGGCAGACGACGAGCGGCTCGGTCAATGTCGTTTCCTCCGCGACCTCCTACTCGCTGACGCTCTCTTTCGTGAGCTCTACGCTCAACAATAACGAGTGGAGCGTTATCAAGTCCGTTTCCGACGCGGGACAGGGCGCGAACTATTGGAGCATCGGCGACCGAAAGGCGGTCACGCTTAACGGCACGGTCGGAAAGCTCTCACTCTCGAATGTCACGACCTACGCTTTCATTATCGGCTTTAACCATAACGCAAGCGTCGAGGGCGCAAACCGCATCCATTTTCAGCTTGCAAAGACCGCGCTCTCCGGCGGTACGGACGTGTGTTTCTGCGATAATCAATATGGCCCGGATAGCGGATGGTCGTCCCCGGGTGCGGGCTATTTCGTTATGAACGCGAGTAACACGAACTCCGGCGGATGGAAAAGCTCGCAAATGCGTACAAACATTTGCGGGACGAGCCTCTCGAGCTATTCCGGGACGATTATCGCAGTCATTCCGGCGGAGCTCCGTGCCGTCCTCAAGTCCGTTACCAAGTACACGGACAACACCGGCGGCGGAAGTACGGCGGCGAGCAACGTCACGGCGACGACGGATTACTTTTTCCTCCTCTCGGAGTACGAGGTTTTCGGGAGCATTTCGAGAGCGAACTCGAACGAGGCGAGCAAGCAAGCACAGTACGCCTATTATTCCGCCGGGAACAGCAAAATTAAGTACAAGCACAACGGCACGAGTACCGCCGCTTATTGGTGGCTCCGTTCTCCGCGTGCGAGCACCTCCAGCTATTTCGTGAATGTGAGCGCCGACGGGACAGTCGACGGCTCCGGCGCGCGCTATTCCCTCGGCTTCGCGCCCGGCTTTTGCGTATAATTCGGAAATCGAGACTTGCGCCCTCAATGGGCGCATAGTCGGCGAGGAGGAAAGAAAATGTCCGTACCAAAATCGAGACGCGGCGAAAGCCCGGCGGAGTATATCAACCTCGCCCGCGAGATTTATGTATTCACATACAACCGCGTCCGCATCCTGCCGAAAAGCTACACCTTTTATTTTTCCTTGCCGCTCTACAACGCGGCGCGAGAGGCTTATCGCATGATAAAGACGGCAAACCTCATTTACGTTGACGAGAAATCTCCCGAGGAGATACGCCGCCGGAACATCCAACGGCGGAAAGAGTATTACGAGACGGCACAAGGCTATTATAACTCGATGCTCGACGTACTCGACCTCGCGTATCTGACCGTCAACCATGAGAAGATACCGCCGAACGTCCTCAAAGAGTGGGTAAAGCTCATTACGGACGAGCTCTCGCAAATCTCTAAAATCAAACGGAGCGATAAGGCGCGAGCTTAATCCTCCGCGTGATTAGGTTATATTCCGTATCGCCGCTAATTGGTGGCTCCGTTCTCCGAATGCGAGCAACTCCAACAATTTCGTGAATGTGAACACCGACGGGACAGTCAACAACAACAACGCGAACTATTCCCTCGGCTTCGCGCCCGGATTTTATATCGACACGGGGCAGACCGAATAACTCCTCACGGAGCGAAAGCAGTCCCCATATAAAAGGGGAATATAACCTCTCTGACGGCCTCGCGCCGTCGGACAAACATATACCGCGATACGGTTAGCCGGACGCTCCTTGCATGGGTGCGGAGTGCGTGTTTTCCGTGCTTTCATGGCTCGCCGTTACGCATTTTAGACAACACGCCGAGAAAGAAATGTACGAGGTATTTTTATTTTATGAACAGCGCAGAACGACGCGAGGCACGGTATCAGCGTCGCAAGGCCGCACGAATGAAAAAGAAAGCCGCCGCGCTCCGGGAGTACGGAGATTTCGAGACGGTTTTCTCATTCGAGCGGCTCTATGAGAGTTACCGCGCCTCCGTCCGTGGCGTTGGGTGGAAAGCGAGCACACAGCGATACAAAGCCGCCTCGCTTGCCAACGTCACAAAGACACACGAGGAATTGATAGCCGGGAGATACCGCTCCAAGGGCTTTTACGAGTTCGATATTGTGGAGCGGGGAAAGCCGAGGCATATTCGGAGCGTCCATATCTCCGAGCGCGTCGTACAACGGTGCTTGTGCGATTACTGCCTCGTGCCGATGCTCTCCTGGTCGTTCATTTACGACAACGGAGCGAGCTTGCGCGGCAAAGGGTACGATTTCGCCGTATCCAGGGTGACGCACTTTCTCGCGGAGCATTACAGAAAACACGGGCGGGAGGGCTACGTCCTCGTATTCGATTTTTCAAAGTATTTCGATACGGCACAGCATGAGCCCGTTTTTCGAGAGTTCGAGCGGAGCGGCATCGACGACCGCCTCGTCGCGCTCTCGAAATATTTTATTCAGAACTTCGGCGACGTGGGGCTCGGCCTCGGGAGCCAAGTCTCACAGATTGCCGCGCTCGCCCTGCCGAACAGGATAGACCACTATATCAAGGACGTGCTCGGCATGAAGTATTACGCTCGCTATATGGACGACGGGTGTATCATCAGCGAGTCAAAGGAAAAGCTCGAGATTTGCCTCCGGGAGCTCCGGCGGCTATGCGCCGAGCACGGTATCCGCCTCAATCCGAAAAAGACGCAGATTATCAAGCTCACGCGCGGCTTTACATTCGTCAAGGTGCGCTTTCGATATGGCGCAAACGGGAAAGTCGTCCGCCGGGCAACGTACAAGGGTATCCGGCACATGAGGGCAAAGCTACGCATTTTCCGGCGTTGGGTGGACTCCGGCAGAATGACGGCGGCGGACGTGGAAACGTCCCTCGTATCATGGCGGGGACACATGAAAAGATTTCACTCGTACCACATGGAGCAGAGCGTTGAGCGGCTCTATCGTGAATTATTCAAGGGAGGGTAAGCTATGGAATATGTCGTTTATCGGCGTTTTAAGGCCGAGGGCATCGACGGAGCCTTTAACCTCCGATACGGGACGACCGTAACGGAGCGGGACGGCTTTCTCTTTGCCGCTGACGGGCGGAAGATTTGCGCCGCAACGTCTGAAAACGGATGGGAGCATTTCAGACCAAACACGCCGGAGGGCGCGTATCGTCAAAAGATGCTCGACGGCCTCTATCACTATTACGGCAAGCACGAGGGCGCGTCGGACTTCGACCCGGAGAAATGGGCGGGGGCGGAAAATCTGTATTGGAAAAACCTCCTCCGCACGATGAACACGCAGGAACTCGAGGAGTTTTATAAAAAGCGGCTCGGAAAGCTGCCGAAAATGGAGGGATAACGTATGTATGCTATCAAAAGCGGCGGAAAGGTCGTCGGCTACTCCGATACCGTTGTCTATGTCCGCCTACACGAAAACGGGTGCTATGTCCCGTGCGACGAGGCGGAGGCCGAGGGCTTTTGCATCAAGACGGCAATCGACCGCAAGGACGAGGAGACGGGCGAGACGACGACATATCTCGAGGACTTCGTTTACGCTTTCGCCGACGGCGGGCTCCTCGGTATCGAGCCGGTCGGCTCCGTGGAAAATGTGAGCGGTACGCTCATGCTCGCCGAGAACGATAAAGTTCTCGATATTCTGTTAGGGGGTGCGGCGGAATGATTACCGTTGAAAAGGCGAAAAAGCTCCGGGCAATCATCGAGCGGGCGGTCGCCGCGCTCGAGCTCGACAACGAGGCCGCGCTTGAGTGCGTCGAGCTTTTCCCGGCATGGGAGAACGGCAAGGCGTACACCGTAGAGACGAGGGTACAGTACGGCGGAAAGCTCTATCGTTGCGTGCAAGCGCACACGTCGCAAAGCGATTGGACTCCGCCGGTCGCCGCCTCTCTTTGGAGCGGCGTAACGGTAGACCCGGCAACCGGGTACGACGAATGGAAACAGCCGACCGGCGCTCACGACGCATACAAAAAGGGCGACCGCGTTCTCTTTAACGGCTCCGTGTATGAGAGCCTTATCGACGGAAACGCATACTCCCCGGCGGCGTACCCGGCGGGGTGGAAGCTCATCGAATGAGCGCGGCGGTCTACACGGTCGAGCTCGACGGCAAAATCATAGCGCGGCGGGAGTCTCTCTTGTGGGTGAGGCTTGACGCTCCCGGCCTCTATGTCGTATGCCCGGAGGCAGAGGGCGAGGGCGTTATCGTTGACGGGGAGATTTACCACGTTCGGGGGTGTCCCGTATTGCCGGGAAAGCAGACAGTTAAACTCGATTATTACGAATTATAACGGAGGTTAAGAATGGACTATGTAGGAGCGATTATAGGAGTCCTCGGGACTATCCTCGGCGGCGTGTTAAGCTATGCCGCTTTTCATAGGAACTCGAAAAAGGACAGCGAGAGCGAGGGCAAGGAGGCCGGAACAATGTTGACCGAAATCGGGTACATTAAAGGCGGCATCGACCGTATCGAGCGCAAGCAGGACGCACAGGACGCGCGCTATATCGGCATGGCGGAGCGTATGTCGGCGGTGGAGAGCTCGGCAAAGTCGGCACATCATCGTATCGACAGGCTCGAGGGGCGCGAGGTGCGGGAGGACGGATAATGCCCGCCCGCAAAGGCGCGGCGCGGCGGCGGAAGTTCAAAAAATGGGCGCTCGAGGTATGGAGCTTTGCAAAGGGGTATCTCTCCTTTTCAAAGCTCCTCGTTTATGCCGTCCTCTATATCGACTACAAATCGACCATGACGACGCTCGACCTCTGCCGGATTTCCGTAGCCAACAACTACACCGGCTCGCTCCCGTATTTGACCGCCCTTATCGCCTTTTTACAGGCCGCGACCGCTACCGTGCTCTCGTTCTCGCTCAATAAGAGCAAGGCCGAGAACACGACCGGCGGAATTACATACGACACGGCAACAAAACGAGATTGCTAAAGGAGGTAGCAAAATGAAAGAAATCATCGTAAAGCGGCTCGGCGCTCTCTTGAGTGTAAAGAGCCTCGTCACGCTCTTGCTCTCCGGGGTATTCGCGTACCTCGCCATTACCGGGCAGACGAGCCAAGAGTTTATGACGGTCTACACGGTCGTTATCGCGTTCTATTTCGGAACGCAGACGCAGAAAATCAGCGACGCGGTAGACAAGACTCTCAAGGGGGAATAATTTATGCTGACGGTGGAGAAGCGGATTATTTCCCGGAACTTCACGCGCGCCGGAGCGGGACGGAAAATCGAGTATATCGTTATCCACTATTTCGGCTCACTCGGCACGGCGGCGGCGGTGGCGAACTACTTCGCCGGAGCCGATAGGCAAGCCTCGGCGCATTACTGTTTAGACGAGGGGAATATCGTTTATCAGTGCGTCGAGGACAATAATATCGCGTGGCATTGTGGCACGTCCGGCGGATACGTTCATCCGAGATGCAGGAACGCGAACAGCATCGGGATTGAAGTACGCCCGTATAAGCTCGATAAGACGACCGCCGGGAGCGCGGCGGCTCGGGATTGGTATTTCACCGAAAAGACCGTCGATAATCTCGTAGAGGTTACGCGGGCTCTCATGGAGAAATACAATATCCCCGCCGAGAACGTTGTCCGGCATTACGACGTTACGGGGAAATGGTGTCCGCGCCCGTGGATGGGCGACGACATGAACGCCTATTATGGCACGAGCGGAAATGAACAATGGGCGAGATTTAAGGCTCGCCTCTCTGAAAACGAGGAGGTTTTCGACATGGATATTAACGAGGCAAGAAAGCAACTGACCTCTTGCGCCGATACCGGAGACACGCCCTCCGCATGGGCGAGAGAGGCGGCGGAATACTGCAAGCGCAAGGGTATTTTCAACGGCGACGGAGCCGGAAATTTCGGATGGCAACAGCCGATTACCCGCGAGGCCGTCGCTTGCATCATCTACCGCGCACTCGAGGCGGCGGGCGCTCTCGGCAATCTTTCCGACGTATAATCGTGCAGAAAAAGCGGGCGGGGCTCTATGGCCTCGCCCGCTTTTTTGTTACGCTTTTAGTGCTTTACGTGCGTTATTTCTCCTTTAATGCACGTATATAGCTTTTTTGCTCCGATTGCCGCATACTTGAACATGAGATAAAGGCCGTAGAACAGGCCGTAAAGCATCCATCCGCAAGCCAACACGGAATACCAACAGAAATAGAAACAGCCGACGAGCACCAAAACGAAAAGGAAATACCAACAATTACGCCGAGTCAGCCGGAGGCCGACTCCGAGCCGAAAGCCGCTCATTGACTTTAGGCGCTTCGAGAAACTGACAAACATAGCTCAACGCCTCCCGCTTTTTGCTTTCAGATACGGGACGAGTCCCCATGCGACCAGCGCGCCGCCGATAACGAGCCCGCACACGAAAGAGGAGATATTCCCTTGTACGGCGAGCGAGACGGCGGCGAACAGGAACAGGACACCGACGACAATCTTTACGAGCATAGCGGCCTTTGACTGCCGCATACCCGAAACGCGCTCGCGCTCGTCTGCCTCTGCCTTGCGCTCCTCCGCCTTGCGAGCTTTTTCTCTATCCGATTGCTCGGACTTCTGTTTATCTACACAACGCTTGCAGACATAGCGGCGGGACTCGGGATAATAAGCGCCTCCCTCGTTCGCGTCGAACTGCCTCCCGCACTTCACGCAAGTAACAATATGCTTTTTCATGGTATGAGTAACTCCCTCCTATTTTTTCGGTCTGCTGACCTTTAACACAATTATGCGTTGCGTATGTGCTAAAGTCAAGAAAAATGCAGAACATTAACACACAGGAGGCGAGAGCTTGCGGATATATGATTTTGAGGGAAAGAAGAATATAAGCGGAGAGCGCATCCGCGAGGCACGGCTAAAGCTCCGGCTCTCACAAAGCGACCTCGCGGCGCGGGTGCAGGTCGAGGGCGTAACAATGGAGCGGGACTCGATAAGCCGTATCGAAATCGGAACGCGGTTTATCCCCGATTATGAGATACCCGTCTTTGCCCGCGTCCTCGGCGTGTCCGCCCTTTGGCTCCTCGGAATAGAGTAAATCCCCGGCTCCGTGCCGGGGATATTTTTTGCACTTTTTTCTAAATAACGCTTGACATACTGCAAGCAGTATGATATTATAATAGACAGAAAGGAGGTAAACGCATTGAGCAAGCGAAAAAAGAAACGCGGCAACAAGGCAGAGCCGGACAGCTACTTAAACCTTGTTACCGCAATCCTAAATCTCGTGATTGCTATTCTACTGCTGATAGAAAAGCTCACCGAGTAAAGGGCAGGGGGAGAAATCCCCCTTGCCCTCCAAGGATAACACGAAATGCGCTCAATGTCAAACGACCATGACAACGGTTATCTATGTTTTGTGCGGGGTAAGCATTACCCTATCCGCAATCTCTATTTTCATCAACGCCAAAAGGAGGCGGCAGAATGGCAGAGGAAAAAAGAAAGACTAAGACCTCGACGGCGGTAAAGACTCGATATAATGAAAAGGTCTACGACGTTATTTCGGCGCGAGTCCCGAAAGAGCTCGCGGCGGCTTTCCGCGAGAAATGCACAGCCGAGGGCATACCGCAAGCACAGATTATCAAAAAGGCGATAGAGGACTTTCTATCGCGGTAACGAGAGGGCGGGACTTTCCCGCCCTTTTTTCATATCTCGAGGGAGGGCGCGCTATGGGAGAGCGGACGTATAAACAACTTAATTGGACGAGCCGTATCAAGCTCGAGACGATGCTCAAGCATGGACACTCGAAAAAAGAAATCGCCGAGGAGCTGGGCGTACATATCAGCACCGTTTACCGCGAGCTCAAGCGCGGGACGTATGAGCATCTAAACTCCGATTACACGACCGAGGAACGGTATAGCCCGGAAAAGGCCGAGGCGCGCTATCAAGAGGGGCTCGCCGCGAAAGGTGCTCCGCTCAAGATTGGGAAAAATCACGCCGCCGCGCAGTTTATCGAGGACAAAATCGGAAATGAGGACTATTCCCCGGCGGCGGTGTGCGCTCTACTCAAGCAGGAAAAATATAAACACTTCGGAATAACCTTTTGCCGTGCGACGATTTACAAGTACGTCGAGGACGGCGTTTTCCTCACGCTCACAAATCAAGACCTCCCGGAAAAGGGCGACCGCAAAAAGAAGCATAGAACAATCCGCAAGAAACAGGCTCGGGCATCCAGCGGCACGAGTATAGAGCAGAGGCCGGAGTATATCAACGAGCGGCAGGAGCCGGGACATTGGGAAATGGATACCGTCGTCGGGAAGAAACGGACGAAAGCCCGCCTCCTCGTCCTCTCCGAGCGCGTTACGCGGCGGGAAATCATTATCCGCATTAAGGACGGGCGCGCCGAGACGGTCGTCGCGGCATTAGACCGCCTCGAGCGCCTTTACGGTGCGGCGTTCTATCGGATATTCAAAACGATAACCGTAGACAATGGCTCCGAGTTCGCGGATGCTGACGGCATCGAGCGGAGCGCCCGGCGCAAGGATGCAAAGCGGACGACGGTCTATTACTGTCATGCGTATAGCTCTTGTGAGCGCGGCACGAACGAGAATATTAACCGCATGATACGGCGGCAATTCCCGAAAGGGACGGACTTCGACAAGGTGACGGCGGCGGAAGTGAAGCGCGTCGAGACGTGGCTCAACAACTACCCGCGAGAAATACTCGGCTTTATGTCCTCGGCGCAAGCGTTTGAGCTCGCCTTTGACCGCGCCGCATGAGCCCTCAAAAATTTATTCTATCTTTTTCGCACAAAATACTTGACATTTGCGGCTGCCGGACTTGACGCGGTGCGGCAGGATGTGTAAAATAGTCGGGCGAGCAGGCCGGACAGCCGCGGGCACGAGCCGAAAGGCTGTGCGTGAGGAAAGTCCGGGCTCCACAGGGCAAGGATAACGGGTAACACCCGCCAGGGGCGACCCTCGGACAAGTGCAACAGAAACAAACCGCCCGAGCGATCGGGTAAGGGTGGAAAAGTGAGGTAAGAGCTCACTCGCCGGCTGGAGACAGTGCGGCGCTGTAAACTCTATCCGGAGCAACACCGCGGAGGGACATATGGCCGGCCCGGCCGTCCCATGGAGGTGGCTGGAACGCACCGGCAACGGCGCGTCTAGATAGATGGCTGTCGATTACAGAACCCGGCTTACAGGCCCGCTCGCTCAGCCTGTCAAAAGCGTCTGACACAGACGGTTTTGGCAGGCTTTCGCATATCGATTTCCCGCGGCAAGGAAAACGTAAGCCCCCGCCAAACGGCGGGGGCCGCACACCGTGCATCGGCTTCGGCGGCTGAAACCGAACATAGGCAAAACGACGCCGGACAGGGCTTCCCTGTCCGGCGTCGTGGTTTTTGCGCGGTCTTTGATAAGCAAAAAATCCTGCAGCCGCAACGGTTGCAGGATTTTCTGGAGCTGCTACCCGGATTCGGACCGGGGACCTCATCCTTACCAAGGATGCGCTCTACCGACTGAGCTATAGCAGCATACAAAGCCCGCGGAGCTTTCGCCCCGCGGGTGGCGACCGAGAAGGGACTTGAACCCTCGACCTCTAGCGTGACAGGCTAGCGTTCTAACCAACTGAACTACTCGGCCTCGTCGCCTCAGCGCTTGTTTAATATACCAGACGATTCGACTGCTGTCAAGTTATTTTTGAAAAAATTTTCGGCGATTTTCATTTTCCGCTCCGGCCGGTCTCCTCCGGCGCAAAAATGTCTCCCGGGCAAAAAAGCCCGGGAGACACACGCGAGAAAATTACTTGGTGATCTGGAAAGCGCGCGTGATGGGCGCTGCCTGATAGTTGCCGCCCAGAGTCACGACCGTCACAACATAGCGGCCGGGCTCAGTCGGGGGTGTCGTGGTGCTGGAGTACGGCTTCCACCTGCTGGTGAAGCCGGAGTACAGGTAGTGCACAGAGGACTGATCCTCGACTTGTTTCCCGTTATAGCTCAGCGTCGCACCGAAGTCGAAGTTCTTCACGTCCGCAGCGGAGATCTTGCCATTGGTGAAGTTCTGATTCCAGTCGAGCTTCACACCGGAGTAGTGCTTTTTCACAACGAGAGCGCCCATACCGAAGCCGGTGTTGTAGTTATCGTTGTTCGTGATCGCGTAAACGGTGTAGATACCCACCTGATCCGGCGTACGCAGGGCAATGCGGACATTGTCCAGCAGGGTGATCTTGTTGAACACGTTGATGATCTGCTGCAGCGTAGTGACGTCAACACCCATCAGCTTGAGCGCTTCACGCACTGCGGCATACTCGCTGCCATTGGCGATCTTGTCCAGATTCTGCTTGAGTTCGCCGACGGTGATGCCCTTGTCCATGATATCCTGGATCGTCCGCAGACCGACTTTTTCGAGCACAGGATCAACAGCCTCGATGAACGCGTTGTCTGTGTAGCGCTCGGGCAGCTGCACGAACACGCTGGACACGCCGGTATAGACCGTGAAGATGTCAAAATCGTCCACGGGATCGGTGGTGACGAAGCCCTCGCCCGGCACTTCATCGGCGTAGATGCTCGTCGAGTGCACCTTGACGGAGACATTTGCCTTCTTGACCGTGAGCGAGCCTTCCTCAGCCTCGCTGGGACGATAGGTCTCGCTGCCGTTGAAGGTCACGCGGATCTGCTGCTCGCCGGCACCCATCTGGGGGTAGAAATACTGGAGTTTGCCAACACTGATTCCATCTTCTCCTTCGATCGGAACCCACTTTTGGAGTCCTACGTCGCCGCCAAGATCACCGGCCACGACCTTAGCCGTTGCGTAATACTCGATCGTAAAGTCGTCCACGCTCAGCGTGCTCTTGTCGGGCAGCGTGGAATCGTCCCAATCAATGACGTATTCAAAAATCTGCTGCGTCATGGCAGCGGCGTCCTTATTGTAGATGAGAGAGATGCTCGGCTTAAGGACGACGGTGCTGGCCTCGCGGCTGTCGGTCATCTCGACGGTGACTTCCGCCGTATAAGCCTGGTAGTCTGCGTTGCCGCGCCAGGTGAAGCGGATGGTCTGCTCGTTCAGGCCGAACTTGAAGCCAAAACCGTCAAAGTCGAGTGGCTGGAAATTCTTGGCAAGATCTGTGCCGGCGTTATACTCCACCGTCACGTCGTTGATGGAGACGTTCGGATCAGCGCTCACGAGCAGCGCCTCGCGCAGAGCCTGCGCGGTCGCCTCGTAGTTGATGCTCTGATCCTTGTTGTAGACCATCGAGACTTCGGTCACGCCCTCTTTGCGCGTGAACGGAGCTGCCGCGCGGCCGGTGACGGCCACATTCCCTTGCCACTGCCAGGCGGCGTAGTCCTTGCTGCCGCCCCAGGTGATGCGCACCTCCTGCGTACCTTCACCGATGGCGGGATAGGTCAGCAAATCTTTTGTGCCGCCTTCCAGCGGCATCCATGCTTTGCCGACGCTGCCCCAAGAGCCGCTCTCAGCCGTAGCATAATACTCGATGGTCACATCATCCACGGTCAGAGCCGGGTTCGTGCTCACAACGACCGCATCCCAGACCTGCTGCCGGATGTTGTCATAGATCGCCGCGCCGTCGGCAGTGAAGGCGAGCTTGAACGTCGGGTTTTCCTTCGTCACCGCTTCGATGCTTGGGCGCTCGGTGAAGGTCACCGTCGTCGTTTCAGAGGACGCCTTGTAAGTATTGTCGCCCTTGAAGCTGATCTGGATCTGCTGCTCCCCCGCAGAAATGGCGGGGTAAGGTGCAAGATTGACCTTATCGCCATCCAGTTTCACCCATTCATGAGCCCATCCCGTTGAAGACGTCGCATAGTACTTGATCTCCGTATTCTCCGTCGTCAGAGACGGGGTAGTCCCCTCGTCCACGACCTGCTGGAGAATGGCTGCACGCAGCGCGTCAAAATCCAGCGTGCCGTCTTCCTTATACGGCAGCTTCACGCTGGCGTCCTGCTTGAGCGTGATGGACGAAGAGAGCTTCTCCGCCTTCGTCAGCGTTACTTCCGCTGTCGTGTCAGCAACACGCACCTGATAGCTGCCATCCTTGTTGTCCTTCAGCGCGGGGTGGGTAAAATTGATTCTATTATCTACGCTAGTAAACCCATTAATGGAACCCCAGTCGGTATGCGTGGCAGAGATGCCCAAAAAACTCTTGCTCTTGCCCTCGCACTTGTACTCCCACTTGAGACCAGTTTGACTATCCAGAAGTGCGCTCTGCTCTTCCTCGCTCTTCTGGTCAAAATCCTTGACCAGCGCGCGCGTCAGCGCATGGTTCACTTCATCGGTCGTCATCGTGGACTTAATGATGGCCGTACCGTTTTGCAGCGTGTAGTCGATGTCATCCGCCGCGAACACGGCCGGCGAGAACGCGCCGACCTGCGACAGCAGCAGGACCGCCAGCAGGCATGCCAGCACCCGCTGCAGTTTTTTACCTGTCATGATGTTTCCTCCTTTGTTTCTATTTCGCCAAGTGGATCTTGCATGCCTCCGCATGCATGGGACTTTATCATCCCACATAGGTGTTAAGAACACGTTAACAAATCACCCAAAAAATTTCAATTTATTTATTTAAAAAATTTATGATTATTTCGAAACCTATCTATTTGAAATTCTGATGCAATCGTAAAGAAATGTAACGAAAAACTTTCTGCCCAAAAGCCGCATTTCCCTCTTGCATTTTTTTGCGCGGTGTGCTATATTATTTGAGCAAATAAAATATCCGGGTGTAGCGCAGTTGGTAGCGTGCTTGAATGGGGTTCAAGAGGCCGGAAGTTCGAATCTTCTCACTCGGACCAGCAAAAAGTCCTGTATTCTCAAGGAATACAGGACTTTTTCTTTTTCCGTTTTTGCGTGCAAATTATCGATGCGGTGTGCAACGGGTGTGTAATGGTGTGTAATAGAAATTATTTATCGGAAAGCTGTTTCACAGACTGATTCAGCCCCGTCGCCGCCCAGCCGGACACGATGCCGACGGCGGCAGCGTGCTGATCCTGCTGGGCGCCGTCACGATCCTGATCAAGCTGCTATAAACGATCCGCGCCCGCGCTCCGATATGGTGCGCGGGCGTTTGCGATTCGACGCTTCGCGCAAAGATCGTTCCATACCTGACAAAAAATTTGAATTTTATGAAGTTTTTTCGGCGCCTACAGCATTCGACACGTTTCTGCTCCATTCTGTGTTAGACTGCGCATCGCAGCGACCGGAAGACGCAGATCGGAAGAGCACACGTCTGAACTCCAGTCACCTTGTAATCTCGTAT
>OBHX01002261.1_pt1 | contig 15224 bp, 18 predicted proteins | sample 1519331 | NCBI WGS metagenome assembly OBHX01 (sample SAMEA2602897, study PRJEB22501) | metagenome
GCTAGACTAAGTCATCCAGGCGCCAGGTTGTAAGCGCCTCAACGGCGGTCTCCACACTGGAGAACGCCGTCATGATCCAGGCCGGAATCTCCGGATTCAGCGCTTTAATCTCTTTCAGCGTTGCGTTGCCGTCCATCTCCGCCATCCGTACATCACACAGTACCAAATCAAATACGCGTTCGCGCACCTGTTCCAGCGCCGCTCGCCCGCTATAGGCCAGCGCGACCTCATAACCCCAGCCGCGCAGCAGCGCCTGTAAAATGGTGCAGTGGCTGATATCGTCATCTACCACCAGAATATTGATTTTTCCGCGCGTCATCCTTGTTAATCCTGTTGTTTCGCTTTGGTCGGCAGCCAAAGGGTAAAGGTCGCGCCTTTGCCCTCAACGCTTGCCACCTGAATGGTGCCACCGTGCTGTTCGATAATGTTCTGCACTACCGCCAGCCCGAGGCCGGTTCCGTCAGCTTTGGTCGTATAGTAAGGCGTAAAAATGGCCTCCAGCTGTTCCGCCGCAATCCCCTTCCCACTATCGGTAACCACAATTTTAACGCGATCGCCGCTGCTTTCATTCGCTTCAACCGTGATCGTGCCCTGACGACCAATCGCATGAATGGCGTTCAGATACAGATTCAACAAAACCTGAGTCAGTCGGTCAGGATCGGCCTGGATAGCGGGCAGCGTAGAATTGGCCGAAAAGCGGAGCTGGATTTCCCGGCTTGCCGCATCCTGACTCACCAGGTGTAATGAGTGGGTGATAACCTCATTGAGATCCACCTTTTGCAGCGTCAGATGCGCAGGTTTCACCAGCTCCAGCAACTCACTCACCCCCCGATTTAAACGATCCGCCTCTTTCGCCATCACCTGTGCCAGCTCGTGCGACTCGCCTCCTGCCGGGGTTCGCTCGGCAAAATACTTCGCTAACCCTTTGATCGATGAAAGCGGGTTACGAATTTCATGCGCCACCCCAGCCGCAAGATGACCGAGCGCTAACAGTTTTTCTTTACGCTTCATCGCATCCTGGAGTTCTTTGTACGAGCGCTGATAGCGCTGATACCAGAAGAACGTCAGCACGGTGGCCAGCAACACAGCCGCCAGCGCAGAGAGGACTATCAGTGTGTTACGCCACTCCCTTGCCTGAGTCGCTGTCAGATCGCTGGCATCAAAGGCGATAAATATGGTTTGTGCAGGGGTGATAAGCTGCCCGTCATTGCTGGCACAGCGCGCCATGCCGTGGCGTCCTGGACCATACATCGGCTGAAACTGGCGATAAATTTCCAGTGCTGGCGTTTTTTCACCATCCCTCGCTGGAATTTCAATATTCCGCCAGCTTTCTTGCTCCCCAGGACTAAGCTGTCGCAGGACATCCGATGAATAGAGCGTTTTGCCGACCATCGCGGAATTGCTGTGGGTAATAATGACACCATGCTCATCGACGACAGCAAACCATAGCACGCCAGGCTGTACAGCCATTTCCTCCAGTAGCGTCTGCTGCTGGGCATGATGCATGCGCATCCCCATGCCTACGCGCGTACCAGACTCCAGAGCGCGAATGAGCACACTGCCTTTTTCCAGTAGCGTTTGCCGCGCGGCGCCACTTTCCCGCCCATAGTCCCGAATGGTCATAATCGAAAACCAGCCGACCAAAACCAGGATTGCCGCCAGCAAGAGTCGGCTCAACCACTTTGCCACCGTATCCTTATAAAGACGCATACGCTCTCCCTTCACCCCGCTTGTTCCTTTCATCGTTGCAGGTATACAGCAGAAATCATGCCATTTTTTCCCCCTGATAACCCTGCCCTCAGACACAAACAGCTGAAAGTAACGAGTAAAAATGACTCGCTGGCGCGTTCTGGCGAGTCATTTTTACTCGTTTCCCTGCAAAGACGGCGGGTACAACGCCCCGCAGGACTCGGATTGCCGCTTTGGCACGGAAGATGCAAAAGGGAATGTAAGCTAACCAACAGGAGAACGAACGATGAAACGGAACAACAAACTGGCACTGATTGCACTTTCTCTTATCGCACTTGGCTCCACCCCGGTACTGGCACAGAATCACTGGGGATATGGTGATGGAATGCAGCAACGGGGCGGTACGCCAATGACCGCTGAGCAGCAGGCTGCCGCACAGAAAATCTATGATGATTATTATTCCCAGACCAGCGCGTTGCGCCAACAGCTGACATCCAAACGTTATGAGTACAACGCACTATTAACGGCCAGCTCGCCGGACACGGCAAAAATTAACGCCGTTGCAAAAGAGATGGAAGCGTTGAATCAGTCTCTGGACGAGCAGCGCGTTAAACGTGATGTCGCAATGGCGCAGGCTGGCGTGCCACGTGGAGCGGGAATGGGCTACGGCGGATGCGGCGGTGGCGGTAACCATCGCGGCGGCGGTCATATGGGAATGGGCCACTGGTAAAAGACTTAATGCCTGATGACGCTATACGGATCAGGCCTGCTGATTTCCTGTATTCAGGTTTTCAGAAAGTTTTTGCTGTAGGCTGCCAGTGACAAAAATCTTCATTGGCGACCAGCAGTAGCTGCGACCCTTCGGGCGCTTCCAGCCATGCCACACTCACCTCTACGGATGAATGTCTCTGGCGGCGCTCGATATGGTTTATCGCCCACGACTCCAGGTCTGGCTTCAGCGTTTCACCTTCACAGGTTGTGACCGTGTTATCCGCATGCCAACGTCCCTGACGCAATATCACCCGTCCCTGACGCAGCGCATCGCTGGTCTGGCGAATTTGATCGGCACGATAGCGGTAAAGCGCGATTTGATCGCTGGAAAGCTGCTGCTTTTGCCCGTCGACTTCACGCTGCATGAAGCTCAGTTCGCCCCGGTCATCGAAGCGTATACGGACATGTTCAGCCGGTTTACTGTAAACGTTGAGTTCTATCAGAGAGAGCGAATCACCCTGCCAGCGGTATTCACTGGTAGTGGTTTCGCCTTTACGCCACGGACTAAATACCGAGAGCAAGTGAACATCGTCACCGGAGTCTTTACGCCAAATGCGTACCGCCCCCTGATCGCCAACATAGCCGCTGGCCGTGAACGGAGGAAGCTCAGAATGGCTACCGCAGGCTGACAGTAACAGAACACCTGAAAGCCAAAGCGAATGACGCCAGATGGACAAAAGGGGCGAAACCGCCCCTTCGTTAAAACTGTTCACTGCCACGCGAATTACTTAACCGCGTCTTTCAGTGCTTTACCAGAAACAAATGCCGGTACGTTAGCTGCGGCGATTTTGATTTCTTTACCGGTCTGCGGGTTGCGGCCAGTGCGCTCAGCACGGTGGTTCACTTTGAAGGTACCGAAACCAACCAGTTGTACAGCATCGCCTTCTTTCAGAGACTCAGTAATAGCAGCCAGAGTGGATTCCAGAGCAGCTTTAGCCTGTGTTTTAGACAGTTCTGCTTTGTCTGCAATTACATCAATCAGTTGAGTCTTGTTCATAAGTTATCCTTACAATGTGTTTATCGCTTGCTAAGCATCGAGTGCGACGGAAATGCCAGAAAAGCACTCTCCTGCATACACGCACCGATAGCCACTTTTTTTCGCCCCCCAAATGTAGACCAGACCGGGGGCGGATGGGAAGCCTTCAGGCACGACAAATCAGGCGTTAAATCACGTTTTGTGGTGTCATTGCTGAAAATTTATACCAATATTGCTCTCGCCAGCCTCGCGCAGGTCTGCACGCAGCCCTTTTATCAGCTCAATATCGCGTTCTTCACAGTCGGCTAAAAGTCGGAAAATTTCCCACTGAATATCCCATTCTTGCTCAACGGCAGGGTTCTCTTTGAGCTCTTCATCGGTCATTTCGCGACCAGCCTGAGTCATTTCCAGCATCGCAACCGTCGTAATCGAAGCCTTACTCACTTCGATTGCATGCTCCAGCGTTTCACCGCTAAGACGCGAATGCATCAGCTCGCTTAATGCCACACAGGCATCAATCGCCGGATAAACACCGTACAGATCGTAATCGTCTGCAGAAGGAATGGCCTCTTCAAATTTTTCCAGCTGGCTGTCGAAATTGATTTTCGCGTCTTTAACCGTCAGCGCTTCCCAAATCAGATCCAGAATTCGGCGGTAAATCTGTCCATCGCCAAATTCAGTTTGCTTGCAGAACATGGCGTAGTTTGGGTACATGCGTTCGCACAGACAGGCCATAAACGTGACGTGCTGCCAGCTTTCCAGCTTCTCCAGACGCAGGTGAATCGGATTTTGTAACATGATGAGTTCTCAAATACGGAAATTAGCCGCAGTTTACCCGATATAGGGCGTTTTTGCTGCAAGCCGAGTAAAAGCCGGGCGTTCGGATGCTACCGCATCTGCCCAGCGTGTTGGTTCCGGCAAACGATAGCCGTTCATACAGCGTTGAACCCACGCCAGTGCGCTGTCCATACTCACGCGGTGACCCGTAGAAATAAACAACGGGTTACAGCGCGCTTTACTGCGCCAGACCCATGCCAGTTGTTCGCCTTTATCCAGCAACGGCGCTAGCGCACCAGGTTCAGCAGCGAGCGGTTCAAACTTGCCGCACAGCCGCTTTTTCGCCACGCCGATCGTCGGGACATCCACCAGCAGACCAAAATGGCTGGCCACGCCCAGACGACGCGGGTGAGAAATGCCATGACCATCAACGAACAGCAGATCTGGCTTGTGCGAGAGCAGTTGCCAGGCGGCCATCAGCGCGGGAGTTTCACGAAAGGAGAGAAAACCGGGAATGTAGGGCATGGTGGTGGCGATACGCGCCACCTTGTATTCGACCAGTTCAAGCGTGGGATACTTCAGTAAGACCATCGCGGCTCGCGTCACTTCGCCACCCTGCTCAAACCCAACGTCCGCCCCGCCGATCAGATCCGGCTGATCGTTCTTCAGACGATCCTCGCGGATCACTGAAGAAGCCAGTTCAAGCTGCTGCGCGCGTAATGACGCGAGATCCATGATGACTCCTTAGCGGTGGTACTGTTCGGACAACCGATGTACCGCCTCCACAAAGACACCCGCATGTTCTGGCGGGACGTCCTGATGAATGCCGTGGCCCAGGTTAAAGACATGCCCTTCACCCTGACCGAATCCGGCCAGAATTGTCGCCACCTCTTCTTCGATGCGGGCTGGCGGCGCATACAGCATGGACGGATCCAGATTGCCCTGGAGCGCCACTTTATGACCTACACGACGACGCGCATCGGCAATGTCAGTGGTCCAGTCGAGACCTAACGCATCACAGCCGGTCTCCGCCATCGCTTCCAGCCACTGACCACCGCCTTTGGTAAACAGGGTCACCGGTACGCGACGACCTTCGTTCTCGCGCAGCAGGCCATCAACGATTTTGTGCATGTAGTACAAAGAAAACTGCTGATAGTCGCGACCGGTCAGCACGCCACCCCAGGTGTCGAAAATCATCACCGACTGCGCACCCGCTTTGATCTGCGCGTTCAGGTACAGCGTGACGCTCTTCGCCAGCTTATCAAGCAGCAGATGCAGCGCTTTAGGGTCGGCGTACATCATCTTTTTAATCACGGTGAAGGCTTTGCTGCTGCCGCCTTCAACCATGTAGGTCGCCAGCGTCCACGGGCTACCGGAGAAGCCGATCAGCGGCACTTCGCCTTTCAGTTCACGGCGGATAGTGCGCACCGCGTTCATCACGTACCCCAGCCCATCTTCCGGGTCCGGGATCGGCAGTTTGTCGACATCAGCCTTGCTGGTAATCGGAGAGGTGAAGCGTGGGCCTTCTCCTGCTTCAAAATACAGCCCGAGTCCCATCGCATCCGGGATCGTCAGGATATCCGAGAAGAGGATCGCGGCATCAAGTTTATAGCGACGCAGCGGCTGCAGCGTGACTTCGCAGGCCAGCTCGGCATTTTTGCACAGCGCCATAAAATCGCCCGCTTCGGCACGGGTAGCTTTGTATTCCGGTAAATAGCGGCCTGCCTGGCGCATCATCCATACCGGAGTGACATCAACGGGCTGGCGCAGCAGCGCACGCAGATAACGATCGTTCTTCAGTTCGGTCATTTTTGCAGTTCCTTATTGCGTCAGTCCATCAGTGTATCACCACTCGCTCTTTACTCGTACTCAGCCCGACACATTGCCACAGTGTCTTCAATCAATCGACGCGCGACAGTACCCGGCGGGGGTAAGAGCGGTAAGTCGTCATAGCGATACCAGTTCGCTTCCAGCAGCTCTTTCGGGTCGATGACGATTTCGCCGCTATCATACTCCGCCATAAATGCGGTCATCAAAGACTGTGGGAATGGCCACGGCTGAGAAGTGACATAGCGCAGATTTTTCACCTTAATCCCGCTTTCTTCCATAACTTCACGCGCCACCGCCTGTTCTAAGGTCTCACCTACTTCGACAAAACCCGCCAGTACGGTATGCACGCCGTTACGATGGCGAACATGTTGGGCAAGCAGGATGGAATCATCTCGGCGAATAGCGACGATTATGCACGGGGCAATTTGCGGGTAATAACGTTCACGGCAGTGGCTACAGAGCATCGCCCACTCCGTTTTACTCGGGTGCATGGGATGGCCGCAGTAGCCGCAGAATTTATGCGAGCGATAGAACTCCGCCAGCTGTACGCCGCGTCCGGCCAGTTGAAACAGGCCAACATCCTGGTCAATGACCTGGCGCACCGACCCCATATCGTGTCGACGCTGCTGCTGTACCAGCCAGACAGTTTCCCCTTCCCACTCGCCTATTGGCAGCGCGCGCTGACCAATCAGATCAAAACGGGCTGCGTCGCCATAAGGTAGCTCGCCATGAGGTAACCATAACTTTTGCTCATGACTGACGATCCACCAGCCGCTATCTAATTTTTCAATTATACGATCCATATCTCTTGCGCAACCTTTGCTTCACAGGCATGTTGTTTACATTATTTTTACATTTACGGGTGAGCAGTTCCTAAACACCATCTTGCGGAGTCAATCATGCTAAACCAGCTGGAAAGCCTGACGGAGCACGTCGGAGGAAGTAATAAACTGGTTGATCGCTGGCTACATGTACGTAAGCACCTGCTCGTGGCTTACTACAATCTGGTTGGCATTAAGCCTGGCAAAGAATCGTACATGCGACTCAATGAAAAAGCGCTGGATGATTTTTGTCAGAGCCTGGTCGATTACCTCTCCACCGGACACTTCAGTATTTATGAACGTATTCTCCATAAATTGGAAGGGAACGGGCAGCTTTTAAAAGCCACAAAAATTTGGCCGCTGCTGGAAGCCAATACGCAGCTGATCATGGACTACTATGACTCCAGCCTGGAAACTGCGATTGATCATGATAACTTCCTTGAATTTCAACAGGTTTTATCGGATCTCGGCGAAGCACTGGAAGCCCGATTCGTGCTGGAAGATAAGCTGATCATGCTGGTATTTGACGCGATGCACGAGAGCAGCACTCTCAAACGTCATGCTTGAGATTTACGGCATTAACGCGTAGTTTACATTCATTACCTCTTTACTGAGGTTACTTCTTGTCGGAGTGCTTATTTTCCACAGCAGCATGAGTGGAAAAGGCTGAGACCGTTAATTCGGGATCCGCGGAACCTGATCAGGTTAAAACCTGCGAAGGGAACAAGAGTCAATCTACAATAGCATCGCCCCCGGGCGAGCTTCTCTCTTGCTTCATCCGTCGTCTGACAAGCCATATCCTTACTTTTATTTGGAATGAGCTATGTCTGCCACTACTAAACCATCACGCCGCGAACAGCGCGCCCAGGCCCAACATTTTATCGATACCCTGGAAGGGACCGCCTTCCCTAACTCAAAACGCATTTATATTACCGGTTCGCAGCCGGATATCCGCATTCCGATGCGCGAAATTCAGCTCAGCCCAACACTGACTGGCGGTAGCAAAGACAACCCGCAGTTCGAAGAGAACGAAGCCGTTCCGGTATACGACACCTCCGGACCGTATGGCGATCCTGACGTGGCGATTAACGTCCAGCAGGGTCTGGCAAAGCTGCGCCAGCCGTGGATTGCGGCGCGTAACGATAGCGAAGAATTAGACGACCGGAGTTCCGCTTATACCAAAGAACGTCTGGCCGACGATGGCCTGGACGAGCTGCGTTTCACCGGCTTGCTGACGCCAAAGCGCGCCAAAGCGGGTAAACGAGTCACCCAACTGCACTACGCCCGCCAGGGAATAGTGACCCCGGAGATGGAGTTCATCGCCATTCGTGAAAACATGGGTCGCGAGCGCATTCGCAGTGAAGTGCTTCGCCACCAGCATCCGGGGATGAACTTTGGTGCACGCCTGCCGGAAAACATCACGCCGGAATTCGTGCGTGATGAAGTGGCCGCGGGCCGAGCGATTATTCCTGCCAACATCAACCACCCGGAATCCGAGCCGATGATTATCGGTCGCAACTTCCTGGTGAAGGTTAACGCCAACATCGGTAACTCTGCCGTCACCTCCTCCATTGAAGAAGAGGTAGAGAAGCTGGTGTGGTCGACGCGCTGGGGCGCTGACACGGTGATGGATCTCTCCACCGGTCGCTATATCCACGAAACCCGCGAGTGGATCCTGCGTAACAGTCCGGTACCGATCGGTACTGTGCCGATCTACCAGGCGCTGGAGAAGGTCAACGGGATCGCCGAAGATCTCACCTGGGAAGCCTTCCGCGACACGCTGCTGGAGCAGGCCGAACAGGGCGTCGACTACTTCACCATTCACGCGGGCGTGCTGCTGCGCTACGTGCCGATGACTGCCAAACGCCTGACCGGCATTGTCTCACGCGGCGGTTCAATTATGGCGAAATGGTGCCTTTCTCATCACAAAGAGAACTTCCTGTACGAACATTTCCGCGAGATTTGCGAAATCTGCGCCGCCTACGACGTCTCTTTGTCGCTGGGTGACGGCCTGCGCCCGGGTTCAATTCAGGATGCGAACGACGAAGCGCAGTTCTCCGAGCTGCATACGCTGGGCGAGCTGACCAAAATCGCCTGGGAATACGACGTGCAGGTGATGATAGAAGGTCCAGGTCATGTGCCCATGCATATGATCCAGCGCAACATGACCGAAGAGCTGGAGAACTGCCATGAAGCACCGTTCTACACTTTAGGACCGTTGACCACCGATATCGCACCGGGCTACGACCACTTCACTTCCGGGATCGGCGCGGCGATGATCGGTTGGTTTGGCTGCGCAATGCTGTGCTACGTCACGCCAAAAGAGCACCTCGGCCTGCCGAACAAAGAAGATGTTAAACAAGGGTTGATTACCTACAAGATTGCCGCCCATGCAGCTGACTTAGCAAAAGGTCATCCGGGCGCGCAGATCCGCGATAACGCCATGTCGAAAGCGCGCTTCGAATTCCGCTGGGAAGACCAGTTTAACCTCGCGCTCGACCCGTTCACCGCCCGTGCCTACCACGATGAAACCCTGCCACAGGAATCCGGTAAGGTCGCCCACTTCTGCTCCATGTGCGGGCCGAAGTTCTGCTCGATGAAAATCAGCCAGGAGGTTCGCGACTACGCTGCTGCACAAACGATTGAAGTCGGCATGGCAGATATGTCGGAGAACTTCCGCGCCAAAGGCGGCGAAATCTACCTCAAAAAAGAGGAGGCGTAATGTACCAGCCTGATTTCCCGACCGTGCCGTTTCGCCTCGGGCTTTACCCGGTGGTGGACAGCGTGCAATGGATTGAACGCTTGCTGCAGGCGGGCGTATGCACGATCCAACTGCGCATTAAAGATAAGCGTGATGAAGAGGTCGAAGCCGACGTTATGGCCGCCATTGAACTGGGTCGTCGCTATAACGCCCGTCTGTTTATCAACGACTACTGGCGTCTGGCAATTAAGCACCGCGCTTACGGTGTACATCTGGGCCAGGAAGACCTTGAAACCACCGACCTGAAGGCGATTCAGGCGGCGGGGCTGCGCCTGGGGGTCTCCACTCACGATGATATGGAGATCGACGTCGCGCTCGCCGCTAAGCCTTCTTATATCGCGCTGGGTCATGTTTTTCCCACGCAAACCAAACAGATGCCTTCCGCCCCGCAGGGACTCACGCAACTGGCAAACCATATTGAACGATTAGCGGATTACCCGACCGTCGCCATTGGCGGTATCAGCCTTGAGCGCGCCCCGGCGGTACTGGCGACCGGCGTCGGCAGCATTGCCGTGGTCAGCGCCATTACCCAGGCGGCTGACTGGCAGGTCGCCACGGCCCAACTACTGGATATCGCGGGAGTGGGCGATGAATGACCGCGACTTTATGCGTTACAGCCGACAGATCCTGCTCGGCGATATCGCCATTGAAGGCCAGCAAAAGCTACTCGATAGCCATGTGCTGATTGTCGGTTTAGGCGGGTTAGGTTCGCCTGCCGCGCTGTATCTGGCGGGAGCAGGCATCGGAAAACTGACGCTGGTAGACGATGACGACATTCATCTGAGCAACCTGCAGCGCCAGATCCTGTTTACCACTGATGATATCGCACGTTCAAAATCGCAGGTTGCCCAGCAGCGCCTGACGCGGCTCAACCCGGATATCGAGCTGGTGTCACTCCAGCAGCGACTGAAAGGCGATGCGCTTCGGCATGCGGTAGCGCGTGCCGATGTGGTGCTCGACTGTACCGATAACATGGCCACGCGCCAGGAAATTAACGCCGCCTGCGTAACGCTCAACACCCCGCTCGTCACCGCCAGCGCCGTCGGCTTTGGCGGCCAACTGATGGTGCTGACGCCCCCATGGGAACAAGGATGTTACCGCTGCCTGTGGCCGGATGATGTAGAGCCCGAACGCAACTGCCGTACCGCCGGTATCGTCGGACCGGTTGTGGGCGTGATGGGCACCTTGCAGGCGTTGGAAGCGATTAAATTGCTCAGCGGTATTGAGACGCCCAGCGGAGAGCTACGCCTGTTTGACGGTAAAACCAGCCAGTGGCGCAGCTTCGCACTACGACGTGCCAGCGGCTGCCCGGTATGCGGAGGGCAACATGCAGATTCAGTTCAATGATGAGCCGATGCAGTGCGCCGAAGGACAAACCGTCAGTGGGCTGCTCACTGCGCTTAATCAGCTTAAACCGGGCGCGGCGCTGGCGCTCAATCAGCAGATCCTCCCGCGCGAGCAGTGGGAGCAGCAAATCGTGCAGGAAGGCGACCAGATCCTGCTTTTTCAGGTTATTGCAGGGGGTTGATATGTTACGTATTGCCGACAAAACGTTTGATTCGCATCTGTTCACCGGCACCGGAAAGTTTGCTTCATCGCAGCTGATGGTCGAGGCGATTCGCGCCTCCGGCAGCCAACTGGTAACGCTGGCCATGAAGCGCGTGGATTTGCGTCAGCACAACGATGCCATTCTGGCGCCGCTGGTAGAAGCTGGTGTGACGCTGTTGCCCAACACTTCGGGGGCAAAAACCGCTGAAGAGGCGATTTTTGCTGCCCAGTTAGCGCGTGAAGCGCTGGGCACAAACTGGCTGAAATTAGAAATCCATCCGGACGCCCGCTGGCTGTTACCCGATCCAATCGAAACATTGAAAGCCGCAGAAGCACTGGTGAAAAAGGGCTTCGTGGTGCTGCCTTACTGTGGCGCAGATCCGGTGCTGTGCAAACGACTGGAAGAAGTAGGCTGTTCTGCAGTCATGCCACTCGGCGCGCCTATCGGTTCTAATCAGGGGCTGGAAACCAAAGCGATGCTGGAGATTATTATCCAACAGGCGACCGTGCCGGTGGTGGTTGATGCAGGCATCGGCGTCCCTAGCCACGCCACGCAGGCGCTGGAAATGGGCGCCGACGCGGTGCTGGTCAATACGGCAATCGCGGTAGCCGACAGCCCGGTGATGATGGCAACCGCCTTCCGCCTGGCCGTTGAAACTGGCTTGCTGGCACGCCAGGCGGTACCAGGAAGCAAAAGTTCGCAGGCAAGTCCCACCAGCCCGTTAACCGGATTCCTGGAGGCCTTCGCATGAAAACGTTCAGCGACCGCTGGCGGCAGCTGGACTGGGATGACATCCGCCTGCGCATCAACGGTAAAACCGCCGCTGACGTAGAGCGCGCCCTCAACGCTTCGCATCTTAGTCGCGACGATCTGATGGCATTGCTCTCTCCTGCCGCCGCCGATTATCTGGAGCCGCTGGCGCAGCGGGCGCAGAAGCTCACCCGTCAGCGTTTTGGTAACACGGTGAGCTTTTACGTGCCGTTGTATCTCTCCAACCTTTGCGCCAACGACTGCACCTACTGCGGTTTTTCGATGAGCAACCGTATCAAACGTAAAACGCTGGACGAAGATGAGATAATACGGGAGTGTGCGGCTATCCGTGAGCTGGGTTTTGAGCATCTGCTGCTGGTCACCGGTGAACATCAGGCAAAAGTGGGGATGGATTACTTTCGTCGCCATTTGCCTGCCATTCGCCGCCAGTTCGCCTCTTTACAGATGGAGGTACAGCCGTTGTCAGAGGCTGAATATGCAGAGCTGAAGACGCTGGGGCTGGATGGCGTAATGGTGTATCAGGAGAGTTATCATGAGGCAACTTACGCTCGCCACCATTTAAAAGGGAAAAAGCAGGATTTCTTCTGGCGCCTGGAAACGCCGGACAGGCTGGGCCGCGCAGGGATCGACAAAATCGGTCTTGGCGCGTTGATTGGTTTGTCCGACAGCTGGCGGGTTGATTGCTATATGGTGGCTGAACATCTGCTATGGATGCAGCAGCATTACTGGCAGAGCCGTTACTCTATCTCCTTCCCTCGCCTGCGCCCATGCACCGGAGGCGTTGAGCCTGCATCGATCATGGATGAGCGACAGTTGGTCCAGACCATTTGCGCGTTTCGTTTACTGGCGCCAGAAATTGAGCTGTCGCTCTCCACCCGCGAATCGCCATGGTTTCGTGACCATGTGATCCCGTTGGCGATCAACAACGTCAGCGCCTTCTCAAAAACCCAGCCCGGTGGTTATGCCGATAACCACCCCGAACTGGAACAGTTCTCCCCGCACGACGATCGTCGCCCAGAAGCCGTTGCTGAAGCACTCATGGCCCAGGGTTTACAGCCCGTGTGGAAAGACTGGGACAGCTATCTGGGGCGCGCTTCACAGGTACCGTAGGTCAGGAGCAATCGCATAAACAAAAAAAACCCGCTTTCGCGGGTTTTTTCTTCACTGGCACTTAACTGCTCGGGCTCTGGCCTTCATCGCTATCGTAAGCGCTCGTGAAATTATCGGCGATTACAGCGCGACAACGTTAACAGCAGACGGGCCTTTAGCGCCATTCTCCACGGAGAACTCCACCTTTTGACCTTCATCTAACGTTTTAAAATCGTTACTCTGGATAGCGGAGAAATGCACAAACACATCCTTGCTACCGTCCTGAGGAGTGATAAAGCCGAAGCCTTTATCAGAGTTAAACCATTTTACTAAACCAGTCATTTTGTTAGACATAGATACTTCCTTTCATGTTTTTGAGCCGCTTATGCAGCGAAGATGGCCTGTTTTGCAGAAATTAACTTATGGGGCACTTAGGGAGGAGGCTCATGAAGAAGAGTATCTGAGGATAACGCTTGAACTGAGAACTGCTTTACTAAAACTGCTTGCATAAGGTCTGTGTTCCAAACCGATGCCGCTATAGTAGACATACTTCTAATCATTAAGCAAGCATTAATTTTTTTAATACCCATTGAGTGATGCAATGTTGAACCATCGCGGCTAAGCATCCTGGATAACAGCTTGATCTACAATGAACAAAAGCCCCGACTATTGCAGTCAGGGCTTTACGTTACTACACACTTCAAATTTAACATTAATAAACTTAACGATTTAATACTGCTGATGGTACTACTTTAAAATGTACACGTTTACTACAGATAATATTGGATATTGATACTAACTAAAGCTTTCCTCTATTTACCGTTAAACACATTCCACCCGCTTGATAATAGAACTCAAGACTGGTGACCTAAACAAGTACACTTCCCCTCGCGACATATACTCTTTGATGCGTTGCCTTATTTCCCTTGTGATAACCAGAAAAGCAGAAACCACAAACATTTACTATAAAATCATGGCGTTACATCGTCGCGTTTTACTGACTTTTTGCGATTAGATATATCAACTACGTGGCCTGAAAGCATTGTCGAAGTGAAAAAATAGCGTTTTCAGCATCGACTATCCCATACAAAAAATACTTCGTGGCCTTTATCGCAAACCCCAATCAAGCTCTACTAACACTTACTACGTTAACAGCAAACTACAATTTCTCCGCTGTTAAGTATTAACATACGGGTTTAAAAAACGCTGTCAATACTGTTTTTTATAACATGTATTTATTGACAGTAATTATATATTCCAGCATGTGATAAGCGAGTCAAAAAGCCGCTGGCCCTGGTCCAGATCGCAGGGTTCCGCCTCTTCTTGTAACCGGTTTCAGAAAAAGCGGCTTTCTTTGTGATGCCTTGCACACAATCGTTGCAAAGCAGTTGTTGCTATGGCTGGCTCGCGATAATTATCAACTCACACATGTTGATCGAGACTGCTTATGAAAAACATCGTTTTATGCTGTGCCGCCGGAATGTCCACCAGCATGCTGGTGCAAAGGATGAAAGATGCCGCCCAGAAAAAAGGCGTCGACGTCACTATCAAAGCCGTCCCGGTGGCCGAGTTTGAAGAGAATATCGCTACAGCGGATATCGTTTTGCTCGGTCCACAGGTTAAGTATGAACAGGCCAAGCTACAGGCGATCGCCGACCCACTAGGCAAAAAGGTCGCCGTTATCGACATGATGGATTACGGCATGATGAAAGGCGATGCGGTACTGGATAAGGCGCTGAAACTACTGGAGTGATGGTATGGAAGAGTTAGAAACGATCATCATGGAGTTATTGGTAAATGCTGGCGCTGCACGCAGCCAGGCCCTGACGGCATTGCAACTGGCGCGTAAAGGTGATTTCTCCGGTGCAGAACAAGCGATGACGGAATCACGCGAGTACGTCAAACAAGCGCATAAAATCCAGACCCAGCTGATCGGTATTGACGAAGGAACTGGCAAACTACCGGTTAATCTCATCACCGTCCATTCGCAGGACCACCTGATGAATGCCATGGTGATTCAGGATCTGGCCGGCGATATGATTGAGCTTTATCGGCGGTTACACCCTACCAAAAAATAAAACACACCGACGGGCTTCGCTATCTCATCCACAAACACACCAATAAAAAAGAAAAAAAAAAAAAACCCCAAGCCGGGTGCTGTGTTTTTTTGTTCTCAACTAATGCTTGTAT
>OBHX01002262.1_pt1 | contig 15220 bp, 10 predicted proteins | sample 1519331 | NCBI WGS metagenome assembly OBHX01 (sample SAMEA2602897, study PRJEB22501) | metagenome
ATGCGGTGAAAACCACCACTGACCCCGACGATCCGCAGGAGGTCGCCACGGTGGACGATGCCAAGAAAGCCATCCTCAAAGATATTTTCTGGCAGATGAATGAAATATCTTCTCACATTGAGAGAAAGCCCGGAAAGATTATCACCGAAACCGATGACGGCCACGGGAACATTGTAGAAACCATTACAACGGTCACACACACCTACCTTTATATTACGGTCAGCCACAAGACCGCCGAAGAAATGGCAGACCGTTTCAACTTCAACGCCGATCAGCGGCAGCAGCTCTCTGAATTGCTTGCCGAGGAAAACCGTAGTATGTGGTCAGCCGTCCTTTACGGCATTTACTCCGGGGACGATGCTATCGTCACGGTGGCCTTGTCGCAGATCGGCAATGTGGGCGGCCAGCCCTATTGGTCATGGTATGGATTTAACTCCCGTGTGGAGTGGTGCGCCTGCTTTGTATCTTGGTGTGCGAATAAGTGCGGCTATATCGACAGCGGCGTTATTCCGAAGTTCGCAGGCTGTGTCAATGGGGTGCAGTGGTTCAAGGACCGTGGACAATGGCAGGACAGCAGCTTTGAGCCGTCTGCCGGTCAGATCATTTTCTTCGATTGGGACAACAAGGGCTCATCCGGTCCGCAGGACGGGCAGTCCGATCATGTCGGCATCGTGGAGAAATGCGAAAACGGCATTGTCTACACCATCGAGGGCAATTCCGGCGACAGCTGCCGACAGCGCCAATATCCGGTGGGATACTACGAAATTTTAGGCTACGGTATTCCGGAATAGATAAAAAAGAGCACGAAAAACCATATATGATGGCATTTGTTCATTTTTCTTGGCGCGAACGCACCCCCACCAAGAGGAACAAAACGCGGGCGGTGCATCAGCACCGCCCGCAACGAATTACTATTTTGCAAATCTCTCGCAAAATTTTATCCGTATTTTTTAATACTCATGCTCAAAACTCGAAACCATCTGTGCAGTTCATCTCACCAAGAACATATTTATCTACACCGGATTCCGCTACTAGTTTGTCATTATCCCAATTTATCAGGTTGTTCTGCCGAAAGTTTTTTATAGCATGACAAGCGTCGCTCTCACATGTGAATATACCGAGATCCCGGCTGTATTCAAATTCATATTCTTCATCATGCATGTAAAAAAATGCAACGTAGATGCTTGCCTCATCTCCCTCTATTTCGTGCTCAAAGACAACAAATCCATTAGGATAATTCCGGAAGCCCTCAATGTTTTTATAGAACTTAATTGTTGTAGAAACCTCATCTAATGATTTAAAAAAGCCAAGGATTGCAATGTCTCCGCAGTGAAAACGACCATCTGATAGCACTTCCGCTCTATGCATATGTACCAGTTCATAAATCTTCATGACATTATCCCCTCCGAATAAAGGAAAATGAAATAATCTCCATTTTCATCTGCTTGTAACCGATCTGTATTTCCTAAAGACCACACAAACAACCCACTTCTATTGATCCATTTCACAATTTTGTTAAAATCGCTACCAGGCCCTTTGTTCCAATTTCCGGGGCCAAACTGGTTGTTTAAAATATCCTTTGCATTTTGTTGTGCAGACAAAGAGCGATCCACCATTCCTTTGTTTACATAACTAGGCTTATCTGTGGCCCTTTCTTTTCCGGTCTGTTTGGAAGTCTTCTTTGACTTTCGACTATCATTTTTGCTAGGGTTTTTATTGGATGATGGTTTTGGGTCGGCCTTCGAGTTAGAACCTGAGCTATTCCTACGGCTCTCTAAATAATCCATCCCTGCGCCAATTATAGCTATTCCCGTTACCAGTATTTCAATACCAAGAACTGTTGCTGCAACCCATCCAACAGGATTCCAAAAATTAGTTGCAGCAGTAATCGCTTCGGCAGCCATAGTTCCTAAGGGATCCACGCAATTTATTGGATTATTATTGCAATAGGAAAACAAATTGCATCCAAGGAAAGTGGTAATTCCAAGCAACCCATCCGCATTAATGAACCGGCAGTTGGCAAAGTCGTAGTACCGGCTCTGGAGGTAGTAAAGGCGCGTCTCACGGTCGTAATAGTAACCACGGTAGCGCAGCGGGTTGATGTGCCCGATGAAGGTAGCATCCGTAGTCTTTTTGCCGTCAGCACCATGCACGGAGTAGTTGCCCCACGCGCCGTAGTTGTAAGACGCGACGAGCGCGCCGGCGGAATTCAGAAGGGCAATGACGTCGCCCTGCGCATTGAGGACGTAGTAGTAGAGCGTCGAGGTCGAGCCGTCGTTATAGATCATGGCGAACGGCTGGTTGCCGTCGTCATAGATAAACTCGAGAGACTTGCTGCCCCAAGTCTGCCGCATGACCTTGCCGGAAAGCGTTGTGTAGTTGTACGTCGTGCCGTTGACCGTCTTGCTGGTGCGGACGCCGGACATGTCGTAGGTGTAGGAGACCTGCTTGCCGTCGACCGTTGCGGAGGCGAGCTGGCGGCCCTTCGTCCACGTGAAGGTATAGTCCTTGCCGTTGTAGTACGTGATGGGGTTGCCGGAGGATGGGAGGTCGCTCGTCTGCGACTGCCCCTCATACAGGACGTCCTTGGTCGTGCCGTTCGCCGTCACGCTCGTGAGCAGATCCGGCCACGAGGGGTTCGTGTAACCAAAGGACTTGAGCGTTGTGCCGCCCCTGGTAATCCTCCGGATGTTGCCCGCCGTGTCGTAACCGTTGCGGCGCAGCGTGATACAGCAGGCAACGATGATGATCTGTGGTTGTGTGCTGACGGTTGTACGCATCATAGTGACCACTTATCCATTTCCATGCGGGCGGTGCAACAGCACCGCCCGCTAATCTTTTCCGTAGCACAACCGAAAACAAATGCGAAAGCTATGTTATATCATTGCTTCTGTCATCCTCTTCTGTTGCATAATCATCATCTATAACAATATCCACACGTGCATTCAACAGGCAAGCATCTTGTAAAAAATGTGATTTCAGTCGGATGGACGGATATTCTCCGCTTTGATGTACCGCAATATAAATCGTCAAGAATAGTGCGCATGGCTGAAATTGCTCCAGAACCTGATGCAACTCACGCTCATGTTCTGTAATAAAACAATGCATTGCCTGTTGGACTACGTCACTTTTAAAAGTGTCAATCTGGTCAAATACAATAGTCCAGTATCCCGGATTCTGTGTCCCCTCATATGCATTCCACTTGCATTCTTGTCTTCGTTTTGCCTCCGTCGGCCGCACACCAATGATGGATGAAATTTCATCTATCGGAAAATCTGTATCAAAGCAAAAGCAAAGCTCGCCCCAAATAGTTGGCGGCAAAGGAGGCGAAAAACAAATATTATCCTCGCATATACTCATTTAACATTTTACCTTTCAGTTAATTTTGTATGCGGTTTCATAAATGATCCTCCCCGCTTTGTCAATGATAAATATAATACGGCTTCTTGAATCATAGGCTAAATCATATAATTTAATCTCCGCTTTTTTCCCAAGGTACTCCTTTTTCAAGGCGTGAGCATCCAATCCATTGGACTTCAACTGGAAATTCGTAAGCTTTTTGAGCGATGGCTTATTATTACTTTTTTTATTATTACCTCGCCCATTATTCTTTGGTGGTTGAGGCGAGGCAGGCGTTGAACCGCCAAAATTCTCGGGACTTGATGTGTCAGCAGAATTCCCACCCGTGTTTCTATTGGCAAGAGAAACATTTTTGGCAATTCCATACGATATGGCAACTATAGCAACAACTTCTACAACAACGACAGCCGCCGTAATCCATCCAATTGGATTCCACCAGTTCGTTAATGTAATTGCGGCCTCTGCCGCCAGCAAGCCTGTTGGATCAGAATAACGGATTGGGTTGTTCTCGCAATATGCAAACAAGTTTGAACCAATGAAACCATCAGTAAATTGTCCATCCGCGTTGATGAACCGGTAGTTGGCGAAGTCATAGTACCGGCTCTGGAGGTAGTAAAGGCGCGTTTCGCGGTCGTAGTAGTAGCCGCGGTAGCGCAGGGGATTGATGTGCCCGATGAAGGTGGCATCCGTGGTCTTTTTGCCGTCAGCACCATGCACGGAGTAGTTGCCCCACGCGCCGTAGTTGTAAGACGCGACGAGCGCGCCGGCGGAATTCAGAAGGGCAATGACGTCGCCCTGCGCATTGAGGACGTAGTAGTAGAGCGTCGAGGTCGAGCCGTCGTTGTAGATCATGGCGAACGGCTGGTTGCCGTCGTCGTACACGAACTCGAGGGACTGCATCGCCTGGTAAACCGTATCGTCGCTGTTGCGCGTCTCCCACTGCTGGCGCATGACCTTGCCGGAGAGCGTGGTATAGGTATAGGTCGTCGTGCGCTGGTTGGAGGTCGTGTAGACCTGCTTGCCGCTGCGGACACCGGACATGTCGTAGGTATAGGAGACCTGCTTGCCGTCCACCGTTGCGGAGGCGAGCTGGCGGCCCTTCGTCCACGTGAAGGTATAGTCCTTGCCATTGTAATATGTAACCGGGTTGCCGGAGGTCGGGACGTCGCTCGTCTGCGACTGGCCCTCATACAGGACATCCTTGGTCGTGCCGTTCGCCGTCACGCTCGTGAGCAGGTCCGGCCACGAGGGGTTGGTGTAGCCGAAGGACTTTGTGACCGTGCCGTCCTTCGTAATACTGCGGATGTTGCCCGCCGTGTCGTAGGCATAGAGGAAAGTCGTGCCGCTGCCGTTTTTCTCAGACACCAGCTGGCCCTGCGCGTCGTAGCCATACTCCTTCAATGTGGCCGCCTTGGGCACCTTCGTGCCTGCGGTCACGACCTTGGTGATGTTGCCGGAGTCATCGTAGGTATAGGTGAAGCTGCGGCTGTTCGAGCCGAACGTGTAGCCCGTGCTCGCCAGACGCGTGCCCATCCAGTTGCAGCCACTGTCAGCCGCGATGCGGTCATAGGTATAGCTGCGGTCATAGACCTTAGTCTGCTTCCCGTTCTGGTCGGGCACCGTGACGCCCTTGGACGTCAACTGGCGCAGGTCATTGTAGCCATACGTGGACGTGATCACGCTCTGGCCCGGGACCGTGGTCGTGATGGCGCTGATCGTGCCGTCGACCTTGTCGTCACTGTTCTGGCCGGTGTAGGTATACTGCTGCCGGTACAGGCCCGTGCCGAACTGCCACGTCTGCGACGTCATGCGGTTGGCGTTGTCGTACATGTGCTGCGTGAGCTGCACGAGTGTGCCGCCGCCCGTCGACTGGCGCGAATGGATGAGCCTGCCGAGGCTGTCGTACTGGTAGCTGTACTGCTCCGTGACTGCGCCGCTGCCGTCCGTGACGTACTGCCGCGCAAGGTCGTTGTCGCCGCTGTAGTCGTAGTGGTACGTAGCAACGTTTTTCCGCTCATGCGTCGTTCTGTCGACATCATTATATGCGGCGGTGCGCTGCCTGTCAAACGCGTCATAGGTGTAGCTGACACTGTCGCCGTTGCCGTAGGTCATCGTGGCCAGCCGGCCGTTATTGACGTTGCCCTCATATGTATACGACGCGAGGGTGACGGGCGCGGTATACCCCTCTCGCTCCGCGCTCGAGGCGCAGACCTGCACGCGCGTCATGTTGCCGAAGGCGTCGTAGCCCAGCAGGTAGTGCTGCCAGAAGGGGTTGACGTTGTTTCCGCTGGCATCCGCCGCCTGCGGGAACGCCTTGCGGATGAGGTCGGTCAGCTGCGCGCGGTCGTACCGGTAGGTAAGTGCAGCCGTCTGGTCGATCGCCGTCTGCGACACGCGGTCGCGGCCGGACTGGTAGGTATAGGTCTGAGTCGCTCCGCCGGCGCTGTGGACGCTGGTGAGCTGCAGCGTTGTATCGTCATAGGTGTAGCCTGTCTGCACACCGTTTGCATCTATGGCCAGCGTGCGGAAACGGCCGGTACTGTCGTAGACATTTTGGGACTTGAGAAAGTCCCCGCTGTACCCCTCGCGCGTCATGCTCGTCGTGGCGCTGCCGGAATCGTTGTGGTAGGTATAATTCGTCAGGCCGGCCAGCGTATCCTCCTGCAGGTTGTTGCTTGCGTCGTACCCCAGCGTGTGCTTTGCGCCGCTGGGCGTGGTGTAGCTCTTGAGGCGCTGGGAGTCGGCGAAGAACTCGCTGGCCGTCTTGGCGCTGCCGTCCGTCGCCGCGATGGGGTTGCCCTTGCTGTCATAGCTGTAGGTCTCCGCCGGTTCGAGCACGAGGCTGATGTTCGTGAAGTACGCGTCGTTGGCGTTGTAGTCATAGGCGCAGCGCACCGTGATCTCTTGGACCCACTTGTCGCGCTTGCCCGGCACGATGACGCCCGATGCAAACTGCCAGTCCGCGTAGTCCCCGTTGAAGCTCACGTACTGGTTTTCGGTCGTGCCGTCGGTGTAGGCAATCTCCGCGACAAGGCCAAAATACCGCTCGTCGCCGTCCTCATGCTTGCGGGCCGTGCCGCCGACGGAGTTTGCCTTGCCCCAGCCGGAGAGCAGGAACGTCGCCTCATCTGCCAGGAGATTGAGCGGGATGACCTGGTGCGTGCGCGCGTAGCCGTTCATCGTGTTGCTGACACGCATGGATTTGCTCAGCGGCTGGCCGACCGGGTGCTCATCGCTGATCGTGTAACTGTTTGGGACCCAGCCTTCCGGTTTCCCGTTGACGAGCCACGCAAATCTGCCGTTTTGCACCAGGTTGATCTCGGAGGCGGCCTCGCTCTCTTCCAGCAGCAGGTCGTCGCAACAGGCCGTGCCGTCCGCTCGATCCTGCAGGAACGCCATGTAGTATGTGCCCGACGTCTCCGGCATGAACGTCACGCTGATCTTCTCCCAGCCGCGGTTGATCGAGGCATCCGTTTTGTAGTTCACCTGTTCGCTTTTCCACGGCGAGGCACACGCCTGCGACAGATCCGCGATCTGGTCGGCCGTGAGTGCCGCAAGATACACGCTGCCGTTGGAATCAAACGCGGTCATGTCGCATGTGTTCACATAGCCTGAGAAGGTGTACGTTGTGCCTGCCTGCAGGGTGGCTTCCTGATACATGCCGCTGCCGCGCGCCGTGGTTTTAATTGAGGCTTTGCCAAGGCGCGCCTTGTTTCCGGACTGTGTACCCGCCGAGGCAGACGTGCTGAATGAAAGCTGCGCCCAGTTGTCCGCAGCGTTGCCTGTGCAGGTCTCCAATCCGGAGTTGGACAGCATGTTGAACGACGATATACCCATAGCCGCCGCGCCGGTCAGGCGGTTGTTCGTTTTGCTGGTGCCGCTGTTGTCCGTATAGTTGGCGGCGCTGGTGCCGATGATCTCTGAGTAGTCCGTGTTGCTGTCATAGGTGCAGATCGTCTTACCAAAATGGTCGAGCACGCAGGTCATGACCGTGTCGTCGGCCGTGTCCCGGGTATGGTCCGGCCCGTAGAAGCGGTACGATGTCTGGTGGATGCCGTTGCGGTAGGCATGAAAGGCGCTGCCGGTCTGCTTTGCCCCCGAGGTGTTGGCAAATTCCTGCACGCGGAACGTGGACACGACGCCGAGATTGTAGGTGTAGGTAATGTCCAGTCCGTACTGGCTCTCGGCATCATACAGCGTCGACAGGCGGCCGTTGCTCGAGTAATACTCGTAGGACGCGGACGTGCCGTCTGCATAGGTCACCTGCGTCAGGTGTCCGCCGGAGTCGTAGCTGTAGTTCGTGCTGCGACCGGCGTAGTCCGTCACGCTGGAGAGCCGGTCGCCGCTGTAGGCCAGGTTCGCGACCGTCTGGAGCGTCCTCGGATTGTCGTTGCTGCTGCTGTTGATGTCCATGACGATCTGCACGAGCCGGTTGCTGGCAGAACCCTTGACCGGCTTCCACGCGCTGCCGCCGCTGCTGTACGCTGCGTTGTAGGCGAAATAGATCGTGTTGCTGTTGTTGTCCGTGACGGAGATCAGGTAGCCGTTGTGGAACACCCACGTGTGGTACTTGTCCATATCCGTCATGGTATAGATCGTATTGCCGCCACTGGTGGACTTGACGATCTTCAGGCTGAGGCCGTCCTCGTCCTCATACGTGTTGGTCGCCGTCTTGCTGAAGTAATGCTCGGTGCCGTCCTCGTCGTTGTAGACCAGATACGTCTCGTCGCCGACCTTGCACTCCACCACCGTCTGCTGCGCAGAGAGCTTCCAGCCGACACCGACTTGCATGGACGTGTAGTCACAGGTGTGAATACCGCCCGCCTCGTTATTGGAAAATTCGATGCCGGAGGTGGCGCTATTATAGATGTGGCGCAGCGCATAGGACACCGGCTCCAGCGAGAGGGAGACATCCGCACGGTCGAGCGTGAACTGGTTCGTAAAATTATGGATAGAAAGATCTCCGGCTTTTCCCGCCGATGCCTCCTGATAGGTATAATAGCTCTCCAGACCGACCGGATTGCGGTAGTACACCGCAAAATACGGGCTGTAGTCGTGGTATCCGCTGCCGATCAGGTTCGCTACGCGATAATTCTCACTACCGTCAATTCCCTCGAGGAGTACGCCGCGCCCGCCGCTCGTGTCGCCTTCGTTCTGCTTCTGGTACCACTGCATGACTGTGCGCGTGATGTCCCATGTGACGTATTCCCCAAGAGTTTTCTTACTTAATTTTTGGTAGTCAATGGTTTCTTCGTTAACAGGTGTAGAGCCAAAATGGACCAGATACCAAGTCAGACCGGAAACATCGCTGACCGCAGCGGGCCATTCATGCGCTTCCACCGTCAATGATCCATCCGGAGCCGCACAGCCTACACCATCGGATGTGAAAAAGCCGGCGTTATACATTGCCAATTGCGCGCTAATTGGAACACAATTTTGCGGAATCTCCGGCAGGTTTGCAAACTGAACATAAATATTACAGGCATCATATCCTTCGTTTGCCCTATACCCGACAAATTGATCTGCAGAATTCGGGGCAACAGACCCCGGCCATGCCGACCGGATGAACGTCGTCAGAACGTTGCCCTTGTTGTGCAGCAGGATCGTCGGGTCGAGCGTCACGGGGTAGGCACGCTCCGGCGCGTTCATCCACTCCGGGTCCGCCTCCACGGTCAGCAGATAACCGCCCGAGATGCGCTCGAGCTTGTAGGCGGCGTCCTCCAGTGACGTTGCGCCGTCGGCATCCGCCAGATACGGTGCCGGGATCTCGTAGACCGGCTCGCCGTCGGCACCGCGCAGCAGCACAGAGCCGTCGGCCTCAAGCGTCGGCGTCAGGCCCTGCAGGTTCAGCACAAACGAGTAGGCATACTGTTCCTGCGGCTTCTCGATGATGATGCTCTCTTTTACGTTATATCCATAGTTCTGGTACAGCAGACTGACGCCGTCCATCACGTTGTCGAACGCAACGCTGGAGCGGATTTTCTGCGGCTGGATCTTGTCTTTCTCCGCCAGCTTGCTGAAGGTGCGCATTTTGGCCCCCGGGTTTTCCATCCTGGCCGCCGCCGTGGACGTGACCAGCGTATACGCCGCGTCGTCCAGCAGCGGCAGCTCCTCTGCCGTCTCCTGCTGCGGCGCATCCGTCTCCGCCGCGGCTTCCGCGGGTGCCCGCTGAAGGTCTGCCTCCGTCTGCTCCGCCTCCTGCGGCTGGTCGGCGGTCTCCGGCGCCGCTGTTTCTTCGGGGGCTGCCGTTTCCTCCGCTGCCGGAACGTCCGGCGCGACCGCCACAACGTCGCGGCTGCTGCGCCGCGCCAGCGACATCGACACGCTCTGCCCCTGATACGCCGTCTCGAACAGGAAGCCGCTGTCGAGCGACGCGGCAAATTTCCGCGTCATGTCTCCCGCCTGGGCAACATACTGCTGACCGGTTTTCTGCAGCGTGTTGTCGATCTCCTCCCAGGACCCGTCCGCCGTCTGGTAATGCACTGCCGTCTCGTACTCTACCAGCATGTAGCCCCCGTCCTGCAGCCGGAAATGCTTGACGGATTCCTCGCGCAGCGCGTCCTCCTCGCCGACGATCTCCGCATCGTCGTCCTTCATGGACACCGTTTCGCTGTCTGTACTGATGTCCAGATCGTTTGTTTCGTCGCCGACACCGAATGCCACCATTGGCAGCAGCTGCACCAGCAGCGTCAGCACAAGGATGAGGGATATGCTTTTCTTTACGCCTTCTTTCATGGTTCTTTACCCCACAAAGTAAAATTTTGTACGTTTCTGTAAAAAAATGAAACGGATTGATGTAATTATGACAAACCCGTTTTCCTCTGTCAATACTGTTTTTATATTTTCGATAGAATTTATTAGAAAATATAATCGTAAAAGATGACCATGAAAAAACGTTCTCCTTCTCTCCGCTATGATGTTCGCATGTTTTTTGTTTTGGGGCTTGACTTTTGTTAATGGAGCTTCATTATAGTAAGTAATTGTTATAGCAGCGCCATTCATGTCAACTGTATAAGTATCGACAAATAAGCGATGCAACAAATACGAAATCATATATCCCGCCAAATAAAAAAACGAATGTTGGCGGGCTGATTCGCTGCGCGTATATCCCTCCAATCTGAGTTTTTTAGATTGGAGGGATTTTTTGTGCTTATTTGTTTGCGAACCGCCTTCCCTGTAAAAAGTAGCAAATTTTATTTCATTCTATAGCCTGCGTTGCGAATGGTGAGTTCCTCAAAAAGTGCTCTCCGAGCAATGAAATATGTAGTAAAAACAGCCACTCCATATAGATTATACTCACTTGTTTTGCAGGCCTTCGCTTTCTGCAGATGCATTTTCCTATGTCTGCGCTTTTCGGTCTGCAGCGTAGGCTGCCGCAGTCCTCCGCACGATTTGGATTTTCAAAATTCAAATCGAAACGGAGGAAAATATCATGGATGGAAACCATCCGAAACGAAGGAAGGACAAATACAATCCCTATACCATCGGCACGACCGGGGACGGCCGCCACTGGCTGACCTTTTCGGACGGACAAGGCAATCGGCATCATTTTGAGATCAGCGCTGCCGTGTTTGCGTTGTTTGATTCCTTTGAGCTGGACGACCTCTCCTATCTGAACGAAGTGGATCGCCACTATGAGCAATCGGAGCTTACGGAGGCATCGTTGTATGACCGGGCCGTGCATCGTCCGGCGACGGTCGAAGAAAGCGCTTTGCAGAGCATGGAATATGCGCAGTTACATAGAGCGATCTCCGAACTGCCCGAAATACAAAAGCGGAGGTTGATCCTCTACTATTTTCAAGGCTTGACCTATGAGCAGATCGCAGGAATGGAGGGATGCACTTTTCAGGCCGTTGCAAAATCGGTTGCGGCCGCCGAAAAAAGATTGAAAATTTTTTTGAAATAGGGGGTTGAAAAATAGCCTTTAAGTGAGGAAACAGGTGGAGAGGTACGAAAGCTCTCCACCTGTTTTCCTTTTTGGCAAGCAGAACTGATCCTTGACAACCAAATACCCATTCATCAAGCACATTCCTATTGCTATTGTGAAAGCATGAGCCACATTAGCGGCTGCGCCACGATCCGTACTGCGGGGAGCGATACACAGTTGGCTATCACGGGCGGGTGGCTCCCGCCCCGGCGACGACCGGCAATAGGGCTAACGATACTCCCGTCCAGCCACAGTCCGAGCGTGATAAACGGTATTTCGACCGTGAAGCCGTCGCAGGCAATGGGGGCGGTCATGAGAGAACCTCGTGAGGGTGAAATCCCCGTGGAGCCGACAGCCATCGGCCGCTTGATGACTTCCCAATAGGAAATCGGGGTGTCGAGGACAAATTGAATTTTCTTCAAAATACTACGGTCAAGCGGCAGGACGGGTCTGACGAAACAAAGAATGTTTTATCTCTCACCGACCTTAATTCTGTTCTGCTGCTTGATCTCTACATAGGTGGGAACGCCTAAATACACAAAGGAGGTCATCACAGAATGAGCCACACATATTTGCGCGGCGATATGTATTACGCCAATCTGGGCCGGGGCATCGGCTCTGAGCAGGAGGGCTACCGCCCTGTCGTAATCATCCAGAACAATGTCGGAAACAAACACAGCCCCACAGTCATTATCGCTTCCATCACGAGCAAAACCGGCGTGAAAGCCAAACTTCCCACGCACTACTACATCGACGATGCCGAGGACGGCTTGGAACTGCCCTCTATCGTCCTGCTGGAACAATTGCGTACTGTCGATAAGCGTCGCTTGGGCAACTTTATCGGGCATCTTTCCGAAAAGCACATTTGCGGCATCAATCATGCGCTGGCGGTCAGCATCGGTCTGATTGAAAGCGTCCCGAAAAAACTGATCCTCTGCCTTTGCAGCACCTGCGCCGATAATTTCTACGGCACGGGTGCTTATTATTTGCGCAGGATTGACCCGCACCAAACGGCAAAAGACACTTGCACCTACTGTAATCAGCGGAAAGGGTATGACTATGAACTTGTGCCGAAAAAACGGTAAGGAGGCGGCCTATGGAATCACAGACAGCCTACAAACTGTTATTTGCTGACTATCCCGATGTAGTCAATGTTGAGCAAATGTGTGAAATGCTCGGCGGCATCTGCGATAAAACTGCCTATCGGCTTTTGAAGTCCGGCAAGATCAAGAGCTTTATTGTTGGTCGCCGCTATCGAATCCCGAAGCTCAACATTTTGGAATACTTGGACTTGATAGAAAAATCTACTGCGTAAAACCTCGTTTGCACATTTGGCCGATGTACTTCTATCTGCTACAATATTGCTGTCAATGGCAGATGGATCAGCGCTGTACCAATCAAAGGAGGTCTTATTATGGTAGCAGGACATCTGCGAGAGAAAAACGGGTACTATCATATGGTACTGAACTATGTGGACGAATACGGCAAACGGCACACGCCGTCCAAGTCTACGGGTCTGACAGTAAAGGGAAACAAAAAGCGTGCCGAAAAGATGCTTTCCGAGGCTCGTGCCGCCAAGGAAGCAGAACTGGAAGCAAGAGCAATCGAACGCAGTACGGGCAAAGCCCCCGTTGGCACAATTCTTTTTACTGCGTTCCTGCTCGATTGGCTGGAAATGACGAAAAAGAATGTGGAGGAAACCACCTACGGGGCGTATGCAATGGGTATCAAAAGCAAAATCATCCCATACTTTGAGGAACAGCACCCAGGTCTTGCATTGCAGGATGTCACACCCAAGCACATACAGGACTACTACACCTACGAATTGACGGTGCGGGGTGTTTCCGCAAACACGGTCATACACCGTCATGCCAATATCCGCAAGGCCTTGCAGCACGCTTTCAAACTCGGCCTGATCGACTCGAATCCGGCAGACCGCATTGAACGACCCAAAAAGGAAAAATTCGTAGGCAGCTTCTATGAGGAGGATGAGCTAAACCACCTTTTTGAAGTTGTCCGGGGTGATCCCATTGAGCTGGGCGTGATCCTCGGTGCGTTTTACGGTTTGCGCCGGAGTGAGGCGGTAGGCCTGAAATGGGATGCTATCGACTTCAAGAAAAAGACCATCACGATTCGGCACACCGTTACGCAGGCAACCATAGACGGCAAGAGCAAGATCATTCAAAAGGACAGGACAAAGACAAAGGCCAGTTACCGCAGCCTGCCGCTTGTACCACCATTTGAGGAATTGCTACACCGTCTGAAAGCGGAGCAGGAGCTAAACCGAAAGCTGTGCGGAAAATCTTATTGCAGGAAGTTCGCCGATTATATCTATGTCAATGAAATCGGTGAGCTTGTGAAACCCGGCTATATCACACAGCATTTCCCGCTGATTCTGCAAAAGAACGGTATGCGGAAGATCCGCTTCCATGATCTTCGTCACCCGTATGTCAAGCCCACGACAAAAAAATTTGCAACTTTTTTTGAAAATTTCCGGGCAACCGCATAGCTGTCCGTAGCTGTTCCATACGGCGTTCATGGCTCATGCCTCCTTTCCCGATTCCGCCGTCGCTAAGAAGTCCTGCGTAACATATTCAATCTCAATCCGGTCTCCCGGAAAGATATAGACCTTATTGATAAGCCGGTCAATCAGGGCTTGCGTCAGAGTGCCGGCGCTGTCTACTTCCTGAACGATTTCACGCTGTTTCAGTCTTGCTTCGTAATCGCTTTGTATCTGTTTGGTCTGTGCGGTAATAGCGGCATGGACATTCTTTGCCTGCACCAGTTCCGCGTCATATATCGCTTTCCGCTCCCTGTAGGTTTCCAGGTCGATCTCTCCAAGCGCATACTGTTCATAGAGCTGCCGTTTGCTGTCCTGGATAGAGTGCAGCTTATCTTCATGCTCGGCCTGCTGAACCGTCTGCAAATCCAGCTTGTCTTTGCTGCTGTCAATTCCCAGCGCCGGACACATCTGCGCCCGGATTATCTCAAAAACCGCCTGCTCCAGATCAACCATTTTTACCCTTACCCCGTGACAAGGAAGATTTTCTGCCACTTCGGAATGACGGCAGTAAAACCAGACATCATTTCTGAGTGACATGGCATGGTCGCAACATCCACAGAATACCTTTCCACGGAGAAGGTAGTCACGCCGCTTTTTATTGGGAAGGGAGAACCGCTTAATTGAAGCATTGGCTTTCTCAAACAGTTCCTTGCTTACGATTGCCTCGTGGTGATCCGGGATTTTGAACCACTCGCTTTCATCCTTCAGTTTCATGCGGCGGCTGCCAATCTCCTGTACCTTGCGCTTACCGATCACATAGATGCCGATATACCGTTGGTCCGCCAGCATCCGCAGCACCGTTGAACTGTTCCAGACGCCATGCGTTCGGGAAACATTGTAGTGATCTTTGCCTTTATTCCTCCGGTATTCTCCAGGCGTAGGAATCTTCATGGCGTACAGTTTCCTCGTGATCTCTGCGGCGGTATTGCCGTCGGCTGCCCATTCAAATATCTGCCGGACAATTTCTGACACTTCCTCGTCCGGTTCCATGCGCCCGTCTGCGCTCTTACGGTAGCCATAAGGACAAATGACGCTTTGATACTCGCCCCGGCGCATCTTTGCGTATTTGGCGCTTTTCGTTTTCATGGACATATCCCGGCTGTAACACTCGCTGATAAGATACTTAAAGGCAATGTCAATCCCTCCGGTATCTCCTTTGAAATTGGCGGTATCAAAATCGTCGCTGACAGAAATAAACCGGGTATGGTAAAGCGGAAACACTCGCTCAATGAAATAGCCGGGCTCAATGCTGTTGCGGCCAAACCGTGAAAGGTCTTCTTGTGTCAAGTAGGGACTAAAAAAATTTTGAGAATTTACAAGCCGTTCATAGGTGGACAACCACCCGTGAACGGCTTGCGTTTTCTCTATGC
>OBHX01002263.1_pt1 | contig 15209 bp, 19 predicted proteins | sample 1519331 | NCBI WGS metagenome assembly OBHX01 (sample SAMEA2602897, study PRJEB22501) | metagenome
CCCGTGCTTTTGCGACCCTGATCATCCAAGCCCTCCCGCGCCAGGACACTCAGTGCCAAAGCAGGGTAAATGGGTAACCGCTCGATGCCCTTTGCTACGGGTCCCGCAACCTCAAAAAGATCGGATGCGGCGCGCTTGCTCTTGACACAAAACGCCTCAGAAACCGCCGTTAGGCCAACCCCGCCAAAACGCGCTGATGCTGCCTCCAAAACTTGAAGCCGAAGCTCAAAGCTGGTTTCCCCTCCCACAGCCTGAGTGAGTGCCGCTTCTGCTGGGGCCAGGTACTCTGATTCAACAGGCCGAGGAGAACTCATGCATAGCTCCTCACGAGAACGGGTTTGATAGCTTTAACTGTTTTTGACTGGGCTTGGGGAAGCTGTGCCATGGACCGTTTCACGACCACCAAAAACTCATTCACATCGGACGCCGAGCTACTGGCTGCCTTGTTTGGCCGGTATCGACCAATGGCGCCCAAAGGGTACATTGTGGACGAGCCGATCTTAGAAAGCTCAGCCTTCATGTCCTGCATGCAGATGTGCCCTTCACTACTGTACGAGAGCAGTACCCTTTGAGCCTTCAAGCCATGAACCAGACGCGAGAGTGTTTTGAGAGCACGGCTCTTGTAGCAAAAGTCAGAAGCCAAGGCCTTCCATGGACGAAGTCCCGCAACCCCCTCCACCACAGGCTCATCGCCAAGAGCCACCGTTTCAAGGATGTGGTAATAGCTCGCGTATTGACGCTTGGTGTACGGGGGGTCCAAATACACGAGGTCGTGTGCAACATTCGGAACGTCGAACACATCACCCACGCTAGCCTCAACACACACTCCAGTTTCTTTGAGATCACGGCAACGCATGGCAATCTTGTTTTGAGATTGGCTTGTCCATTTGGAGAGGAAGCAGCCAAAAGTGCCCGCAATGTTGGCAACGCGGTTCAGTGCACTAAAGAGATCGGCAATCAATAGCCTCTCCTCAATTTCGTCAATATATCCGGCACCTTTCCACTCAACAATCAAGCAGCGCATAGCGTCTATCTTAGCTGCATTTTCTTCGGTGAAGTACCTACGCTCAATTCCACACGTATCGATCGAAGCGGGGCTATAAGTGCGCCACATAAAATCATGCAATGGCTTAACTGCGTTTAGCTTGCTAACAGCACCAGAGTACCCACCAAGTTTTTTGAAGGTCACCTGATCATGGCTGATAAGACGTGCCCCAGCAGAGATAACAGCTGAGTGCAAGCTATCATTAATCCGCACATTCCAACCATGCTCCGCAGCAGCCTCAGCTACAGCTCCAGTTCCACAAAAAGCATCCACAAAAAACGCGCCCTTTCTAGGCGGCCCAATGTGGGATGCTATCTTGTCGACGAGTCTAGATTTGGAGCCAATATAGCGAAAAGTCATATAGAAACCCCTACGTTTTTTTTACGGCCAGTTACTGCTCGACCCTGACCAAGTTCTTGGCTGGCTTCTGGGCTTTGCAACACAATGCCTTTGTGGTCGCAATAGTCACAAAGGAGTACCTCAAGCATATTCACCATGCTCCGCTGCTCATGCTCCGCTGCCTTCTTTAAGGCCTGTTTGAACTTTCTGGAAACTCTTAGATTTAAGGTCTCACTTTTGAGGTCAGTGAATCGCATGAAAACGCCCCGCATATGTCTGTGCAATTGCGTTATTGTATATGCACACATACTGAATAGATACACTATGACAGCGATTCTTAACCTTACGTACAATGCAGCACTTTTCACTCGCGGACCAGACGGCATCCTTCATGGTTTCTCCTACTCCGAAGGCGAGCTATAGGGAATCCTGACTGCTTAGCAATACATTTATCCAATTTTCGACGTATCTCGAGTCTTAATGTGCCAGCCATAACAAAGCCAACGTCCTAGTTGATATCATCAACATAGCGCACGTTGGCTTAGGGTGAAACTCTATTTTCAAGGAGGAAACTTTATTTTCATCCCACACCTCGCGCGTTACCGTTTTACTAAAACTCGCCAGTCATAAAAAAACCGGCCCCAGCGGCCGGCATCAAAAAAGCATTCTGTTCTTTTTGTTATCATGCTCCTGGTGAAGACAAGTTTTCGTTTTAAACGTCCAGCCCGTTAATCCACAGCATCAGATACGCCAGGTCGGCCGAATCCGGCACCGTGATATACCAGCGCGGATGCGCATACTCCTCTTCCTGCGGCCAGCTCGTCTGTCCCGTCACGGTGATAAGGATGTTCACCGCCTGCTTCAGCTTTCCCTCAAGATAGATGGCCACGCTGCTGCTGAGTCCCACCCGGTGCGGGTGACAGGTCATTCTGACCGGACCGGTCAGGCGCTGCCTGAGCATTGCCCGCAGCCTCACCAGGTGCTGATGGGTCGCCGGGAGCACACCGGGCTCCCCCTGAGGCGACAGGGTGAACAGGGCTGAGCCACTGTGCTCATGAATAGTGGGTTCAGGGTACTTCAGTGTCATCATACCGTGGCAGGCTCCTGTTGTTTTTCCGTCAGACCGCGCAGACGGTCCAGATTCTGCGCGACGCGTTTTGCCGCCTCCAGTTCGCTGCAGTGAAATTCATTCATCAGCGCCCGGCGTTCGGCTTTCTCTTCTTTTTCCGTCATGCCCAGTGCCAGGAAGAGACTGGGCGGCACGGCACGAAACAGCGCTTCGATCCGTTTCGCCAGCACCACGCCTTCCGTATAACACCCCGACAGTTTACTGGCGGAAAGCAGCACCGATTCCTGCTCCGGCGTGAGCGCGCGAAAACGGCTGATATCTTTGACCTCTTCCGGAGGCATGGTCAGACAAATCCACCATTCCGCCATGTTAAGCATCTTTTCGGCAATGTCTGGGTAATCCTTAAGATTCTGGGTGGCCAGCCACAACCAGGCCCCGAGCTTACGCCACATCTTGACCACCTTGGTCATGTACGGCGACAGCAGCGGATTAACCGTCACGATATGCGCCTCATCCACCGTGAAGACAATATCCCGGCCCAGGAACTGGTCACGCTCCGCGATGTTGTTAATCATGTTGGTCATCGAGACCATGGTCAGGGCCATCTGCGCCTCGTAGCCCTCACGCGCCAGATGCCCCAGGTCGACCAGCGTCACGTCCGCTTCCGGCCACAGCTCCCCTTCACGGTTGAACAGCTCCGCTTCAAAGCTCCCGGCCTGAGTGAACATGCCCAGGGATTCCGCCATTTCCGCCGCTTTCGCCTTGCGCTGGGCATTGCGGACATTGATGACGCCCTCATCGTTGTCAGAGGCAATGTCGTACAGCGCCTTCTGCAGGTCAGACGGCAGCATCTGCCGCCCTTCCTTATACGTGGCATGTGCCGCCATCAGCAGCGCCTCACGTATCATCGCCCTGTCGGCACGCTTAAGGTCAGCCTCTTCTTTCGGGTCACCGCCGGTGATCATCATGCGCGCGGAGATTTCCATTTCACCGAGAACGTCACGCTTGTCATCCTCGCCATCGTCGTCCGTGTCGATATCCGGCAGGTCGCTCTCATCAACGGCCTGGGCGGCCAGGCCTTCTTCCACCAGTTTGTGAGCATCAGCAAACGGCGGCAGACTGACGCCGCTCCCGGGTTTGACGCTGATTTTATTCACCGTCAGCCCGAGGCTGTCAAAGAAGTCGGCCAGCAGGCCGAACGAATTCCCGGCCTCCGCAATAAACAGCCGCGGACGATGGACGGCCATCAGCTGGGAGAGCGCGGCACACAGCGTGGCCGACTTGCCCGCCCCGGTCGGGCCGAACAACAGCAGATGCGCGTTCTGGGTGCGGTCGAGCTTGTTGAGCGGATCGAATGTCAGGGTATCCCCGCCGCGGTTGAAAAAGCTGAAGCCGGGGTGCCCCGTGCCGGTTTCCCGCCCGGTTACCGGCAAAAGTCCTGCCAGGTGCTGAACCCATGTCAGACGGGTATACCAGTGTTTTCTGTCGCTGTCCGGGTTAAAGCACATCGGCAGCGCCCGCAGCCAGCTGTTCAGCGGACCTTCTTCAAACTCCGGCCGTACCGGCTGCAGACCGGCCCCGAGCAATACGGTGGACAGCTCCAGCCGCTTGCGCTTCAGGCTGGTCATGTCGTCGCCGCGCAGCAGGAAGGTGATCCCCGCCCGGTACAGCTTGTGCCGGTTGCCCAGATACTCTTTGACCGTCTTCACATCCTGGCGGACGCGGCCCGACTCGGTATTCTCACCGACCGCATTTTTCGACAGCCGGTTAAACTGCTCTTCAAGCCGGTCCTGGGGCTGTACCACCACGGTCATGCACACCATGGTCCCTTCCGGAAACATATCCATCAGGGCATTAATTTTCTTTTCACCCCGGCTTTTCTCGCCGGTCAGGGTGCCCGGCTCCGGCGGTGTACGCAGTTTTTCCACCGCCACCGCGCAGTGCGGCTTGTTGTCAATCCACCACACGCCGTTTTCCGGGTCTGAAACCGGCGGCGTGAACCACAGGGTTTCGGCAAAATCATTGCTGACCGGCACGGTGCCTTCAGGTGTCTCGCGCGGGTCTGCGTAAGCAGCCTGCCGATAGAGCGTGGTTTTCTCCACCCAGTCCGGTGACGGATTGAACAGCCGCAGCAGCCAGCCATGCACCTGCAGGCCGTTCTGCCGGGTGCAGCGGATCCCCGCCCCGCCCAGGGCATTAACGACCCGGTCGCACACCTGATTGAGCATCGCCACCGGCGGCATCGGATCCCGGCTTTTACCAAGCCAGCGATAAACAACCATCCGGGTGCGGCGCTGCTGCCCGCGCCACGGCTGGCCGGTAATCAGCGAGTCAGTAAAAAGTCCCTCAGGCCGGGAGATACTGCGGATATGGCGCTCCATTTCACCCAGCCAGGCGTCGGTAAACGCCGTGCGCTGTGCATGTGGTTTGACATACCCGCGCAGCCTGTCCAGGTACGCGTCAGTGTCGTCCTCGTCCTGGCAGAAGAACTGCACGACCCAGGGATTCACGTCATGTTCATCAAAGCTGTCCTGAAGTGCATCCTCAACCGAGTCCCGGATCTGTTCCAGGCGCTCTTCGGTTCGCCCTTCGGTCGCCACCGGTGTCACATCATAAACGGCCCCCACCGACACGCCGTCATCGAGCAGGAGACACTGCTCTTCATCGAGAAATTCTGCCCAGGGCAAAAAGTCAATGATGGACGGATTGGCGTGATAAACCTTCTCCTCATCCTGGCGCGTCATTTTCCCGGGGCGCTTCAGAGGTTGCCGGCCCTTCACGGCCGCGGTCAGGGTTTCATCTGCCTGAACGGACTGGCCGTCATCAACCGGCGTCTGCCGGTCGGTGGATTTATTACGCGTAAACAGTGAAAGCATTACAGGGCCTCCGTGCGCTCGCCAGGCATGGCATACTGCGTCTGGCTGTAGAACGGGAACACAGTGCTGTAACCCGGCACCGGCGTGTTACCGTCTGCCAGATGGGGATACAGGTACATCACCATGTCGGGGTTGGGCAGCCGGGGAAACTGCTGGGTGATTTCGCTTTCCTGAGTACGGCTGTAGCTGCGGTCGGCCTGCGCGTCCGCCTGCGTTTCGCTGCCAGTCAGCGGGCGTCGCAGCGTGTCGCGGACCGCCGCAGACTGGCGGGAAGTACTGCCGCCACCGTCCGCCCCGTTCCACAGTTCCAGCATGGTGTTATCGCCCGCCGGCAGCATTTCCTCTTTGGAGGTTGAGCAGCCGCTGAGCATCACACAGCTCAGGGCCAGAATGAAAACCGTTCTGTACATTACCGGTATCTCCTTTGTGAGGCGGCCGGATCGTAACCGCCGCAGATAAAAACGAACGCACTGACATTCAGCAGGTGCCCCAGCTCCCGTAATGTCATACGCGGGCAGTAAAGCCGGCGCGGGATTTTCGGGCTGCGCCACGAAACGGCACACTCCCGGGCACTGAGCGGCAGGGAGAACCTGCCGATATCCAGTAAAAGCTGGCCATCGCGCCAGCGCAGTAAAGGTGCGCCGGCAGGCAACAGCGCTACGGGTCGCAGCAACAGAACCGCAGAAGACGCAGGGATCACGTCAATATGCCAGCCTGCCCCGTCGCTGAACGTCCAGCACACGGATGAAAGAGGGAAAAACGTTATCTGTCCCGCCATGGCCGTGTACTCAGTCCAGTCCGCCGTTGTCACTGATGCCACCCGGCAGGGTGAAGTCGTAGCGCACCTTACGGCCCTTATCTTCATAATCAATGGCCAGCTGACGGGTGATATGCACGGCGAGACGGGCACCAGGCGGCACATAAATGGCATCAAACGTCATCCCGTAACGCTGTTTGATCCAGTCGGTGGTTTCAGACATGCCGCCGGAAATGGCTTTCCCCAGCGCCGCCTGTCCGGCGTCGCCGGTCATGGTGGCGGAAATGCCATTCACGTTATTCTGTGTGGTGTACTGCCCCTGGCTCATCGCTTCACCCGCCGCACCGGCAGCCGACAGGCCAAAAATGGTGGGCAGATAGGTGGAGGCATTGGACTTACGTTCGCCGCCAATGCACGGGATCCCGTTTTCATCCGAAATCCAGCCGATACCGCCACTGGTGCCGGTATCCTGTTTAGCCTGAGCGTTATTATTTTGCCCGCTGGCGTTGTTACTGGCGTCGGGTCTGGGGAGGGTGCGTACCGTACCGTCGGAAAAGACAAAGGTGACGCTGTTAACCTGCCCGCGCACACAGGACAGTGTCCAGTCTCCGCTGGCCGTCCCGGAAACAATCGCCCCTTCGACGTCCGGTAACTCGATGCCGTTCGCCGTCAGGTTATCCTTACCGATAAGCACCTTAAACGGATAAGGATCGGTCACGGTGCCGTTGATGGGCACACGGCCAAGCAGTGCCGTCATGGCGCGGCTGCCGACCAGCGTGGAATTTTCCGGCAGCGTGTAAACCGGCTCTGCGCTCTCTTCCGCCCCTTTTTCATTCGTACGTCCCTTCACTTTCTCCTCATAGGCCGCTTTCTGTCGGGTCAGCTCATTTTCACCCAGAAAAGAAGTCGGGAACTGAGGAGATGCCTTGCCGCTGGCCGCGTCCCGCGGGTCCGTCTCTTTCTGGTCCGTCGGCGCGACCCACATCATGCCGTCGCTGCCCTGAGAAGCCGCCCCCCCGGTACTGCTGCCCATGCCGTCCAGGCCCAGCCCCAGCGGGATATCGCTGTCCGCCGTTTTTTTCTCGGTGTCAGGCTTTTTGAGTTTGTCGGTCAGCTCCTGGATTTTCGCCGTCAGGCTCAGTTGTTCGTTCTGAAGCTGCGCCTGCCGCTTGTCGTACTGCTCGCGCAGACCATTAACGGCCTCATTCACCTGTCCTGAAACGTCCTGATTGCGTCGGCGCAACCGCTCGTTTTCTTTCACCAAATCCGCGTTCTGCTTATCCAGCGTTTTCTGGCGGTCACGCACATCGTTCAGCCGGCCGATAAGCGTGCGCAGGGTGTCCTCCGGCGTGTCGCCTTCCACACCCAGCGCCTTCAGTTCATCCGGCGAGAGATTATGCAGGGGGCCGCCGCTTTGTTTTGCCTGAGATTGTTCTGCCGGTTCGTTTTTGCAGCTTTTGAGCCCCACGGCCAGCCCGGCAATCACCACGGCCGGCACGATAATTTTCACCAGGGCATTAGATTTAATCTGCATGGCGGGCCTCCTGTTTTACCGTGCGGGCCGCTTTACGCAGCGCAGACGGCTCAGCAATAAATGCGCTCTCCGGACGACCGGCGGTCACCACATACACCGTGGTGGTGTCTTCCGGCGTGCCGGCAGGACCGACCCAGCGGTGCTGGAAGGTGGCGGACACAAACTGTCCCTGCAGCGAGCGTGGATCCAGAACGACCTTACGGCTGCCGGTGTTCGTGAGCCTGAGTGCCACCACGCTGCGGTTTGCCACACCCCAGCCAGCCAGCGGCGTGACCGTTAATGGTTCAGAGGGATACAGCGTGCTGACACGTCGGGGCAGATGAGGATTGACCGGATGAATACCCGGGACCGCCTCGACCGTACGTGCCGGAGCATAAAGGCTCTGAGCGGCATAGCGGGTCAGCAGCACCGGGATGGGGGCGCTGTAGCGGATTTTTTTACGCTTTGCCTGAGTACCATCATCGCTGCCGGTGGGAGCAGATGAGCCTGATCCGGAAGCAGCCCGGTCTGCACCACCTGGCTGACCGGCCGCATCGCCGGCGTGACTCAGCGTGCTGACATCACCGCTGTAGACCAGCCGCACCGGCTCAGTCGGCCCTTTTTCACCAGCGGCGATATCAAACAGCAGAACCTCGCCGCTTTCCACATCCTGCAGCTGCACCCGCGTCTGCGGAAAGGCGCTGTCGGCTTTCAGGTAGACGGCTCCCCCGGTGCTCTGCACCCGGAGTTTACCGTTAAGCGCCGGCGGAAAACCGACGCGGACGTTTTTGTCCACAAAGACCACCCGCTCCTGCCCCACCTTCAGGGGGATCTGCAGCGGAATACGCTCCCATTTCATCAGCTCATCTGCGCCGGCAGGACGTGATACCAGCATTGCCAGGGGCAGCAGGGCGAAGGACAGCGCCATCAGCCCGGCGCGGTAGTGGGGGTTTTTACTCATCACTGAAACACTCCTGACTTCTCCGGTTTAGGTGCAGGCGGTGCCGCCTCCAGACGCTGGGTCACACCGGCATAACAGTCCAGCGCCAGACCGAACGGGTTGCGCTCCGCATCACCTTCCCAGCGCACCACTTTAAGCGGGTAACGTACCAGGGCGCGTTTGACCGGCTCGGCATGGAAATATTCGTCGGCCACCACGTCCAGGCGGGCAATCCAGTGATCGCGATCCTGTACGGTCACGCTCTGTGACTGGTAACCGCGACCGGGCACTTCATACACCACGCGCACGCGGTCGGTGAGCTCCCCGGCGTCACCGCGTTTCTTTGCATCCGCTTTCAGGAAATCCTGACAGGACGGCGTCAGATACGGCGACAGCGCATTGATTTTGCCGGAATAATCCACCTCGCCGTTTTTCGGCCAGGCATTGAGCTGCTGAAAAATGTAGAACGCAAAGGAGTAGACCGTCGGGGGTGGCACTTCCCACCAGGGCCGCGTGCTGCCGGTACGTAAATCCGGCGGGTTATGCACGGTCAGCTTGCTGGGCGCCAGCATCCAGCCGGCACAGGTGAATAAAAGGAAAAAGGCGAGCACGGCGCAGGCGATGCGCAGCGTCTGAATATGCTGGTCGCGGTCTTTTACCGCATGGCGAAAACGGCTCATGAGGCTCTCCTGTTACGTTTCACTGACCAGCCCCGGGCATCCACTATCAGTTTCGGATTGCCCATCCCCAGCCGGCGTTTTTTCGTCTCCAGTCGCTGCCAGAGCCAGTTCTCAGGCTTACCGCGCTTGAGCCTGGCCATCCAGCGGCCGCCGAACCAGACGAGCAGCAGCGGCATGACCAGCAGGCCGGTGGGAACAACAACCCAGCCGGCAAGCGGGATAAACGGCAGTGACAGGAGCAGACCCGCACCCGCGCCGGCAAGGGCTGCCAGCCCCATCTCATGGGTGGTAAACCCGCGAAACACCACGGGCTCACTGTTGAGACGGTCAGGTAAAAAACGAATGGTCTGCATCGTCGCAGGCTCCTACAACAGAATGTCGGCAGACTTGCCGAGCAGCCAGATAACGGCAACCAGCAGCACCACACCCACCACCACAATGGCCCCGAATTTGGTCCAGGTGGCTTTCTCATTGCGGACTTCGGTGAAGGTGTGCAGGGCGGCAATGGCAACGTTGATAAAGGCAACGGCCGCCACGACCAGCCCCCCGATAACAATGCCGTCCTGCAGGTAGCCCTTGATTTGTCCCGACAGCCCGCTTCCGCCTCCGGACTCAGGCGCTTCAACGCTTGGCAAATCCGCAAAGGCCGGTTTGCAGGTGAGCCAGCCCAGCAGGGCAAGCGTACCGGCGCGGGTCAGCGTACGACTGCCGAAACGGCGCAGGCGGGCAACAACAGACTCAGAATGGTGCATGGGATTCATCTCCTGACTTAACGTTTTGAATGAGTTAACTGGCAAACATCCAGATACACACAAGCAACAGCAGCACGGTGCGGACGGCAAAACGCCCCAGGGCCGCGTCACGCACTTTGGTGTTACTCCAGCCGGTCCAGACATCCGACAGCGCCCACGCGGCCCATAAAAAAAGAAACGCCAGCAGTGCCCCGATGCAGAGCAGATGAAGGATGTTCACATCAAGACTGCCGGAGCCGGCTTTAAACGCGTTCGTTTGTTCGGATGTCATGGGCATCAGGGCCGCTCCCGCCGGTAATTACCGGCCACAAAAGACGGGTCACGCGGTTGCGCGCGGGAGGGCTCCAGATAGCGGTCAATGCCGCTGCGGATGGTGTTGAGATCGGATGTGGCCTGACGGTAATCAAAGAAAAAGCGGCCACGGTCAGCCGGGTCGGCCTGTGCAACCGCCACGCGGGCCCGTTCAAGCGACGCCTGAACCTGGTCCAGCTGACGCTGAACAGACGCAAGCTCGTCTTTCTCGGATGCCTGTGCAGCAGCTGATGCCAGAAAGGTCAGCAATACCAGGCCAGTGATGCCCGGGACACGACGGTTGCGCCGCATGGCCGGACGATGTGAGTTCATACGCACCTCCAGAAGGATTAAGGGGTGCGGACAGGATGCGGAAGAGGGAGCGTCGGGTCAGCGATAAACCCTAAACAGGAATTTCAAAATTAATTGCAGGTCTGTGCCGGTGGCAGGGTTAGCTGTAAATAAAGGTTCATTGTGATATTAAGAAAACTCAACGGTAAACAGAGGGAAAATGAAAATGATGAAGACTGTTCTGAAGGCCACGTTAATCACTGCACTGATTACCGGCCCTGTTCTTGCGGCCGACGGTACTGGCAAAGTCCAACTTTCAGACCTGCATTTCGCCACAGCAGCAAATGGTTTGCAGCAAATTGAAGGCACGGGAACAAACGTGTCAGGTGGGCCTGTGAAGACTGTAATTGTCAAATTCAACTTGCTTCAGAATGGGGCAGTAATAGGAAATACGGCAGCGATGGCTGAAAATCTGGAGCCGGGTCAGCAATGGAAGCTACAGGCCCCCTACGACAGCATAACCAACAAGCCAGACAGCTTCAAAGTGACAGAACTGACGGTATTTAATAACTGACACTGACGCGCCAGTAACGGTCGTTTCATGGCTTGTCTGCTGACGGCAGGCGCGCAAAACAAGTTTTGCACGCCTCCGTCCAGCCCTGATTTAAAGATACTTCTTGAACGACGCAGTGGTCACCGTTACGGCGATCCCCAGCAGAACAGCCGCCGGCAACAACAGCAGATTGGGGTAGACTGCCGTGGGCCAGGAAAGGTACAGCATGGCGGGCACCACAGCGGCCGGTTTGACCAGCTTCTTGGCATGATGATAGACAAACGAACTTTCATACCCCGCGCCGTACCGCCGCAGATCACGCCGCCCCAGCCCCTCAACCAGCGCCACCACCACGACCAGCACAAACAACGGCACGGACAGCACCAAGAAGGGGACGCGTACCACGGTGGTAAAGCTGATACCTACCATGGCCAGCAGGTATTCACGCAGGTAGCCGGCAAGCCAGCCGCTCCAGCTGTTGATTTCCCGGGTGACGGCATTGTCACTGTGCATCTGGTGTGCATACTGCTGCCGGACCCAGTCCAGGAAGCCACTGTCCACAAAGGCCCACTGATAGGCGGTGCTCACCCAGCGCACAACCGTCACCGATGGTTCAGACAGCAGCAGGCTGCGGGTGAACTCTGTGGACAGCCACCCCAGCTCGGTGTTCATGACCGCTTCACTGTGCGCCGCCCCGGCTTCCGGCCAGAAGAAGGCGATGCCGATATATTCAATCAGCAGGCTCAGCAGCAGCGAGGACAGCACCACGCCCACCAGGGCCCATGGCCAGCCCCAGAGCAGATTATACAGAATGCCGTGCTTGCGTTCCGGCAGCGTCTGCTGCTGTGGGGGACGTTTTACCTCAGCCATTCGCCCCTCCTGTGACCGGCACGTTCAGGGCCGGACCGTCCCGCCACCAGGATTCGCCGCTGTGATAGCTGCGCCGCATCTCCTCCGCTATTTTCTCAATACTTTCCGGCATCAGCACATCATCAGCATCCCCGGCAGGCAGCGGCATGCGGATTTTCCACAGTTGCCCGCCTTCCAGCAGGGCAAACGCCTGCCCTTTTGGCAGCGTCACGATATCGGCCGGCTCCAGCAGCGGGACTTTTACCGTCCCGACGCGGTCCTGGGTGCTTGAGGTGAAGTCCTGGTCTGCATTGACATCCGCCGTGTCCTGGTGCCCGGAGACCAGCGTTTTGGTGTAAATCTCCACCTGCGGCAGCTGCGTGGTCAGCAGCTCGGCGGTGCGGTTCTCCCTGACGCGCAGCATAATCAGGTTGTTAAAGTTACCCTGTACCTGGGCCGTCTTGGCCGCATTCCCGATGCGTGCCTCAATATCAGAAGACGTCTGGGTATAGGCTGTCACCTGCATGCCGGCACCGCCCCCTTTGTTGATGAGAGGAATAAACTCATCCCCCATCAGCTCGTTAAACTCATCGCAGTGCAGGTTAATCAGGGACTTCCCTTCTTTCCCGCCCGGCAGGCCAGCATTGATACCGTGTTTATAAATGTGCCCGGCCACACTCACCAGATCGGCGAACATGGAGTTACCGACCGCGCTCGCCACTTCACTGTCACTGAGCGCATCGAGCCCCACATACACCACGGCTTTTTTACGGATGATCTGTTCCCAGTCAAAAATCGGCCGCGTGTCGTCAATGTCCTGATAATCCGGCGACAGCAGCTCGGCGGTCTTGCCGGTGGTCAGTTTTTCCAGCAGCGGCAGCAGCGACGCCACGATTTTGTCAAAGTAAGTACGGTCATAACGTACCGCTGACCGCAGCCCGTCAAGGATGGGATCATAGAGTTTTTTACCCTCTTCTGAACTCAGGGCAACCTCAATGGCCCAGATACGTAAGGCATCCGGCTGACCCTGCATGTTACGGGGCACGTCGTCCTCTCCCAGCACCTGCTGATTATTCTCAATCTGCGTCTGCAGAGCCGGCAGCTGCGCCTGGATGATTTTTTCCGCATAGCGGATATAGAGATCGGCGATATTGTTCACGTAGCGCATGATCAGCGTGTAGTCAGGGCGCTCACCCAGGGCGACCAGCGCACGGGCGATGATGTTGACGAACCGCCAGGCAAATTCGCGGAATGCCGCGCTGTTCCCCTCACCCGACAGCTGACCGGCCACGCGGGACGCCACCTCTGACACGCGACCAAAACGCCCGACGGCATTATAACGGGCTGAAATTTCAGGCCAGCCAAGATGAAAAATATACAGCTCGTCCCCGCGTCCGGCCCGGTGGGCCTCTGCCCAGACACGTTTCATCAGGTCTGCGTCGCCTTTCGGATCAAACACGATGGTGACTTCACCCCGCCGGATATCCTGGGTGACTAGCAGCTCTGCCAGCCGGGTCTTCCCGACGCGCGTGGTGCCGTACACCACCGTATGGCCAACGCGCTCCCCCAGAGCCAGGGTGACGTCTTTTTCGTCGGGCTCGATGCCGTGCAGCGCCGGATTGCCGCCCACCGGTGGTAACGGCCGCACCGGGTTCAGCGGCGTATCGGCACTCAGCAGCTTACCCAGCCAGGGCAGACGGTGCTCTGTCATCATTTCGAGCTGACGCGCCCCCAGGTAAAAGCGGTTTGGCTGCAGGTAACGGGCCACTTCAGGGCGCAGCGTATCCTGCAGCCGCTGGGTGTGTTTTTGCGTCCAGCGGAACCCCCGGCCTAGAAACAGGCGACGATGACTGACGGGGATCTGTTTAGTACTCATGACATAGCGCGTCAGGCGGCGGAGATTCCGGCGGTAGCGAATAATCTTCATCCCCTGATGCGTGCGGGTGACGGCCAGCGCCGCAAACCCGGCTGCGGTGACATAGCTGACAGTCGGAGCCAGAGCGACAGCCCAGGGTGCCTGCACACAGACATACGCCGCCATGCCCGATACCACGGCGGTATTCAGCTCAACGGCCGGACGCAGCAGGGCCTCAATGACGTAACGGTTACTCATCGTCTGCCTCCTTTATAATTTTACCGTCGGCCATACGGATATACGTTCCCCTCCCGGCACCGGCTTCCCTGCAGGAAAGGGAGTGGTAACGCAGGGCATCCGCCAGTAAGCGCCAGAGCACATACAGAACATTCGACAGGATGAAAAAAATGATCCATACGGCCCGCAATGACAGCAGGTAATTGTTCGCCGCGGTTTCTGTGGAGACGGCAGTGACGGTACAGGCTGCCGGCTTTGCCTCAGGCGGAGCCGCATTATCAGGCACCGGGCATTCCTCCCACATGTAATGTCCGGGCGGCGCGGTGCGCCATGCCGTTGCCTCCTTCTGCAACTGGTCGTTCAGGTCACTGACCGGATGGCCGAAAACAAGCCAGGCGAGCAGGCAGACACCGCCGAAAGCGGCAGGCACGAAAACGGCATGACGGAATAAACAGAACACAAGCCACAAAGCGTAGCGCAGGCTGTTCAGGATGATGTGCATAAAAGATTCCTCAGAGATACTGCCGGACGTCCTGCCCGGCGAGAATGGCCAGCAGGCGTTGCCCGCTGATGATGCGCAGGCGCGGTGACGCCATATGAAGGGTGCGGCTCATTTTTCCGGTACGGCCCGTGTGGATAAAGAGCCCCCGGCGGCCGGAGTGCAGGAGAAGTCGGTCGAAGTCCTCAACATGTGCGGGGGAAACAGCACGACTGTACCGTTTGGCCTGGATAAGCCAGTGCTCGCCGTCGATGATGACCTGGCCATCAAGGCCGCCGTCACCGCTGTAGGAGGCATTGCGCACCACGGTTAGCCCCTGACGTTCAAAGGCAGACAGCAACAGCTCTTCAAAGACATAGGGGCTGATTTTGCGCAGATAGGTCAGACGCTGCCCGTCTCCCGGCAGGAGGGTCAGTTTATTCAGTACCCGCCCCGCCGTTGCCCGGTATCGCCGGTGACGGCGGGGGCTGGGTTTTTTACCCCAGCGCAGGGTTTGAAAAGGCCTCACCACCAGGAAAAAGAATATAAGTATGAACGCCCCCTCAAGGGGGGCCCCCAACAGACCGTGGGTATTTGGCGTGGTCATTTAGGCTTTAACTTCTTCGTCTGGGCCGGAACCGTGGAGAGTAACCGGTAATTATTCAACTTCAAGGTGAGGGGCCG
>OBHX01002277.1_pt1 | contig 15103 bp, 7 predicted proteins | sample 1519331 | NCBI WGS metagenome assembly OBHX01 (sample SAMEA2602897, study PRJEB22501) | metagenome
AGCCGACGCCTTCCAGTTTCATTTCCAGCGACTTGCTGCCGTCGGGGATGATGTAACGCAGGATGAAGCCTGCGGCGAACGCGCCGAGCACCGCGTCAAGTTCGAACAGCGCGGAAATGGTGACAAGGAAGATGAGCAGGAATGTGGTCAGTCGCATGAGCGTTTGCGATGACGTGTTCGCATTTTCCGTAAGGAAACGGTACAGGCGATGGCCGGTTCTCAGTGCTTTCGTAGGTAGCATCGCGCACAGTAGGCAGATGGCAAGGAACGCGCCGAGCACGAGCATGGTTTGCCAGCCGGTTCGGGTGGATAGCAGGATGGCCATGGCAAGGATTGGGCCGAGTTCGCCCCACGTTCCGTACGAGATGATGGCGTCGCCGATGGGGGTGCCTTCGAGGTTGCGTTCCTTGAGAATCGGCATGAGCGTGCCGAGCGCGGTGGTGGTGAGTGCGATTACCGTGGCCACGCCGTTGATGCCTTGCTTGGTGAAGAACGGAAGGAATGTCACAACCAGCCAGGCGAGGCCTAGCGTGATTCCCCATGTAAGCAGTCCGACTTTGCCTTGATGTCCGGCGAGTCGTTTGGGGTCGATTTCGTAGCCGGCGAGCAGGAACAGGAACGCCATGCCGAGCTCGTTCAAGAGTTTCACGGCGTCGTTTACTTCGATCACGCCTAGTCCGTACGGGCCGAGCGCGGTTCCGGCGGCGAGCAGCAGCACGGTTTGCGGAATGAACTTGCCCGGGATCAGCTGCGCCACGATTGGGCTGACGGCCGCCACCGCCATGATGATGGTTAATGAAACGAGCTCTTGCGTCATGTTTCCAGCCTAGTGAGTCTGCGTGACGGTGCTCGGATACGCGGTGACCCCCATGACGCGCTGGGGGTGAGGTTAAGTTTTTGTTAATTTTATGGGGGGGGGGCTATGAGCTTTTATTATCCGTGGAAAATGGCGGGACTGTTTTGTTTGAAGGTTGGCCTCCTCTTTTCGTTGAAGGGGATGGGTTTTTCGTTCGAGGGTTTTAACGAGGGTGTTAATGGAAAGAGCCCGATATGATGCTGAATCGAGCTGTTTAGGCGATTTAGGGGGTGTAAAAAAATGATTGATGGCAAATTCACAGCAAAGGAGCGTGCGTATCTGGCCAGCCTGCCAGCGGTCAAAAGCGTGAGCCCATCCCATATCCGGTATACCGATCGCTTTAAGGTCGAGGTCATGTGCCGGTACAACGCGGGCGAATCGCCGTCGGCCATCTTTCGGGAGGCGGGTCTCGACCCCAAGCTGATCGGCTACAAGCGCGTGGAACGGTGCATCGCGCGCTGGAAGCAGCAGGAGGAGCGGAACAAGCGCAGGAACGAACATACGAACCATTACATGCAGGATTGTGATGACGAGCTGGAAGCCATCGAACTGCGCGGAGACGATGTGGATCAGTCCGTGGTGGATCTTTATGGCGCTGGCGCGGCAGGGACGTCGGGAAGCGACGTCGCGACGAGAAACGTTGGCGCGTCGGGAAGCAACGGCGTGCAATCGCAAGGCTCGGACAAGTTGCAGGAATCGCGCGCATCGCAGGATATGCTGTCGAAACTTGCACAGGCACAGCTGACCATCAACAAATGCGACATGCTGATAGCCAAGCAGGCGTTGCGTATCGACGAGCTGGAACGCGTGCTGCGGAAGTTCATCCAGTGATGCGTGCGAAACGTATGAAAAACATGGAACGTACGGAAGGCGCAGAACCGTCTTTCAACGAGATAATCGACGTTTCCGACGATATGCGCAGACGGCGTGGCCGCCGCAGGAAAACCGTCGCCATGCGTGTCTCCGCTGCGCTGTTGATCGTCATTTCCATTTGCATCGGCGGTTTTCCGGCGATGCTGCAATACCGGTCGGCGCACGAACTGTCGAATACGTCGGACCAGTCCGCACGTGCGGTTGCGGGCTGGCCGTATCCGCAGGCCGACGACGCAATCGCAGCGGCCAAGGAATACAACAAACGGCTCGCCGCATCGGGCCAGCCGATCCTCGGCGAGGCGAAGGATCCGTTCTCCCAGGCGCAGGGCAGTTCGCGGTCCAGCGAATCCGGTTCCAACGAATCAGACAGCGCCAGCGCCAAAGATACGGAATATCAAAGCCTGCTGGATTCCGGCAGCGGTGTGATGGGCACTATCCGTATTCCGAAAATCTCCGTGAAACTGCCGATTTACCATGGCACGTCGCAGTCGGCACTTGCGTCCGGTGCGGGGCATTTGTATGGCAGTAGTCTGCCGGTGGGCGGCAAGAACACGCATGCCGTAATCACCGGGCATCGCGGGCTTGTGGATGCGATGATGTTCACCCGATTGGATGAAATGCGCGTCGGCGACTACTTCTACATCGAAGTGATGGGCCGCACGCTCGGCTACCGGGTGGACCGTATTTCCGTGATCGAGCCGAATGACACTTCTACGTTGAAGATCGTTCCCGGCGAAGACCGGGTGACGTTGATGACGTGCACCCCGTACGGCGTTAATACGCATCGACTGTTGGTTTCTGCGGTGCGCTCGCCGATTCCCGACGTGGTACCGGCGGAGCATGATGCGGCGAAGGATGCGCGAACGATTGCGACCACGGCCGCGGTGGTCACGTTGCTGCTCGGTCTGCTGCTGGCATGGTTGCGCGGGCGACCGTGGCATATCCGTAGGCATGCGGCTTGGTGGCCGAAGCGTGGCTAACGACCGCTGTTTGCCGATGCCCCCTGCCGGCTTTTTTATTCGGGTATCACCCATATTGTGAAACGTTGCGATTGCAACGGTTGACGATGGTATAATACCTCGACTTTCCCGCACTTAGGGTGTGCATCTCCCGACGTCTTTTCTCCTACATTCAAAATTGGAGCGCCGGAAGTGTATCCGTACTGGACATAGCATGTGCCGGTGCGTGATGCGCGGACGGTGTTAGAGACGGAAACCGCGTTGAAGCGCGGTATTAAGGGGACAATGCATATGAGGCATGTACATGAATCTGAGGCAAAGCCAAAGGGGAACTTTGCCAAGCGAATCGTAGCTGCGGTAGCCGCGGTCGCCATGCTTGGTGGCATGGGCTACGCCACCACTTCTGCCGCGCTGGCCGATGACGTCAATGCCACTGTTGAGCAGCAGAATGGTATCAGCATTGGTCTGCATGATTACGATCGCAACTCCATCAACAATAATCATGCGTTGCATTTTATGAGCGGAGGAAACGAAACCGGTTATAACCGCTATGTTCAAGATGGCAGAGGTGCGTACGCGGGCATTGTGAAGCCTCTGCTGACTAACGATTATCCGACCATGGCGGATGGCAACGGATCGCTGGATTATCTCTTCGGCGGTGCGTCTGATAAGGCTGTGACTAATTACATGCCGGACGGTGGTTTGCTGACTTCGGATGGTCAAGGGAATTACAGTTTCGATGCGGCGTCGAAATATGCGAAATATAACGGCAATAGCAATCGATTCGAATTGACCAAGCAGACCCAGAGCGGGGATCGTAACCCGTTATTCACGCCGTTTGGCAATGACAGCGACGCCGATAGGTATTCGTTCGGCATGAACCTTGGGGCCGATTTCTATATGCCTAAAGATGGCAAAGTCAACAATCAGAACATGGTGTTTGATTTCACCGGTGACGACGATGTGTGGGTGTTCATCGATGGTGTGCTGGTGCTTGACTTGGGCGGTATCCATCAGGCGATACGCGGAACGATTGATTTTGCTACTGGGAATATCACGTATGATCGAAATCAAAGTTATGGTTCGGATCGCGCGACGACAATTAACCAGGCATTCAGTAATGCGGGCAAGAACTGGGATTCCGCTGCATATAAAACCCATCATTTGAGCTTCTTCTATCTGGAACGCGGCGACGGCGGATCCAACTGCAAGATCAGCTTCAATTTGCCGGTGAAGCCGTCCAAGGCCATTGACATTGAAAAGCAGACATTGGGCACTATTCCAGCCGATCAACAGTTCCAATTCCAGCTGTTCGCCAATGGCTCGCAAACGCCATATGAAGGCAAATACAGCGTTTACGATGCGTCCACCAATCAGGTTGTCAGCTCTGGTTTGAACACCGGTTCGAACGGTGTGATCACTTTGGCCAAAGGCCAATTTGCTCGTGTGCAATCCAATGATTTCTCTGATGACACAACCTATTCGGTGCGTGAGCTGAATTCCGGCAAATACACTGTTTCCGCGAATGGTGAGGCGTTGTCGCAGCACAACGATGGAAATGGTGGTTCCTATGCGGAAACCCATTCTTTCAAGGTGAGCGATACCAGCCATGTGACTGTTATCAATTCCAATGTGAAGCCACAAAACAATAAGACCATCGAAAAGGTCGATGGTGATGGCGACCAGTACGAGTTGCATTTGAATGCTTCGGGTGATAGCGCTTCTTCCGAAACCACTACCGTCACGCCAGCCGACATTGTGCTGGTTATGGATAAGTCCGGCAGTATGCAGGATAAAAACGACAATCGTGATACTAACGCGAAGAACGCGGCAAATAAGCTTGCTGAGAAATTACTGACCGAGGCGAATTCCAAATTATCGGAATCTCAACAAGTCCAAATGGCGGTTGTGACATTCAGCGACAAGGCCTCGACTAAGCAGAGCTTCACCACATCTGTCAGCAAGATTAAAACAGCTGTGTCCAGCAAACCTGATGGTGGAACCAACTGGGAGGCTGCGCTTAAGCAGGCGAATGATCTGCAAGGACGCACGGGCGTGAAGAAGCACATCATTTTCTTGTCCGATGGCAATCCGACGTTCCGTATATCCAATTATCCGATTGGGTGCAGCAAAAAAAGGTGCAATCCTGATGATGATTGGCGTACTACACCTCAGGGTGTGCATGGTGCAGGTACCGAGGGTAGTGATAATTACTACGGTTACAACTATGCTGCCGCTCTGGCCGAGGCCAACAGGCGGGAGAGTAATGTTTCGCTTTATGTGGTGAAGGCTTCGACTGACGCCAATAGAATGTCCGATTTCGCCCGTGAAGCCAAGGCAGTGAACGGTAAGGAATTCGATGGCACGAATGCTGAGAATCTGACGCAAGCATTCGGCCAGATCTATTCCAGCATCACCTCATCCGCGAAGATCAAGGTCTCCTCCATCACTGACACCTTGTCCCAGTGGGTCGACCCGGTCGATTTCGCTGGCGTGGCCGACGGTGCCGATATCACACAGTATGTGACGGTGAAAAACGGCAATAAGGCGCTGACGGGCGGATATACGGCCACGTACGGTGTCGATCAATCTGGCAATCGCACGGTGACGGTGACGTTTAACGGCACAGACGGTATCGTTACTGAGAAAGCCGACAGCATCGACGTATCCTTCAAGGTCAAGCCAAGCGATGCCGCCTATGCCACTTATGCCGGCAACCAGCAATACCCGAATGTGGGAGAGCCGAATACTGGCACCGCATCTGCGGGCCAGCCGGGATTCTATTCCAATGTGGACGCGCGATTGAACTATTGCGTGCTTACCGAGGTTAATGGAACTACGTCATGCGCACCGACTGAAGTCGAGTATCCGCATCCTGTGGTGCAGGTGAAGCTCGGCAAGATCAAGATCGTCAAGCAATGGTCGGATGGTGCGAGCAAGCATGATGACGGTTCCGTTACGGTGCAGTTGCAGCGTAAGAAGAGCGGCGATTCCAATGCTCAGCTGGAGGACGTCGGTGGCGTAATCACGCTGAATAAGGGCAATGGTTGGCAGACGACTGTCAACAACCTGGTTCCTGGATACACGTATTCCGTGGCGGAAATCTCTGGTGATGACCGATATGACGTCTCCTATACGGGAAACAATGTCGACTTGACCAAGCAGATGGTGTGGTCTTCCAATGCCGATGCGGGCACGTTGAACGCGACCATCACTAACACGTTGAAGACGGTTGCCCTGGAGAACGCGATTTCGGTGAAGAAGGACCTGGCCGGACGCGAGTGGAAGACCTCCGACACGTTCGATTTCACTCTGGCGGCGAAGGGCAATGCGCCGTTGCCGGATAAGTGCGAAGCCGATCAACCTTGCACGGTGAAGGTGAACTCCGATTCGGGCAGCCATACCGCGTCCTTCGGCAACATCACTTACAACGCTGGCGATGCCTCTTACACGTATTACGTGACGGAGGTCAAGGGCTCTATCGCTTCATTGCATTATTCGCAGGCGAAGTATGAGGTTGTCGTGACTGTCGCGAAGGACTCCAACGGAGAGTGGAAGGCTTCCGTGAAGTCCGTGACCAAGGTGCTGGATGACAACGGTGCAGCAGTTCCCGAATCGCAAAGTGCTGCTACTGAACCTGTCACCTTCACCAACCGATATGTCGCGGTGTCGGCGCTGCCGTTGACGGGTGGTGCGACGGGACGCCAGTGGCTACTGGTCGGTGGCGTGATCGGCGGACTCGCGGTGCTGCTTATCGGCGCTGCCGAAATTTGGAATAACAAGAAGCGACTCGTCTGAGTTGCTGTGTGAGGCCGGAATGCCTACCAACTTGAGGGCATTCCGGCCGGCAAATCAAAATTTGCGGATCGCGGGAACAAGTTGGGTTCCCGCCTCCCGCGATTGCAAAAACAAGTAATCAAACAATAAGGAAGAGAGAGATTCTCATGAAGATGAGGAAACTTTTCGCCGGCATCGCCGCCGCTGCGACGCTGCTCGGTGGCATGGCCCTGGGCGCAACCAGCGCACAGGCTGATGGCGCTACGGTAACGGACAACGCAACGTTCACGTTCACCGCTGATGATGCGGCTCAGCTGACTAATCGTACGCTGAATTTCTACAAGATTGGCGATTACGTCAAGTATGGTACTGACGATTCTGCCGGATACGGTGTTCAGACCTACGCGGCTAACAAGACCCAAGTGGATGCTGCATTGGGAACGGCGTTAGGCACTGATTACAACAAGACCGACATCGACAATCTTGCTAAGGCTCTAGCTGACGGCAAGCTTGATCAGTCGCTTACTCGTCCGTGGGCTGAAGGAAATACTCGTAAGTTTGCTGAAGCATTGGCCCAGCAGCAGAATCTGGCTGCTGTCACCCCAGCTCCGGAATTCACTGTGACTGGCACTTCGGCTACGGTTACGCTGCCAGCTGGTATCTATCTCGTCGTGGATAACACCGATGCGACTGCTGGCGTCACCAAGGCTGTTCCAATGATTGTCTCTTCTGGAGAAGTCAAGGATGGTGTGCTCACTAATCCGACGAAGGACACTACGGTGAATTTCAAGAATTCTGCCGTCAAAGAGCCTAGCAAGACTGTCTCCGCGACGAGTGTTTCTGTCGGTGAGACCCTGACCTATACCCTGACGGGTCATGTGGCTAACCCGAAGCCGGAAGCGTTTGTTTTCCACGATATTCCAAGCGTTGGCCTGACTGTCAAGGCTGATTCTTTCAGCGCAACCGTTGATGGGAATTCTGTTGTTTTCGCGGATTACTTCACTACTGATTTCAGCAGCTTGTCCGATTATAAGGGTAACGGTACTAATGAGTTCACTGTTACGGTGATTCCTGCAAAGCTCGCTGAACTTGCCGGTAAAACCATTGTTGTTACTTACAAGGCTGTGGTGAACTCCGAAGCCACGGGCAACGGCGTGAGCAACAAGCTGGTTAAGAATGACGGTAGTTATGACACCGTAACTACTAAGCTGTTCTCTTTCAACTTTGAGAAGCGGGATAACGATGGTAAAGCCCTTGCAGGCGCAACCTTTAAGCTGTCTGTTGCTGACAACCAGACTGGTATGCTTCCGACCGTGAATGGTCAGGAATACGGCACGACTCAGACTTCTGGCGGCAACGGTAACGTCACCTTCTCTGGCTTGAAGGCAGGTACTTACACGGTTACGGAGACTCAGGCACCGCAGGGTTATATGAACACTTTCTTGCCGTCGTTCACTGTCACCATTGACAAGAATGGCAATGCCACTTTCGATGAGGATGCTTTTGGCTTGGTCAACACGTCTGAAAAGACCGTGAAGAACATCAAGTCCATCACCCAGCTGCCGCTCACCGGCGCTGCGGGAACCATGCTGTTCACCGTTGTGGCTCTGCTCGTGGCTGGCGCTGGCGTGACCATCGCCATCAAGTCTCGTCAGAACGCCGAGGCCTGATCGCCCATCTCTGACGGTGTTCGTTAAGAACACCAATTCGGAGTGATTTAAGGTCGACCCATTATGGGTCGGCCTTTTGTATTGCTCTGTATTTCATATGGGATTGCTTGGATTGCGCCATATTACCGTTGCTTTGGACGTGCCACCCGATGTGGGTGGACATTGCGTTTTTCGAGGGTATAAGGCGTTTCAGTGGGATGTGTTGCAACAAACGGAATCTGGAAACGTGAACCGTTATGGGGGCTGTTAGTCAGGGGAGTGAAGTGGGGGTATTGCACGGAAGGAGGGCCATAGAATCGCAGGCACATCCGCAAAAGAAAGCAACGAAGCATCAATGGGAGGTATTGCGATGCGCAGTGGGGGAGCATTCAGTGACGAGGAGATTCAGCTGTTGCGTGGATTGCCGGCTGTTTCCAATGTGACTCGTGATCGTATCACCTATTCCGACACATTCAGACAGGTGTGCACCATCCGATATCTTGCGGGGGAATCGCCAACCAAAATCTTTCGTGAAGCGGGTTTACCGCCGGAACTTGTCGGATACAAGCGTATCGAACGTAGCGTGGCGCGCTGGAAGGAAGCTGCCATCAAATCCGTGAACGGCAGCAACACCATGACCGATGGTGAGATCATAGCGCAGCTTGCGGCGCGGTATAAGCGTGCGTTGGCGACGAGGCGGAGTCTTGAAGACATCGCCAATACGGCCACTGAGCCGAAGCCTGCCGCAACGGCTGCGTCGAATGACGTTCATCCGTTGTCTCTCGGACTGTTCGACGGTGATACGGCCGGCATTATTATCAGGCAGCAGGCTCGTCGTATCGACGAGCTCGAGCGCGATGTGGTGAGGTTGCGCAACAAGCTGGACAAGGAAGTTGGGCCCAATCCTGCCTCCGCTGAGGCCTGACTTATGCTATCTAGCTTATAGATGGCGGGTGGTTCGCCCCATTTGCCAGTTCGGGGGTATAAATCATACCCCCGAACCGCCTATTCTCGTCTAGCACCCGCCATCTATAAGCGAGATACCTTTCCGCAAAGCCCCAAATCCGCCATCTATAAGCCAGATAGACCCATCAGTTTGACCATGGATAGACTCGGTTAGAGATGCTCTTGGCAAAAATGCCAATTTCGGCCTCCTGCAAAGGGTTTTGATGGGTCTAACCCATGATTTACATAAAACCTAACCCACGATTTGCATAAAACGTGGTTCGCTCAGAGCTGTGGCCGGAAAGACCGCCTAGGTCCGACCGATGCTATCGGAATCGTTAGGGAAGAAGGCACGCGGGCGGAGTGCAATATAATGTTCCCTATGGCTGGCAGTTCAAGGGGGCAAGACTGATGGCAGTTTTTCCGCATGGGAGCGCGCGCGGCGGGTCGAGAAGCGACGGTCCTCAGCAAATTAAGGACTTACGCGCCGACGATTTTTATGGCGATTCGCACGATGGCAACGACGGCTCGCGCGGTTCGCACGACACCACGCGCAACACGCGCACCTACGTTCCGCCGACGTTCGCCGAGGCGACCGATGTGTCCGAAGAAATTCGCGAGCGTCGCGCCGACGTGGGTAGATCCATTGCCCTGCGTGTGCTTGCGGCGGTGCTGATTTTCTCCGCAATCGGCATTGGTCTTTTCCCGAAAGTGCTGCAATACCAGTCCGCGCAAAAGCTGGCGAGCACGTCCGCCCGTTCCGAACAGAGCGTCGCGGGTTGGCCGTATCCGCAGGCCGACGAGGCATTCGCCGCGGCTGGGGCGTACAACAAGCGTCTCGCCAAGTCGGGGCAGCCGGTGATTGGCGAGGCTGAGGATCCGCTCGCCGAGTTGTACAACAACAATCAGTCTGGCTCCAGCGACGGTTCTGGTTCCAGCTCGACGGGCGCAGACGCCACTGGCGATGGTAACAAGGATTCCGCTAGCTCCAAAGACGCGGAATACCAGCGTTTGCTGGATACTGGCGATGGCGTGATGGGTTCCATCCGCATTCCAAAGATTTCTGTGGATTTGCCGATCTACCATGGCACGTCGGAGCAAACGCTTGCGTCCGGTGCGGGGCATTTGTATGGCAGTAGTCTGCCGGTGGGTGGCAAGGATACGCATGCGGTGATTACCGGACATCGGGGTTTGGTTGAAGCCTCAATGTTTACGCGTTTGGATGAGATGCGGGTTGGTGATTACTTCTATATCGATGTGATGGGCCATACGCTTGGCTATATGGTGGATCGTATTACCGAAATCGAACCTAACGACACATCGCAATTGAAGATTACCTCTGGCGAGGATCGGGTCACGTTGATGACATGCACTCCGTACGGTGTGAATACGCATCGTCTGTTGGTTTCGGCATTACGTTCCGCCATTCCCGAAGAGATTCCCGCGGAGGATGATGCGGCAAAAGATGTGCGTGTGATTGCGGGCGTGGTGTCAGCTGCCACGTTGCTGGTCGGTTTGTTGTTGGTTTGGCTGCTCCGCTGTCCGTGGCATGTCCGTAGGCATGCCGCTTGGTGGCCAAAGCGCAACTAGGGGTTGATGGCGTTAATGTTGCACTTGACAGATGCTTTTTTGTCGAGGAAAATTCTGAAAGAGGCATGACAACGTTTGCTTATAGTTTTTGCATCGCGATTTACGGGGGCAAGAATACTCTAGAATCGCGATGATATGTGCGATTTCAAGGAAAGTATATCCCCTTGATTACCTCGTTGGGAGGGTATGTATCCCTCTGTTTTTCTCCTTAAGGTTTAGGCAACGAAGCGATTGTCGGACGGTATGTGAAGCGAAGACGCATCAAATATACCGGTCGAAGGAGGAAGGTATTTCCCCGATCGCTTAACGGTACAAGGGGGTAGGCGTATGAGACACGTCTTTGAGCGAAACAGGGCGAGGGGCACAGGTCTGTTCACGCGTCGTGTCATTGCGGCCGTCGCGACGGTCGCAATGCTCGCCGGCGTGGGGTGCGTCACTGCTTCGTCAGCGGCGGCGGAAGATGCCACGGGAGCCTTGGAACAACAAATCGAGCAGCCGGTATTGCAAGAATCTGGGCAAGAGGATTCACAGCCGGTGGAACAAAATTTGATGGTGGGAGAAGAGCAGCCGTCAGAGCAAGAGCAGCCGTCAGATCAAGAGGCTTACCAGCAAGTCGAACAAGAAACGGAACAAGAAACGGAAGAAGAGACTGAGCAGTGGGTTGAGCAGGAGGTTGAACAACAATCTGAACAACAATCTGAACAACCTGATGAGCAGCCAGTTACGTTGTCCGCTCAACCGATTGCGCGAGCAAATCGGGCGCAGTCGGTTGCGCAGAACGAGACCGGTTCTCAGTTGGGCGCTCCGGAGAAGCATAAGCGCATCAAGAAGAACGATGATGGCAGTTACACCGTGAACGTGGATGTGAAGGGCGCCGTCAACAGCACCACGGTCACCACCACCCAGCCGATCGACTTCACGCTGGTGCTGGATGTGTCCGGTTCGATGGACGATCCGATGAGTAAGACGGATCGGACCAAGCGGTTAGACGCACTGAAAGAAGCGGTTAAAGCATTTCTTGATGAAGCTGCGAATACTAATACGGAGGCCGGTTCCGAACTGGTTCGCGTTGGACTGGTGAAGTTCGCCGGCAACGAAAAGAACGGAATCGGGGATGACACGTACCGAAGTGGTGGGTACACCTACAACTACTCCCAAATCGTTAGCGATCTGACTGCGGATATGAACGGTCTGAAGAACAAAGTCAGCAAACTCAAAGCCGCTGGCGCCACCCGAGCCGACAATGGATTCAATCTTGCGGCCAAGATGATGGGCAGTGCTCGAACCGATGCGAAGAAGGTCGTTATCTTTTTCACGGATGGTTCGCCTACATCGTCTAGTGGCTTCGAGGGTAAAGTGGCAAATAAGGCCGTCGAAGCTGCCAAGGAATTGAAAGATGGTGGCGCCACGGTGTATTCCATCGGTGTTTTTTCCGGTGCTGATCCCTCCTCGATCCAAGGTAACGAGAACCAGTTCATGCACGCGGTGTCCAGCAATTTCCCAAAGGCAACGAAATACAACCAGCGCGGTGAAGGGAATATCAAAGCCGGCTATTATAAAAGCGCGACGAACGCTTCGGAGCTGAATGCCATCTTCGACGAGATTGAGAAGAGCGAGACCACCACATCCGCATACACCAAGGTGACCATGGAGGACACGCTCTCCGGCTATGTCGAGCTTGCGGATAGCAACTACAAGGTCGTTGCCAAGGATGCTTCCGGCAAGGTGGTCTCCTTGACTAAGAATGTCGATTACACCTTGACGTATGACGCGAGCACGAAGAAATTCACGGTCGCATTCCTGAAGCCTCTGGTCAACAACGTGACATACACGCTGGAATACAACGTGAAACCCACGCAGAAAGCGTATGACGAGTATGCCGCCAACCTGAACGCCGGTAAGGATGGATATGACGGCGTAAAGGGTGACGCGAACACCGATCTGCCGGGAAACGCCACGTCCTCGAACCAGCCGGGTTTCCATGCGAACGATTCCGCGTGCCTGGCGTACTCGGCCGATGGCGTGGATCATGCATGCGGCGGCAATCCGTATCCGCATCCGGTGATCCAGGTGGTTTCCTCGACGCTGCATATCGAAAAGCAGTGGAGTGGAGACGGTGACAAGCCGGAAAGCATCACGGTGGATATCAAACAGGGCAACGATACCTATAAGACGGTCACGCTGAAGCGTGACGATAGCGGCAAATGGTCCACCGACGTGATTATTCCGGCAGGCGCCCAAAAGACGTACACGGTGACGGAAGTCGAACCGGACAGCCACTTGTGGAAGGCTTCCTACCAGCACAAGGTCGGCGATGGAAATCTCGCTGACGGCAATGCGGTGACGGTGCCGGAATCCACGGCATCGCAGAACGCCACAGTAGTCATCACCAACACGTTGAAGACGGCCACGTTGAAGAACGCAATTGGCGTGAAGAAGGAGCTGGTCGGCCGCGATTGGAAGGATTCCGACGAGTTCACTTTCAAGCTGAAGGCAGACGATTCCAATCCAGACGCGCCGATGCCAGCTTCCTGCAAGAACCAGTCGGCGTGCACGGTGACGGTGAAACGCGATTCGTCTGACGATCACGTTGCTTACTTCGGCGACATCACGTATGACGCAGGTGAAGCCGAGTACACATATCTTGTGACGGAGAACGCTGGTAATGCTTCCGCAATGTATTACTCGCAGGCGGAATACCGGGTGGTCGTGTCCGTGATGAAAGACGGAACGTCCGGTGAATGGAAGGCCGTTGTCGAATCCGTGACCCAGCTGAAAACCGATTATGGTGCCGCTGGTTCGAATTGGGACGAGACCCAGCCAATGCTGTTCACCAACCAATACATTTCGGCATCGTCACTGCCATTGACGGGCCGCATGGGTGCGGAACGATGGTGGCAGATTGCGGCCGGCGGAGTTGGCGTGCTGGCATTGCTCGCCGTCGCTGCGGCCGACCAGTGGAGACGTAAGAAGCGGCTCAGCTGAATAACACAGGATTTGCGGATCGCGGGGGCGCGTTGGGTTCCCGCCTCCCGCGATTGCAGAAAACAGTAACCAACAATCAAGGAAGAGGAGATTCTCATGAAGATGAGGAAGCTTTTCGCAGGGCTGGCCGCCGCGGCAACGTTGCTGAGCGGCATGGCCATCGGCGTCGCCGCCGCACAGGCTGATGATGCTCCATTGCTGCAAGTTAACCACGCACAGGAAGGCCATACGTACACGCCATACAAGTTTGCCATGTTTGAGAATCCTGGCGATGGCTCGGTCGAAGTGAAAACGGTTGACGCATGGAAGGGAGCTGTGACCACCGCTGCTGATGTGGCTGATGGAAGCCACAACGGCATCCCGACAGAGTACAAGGATAATCCAGCCGCCTATGTGGCGACGTTCACTGCGGATCAGCTCCGTGTCTTCGCCAAGACCTTGGCTGGAATTACTCCGCCGGCAGGACCTGATGGTACTGGCCTGACCGTAACTACGGAGCAGGCAAATACGAGCCAGGCGGTCAATGTGAACGGAGAAGGCTGGTATCTGGTGAAGGATACGTTCACCAAGGCTGGCGAAACGACTGTGACGTCGGGGACTCCGGCTGTGGTGGCCACCACCGTCAATGGACTGTCCAATCTGAGGATTGCGGCCGATACGACGACCGGTCAGGGCAACATCACGACTGAAGGCCAGTTCAACGCGAAGAACGCGAATCCGACCGACGAGCCGCTCAAGTTCGCCCGGATGAATGACGTGGATGTGAACGGTAAGAGCGTAAAGGTGGGCGACACCGTGGACTTCACTGTGGCCGCGGACGTTCCTCATGCTGCGGCTGGCTGGGATGCGTACCCCTTTACCATTACCGATACCGCGTCCAAAGGTTTGCAGATTGCGGCAAAGAGTGCCTTCATGGTCCAGTTCGGAGATCATACTACTGTGGATCCCGATCTGTACACGATAACGCAGGAAGGCAATGCTCAATCCGGCACCACCACGACCATCTATTTTGCCGATGCCACAACGCTGGCCGGTAGGACGATCGTCGTGTCGTACCAGGGCACCGTCACCAAGGATGCGTTGGATGGCTTGAGCGGCAGTGTGGACAACAAGGCCACAATCACCACCAAGGATGGTACCAGCGGTGAAGGCAAGACTGTCCTTAAGACCTACGGTTTCCAGTTCACGAAGATTGGCAAGGAAGGGAATGAGGCCAAGCCTCTAGCCGGCGCCAAGTTCGTTGTCAAGAATGCGGAGGGCAAGTTCCTTAAGCAGGCTGAGGACGGTGCGTGGTCGTTTGTTTCCGATCAGAATGATGCCAAGACGTTCATTACTGAGAATGATGGTTTGGTGAAGGTCGCGGGTCTTGCGGCAGGAACCTACACGGTTGTGGAGACTCAGGCTCCGACCGGCTACGCCCAGAACTTCAGGGTCACTTTCAATGTGAAGATCACAGATGAAGGTCTCGT
>OBHX01002281.1_pt1 | contig 15086 bp, 13 predicted proteins | sample 1519331 | NCBI WGS metagenome assembly OBHX01 (sample SAMEA2602897, study PRJEB22501) | metagenome
GGCACCAAAGAGAACAGGGGGCGATAGCTTGAAAAATATATTGGAATATCTTGAACATTCAGTCGGTCGGCGGCCTGAGAAAAAAGCCTGTGCCGATACAGATACATCGATGACCTGGCGTCAGCTTCGAGAGGCATCAGCGCGGATCGGCAGTTTACTGCTGAAGCACCGGTTGACACACCGTCCGGTGGCTGTTTATATGGAAAAAACACCGGCCTGTCTGGCGGCAATGCTGGGAACGGTTTACGGCGGTGATTTCTATACAGTGATTGACACCAAAATGCCCTGGGACAGAATCCGCAAGATTTTCAGTGTGCTGAAACCGGCGGCGATTATTACCGACAGGGACCATGAAGAGACAGTCAGGGAAGCCCTTGCCTCCGAAAGAAAAGACAGTCCGAAGATCCTTCTTTATGAGAAGGCCATGTATGTGCCTGAGGATCGGGAAGGGCTGGCAAAGATTCGGAGAAAAGCAGTGGATACGGATCTGGTGTATACCCTTTTTACATCCGGTTCCACAGGCATGCCGAAGGGTGTTGCCGTTTCCCATCGAAATGTGATGGCTTATGCGGAATGGGTGAAAACGACATTTGATATCAATGAAGCGACGGTTTTCGGCAGCCAGACACCTTTTTATTTCAGTATGTCGGTGCTGGATATTTATACAACTCTGGCAGCAGGCGCAGAACTTCAGATTCTGCCGAAGCAATTATTTGCTTTTCCGGTGCGTCTGTTGGAGTATATGAACAGTCGAAAAGTGAATACCATTTACTGGGTGCCGACGGCTTTGTCCATAGTGGCTAATTGGAAAGTGCTGGATTATGTGTCCCTTCCGTATATGGAGAAGGTTCTTTTCGCCGGTGAGGTGATGCCGGTGAAACAGCTGAATTACTGGCGGAGAAAAATGCCGGAGCTGCTGTATGCCAATCTGTATGGGCCGACAGAAGTAACGGATATCTGTGCCTATTACATTGTGGACCGGGATTTTGCGGATAGTGAAACACTGCCTATTGGACGTGCCTGCGACAACTGTGACCTGATCATCCTTCGTGAGGATGGTACGGAAGCGGCACCGGGAGAAATCGGCGAACTGTGTGTCAGAGGCTCTTTTGTAGCCGGCGGATATTATGGAGATCCGGACAAAACGGATGCTGCTTTTATCCAGAACCCGCTGAACCCATGGTATCCGGAGAAGATATATAAAACCGGTGACTTGGTCCACTATAATGACCGCGGCGAGCTGCTGTATCTGGGACGCAGGGATTTTCAGATTAAGCATATGGGATACCGTATTGAGCTAGGTGAAGTTGAAGCCGCCGCCGGTGCGGCCTCCGATGTCAAGAGCTGTGTCAGTATTTACGATGAAGTGCATGACAGAATCGTCCTGTTCTATGAGGGTGGTCCAAAAAATGAAAATCAGATGCGGGTTCTTCTGGAAGGGAAATTGCCGCCGTATATGCGGCCGGGAGAATGCATCAGAGTGAAGAGGATGCCGGAAAATGCCAACGGCAAAATCGACAGGAAATACTTGAAGAGCTACTATACAGATTTAATGGATGGGCAGGCCATCGGTTAGTTTATCAAGTTTGCAAAATCGGGGCTTTGAAAGTGCGTGCCTGACGGACGTTTCAAAGCAGGCACGTTTGCACTGCCTGGCACTAGCAGCAGTACATAAGGCACTAAAAGACAGTGCCTAAGTACTGGCTGTGCCGGGAGCACCTGCTTATGAAGCGTCCGTCAGACATGCACTTATCAGAAGTTTATTGGGTTTTGCAAACAAGATAGCTATTGCAGGAATCCGATGGCTTGCCCATCGGAGGTTGAGGGGATAAGAAGTAGTGTTATCAAGTATTAGTTGTGGTAGATAATAGAGTGAAAATGGAAGGAGATGCTATTGACATGAAAGAACTGTTAGATATTTTAAATAAAGTGAAACCGGGTATTGATTATGTGAATGAGAAGCATCTGGTGTCGGATGAACTGATTGATTCTCTGGATGTGATGACGATTGTGACGGAGATCTGTGACGAGTTTGATGTGGAGATTCTGCCGACGGATGTGGTGCCGGAGAATTTTGAGTCTGTGGAGGCGATGTGGCAGCTGATCATGCGGCTTCAGGAGGATTAGTCCGGGATGAGTTATACCTCTTATTTTTATCTGCTGTTTTTTCTGGGGGTGCTGGTGGCTTTATATTACCTGATGCCCTTGAAAAAACGGTGGTTGGTGCTGCTGGGCGGCAGTTATTTCTTCTACTGGCTGGCCTCCGGAAAAATGATCGTTTTTCTGCTGATCACAACCGTTTCGGTTTATCTGGGAGCTCTGGCTATGGAGCGGGAGCAGCAGGCCTTTGACAGTGTGCGCAAAAGTCTGGAAAAAGAAGAGAGAAAAACCAGAAAGGCAGTTATGATGCGTCGAAAGCGCCATATTGTGTTTGCCATGGTGCTGATCAATGTGGGGCTTCTGGCCTTTTTGAAATATTATCACTTTTTCAGTGCCAATATCAATGCGCTGGGAAGCCATCTGGAGCCTGGTTTTCAGCTGCCGGCGCTGAAACTGTTGATGCCTCTGGGCCTTTCTTTTTATACGCTGTCAGCGGTGGGCTATGTGATCGATGTTTACCGGGGGCAGACAGCGGCGGATCATCACTTCGGCAGACTGGCACTTTTCCTCAGCCTTTTCACCAATATTACGGAAGGCCCTATCAGCCGTTACGGCCAGCTTGCAGGGCAGGCCTTTGAAGGACACAGGGCTGATTACCGGCAGTTTACCTTTGGCGCGCAGCTGATCCTCTGGGGACTTTTCCAGAAAATGGTGCTGGCTGACCGGGCGGCGCTGCTTGTCAGTATCGTTTTCGGCAGTCCGTCGGATTACAGCGGTGGCATTGTGATCCTGGCGATGTTCGCCTATACATTGCAGATTTATGCGGATTTTGCCGGATGCATGGACATCGTGCGGGGCAGCGGGGCACTGTTTGGCATTGAGATTGCCCGGAACTTCAATCAGCCTTTTTTCTCGAAGTCCATCGGTGAATTCTGGCGAAGATGGCATATGACGCTGGGGGCCTGGTTCAAAGATTATATTTTCTATCCAGTGACATTGTCGAAAACAAATATGAAGCTGGGAAGATGGGCCAAGAAACATCTGAGTGTCCATCTGGGGCAGGCAATGCCAACGGCGTTTGCGCTGTTTTTCGTCTGGCTGGCCAATGGACTCTGGCATGGAGCTGCATGGAAATATGTGGCTTACGGCATGTACTACTATGTATTGACATTATTCGGCCTTTTTGGCAAGCCGGTGATACATTGTTTTTATGAAAAAACCGGGATTCGGAAGGAGAGCCGGCCATGGCAGCTGCTGCTGATCATCAGAACTTTTATACTGGTGAATATCGGCATGCTGTTGTTTCGGGCAAACAGTCTGCGTATTTTTGCGGAGATGTTTGAATCCATGTTTAGAAAAACAACAGGAAACTGGCTTGAGCTGGGGTTAGACAGACATGATCTGGCTGTGCTGGCGCTGGGCGCTTTACTGATGCTGATGGTGGGTATTGTCAGAGAAAGAGGCATTTGTATACGTGAGCGAATTGCATTATGGCCGATGGTGCTCAGGTGGACCGTTTATGCAGGGGTATTTTGTGCCATTGTACTGCTTGGAGCCTATGGCAGCGGATATGGCGTGGTGGATCCATTGTATGCTAACTTCTAAATCCAAATGCATAATGGGCAGGAGTTTCAGACAGCGACGGAAGCAGAAGTGGGCAATATGTCTAATACGCAGAAATAACTTCGTGAATGAGGAGTCAGTGAAATGCATATATCTAATAGAAAACAGTTTGCCGGACGGGCATTGAAAATGATTGCTTTTGTGCTGTTGACGGTTTTGCTGTTGGTGGGAATGTCGAAGACGTTGGTGCCAAGGTCGAATTCCGCCAGCGGCGGCATGCACAATTACAGAGCCAGAGGGTTTTATGGGGAAGAAAAGGATTCTCTGGATGTGGTGGCTATCGGCAACAGTGATCTGGCCAGTGGATTTTCACCTATGGAATTGTGGAAAACGCATGGCATTTCAGGCTTTGCCTGTGGAGAACCCAATCAGACCATCGATCAGTCCGTGAGATTGCTTCAGGAAGTGCTGACATGCCAGAGGCCAAAAGTTGTTATCCTGGAGACGGACGCCCTTTTCCAGGAAAACATGGACGGTCATCTGACCTCATTGGTCAAGACCGCAGCCAATTATCTTTTTCCGGTATTGGAATATCATGATCGCTGGAAAAGTGTGACGATCTCAGAGCTGATGGGCAAACCGCAGAAACCATGGCATGATGCGGCCAAGGGGTACCGCTATTCGGATGACCGGGTGGCTTACAAAGGGTCCGATTATATGGCGAAGACGGATGATTGGGAAGAAATAGATGCCATAGCGCTGCAGAGCCTCAATCAGTTTGTTGAAATCTGCCGGAATGCGGACATTCAGGTGCTATTTGTGGAGATGCCGTCAGCCAACTCATGGAATATGGCCAGACATCAGGCAGTGGCGGACTACGCATCTGATCGAAATATTCCTTTTATTGATTTTAATATGAAGGATATGATGACAAAGACGGGCTTTGACTGGCTGACGGACAGTCGTGACGGCGGCAATCATCTGAATTACAGCGGTGCAAAGAAGATCAGTACATGGCTGGGAAATTATCTGGGATCGCAGTACCAGCTGGAAGACCATAGAAAAGACAGCCGTTATCAGCGATGGCAGCAGGACAGTGCTGATTATAACCGCATTGTCTCCGGTGCGGATAAGCAGCCTGCCGATGAAAATTGATCATAAAAATTAAATGGATATACAGAAGAAAATGACCGTTTGTGACCGTTCACAGAATGGTCATTTTTTCGTCACAAAATCCCCACCAAAGCATCACAAATATTGGTTATGCTATACCTTGAGAGAAAATAGCATGCTATAAAGCATGAAACAGACAATTACGAAACCCATTAGATATGGAAAATGCTAAAATTCTTGGGTTTCGTAATTGTCTGTTCAAATAGTGAGAAGGAGGAGAGAGGCTTTGATAGAAGTCAAAAATCTTGTGAAGAAATACGGCGATCATATTGCTGTAGATCATCTGAGTTTTACAGTGGAAGAAGGCCATATTTACGGTTTTCTGGGACCGAACGGTGCCGGCAAATCCACAACGATGAATATGATTACCGGTTATATCGGACCGACAGAAGGCAGCATTATGATCAACGGGCATGATATGCTGGAGAATCCGGAGGAGGCCAAGAAATGTATTGGTTATCTGCCGGAGATCCCGCCTTTGTATACAGATATGACACCCCTTGAATATCTGCGTTTTGCGGCCGAATTAAAAGGAATTGCCAGGAATAAAAAGGAAGAAGAGGTTCAGAAAGTGATCGCAGATGCCAAATTGGAGGCGGTGTCAGACCGTCTGATCCGGAATCTGTCCAAAGGTTACAAACAGCGTGTAGGTCTGGCCCAGGCACTGCTTGGATATCCGGAGGTGATTATTCTGGATGAGCCGACAGTCGGCCTGGATCCGGCGCAGATCATTGAGATGCGCGGATTGATCCGAAGCCTTGGCAAGAAACATACCGTCATTCTGAGTTCCCATATTTTGTCTGAAATCAGTGCAGTCTGTGATGATGTGCTGATTTTGTCCCACGGCAAACTGGTGGCCAGTGACACAACGGATAATCTTGGCAAGCTCATGGAAGATAAGGTAACACTGCATCTGACAGTCAAAGGGGATGAGGCGGCTATCAAAGGCGTACTGGATGCTGTTGATGGTGTTGAAAATATTGAATATACGGATTCTGAGGAAAAAGGTTGTGTCGATGTGATGATCCAGAGCGATCCGAAGACAGAAGTCCGTGAGATGATCTTCTACAGACTGGCAGCTGTCCAGTGTCCGATTTATGCCATGAATCAGATGAAGAAGTCATTGGAGGATGTCTTTATTGAATTGACAGCCGATGGTACTGAAACATCTGCAAAGGCACAAAACAATGAAGATCCTCATGAAGAAGATTCTCATGAAAATGAGTTACATGAGGAAGATCATGAAGAACATGAAGAGCACCCAGGAGAAACTGACGAGACAGATGAAGAAGACGGAAAGGAGGCAGCAGAACATGACAGCGATTTATAAAAAGGAATTACGTTCGTATTTTACATCCATGACGGGCTATATCTGCATGGCCTTTATGCTGGTTGTAATCGGTATCTATTTTGCGGTGATCAATCTGTCTTCAGGCTATCCGTATTTCGGCTACACATTGTCCTGCGTCATTGTCTTATTCCTTTTGATGACACCGGTACTGACAATGCGTATCCTTGCGGAGGAGAAAAACCGGAAGACGGATCAGCTGCTTTTGACGGCACCTGTTTCACTCTGGAAAATTGTCATTGGTAAATATCTGGCGATGGTGACAGTATTCGGCCTGGCCCTGCTGATCACCTGCTTTTATCCGTTGATTCTCAGTCGGTTCGGTACCGTTTCCCTGCCGATGGCTTATACAGCCATTTTGGGTTATTTCCTGTATGGCGCAGCCTGCATAGCCATTGGACTGTTTATCTCATCAGTAACGGAGAGTCAGGTTATTGCAGCACTGCTGACATTCTTTGTGCTGCTTGTATTTTATATTACAGGTGTGATCACCAACGCATTGCCGTCAACGGCGGTGGCATCTTTTGTTATTTGGATTTTCGTTATTCTTTTTGCAGCATGGCTGGTGTATAACCTGACATCCAATATAAAGATCGCAGTTGCGGCGGCTATCATTGCGGAAGCTGTCAATGTTATCATTTTCTTTGCAAAATCAGAATGGATGGCCGGTTCTGTGGCAAAAGTGTTGGGTGCCTTTAATATGACATCCTTCTTTTCTAACTTCGGTTCCGGTGTCTTTGATATAACGGGTATTGTCTATTACCTGTCTATTATCGGATTCTGCATCTTTTTGACGATACAGTCCATTCAGCGCAAACGCTGGGGCGGCGATGCCTTGATGACAGCCGTTGTGCTGGCCATCGTTGTGGTGATCAATCTGGTAGTGGGGCAGATTCCGGTGAAATATACACAGTTTGACCTGACGGATAATCAGCTTTATACGATTACTGATCAGACGAAGACGTTTGTCAAGGGATTGGATTCGGATGTGGATGTTTATCTGGTTGCCCAGAGCGGACAGGAGGATGAACAGATCCAGAAAGTGCTGGAACGTTATGAGTCTCTGTCCAGTCATATCAAAGTGCATACAAAGGATCCGGTGGTCAATCCGTCCTTTACAAAGCAGTATACAGACAGTTCCCTGTCAGACAACAGTCTGATCGTTGTGTGTGGAGACAAATATAAAGTCATCAACTACAGTGATATTTATCAGTCGGAGTTTAATTATTCCACATACAGCAATCAGACAACCGGATTCGATGCAGAAGGTCAGCTGACCAGTGCCATTGATTATGTGACATCAGATACTCTGCCGAAACTGTATACACTGACAGGTCATGATGAAGCATCCCTTTCTGATACACTGACCAGCCAGATTGAAAAGGAAAATATTGATATAGAAGAATTGAATCTTGTAACAAGTGAATCTGTACCGGATGATGCAGACTGTCTGATGATCAACGGACCGCAGAAGGATATTACAGCGGACGAAAAGGATCGAATTCTGTCTTATATGGAAAATGGCGGCCATGTGCTGATATTCACGGATTATACAGAAACGGATATGCCGAATCTGGCAGAACTTTTGAATAATTATGGTCTTTCCACAAGTGCGGGATTGATTTTTGAAGGCAACAGCCAGTATTATTATCCGGGGTATCCATCCTATCTGATCCCGAGAATCCAGAGTGCCGATGCAGTGGGCAGCATGACATCCAAGGATCTGGTGCTGATGCCGTATGCACAGAATATCAATATTTCTGATGATGTGCGAAGCACTGTGACAACAGAAGCTCTTTTGCAGACAAGCAGCAAGTCGTATATTAAAACGGATCTGAAGAATCTGACAACAACGGAAAAAGCTTCAGGTGATGAAGAGGGATCGTTTACAGTGGGTGCTGCAGTCACTGAAAATTATAATGATGTGGAGACAAAACTGGTTTATTTCTCATCCTCAGCAATCCTGGATGAAAATATGAATCAGGCTGTGTCCGGCGGTAATTATGAACTCATCAGCAACGTGATGAGCTGGATGATCGATAAAGAAGAAAGTATTTCCATACCGACCAAGAGCCTTTCCACAACCTATCTGACAGTGACAGCTGCAGATGCGGGATTCTGGGGTGCCGTTGTCATCCTGATTCCGGCGGCCCTTGTGATTGGCGGCGGTGTCGTATGGTTTAGAAGGAGGCGTAAATAGCATATGAAGAACAGGAAAAAAGCGCTTACAATTGCTATCATCTGCCTAGCGGCGGCAGCTGTTCTTTATTTACTCGTTGTGAAGCTGAGTCAGAGGTCGGAGGATGCGGACAGCTCTGATGACTCTCTGGTGATCAGCAGTGTGGACAGTGGTCAGATTACAGCCATTTCTTATGAAAAAGACGGCAAAAGTCTCTCCTTTAGGAAGGAGGACGGCACCTGGTATAATGCGGAGGACAAGAGTTTTCCGGTTGACCAGGACAGCCTGACGACCATGACCAATGCCCTGGGTGCGGTTTCAGCTACCCGAAAACTGGATTCACCGGAAGATTTGTCGGAATATGGTCTGGATTCGCCGGTATTGACTGTGCGATATACGGCCAGTGACGACAAAGAGGCAGAATTTACCGTGGGTGATACCAATGATGCGGCCGGTGGGTCCTATCTGAAAATCAGCGGAGATGACGCAGTTTACCTGGTGGCGTCCGATTTTGCCGATACGTTCAATTCGGATATCTATCAACTGGCGGATATGGAGAGTTTCCCAACCATCACATCGGACAGCATTACGGATATCAATGTCAAATCCGGTAGCCATACACTGGAAATTAAGAATGACAGCGATGGCGGCGGGATAGTTCTTGAAAACGGTGAGGAAAAAGAGAATTGTGCATCATCATCTGTAACACAGTTTATCAACACTGTGACAGGCATCACATTTAAGAGCCATGTAGAGTATAATTGCAAAGATTTGTCGAAATATGGCCTGGACAAACCGACAGCGGACATTTCTGTGGATTATACCACAGCAGAGACAGTGACAGAAACATCAGCAGAAAGTGTACAGGAAACTGCAGATACAGAAGAAACAGAGTCTGAAACGGAAACTGTTGAGGTGGCCAAACAGCTGATACTGCATATCGGCAGTCAGAATGAAGACGGCGATTACTATGCAGCCTTAGATGGTTCAAAAGAAGTCCATGTTGTCAGCGGTGATACGATCAAAGAACTGGTTGAAAAGAAAGCAGCGGATTTTACGGATAATACGATTTTGTCCGGTTCTCTGAATAATGCAAAGGGTATAGATGTTGCCATCGGCAGTGACAGCTGGCATCTGGTAAAGAAAGAAGTTGCCAAAGCGGATGATCTGGCGGACAGTGCAGAAACTGAGGCAGAGACAGAAGAAAAATGGTATGCCGGAGATACAGAAATTGCTTTGACAGATTTATCTTCTGCCTACAGTGATCTTTCAGGCATGTCGGCGGAGAAGATTCTGGATACAGCGGCAAAATCAACCGGTGATGCGGCCATCAGTGTTACTGTCAAGTGGGAAGATGATACCGAGACAACCGTATCATTTACAGTCTATGACAGCAGCTTTCATCTGGCAGAAATCAACGGTGAGGCCAGAAAACTGGTGAATAAGCGGGACGTCGAAAAACTTGTTGAAGATATGACGGCGCTTCTCAAAAAATAAAAAAGTGTGCAGCTTCAAGCAACAGCAAAGGGCTTTCAATGGAACAAAATCGTTTTCGTTGAAAGTCCCTTTTTTTACTCCAGGATTGATTGCGACCGGGGAGAGAAAATGGTATGATTAAGGTAATGTTTGGGTGAAGAGATATAGGGTCAGGAAAAAATAAATTTATGATACAGGGAGAATAACAATGATTGTGAATTTCAGCTGTCCGAACTGTGGGGCAGATATGTCATATGATATCAAGCTTGGAAAGCTTCACTGTGCGCATTGTGATCACAGTGAGGATATCCGACCGGATGAGGAAAATTATAAGAATGCGGCCGAAGAACCGGCAGATAAACCGCGTTATTGTGTGAATTGCGGCGGTCTTTTGTCAGCGGGAGCCAAAACCTGTGCCACGCACTGTGAATACTGTGGGGCACCGTTGGTGATGGCGGACCGTCTGAGCGGAGATTGGCGGCCGGCTTACGTGCTGCCTTTTGAGCTGGACAGGGAGAAAGCGGAGACAGCCTTCAGAAAATGGTGTCATAACGGTAGATTTTCGCCGAAGGGCTTTATGGCGGCAAAGAATATCCAGCGTCTGCAGCCTTTGTACATTCCATATTGGCTGTATGATATGAATGCCAGTGTGGATGTCCGGGGAACGGCAACCCGGGTGAATATTTATGTGCGTGGTGAAACAGAATACACGGAGACGGATTTTTTTGATGTGCGAAGGAAAATGCGTCTGGAATATACAAAAGTACCCCATGACGCATCAGAGAAAATGGACGATACCCTGATGGCAAAGCTGGAGCCCTATCGTTTTGACACATTGAAAACTTTCCAGATTCCGTATCTGGCAGGATTTGAGGCGGATCAGGGAGATTATCGTTCAGAGGATTTACTGCCCCAGGTGAAGCAGCAGGTGGCCGGATATGCTGCAGAATACGCCCGTTCAACGATTTCCGGTTACACAAGTGTACATATTGACCATCAACAGATGGACTATGACCATATCAGCAGCAATTATGTGTATCTGCCAATTTGGTTTATTTCCTATCGCTACAGGGACAAAGATTATATATTTGCCATGAATGGTCAGACAGGTAAGGTCATTGGTGAACCGCCTGTGAGCAGAGGAAAAGTGGCAGGCTGGTTTGCAGGCATTTCGGCAGCGGCCTTTGCGATTCTGATGGTGATTGGAGGGCTGTTGTAATGAAAAAAATATTGAATTTTCTGATGGTGATGCTGTTGGTCATGGGCCTTGGAATGGCGTCAGTGATGACAGCCTTTCAGGCAGAAGCCGCGGAGACTGCAGAAACGGCCGGTGAAACAGTATCAGCCGCAGAGACTGTATTGACAGCGAATCAGGATGGGGAGGCAGCGGCTGATTCGAGTATGTCAGCCAGCGGTATTTATGATGCGGCGGATCTTTTGTCGGGGGGTGAGGGAGAGGCACCTTTGGATAAACTGGGAAAATATTTTGAGAGATACAGTGCAGATATTGCTATTGTGACAACGGATGATGCAGGAGGATTGAGTGCTCAGGCTTATGCAGATGCCTATGCGGAAAAAATCGGTCAATCCATGTCGAGAGATGAATATCCGGGTATTTTGTTTCTGATTGATATGGATAATCGGCAGATTTATATGGCGACCCAGGGGCAGGCCATGAATTATTATGATGATTATAGAATCAATAAAGTGCTGGATAATTGCTATAATCACATCACAGATGGCGATTATAAGGGCACCTGCGATGCTTTCCTGAAAGGTGTCCGTGATTATATGGGGCGCTCCACAGATAGAAGTGCCCGCATGGATGCCTTTGGTGTGCTGCTTCGACTGATTATCGCTATTGTCATCGGCGCAGTTGTGACTTTTGCCATGGTATTCAGACGCGGCGGCCGTGTGACAACCAACAGCCGGACGTACTTTGACGCATCCGGTTCACATCTGGATGCCAAAGAGGATCGCTTTATGAACCGGACGGTAACAAGACGTCATATTGAGAAACCGAAGGGCGGAGGCGGTTCCGGCGGCTCAGGCGGAGGCGGCGTGCATATGAGCAGCGGCGGAGGTACCCACGGGGGCGGCGGCCGGAGCTTTTAAATGGCTAATCGTCCACCACGTTTTTCTTAAATCCTACGGTATAATTTCGAGGAAAACCAATACGATAATAAAATTCATGTGCGTCGGTGCGATGGATGGAAGATGTCAGATTGACATAGCGTCCGTTGTGTCGGCGCACATAGTCTTCTACATACTGCATCAGGGCCTGACCATATCCCTGCTGGCGGTAATCTTCATCAATCACCAGATTCTCAAGGGAATAATAAAAGCGGGCTTTGGCCGTCAGATCAAGACATTTGCTGAGGGTAATGGTTCCCACCAGCTTGTCTGCATCGTCAAAAATACCCACCAGATGATAATGCGGGTCATCTTTCACTTCTTCCAGAACGCGAATCATGTCTTGGATGTCTGAGGTCCAGTCATCCTCCAGCTGGCAGTAGAGACGGTGCAGGTCTGTGTAATCTTTGGGGGTAATCTCATGTATCTTCATAATTATATTGTCTTTCCACATCAAAATAGGGCAAAAATTTTGGATTTTTGCATTGTTAGGTACCTTACTATCGTATTTTTCTAAAACCGTCTCGCAACAGCTATATTGGGAATAAAGTAAATCGCATAGTTATCAACAACGGTATAAACGCCGTATTTGCTTCGGTAACAGGCCAGGGCTTCTTCGAGATAATCTTCCGTAACATCCAGATATTCTGCCATCTCATAGCGGTTCTGGCAGTGATGTTCAAAAGCACGGATAATACCGCGCAGTCCGATCAGACGGTTATATCCCCACAGGCGGGCATCCAATTCCTGCTGTCGGCTGTTCACATTCTTCAAATCGGTAATATCACCGACGCTTGTAAAGTGATGGCCCATTTCTTCGGCAAGAATAGAGGTCTTCTCTGCGGTGGTCTTCAGCTGTGAATCCAGCGCAATATGGCCATCTACATAGAGACCGTTCAGACGTTTCTCTCCGGTGCTGTCTCCGTTCAGGTCAACAGATTCATGAACGTGTACCTGTTCATTATCGGCATCCTGCAATAATTCTTCATAAGTATTCAGGTGAATCACTTCCTTTGATCATCGAACTTGATAAAGGCGGCAAAAGCCTTAATCTTTTCAATCTGTTCAGGTGTAAATTCATTACCGTCAAAATGAGCGGCAATGGTGGTTGGTTTCTCAGGTGCGTAGCCAAATGTGCCGAGGACATCTTCGACACCGTAGGCACGGCACATGACTAAAAGGGCGTCAGGGGTGGGCTGGCTGTTGCCGTTCTCCCAGCTGTAAATTGTCTTCTCGGATGCTTTAAAACCATTGGCAGTTAGTAATTCAGACATTTCCCGCACGGACTTCCCCGCTGCAACTCTACATTTTCTTAAGGTTTCACCTACAGTGCTCTTCATTGAAAAAATCTCCTTCTATCATCATCAGTTGTCTTGTGAAATATCAGTATCCTTATAAAGAACAGTCATAACAGAAACATAGATACTGTTTCGGCTGATCGAAATGAAGCATCTGGGATACTGAGAGTTTCATGCCTTTTCGTTTTCTGAGATTATTATACCATTATCCCAGAAACTCGTCAATAATTTCTGAAAATATAAGAAATAACTATTGACATTCTTAGAAAAGGAATATAATGACTTCAATATCACGAAAACTAAGAAAATTAGACAAGATATTCTTCAAATGTAAGAATACATGTAAGAAAGAATGTCTGAGAAAAGCAGAACTCAATGCGGAAAACCTGTTTCTGAAAATTCGAGAATGCAGTTGGAATTCCGGGCTGGGGCTGTCGTGATGATGGCATGGCAACATTATCTGTATGACGGCAGCGGCCAGCTGATGGCTATCCGTTATAAGGGTGCGGATTACTATTATATCCGTAACGGCCTGATGACGATCACAGGACTGATTGACGCCAATGGTACAGCTGTAGTAAACTACAGATATGACAGCTGGGGTATACTGACCGGCATCACAGGCAGCATGGCAGGGACACTTGGAAAGGACAACCCGTACAGATTTAAGGGGTACTACTATGATGAAGAGACGGGGATGTACTATCTGAAGAGCCGTTATTATCAGCCGGAGATCTGCAGGTTTATTAGTGCGGATACCATAGAGGTACTGGATTGTCAGGGAGATTTAAATGATAAAAATCTTTATGCTTATTGTGATAACAATCCGGTTATGCGAGTGGATACAGGCGGACAAATCTGGATTACTCTAGGAATAATGGCAGCAGGCGGCGGAATAGGCATGGTAATTGGTGCGGCCAGCTCTGCGATAACACAGTATATGTTCAATGGAGAAATCAATTGGAAATCTGTGGGGGTTGCAGCAGTAGGCGGTTTCGTCAGTGGCGCAGTGGCAGCAAGCCCGTTAGGTTTGACGGGGCAGATTGGAGTTGGAGCAGCAGTTGGAGCAGTATCGTATGTTGCAGATTGTAAGGTGAATGGCAGTGTTTTAAAAGTGGACGAACTGGCAGTTTCAGCGGCGGCTGGTGCAGTTTCAGGATGGATTGGCGGTTCAGGAGCAAATCAGTACAAAGCATTGTCTAACACGATAAAGACTGCTTCAAAGACGACAGCGCGATTTACAAGACTGATAAGCACGAAAGGAAGTGCTAGTCTTGCAGCTAAAAGAATTGCGGAAGCAAAAATGTGGAGAGATACCGTGTTGAAAGGAACAACCTGGATTAGCAGTATAAAATTTGCTGCTGGAACGGGAACTTCCAATGTGATTGCTCAGCTATGGACAAAAGCAAAGCATAAAGTAAGAAGCTGGTTCAAATAAGGTATGTTTTTTGGACATATGAAAAAGTAGAAAATGTCACCTATGTTGAAATGAAATAAAAGAGACATAGGTGACGTAGAGTAGATGTATTGGGTAGACATAGTAGAGACAATAAGGAGTAGAAATGATAAAAGCAATGGCACGAGTTATTCTTTGGTTTGCAATATTATCTTTTATGGGATGGTATGCAAATTCATTATCCATTAGGCGGATAATAAAAAAAGTAGGTATTCGGATAAAATTTTATCCGGCTCATTATATCATGCCAAGCAGAAAGATGAGGAAGATATTTAAGCTGGATAAAAAAGAAATACCGAAGTGGACATATCTATCACTGTATTTATCATTTGTTTATATTATATTGTTTCTTGTTTTTTT
>OBHX01002284.1_pt1 | contig 15083 bp, 14 predicted proteins | sample 1519331 | NCBI WGS metagenome assembly OBHX01 (sample SAMEA2602897, study PRJEB22501) | metagenome
TTTATTTTTTTTTTAAATGATCCGGCGACCACGGAGTTCTACACTCTTCCCCTACCCGACGCTCTCCCGATCTCCAAATTTCTTTGCCTCTATGGGAATAAAAAAAGACCTTCTTCCTGCGGCATTCACCGCCGACGAGATCCGCCGCGGTGTTCATTTAGATCCGGCTGCGCCTTCCGTCTCCCTCTCTTCCTTCGCAAAGGCCCCTTTCCTGCTGCTCCGCCCGGAGACCATTGCCTACGAACGCGCCGTAAGGCTCTGTGCCCAGAATGGCTTTGCCCCAAATATCCGCCTGCAGTTAGATCAGCTCGCCACCGCCTACCGCTCCTGCGGTGCCGGTCTCGGCATCACACTCCTGTCTGACACCGTTGTCCGGATGTCCGACCACGATGAACCCGTCGTCTTTTACAAGCTGGACTCCGATGATGTAAGCCGTGACATCGCTGTTATGTGGAAGAAAAAGAGATATGTATCAAAGGCTATGGAGGAATTTACGAAGCTGGCGGTGGAGATGTTCGCGAAATGATTCCATTCCTTTCGCGCTATTGATCACCTGCAAAGCTTGCTGACTGCGGCATCCTCCAGATGCATGACGTCAAAAACACCTTTCCACACATTCAGGGGGTAACTGCAGTGTGGAAAGGTGCCTTTTATTTTTGTGGCTAAAAGTCTTATGCACGGTAACGGTCTACCATCTCGCAGATTCTCTTAACAGCATCAACTGCCCTATCATGATCCTGAGAGAAATTCATGCGGATGAAGTCGCTGTACTGCTTACCGAACTCGGTACCCGGAGTCACGGTAACACTTGCCTGTGCGCGGCAGAGTTTTGTAAACTGGAAGATATCCACTTTTAATTTCGGAAGCTGCATGAAGATATAGCTTCCGCCCTCTGTCGGACGTGCCCAACATCCCGGACAGCTGTTGATCACTTTCAGGATATCATCACGGATCTGTCTGTGGTCAGCGATACGTTTCTCCATCCATCCTTCCGGCTCAGAAAACCATCTGTAGAAGGCCGCCTGATTATAACCTGCGCATCGCAAGGAAACAACTGCCTGTAATTTCTCCATGCGTGTGATGATCTCCGGGGTACCGTAGCCGACTCCGAGACGGAAACCGCTTAAGGACTCTGTTTTTGACGGTCCCATGATGGTGATCAGCTTATCCGGCTTCTCCGGAAGTGAACGCATATGTGTGTAAGTGAAATCTTCTTCAAGGATCTGGCGGCTGTAAAGTTCGTCTGCCAAGATCGCAACATCGTATTTCTTTGCAAGTCTGGCGATCTCAGAAACCTCTTCTTTTGAGAAAACCGCGCCGGTCGGGTTGTTCGGATTGGAGTAGAGGAAGAGTTTTACACCGTTCTTGAAAGCCTCTTCCAGTTCCTTTAAGTCGATACCGGATGTGTGCGGTGCTGCGTCCTTCCAGTTCATGTGGATCGGAACCATCTCACCCTCAAAGAATTCAACAAGTTTGCGATTGTCAAAATAATCCGGCTCTACGATGGCAACCTTGTCGCCTCTGCCGACTAAAGAACCCATTGCCAGAAAAAGTGCTCCCTGTGTACCCGGTGTAAGAATGATCTCTGTTTTCGGATCAACCGGAGCTCCACTATATTCTGCAAGCTTCTCCGCAAGATATTCACGGATCGCACCTTTACCTCTGTATTCCGTGTATGCCTGAAATGTACCGTCGACACAGTAGTGTTTTACGAAGGTCTCAAGGCTTCCCGGAATCGGCTGATGCGCATTTACATCACCGTGGGAGAAATCTACTGCCGGTCCCTCAATTTTCCCACCGATCATCGGGAGCTCTTCCGCTTTCTGAAGTCCCTCCTGACCCGGTGCGTTGTCTGTGCCAAGTCTGGCGAATTTTTCTGCTAAATAGTCCATAATCTACCTCTCCTTTTATGAATTTCTGTCAGGATCATGCGTGTGTGCTTCAATTGTATTTTGTAAGAATTACCTTTCTCTTTGTATCTATACAATAACACAGAACACTTATATTGTAAAACGGATAAATCAGATGTATAATATATGCAAAGCAGATATTTAAAAGGATGGATCACCTATGAATGACGAAGTTTTGGAGACCTACTTAAATATAGTAAAGACCCATAGTCTGACAAAGACGGCGGAAAATATGTTTATCTCCCAGTCCGCCGTGAGCAACCGTCTGATCAGCCTGGAAAAAGAGCTGAACGTCAAATTGATTGAGAGAAGTCCCGGACAAAAAGGGATCCTGCTGACGCAAAAGGGGGAAGAATTTGTTGAATTCGCCAAACGCCATCAGGAATTAAACCGCCAGATCCAGGACTGGAGCCGCGGCGATGTGACGGAAGTTCTGCGGGTCGCCTCCGTCATCAGTCTCACCGACTATGTGAAAGGCTTTTACCGGGAACTTCTCGGAAAAGGAAAGCTCTCCATCACTCTTGCGACTCACTGGACTGACCGGATTATTTCCATGCTGGAAAATCGGGAGACAGATATCGGGATCACGCCGCGGGTATTCTACTCGAAAGCGGTAGAGGCCGTCCCGATCTTTCAGGAATCCCTGTATCTCGTAAGCAGCCGGAGTGTCTCCAGTTATCCTGATTTCATCGATGCGAAGACCTTAAAACGAGCCCATGAAATCTATTTCGACTGGGGAACAAATTTCGTCGAATGGCACGAAAGCCAGATGAATCCTCTTGAACTTCCGCTGATGGTCACGGACACGACAGAATTACTCCCGGAATTACTTCGTATCCCGGATTCTTTTTGTATCATTCCGGCATGTATTTTCAAGAACTTCCATGATCCGGACCTGAAACTCTCAAGGATCACTCCGGAACCGCCTCCCCGAATCTGCTATCTTCTCAAGCTGAAAGAACTGCACTCACAAAAGCAGGAACTTGTCAGACAATTTGAGCAGGAATTTAAGGAATATGTCCGAAATCTGGAGGACGTATCGCTATAAACATGTATGCACCATGAAAAAGAATGTGCCTTGGCACATTCTCGCGCCTCGCGCGGCCGCTTGCGACAATCTACATCTTCGCGCAAGCGTGCATCATTGGCACGTTAGTGCCTTTTTGTGTAACAGGGAATTCCTCGGAATTTCCTGTTACATAAAAAAGACCACTGAGCAGGATCTTTCCCATCAGTGGTCTTCTTTTATAGCATGAATTTATTTTACTTGCCTACCCCCGCAATGATCGCGATCTCCACCGGAGCTTCTCCCGGAAGAACCGCAACACCGACAGCTGCGCGGCTTCCAACACCGGATTCCCCAAGCTCCTCGCAGAAATACTCAGACGCGAAATCCGCGATCTTCGGCTGCTTTGTAAAATTCGGCTCAGAGTTTACATAAACTGTAATCTGCATGATCTGTACGATCTTCTCGCCCTCTTCCAGCTTATTTTTTGCAGCTGTAAGCGCATTCTTCGCAGCCTGTACAACAGCTTCCTTATAATCAGCAATATCATCAGATGCTTTTACTTTTCCTGTCCTGATCAGAACACCATTATTTCTTGGTGTCATACCTGCTGTAAAGATCAGATTGCCAAATCTCGTTGCCGGTACATACTTTCCCTGCGGAATCGGATTTGCTTCTTTTGCCATAATAAAAACCCCCGTATTCTCTAAATTTCCTCTTACTCTGTCTGGCTTCTGGCGCCCTCAAGTCCTCTTGCGGAATCCATAAGCACTTTTGCTATCTCTTCCATATTCTTCTGTTTTACACGGTTTTCTTCCCCGATTACAGCGAGTGAATAGACCGCATATCCTCTTTTGTCCCGAATCGGGACGGAGACAGATGCTACTCCCTCATTTTGCTCGGAAATAGAAACGCAAAACCCCCGTTCCCGGATTTTCTGCAGCTCTGCCCGGAGTGCTTCCTTTTCTTCTGTTCCTTCCGGTGAATCAGCGAACCCAGCATCCAGAACGGAATTGATAAATTCCTCCGGCTGCCATGCGAACAACGTCTTTCCGGTAGATCCTTTTAAAAGATTGCTTACTCTTCCCACCTTTGACTCGATCCGGAGCACATTGGAAGACTGAACTTTTTCCACGCAGATCGGAATCCCGTCGATCATCTTCGTGAGAACCACATCCTCGTTGTACATGTCTCTCAACCGATGCATTTCCTCCAGAATCATATCTTCCGTGGAAGTATTTCTGGTCACCATAGCGGAAACCTGTAGGATTCTCGTTCCCAGACGGTATTTTCCATTTGGAGAATCCTGCACCAGCCATCCTTCATGAAGAAGTGTTTTTACGATATTAAAGGTCGTTGTCCGCTGCAACTTCAGCTCATTGCTGATCTCCGCAATTCCCAGATACTGGGTATTCAATTTTCCATACAGCTCCAAAATCTTGACTGCCCTGATAATTGAGTTGATATACTGGGGATGCTTTTCTTCCATAATTTCCTCCTGCTGCCGGGTCTGTCCGGATATTATACATATTCCCAGTATATCAGCCCTGTTTTAAAAAATCAATTCTTTTAGCCCTCAGTGTCAAGTCTGAGAACAGTTTCATAAAGAACGTCTGCACCTTTTTCCAGGTATTCCGGATCTGTCCACTCTTCTTTGCAGTGGCTTAATCCACCTTTGCTCGGTACAAAAATCATTGCAGACGGAACTTTATGAGCCATTGGATTTGCGTCGTGACCAGCGCCACTCGGCATGACTACATGCTTTGTCATACACGTTTCCGCCGCCTGTCCGATCACATCCATCAGATGTGAATCACACTGGACGGAACCTTTATTGATCTTATTGGTGATTGTAAATTCGACCGTATCGATTCCCGCCGCAATCTCCCGAATCCTTCGAATCAGCTCATCGGTCTTTTCCGTTTCCATGTGGCGCATCTCAAATATGCACTGTACACGTCCCGGAATCACATTTTCAGATCCCGGATCACAGGTAATCGTGCCAACGGTAAATACAAGTTTATCATCAATCTCCCGGCACGCCTTGTCTGACTCCACAATGAGTTTTGCCATGGCAACCATGGCATCTCTTCTCTTTTTCATCATGGTTGTTCCGGCATGGTTGCTCTGACCACTCGCTGTCACCACATAACGGATCACACTCACGATACCACTTACAACACCGATATCGAGTCCCTCATTGTCCAGATAGTCTCCCTGTTCAATATGGGCTTCCAGATAGCACTTCACATTAGAAAACTCCCTCTGGCATCCCATAATTTCGTCCACCGTATGCCCGTAAACGGCCAGTGCGTCTCCGAGTCCCAGCTGTTTTGGATCCACCAGACCTGTAACTGCTCTGCTTCCAAACGTACCTCCAATCGGATTGGATTCCTCTGCGTTAAAGCCATAGATTTCAATCGGATGTTCCAGCTTTTTTCCCTCATCCACAAGGCGTTTTACTACTGCAAGACCAGACGCAACACCATAAGCTCCGTCAAAGAGTCCTCCGTGTGGCACGGTATCCATGTGGGAACCGATCAGGATGCTTTTTGCACCTGACCGTGTTCCCGGTAAAATTCCATGAATATTTCCGGCGGCATCCCACTCTGTTTTCATTCCGAGAGACTTCATCTGTTTTTCCACCGCCGTTGCAGCTTCAAAATATTCCGGACTGTAACATGTTCTTGTGTAGGATCCATCCTCATTTTTTCCAAAACTCGCGATATCTCTGAGAATTTCATTTACCTGATTCATATCTGCCACCTCGGTCTCTTAGTGATTTCTGACAGGACGTACAAATTCTCCCCATCCGGACGCACTCTCATCAACAACACCATTTTCCATAACAACACGTCCACGGACAACCGTGCAGTCCACGCTGCAGCCAAGCTTCCAGTCCTCATAGACTTTCATGATACCCTTCGCCTGAGAATAGCTGTCCTCTGCCCTGCATGTAACTTCTTTATTTAAATCAATGATAACAAGATCGCCGTCTGCACCGGAAGTGATCGTTCCCTTCTGTGGGAAGATATTGAAACACTTCGCCGGATTTACACTTAAGAGCTCGATGATCTTTTCAAGGCTGACACCACGCTTCATGCCCTCTGTCACCATTAACGGAAGACGAAGGTCGATTCCCGGAAATCCGGACGGAGACAGGAAAATATCCTTATTTCCATTTTTATCGAGTTTTTCTTTCTCAGATACCAGGAACGGGCTGTGGTCACTTCCGATGAAATCCACGGTGCCATCCTTAACATAATCCCAGAGTCTCTCTACATCTTCTTTCTTTCTGAGAGCCGGATTACACTTCGCGTAAGCACCGTATTTCTCCACATAGCTCTCGTCGAGAAGAAGATAGTGCGGACAGGTTTCTACATAAACCGGCTGCCCCTCTGCCTTTGCCTGCTTTGCAAGTTCCATGGCCTGCCATGTTGATACATGAACGAGCTCGATTGGGCATCCTACATCTTTACCAAACTTTAACATTTTGGAAATCGCCTCGATCTCAACGATCGGAGGTCTGGATTCGCAGTGTGCGATGTTCTCGTTCTGGCGTCCCTGCTCACGGAGACGTTTGATAAAACCGGTTACAAGTTCATTATCTTCCGCATGTGCCGCAATCGTAAGTCCTGTTTTCTTTACTTCCTCGAGCACGCGATATAACTGGTCATTATTGGCACTTGTCAAGCCTTCAAACTCAGCGTCTCGCCCCTCCGGTGCGTCATGCAAAAATGTCTTATATGCAACGATTCCCTCATCTGCCAACGGCTCGATCGCCTCCGGATGTTGTCCGCCTGCTGCTCCGAAGAAACAGAAGTCCACACAGCTTCCTTTTTCGTGCCGGTCGTTTGCCGGACTGTCCTCACCCTTGCAGATACTGATCCTGTCTTTTAAGATCTTTCCGTTCCACTGCGGCGGAATGGAAATCGGATGCTCAAAGAATGTGGAACATCCGCCTGCTGCCGCTGCACGGGTTCCAACTTCAAATGTCTCTCTCTCCCAGTGACCCGGATCACGATAATGTACGTGAGTATCAATGCCGCCCGGAATCACATGTTTCCCGGACGCATTGATCGTCCGTGCTGCCTCCGGGAGAAATCCAGGCTCCGTGATCATCGCAAATTTTCCATCTTTAATTCCAACATCTGCAAGACGGAAGCCGCCTTCCAAAAATACAAGTCCATTTACAACCGCAAGATCTAACATCATATTCTGTCTCCTTTTCCGCTATTTTGGTTCACTGTTCCCCAATATTAAAGGCGGATTACATTCTCGAGCTGCTCGCCTGCCATAAAGTGCTTTAAGTTACGCACGATCAGTTTTCCGATCAGAAGTGTCCAGCTCTCACCCATTCCGGATTTATGCGCCGTGATGAACATATTATCAAGATCCCAGAGCGGGCTTTCTTTCGGAAGCGGCTCTTTTTCAAACACATCGCAGGCTGCCCATGCGATCTTCTTTTCTTTTAACGCGCGGTAAAGGGCCTCTTCATCCACAATGGGGCCTCTCGCGAGATTCATAAGCATTGCAGTCGGTTTCATATGATCAAATGCGTCATCATTAATGATATGGCGGGTTGCCGGGAGAAGCGGAAGGTTGATGGAAACAAAATCACTCTCTTCAAGTACGGAATTGATGCCATCTCCGCCTTTGTAGTAATGATCAAGAAGAGACAGGGCGCTCTCCGGAAGATCCGCTACATCGTAAGCTACGATTCGCATCCCGAATGCCTTTGCTCTCTTCGCGATTTCCTGTCCAATGGAACCGAAGCCCAGAATACCGAGCGTTTTTCCGTAGAGATCCTGATAGCAGATGCACATCCACTGATCCTGTCCGAACATATTCCAATGATGATTCTTTTTATCCATCTCGATCTCACGGCCTTTTCTTGCGTAAAACAGCATCTTAAAAATCACATCTTCAGCAATAGACATACTCATAACGCCACGGCTGTTTGTTAATGTGATTCCTCTGCGCTTGATCTCTTCACAGTCAGCTGCATCATATCCTGCACCGGTTCCCTGAAGCCATTTTAACTTCGGCATGCGGTCTAACAAACTCTTCTGCATCAAAAACGGCTGTCCCACCATTGCTTCTACATCGGAGAGATCAATGGAATCATCGCGAAACTGATCATCCGTTAAAAACAGAATGTCTTTTTTGATATCATCTGAGATCAGATATTCGTATAATTCGTTGCAGACATACTTGTAACCCATAATCTATATTCCCTGATAACCTTCCCCTCTTATCTACGGGGTGTTACTTCCTTTCCCTATTTATATATTTTTTATTCGCGTTCTGAATCTGCACGTTTCTCGTTACAGTTCAAAAAATTTCTAACCCTGTACCGGAACTTTTCCACCACTATAATACCGCACTTTGCTCGTTTTGTAATGGTTTCTCACGATTCCTTCCGCCATTGCCAGACCGCAGACAACACCGTCTAATACCGGCACTCCGAGTTCCCCGGAAAGTTTTTCTGCCAGGTCGCAAAGACCTGCGCATCCAAGAATGATCACTTCCGCCTGGTCCTCTTTAATTGCCTTTTGGGCTGCTTTCAGATACTGACTGTAACGGTCGCTGTCCTCCTCCGCCACACGGATGGAGGCGAGCGCATGTTCCATATGGTATTCTTCTACGAGATGCTTTTTGTTCGGGACCGAGTAAGCGTCTGTCTGGAGAATCGAGAAAGATTTTCCGAGCATAGCTGCTGTCATCATCGATGCCTCTCCGACACCGATCACCGGTTTTTCTGTAAGTTCACGAAGTAACTTCAGATTCGGGTCACAGGCGCATGCCACAATAAATGCGTCGGCATCCACGTATTGTCTTACAAGTTCCATCATTCCTGGCTGAGCTCTGGCAGCATCTTCAAATGTATCGATGAACTCCGGTGCCCCCGGTGTCAGTACAGTCACTGCCTCAAACCGATCTCCCGCATATTTCTTCGCGGCAGCGGCGATGTCTGCTGTCATCGCCGTGCTACTGTTAGGATTGATCACTACGATTTTCACTAAGCGTTCCTCTTTTCTTCAAGGATTTTTTCGAGTCCTGCGATCTGTACACATACACAGAACATCGGAATGGTCTGTTTTAAGTCTTCCATAGACGGACGTGTCGGAGCAAGACGGATATTTGTATCATTCGGATCCTTATGATATGGGTACGTTGCACCTGGAAGCGCTACCATAACGCCAACATCGTTCATGAGTTTTAAGACTCTCGCCGCGCATCCTTTATATGTATCAACGGTAATAAAGTAACCACCATCCGGTTTAAACCAGGTAAGAAGATCCTCATACGGAATATCATTTCTCAATGTTTCGTCCACATAGTCAAATTTCGGTCGAATCAGCGCAGCAACATCTTCCATGTGCTCTGCAATATGCTCCGGAGATTTTAAGTATTTCACATGACGCATCTGATTGATCTTATCATGGCTGAAGATCTGGAGTTTCAGGCGCTCCTTGATCTCAGCGATATTTTTATCACCGGAAGCAATGATGGATACCGCAGAACCCGGATATGTGATTTTTGCTGTGGAAGCGAAATAAAGGATACGGTCTGTTGTTCCATACTTCTCGGCTTCTCTGTAGATATTTAAGAGCGTATGCTTCTTATATAAATGGTGTACACAGTAAGCGTTATCCCAGAAGATCTGGAAATCCTTTGCTGCAGTCTTCATCTTTGCAAGGCGGGTTACACACTCATCGCTATAGATTGCTCCGGTCGGGTTAGAGTAAAGCGGAACGCACCAGATACCTTTAATCGAAGGATCTTCACCTGCAAGTTTCTCCACTAAATCCATATCCAGACCATTTTCATCCATCGGGATCGGGATCATTTCAAATCCAAAGGCCTCTGTAATCTTAAAGTGGCAGTCATATCCGGGAACCGGACATAACCACTTTAAGCCAGTCTGCTGGGACCACGGTTTCTCACCAAGAAGTCCGAAACAATAAATTCTCGCAAATGCGTCATAAATCAGGTTAAAACTGGAATTTCCACCAATCACCACATTATCGATTGGAAGATCCAGAAGATTTGCAAATAATCTTCTGCACTCCACAAGTCCGTACATGACACCATAGTTTCTGATATCCGCTCCCTCTTCAGAGATATGATCGGAATTATCGAGAATATGGAACATCTCACGATTCAGATCCAGCTGTTCATCGGCCGGAAGTCCGCGGCTGATGTTGAGATCCAGTCCCAGGCTTTTATAGGAATCATAGGTCTTATTTAATTCTGCAAGTTTTTCTTCGATCTGTTTAATGGTAAGGTCTTTCGCTTTCATGTGATTTTCCTCCTTTTTCTATCCCACGTTTTCTTTGTGTCTCACCCACACCGCCATTCGCGACTGGCGAATTCTTTTTTTGTATGCATTCATTATTGTCTTTTTTTGATTCATTATATATGAATGCATTCAATTATTATGATTTTATATTCATACAATAACACACTTGTTAGTGCATGTCAACAAAAATAATCATTTTTTTCTATTCAGCTTTATGCAAATTATTCAGACATGTCCTCTCTATCTGATATGTAAAAAACACTGTTGTTTTCTATTCTTTTCGCCCGCCCATAAGCTGCTGATCTTCCAGCTGGTTTCTCTGGAATTCCACCTTATAGTCATCCGGGTCTCTCGTAAAAAAAGCATAGACCGGAAACTTTTCCTGCCGTTTCGGTGGTTCCTTGATCACACAGCCCTTTTCTGTCATCCGTGCATACTGACGATCCACATCTGCCTCATCATGGCAATTCAGAGAGAGACATACCCCCACATCACCGGACGGAATTGGCCGCCCGTCACCATACTGACAAAATCCCCAGTAACCGTACCCTGTATCGAATATCTTCAGCATTCCCCCAGCCTGTTCCTGAACTACCGGAAGCCCAACAATATCATGGTAAAAATGAGTTGTTTTTTTTATATCGCTGCATGGTAAAAATGTTACACAATTCTCGATTGCCATATGTACCTCCATATTTCTCGTCTGAACATACTTTTTTCAGTTTCCCGATTACGGTACCGTAAACAAAAAGCGGCAATTCCGGGTAGCCGGAATCTTCTGGCCACTAAAATCGCCGCTTGGAATTACATCTTAGCTATTCTGCCATTTATTTCCGACAGGCAGACGAGCTTCTGTACATTTTCCTGTTTTTTTACAGTAGCTACTATTTTCCACTCTGTTCCTGTCTTGCAAGTTCTTCTTCATAGCTCTTGCACATTTTAATATAATGATGATTTTTATCTGTGATCGCTGTATCATATTTCCGTTCCCCACTCTCCCAGTCTTTTACAAGTCCAAAGAATGGTTTTGCGAGAACAACAAGAGCGATCAGGTTCGGAAGCAGACACAGTCCGGAACCGATATTTGCGAATCCACCATATAAAGCATTTACGTTTGCATATCCTGCAAATACAAGCGGGAATATGAAATATAACCATTTGAGGACTTTAAAAGCCTTTTCACCAAACAGGCTGACACATGCTGTCTCGTAATAAACATAGAAAGAAAGTACTGTTGAGAAACAGAATCCGAAAATACAAAGAGTTACAAGGACGTTGCTGATCGATGCAGGAATTACAGTTTCTACCGCAGCCATTGTTAATGCCACTCCGGATTCTCCGCTGCACCATACATCTTCAGGTGTTAAAATGATCAGTGCTGTCATTGTACAAACAACGATCGTATCGATGAATACCTCTGCAGTTCCCCATAAGCCCTGCTTAAACGGATGCTCTACATCTGCTGTCGCATGAATACACGGAGCCACACCGACACCTGCGTCGTTGGAACCGGTTCCTCGTGCAGCTCCCTGCTGGATCGCTGTCGCGATGGAAGCACCGACAAAACCGCCGACTGCGCTTGTAGGTGTAAACGCATTGATAAAGATGGAGGCCAGAGCATTCGGAACATCTGCGATATTGCCGCCGATTACAATGATAGCAATAGCAAACCAGACAACTGTCATGACCGGAACCATGATCTCGCATACTTTACCAATTGATTTTAATCCGCCCAGAACCGCTAAAGCAGCTAAAACAACACATACTGCTGCAATCAGATATGGGTTGATATTGTACGCACGGTTTACAGACTCAATAATCGTATGTGTCTGCATAGTAGATGCCATAAATACACAGTTTAAGATAAGACCGATTGTGAAAACCACAGATAATGCCTTTGCATTCATTGCCTTCCGCATATAGTACATCGGTCCACCATAAATAGAAGAACCATCTGGCGCAACCTCACGATAATGCACCGCAAGCGTTACTTCCGCAGTCTTAACACTCATTCCGAGGAACGCAAACAACCACATCCAGAAAACAGCTCCAGGTCCGCCAATCGAGATTGCAGAGGCAGTTCCTGCGATATTTCCCATGCCGATTGTTCCTGCCAAAGCACCTAATACTGCCTGTACAGAAGTAAGTCCCGCCGTATTATTTTCTGTCTTTTCGAACATCTTTCCCAAGGTATTTTTCATAATATACCCAAATTTACGGAATACATAGAACTTCGTACCCACAAGCATATAAACTCCCACAAGAATCAGAAATGCCTGCGTATACCATCCCCACAACAAACCTCCGATCACATTTGACAGTTCAATGATTGACGATACGATCCCTTCTAAAAAAGCCATACCAATCTCCTTTCAACTCTTGTAACATCCTTTTCCTTTTTGCTCGCTGCAGCTTGTATTCATAATATATGAACGTCTTCATTTATTATGAACTTATGTCTTCAGTATAACGAGAGAGGGATTTATTGTCAATAAGAAGTTTGACTTTAATATGTAGATTTAAGAGGTGTATTTATGGTTATTTTTCACAATTTATAATATTAATCTTCTCCGTCTATGTGTAATCTGACATAAATATTCTCTATTTTTCACAAATCACACGTTTCACTTTCCTGACCTGATGTCTCTTATGATTTACGAAAACAATCGTGTCCTGGCATACCCGGATGCCCACGCGGTTGTTTGCAGGAATCTACAGATTCGCACAAATGCATATTGTCTGCACGTTAATGCCTTTTGTGGAATCGAAAACCCATCAGAATCTTCTATTGCACAAAAAAACAAGTTCTTCCTTCTATGAATCACTGTCTATCAATCCATATTGGAAAAACTTGTTTTTATTGCTTCTATTTTCCGGTTATTGTAGCCGCATCTGCTCTTTTATGATTCCTGTCCTTTTTTTTACTGAACAGCCACGTTTCATTTTTATCATCCGTAAAACTTAAACCCCATTTTCATCCAGTTTTAACACTGTCTGATACAGAACATCCGCTCCCATATCGATATGTTCCGGTTTTGTATATTCGTCTCCCTGATGGCTGATGCCCTTGACACTCGGAACAAAGATCATACCGATCGGAACTCCTTCGTGGGCCATCGCATTTGCGTCATGACCTGCACCGCTTGGCATGATGACATGGCTGATTCCCTTTTCCGTGCAGACATCGTCGATCAGTTTGATCAATCTCGGATCACACGGTGTGGAATATTTGGCACTGGTATTTACAAATTCAAACTCACAGTTCGGAATCTCTTTTGCGAGTGCCTGAATATCTGCATAAAACTGATCTGTTACAGCTTTGTCCATATGACGCATCTCAAAGTTCGCCACAGCCTGTCCCGGAATTACATTTTCCTGTCCGGGTGATACAGAGATCTTTCCGACCGTAAATACAAGCGTGTCGTTCAGTTCTCTTGCCCGCTCTTCTGCTGCCACGATCAGCTTTGCCATTCCGACAAGCGCATCTTTTCTGTTAGCCATCATCGTTGTGCCCGCATGGTTGCTCATGCCTTTTGCCGTTACCTTATAGTCGATGATGCTGACGATTCCGCTGACAACGCCCACATCTATTCCCGTATGATCGAGTTTATCGCCCTGTTCGATATGATATTCCAGATAACACTCATACTTGCTGATATCTCTCTTGGCTGCTTTTGCTTTTTCCGGACTGCAGCCAAACTTTGCTAATTTTTCCGCATATCCGGGAATGTCCGGATCGAGCATCCCTGTCACGCATCTGCTTCCAAATGTACCGCCAAGGATACTGGACTCTTCCATATTAAAGCCCCAGATCTCCAATGGATGGCGCAGGGTACGTCCTTCATCCTTTAAGCGGGCTGCAACTTCCAGGGCACCGGTCACACCCAGCATTCCATCATAAACACCGCCCTGCATAACTGTATCCATGTGGGAACCGATCACGATGGATTTTGCTTCCGGGTCACTCCCCTGCAATACACCATGAAGATTTCCGACCGGGTCAGTCTCCACCTGCATTCCCAGTTCCTGCATGCGTCCTTTTAAAAACTCAAGCGCCTGGAAATATTTTTCTGAAAATCCCAGTCTTGTGATCGAACCATCTTCGTTCCGCCCAATATTGCCCGCCTGTTGGAGCAATTCGTTTAATCTGCTCATTTTTAGTTATCTCCTCCATTAAGTTTTCCACGTGCCGTCCTCAGATTTCTCCTGACGAAACACGAAAGTATCTCTTATCAGCCAATTCCCCCGAGCAGCGCCCCCGCCAGAAGAGCGATAAAAGCCGCCGGAACCAGTACAAATTTCCCCAGAGGGATAAACCAGCCGCCGATCGGTTTTATTGTTCCTTTATTGACCGCAGTGAGTGCAAAGTCCTCTCCGGCGACCCAGAAGAACATGATCGCCGCCAGCATTGCACCAAGCGGGCAAATATAGATTGACACTGCATCCATCCAGCCGGAGACGATTCCCTGGATCATGAGCGCGATCGCGCCTCCGAACGCAGCGATCACGATCACGGCATTTCTTCTGTTCAATCCAAACCGCTCCTGCATCATCTCCACCGGTGCCTCATAAAGGTTTACCAGAGAGCTTAAACCGGCAAACAGAACGCAGATATAAAATACCAGCTCCACGATCCGTCCGCCCGGCATTCCGTTAAATACGTTTAAAAGATAGATAAACATGAGCCCCGGTCCGCCGGAAGAGAGCTCTGCCCCACCTGCTGCCATTCCCGGAATGATCACGAGAGCCGCAAGCAGCGCCGCCAGGGTATCGAAAACCGCCACATTTCTCGCGGAACTCACCACATTTTCCTCGTCACTCAGATAGCAGCCATAGATAACGGTTCCGTTTCCGGCGATGG
>OBHX01002299.1_pt1 | contig 15017 bp, 14 predicted proteins | sample 1519331 | NCBI WGS metagenome assembly OBHX01 (sample SAMEA2602897, study PRJEB22501) | metagenome
CGACCACCGAGATCTACACTCTTTCCCTACACGACGCTCTTCCGATCTCGGGGAAGCTGTAACGGCAGATCCGGAGAGTGGGGATCCGGCCTCAGAACGTTCTGAGTCTGCTTCAGAATCGGAAGAACTGTCCTCAGAGATGTCTGAGGCGGAGAGCGTGGAGGCTGCAAGAGAGTCAGCAGCGGCAGCCTACACGGCGGCTGCGAACGACGATGCCGAGACTGCGCCGGAGATTCCGTTTAATGGCCATACAGTCGCTATCGATGCGGGCCATCAGGCGAAGGCAAACACTTCAAAGGAGCCCATCGGTCCGTCCTCCACGACGATGAAGGCGAAGATGCCGGAAGGCGCGGTGGGGACAACCAGTGGAGTCCATGAGTACGAGGTAACGCTGACGGTGGCGAAAAAGCTTGAGACAGAGCTTGTGAACCGTGGCTATCACGTTGTCATGATCCGCACGAGCCATGATGTGAACATGAGCAGCGCAGAGCGATCCGCAGCGGCTAACAGGAGCGGAGCAGATATCCTGATCCGGCTTCACGCGGGTTCTATGGACAACTCCGGTGTTTACGGCGCTTTATCCACCTGCATGACAGCCCAGAATCCCTATAATGCCGGTCTTCACGATAAGAGCTATAATCTTTCCAAGAAGATCGTGGATACCGTCTGCGGCACCACAGGGACGAAAAACCGCGGTGTTCAGGAGACGGACAGCTCTTCCGATATCAACTGGTGCGAGATCCCGGTCTGTGTGTTTGAGATGGGATTTTTAAGCAATCCGGACGAGGACACCTGGCTGCAGGATGACGGCTATCAGGGGAAGATCGCGAGCGGGATCGCAGGGGCGGTGGACGCTTATTTTGCGGAGGGAAATTAGAATTGGAATAATTTTATAATTTTTCGCTATACAAATCTGAAAAAATATGTATAATAATATATAGTCTGCCTTTTAAGGAGGCAGACATTCTGGAGACGTAGCGAAGCGGCCGTAACGCGGCGCACTCGAAATGCGTTTATCGGTTCATCCCGGTACGAGGGTTCGAATCCCTCCGTCTCCGCTTTTGGGGAATCCTTGAGTTTACTGGGATTCCCTTATTTTATGCCTGCTTGCGGGAATTTTGCCACAAAGTCTTAGAACTGTGACAACGAAAACGTAAGAAGTTCTTAATAAAAAAAGAGGAAAATTGTAGTATACTTGGGACATAAAACACAGACAGAAAAGGAAGGCGGAAGCAGAATGTTTCAGAAAAAATTTCGATATATGGCAGCAGTCCTCGCAGCGTTGGTGATCACACAGGGAAGTATTCCTGCGTTTGCGGATGAGATCGGACCCGGATATGAGGATCAGAATAAGGCATCCACAGATACCAGTACAAGTGATCCGACAACTGCCTGGAAGAAGGTAAACGGTGTTTATGTGGATTCCAATGGAGTGAACATGGATGGAGCGCTTCTTAGGGGAATCAGCGTTTCCAAGTGGCAGGGAGATATCGACTGGACAAAGGTTGCTTCGGATGATGTTTCATTTGCGTATATCCGCATGGGTTCCTTCGGCTATGAGGGACAGTATACCATGGATGAATACTATGAGAAAAATATGAAAGGTGCTGCGGAGAATGGAGTACAGGCAGCGCCGTATGTATTCCTTCAGACGAGAACGGTGGATGAGGCGAAGGCAGCGGCAGCGTATACAGTGGATAAAGTTTCCGGCTACAGCGTGAAATACCCGATCGCTGTGGACGTGGAGTCCAACTATATCATGAACCTTTCGGTCCAGGATCTCACAAATGTGGTAAACGCGTTCTGTGATACGATCGCGGCAGCGGGATATACGCCGATCGTTTACAGTGATTACAGCAAATTTACAACAAAGATGGACACAAAGCAGATCCACTATGATCTTTGGCTTGCAAGGTATGGTGCGGACGGAACCTATGAGGGCCGCACAATCTGGCAGTGTACGGATAAGGGCCGTGTAAACGGAATCAATGGAAATGTGTGTCTGGAGTTCGCATACAAGGATTACGCTCCGAAGGCCACTCAGGGAACCGCGGTGGATACCGGTGAGTGGAAGAATGAGAGCGGCAAATGGTACTTCTACCGTGACGGCGGAAGAATGAGCGGCTGGGTCAATCCGGATGGATACTGGTATTATCTGGACCCGTCTGAACTGGGTGCTATGGTGACCGGAACAACGATGACCATCGACGGAACCAGCTACACCTTTGGTGCAAACGGTGTGATGCAGTAAAGGCAAATATTCGGTGGAGCAGTATATGTTCAATGCGGACCGCCGAGGCAGATATGGTACGTTTTCTGCAAAAATGCGCAGTGGACGGATAAAGGTTTCAGGATAGAAAAAGGATAAAAAAGAAGAACGGGGACGCGGTCTCTTGATGAGATCTGCGTTCCTGTTCTTCTTTTTGTAGATATGCATTTAAATAAAATTCCTGCTAATGGATTCTACAAGTGAAATTCTGTTTTTATTCCTCCCATGGAAGATCTACGATCGTCGGCTCGTGATGAACAGCCGGGAGAAATTTCTCCATGATATCGGATGTTTTGAGCTTCATGCTTGTGGTGTTGATACACGGATGGCAGCCGAAATATTCGTCCTTTAAGACATCAGAATCGATCAGAAGCTTTACATGGTTCTCCGGGTCATTCATGAGTCCCATGATGCTGACAGAACCGGGAGTCAGACCGAGATATTCCTTCATATGATCGTCATCTGCAAAGGAAAGTCTCGCAGAACCGATCTGTTTGGAGAGAACCTTCGTCTTGAATTTTTTATGTCCCGGCATCAGGAGAAGGTAAAACTTTGTCTTCTGAGCGTTGCAGAGGAAGAGATTTTTGCAGATATGGATCCCAAGGACTTCGTCTGCACCGTTGCAGGCATCGATGGTAAACGCAGCTTCATGGTCAAAGCGCATGTAGGGGATATTTAAGGAGTCCAGAAGATCGTAGGTGCGGATCTCGGCCTCGATTCGTCCGGTGACGTCCTTCGGGCGTCCGGATTCGGCAACAGGGGTATTGGTTTTGTTATTCATGCTTTGTTTTCCGGCAGTGGCTGGAGTGTCCAGATGCTGCGTCCTTTCTTGAAAATGGAGAAACAGTTACAACTGATTTTACTGATGTTTTGTATTCTAAGTCAGCAAAATCTACATGTATCATGCGGTATTGTGAGCTCAGAAAATGCCCAACTGTGTATAGCAGCCGGAATTGTCCCGGATAAAAAGTTTCAGTGGAATATTCCGGAAAAAAACGCTATACTTTATGTGTTATTATAATCATCCACATTCCGGGAATCAAGCGGAATGTTTCAGATAAGAATGGAGAAATATTTATTATGGAATACAGGGAAAAGAAGTTTAAGAGTGCCGGAGAGAGAAATGTGAACACTGGTGATAAAAAGAAGGCGGTATCCGCAGCGAAACGCCAGAATGACCGCAAAACAACACATGTTCAGGGAAAAAATGTATCTGTGCAGGCAGAAACAAAAACAGACCGGAAGAAATCCCTCTGTCCGCATTTCAAGACCTGCGGCGGCTGTCAGTATCTGGATATGCCCTACGAGAAACAGTTAGAGCACAAAAAGAAAGAAGTTTCTGAACTTCTCCGTCCATTCTGCAAGGTCGAGGGGATCATCGGCATGGACGACCCGTTCCATTACCGGAACAAGGTTCATGCGGTCATGGCCCGCGACCGGAAAGGACGTATCATCTCCGGTGTATACAAGGAGGGGACCCACACGGTTCTCCCGGTGGAGACATGCCTGATCGAGAACAAAAAGGCGGACGAGATCATCGGAACGATCCGTGAACTTCTTCCGTCCTTCAAAATAAAGGTATTCGATGAGGATACCGGATACGGTTTCCTGCGCCATGTCCTGGTGCGCACCGCCCATGCCACAGGGGAGATCATGGTAGTCCTGATCACCGCATCCCCGGTGTTCCCGTCGAAGAACAACTTCGTGAAAGCGCTCCGAAAGGTTCACCCGGAGATCACGACGGTGGTGCAGAACGTAAATGGCCGCGATACCAGCATGGTCCTTGGAGAGAAGGAACATGTTCTCTATGGCCCGGGCTTCATCGTGGATGTCCTCTGCGGAAAGAAATTCCAGATCTCCTCAAAATCCTTCTACCAGATCAACCCAGTTCAGACGGAGAAGCTCTACAATCTGGCGATTGAGGCAGCAGGACTCACCGGAAAAGAGACCGTTGTTGACGCCTACTGCGGAATCGGAACCATCGGAATCGTTGCAGCGTCCGCCGCGAAGGAAGTCATCGGCGTCGAGTTAAACAAGGATGCCGTCCGAGATGCCGTAACAAACGCGAAGGCAAACGGCGAGAAAAACATCCGTTTCTACAACAACGATGCCGGAAAATTCATGGTCCAGATGGCCTCCCAGAACGCCCACGCCGACGTAGTCTTCATGGACCCGCCGAGAAGCGGCAGCACCGAAGAGTTTATGGACGCTGTAGCAATCTTGAATCCAGACCGTGTGGTCTATGTGTCCTGCAATCCGGAGACGCTGGCGAGAGATCTGGCGTATTTTAAGAAGAAAGGTTATAAGGCGGAGAAGGCATGGGCGGTTGACCAGTTTCCGATGACGGGACATTGTGAAAGCGTAGTGAAGCTTTGCCGCGTAAAATAAGGCTTTGCGGGCATTTTTAATGTTTCAGCACCCCCTCACACAAATACCCCTCCCGCACGCCATACTTGCTGACGATCATCTGCTGTGCCTGAAAGAGATGGAAGACGTGCTGCTGGACTAAATGCCTGGGATCAGGGTGTGGATACGGTCGGCTTCCAGCTGGAGGATCAGAGGTCACTGGAGGCTTTTTTCCTGCTGCAGAGAAACTCGCAGAGACCGTCAAGCTGTTCGGTGGTGATGCTGTGGCAGCTGTCGGAGATATTGTAATGAAATTTTTATAGATGAAATTCTGCAGGAAACCATGTATAATAGAGATACTGGATCAGCGAAAAATAAAACGAATGAGGGAATTTGGGGAATGGAAGGAAATTTAACAAAGGGGCCGATCATGAAGACGCTGGTGAAGCTCGCTGTCCCAATCATGGCATCGGCATTTCTGGGGACGCTTTACAACATTACGGATATGGCGTGGATCGGCCTTCTGGGATCAAAGGCAGTAGCGGGAGTCGGCGTCGGGGGAATGTTTACCTGGCTTTCGCAGGGGCTGGCGTCCATGGCGAGAATGGGCGGACAGGTTCAGGTGGCACAATGTATCGGGCGCGGGGACCGGGAAAAAGCCCACGGATTTGCCCAGGCTGCAGTGCAGCTTTCAGCGGCAATGGGAATCGCGTATGCGGTCCTCTGTCTCATATTTGTCAATCAGATGGTGGGATTTTTTAAACTTGAGGATGTGGAGGCCCAGGCGGCAGCACTGGCTTACACAAAGATCGCCTGTGGACTGATCGTATTTTCATTTTTGACGTTGACGCTGACGGGACTCTATACGGCTCAGGGAGATTCAAAAACGCCGTTTATGGCAAATCTTATCGGACTCATGACAAACATGATCCTGGATCCGGTCCTGATCCTCGGACCGGGACCATTTCCGAGACTGGGTGTAACCGGGGCGGCGATCGCTACGGTGACGGCCCAGGCGATCGTGATGAGTATCATGATCCTTGGGATCATTGCGCGGAAGAAGGAGAATGTGTTAAAAGGAACCCGGCTCTTTGCGAAGATCCCTGCTGAATTTTTAAGGGGGATCTGCAGGATCGGAATTCCAACCGCGATTCAGGGCATGGCATACTGCGGAATTTCCATGATCCTGACGCGAATGGTGTCCGGATACGGTGCGGAGGCAGTGGCAACGCAGAGAGTTGGCGGTCAGATCGAATCGATCTCCTGGAATACGGCTGATGGCTTCGCGGCGGCGTTAAACGCGTTTGTGGCCCAGAACTATGGGGCAGGGGAGAGAGAACGCGTCCGGAAAGGATATCAGGTATCCCTGTGGACGGTCGGAATCTGGGGAGTGCTGGTCTCTGCCGTATTTATCTGTTTCCCAAATGCGATCGCGGATATCTTCTTTCATGAGCCGAAGGCGGTTGCGACAGCTGTGGGCTATCTCGTGATCATCGGATTCAGCGAGGCATTTATGTGCGTGGAGCTGACGACGATCGGAGCACTGTCGGGACTCGGAAGAACGAGACTCTGCAGCGTGATCAGTATTGTGCTTACGAGTGCCAGAATACCGATTGCCATCGTTCTTAGCGGTATCATGGGGCTTGACGGAATCTGGTGGGCGCTTACGTCCACGTCGATCGTAAAGGGAATTATATTTACATGCACGTTTTTCTGGATCATGAGAGAAAAAAGCGCGTGAGCAGGCAGTGCGGCAGAATGAGCTGAGGCATGATTATAGAAAGGTTTTCTTTGCAGTGCCTGACTGAATGAGGAGACGGAAGTCTCAGAAAGTTCTGGTATGAGGAAAACAGTATGGAACGGTTGATATTTCATGTGGATGTGAACAGCGCCTTCCTCTCCTGGGAGGCGGCGAAGCGTGTAAAGGAGGGGCTGCCGGATCTTCGGGAGATCCCGTCCTGCATCGGCGGGGACCCGAAGTTAAGGCGCAGCATCGTTGTGGCGAAATCGATCCCGGCGAAAAAGTACGGAGTGACGACAGGGGAACCTGTGGCCCTGGCGCTGCGGAAATGTCCGGATCTCGTGTGTGTGCCGGGTGATTTTGCGCTGTACCAGAGGTGTTCCCGGGCGTTTAAGGAGATCTGCGCGTCCTATGCGCCTGCGATGGAGTCCTTTTCGATCGACGAGGTGTTTCTCGACATGACCGGTACCCATCTGATCTATCCGGATCCGGTGGCGGTGGCTCACGAGATCAAGGATAAGATCCGGGATGAGCTGGGCTTTACGGTGAATGTCGGGATCGGAACGAATAAGCTATTAGCGAAGATGGCATCGGATTTTGAAAAGCCGGATAAGGTTCATACGCTTTTTCCGCCTGAGATCCCGAAAAAAATGTGGCCGCTTCCGGTGCGGGATCTTCTGTTCCTTGGAAAGGCATCGGAGCAGAGACTTTTACAGGAAGGAATTAAGACCATCGGAGATATGGCGCGGAGCGGGGAGGCGGAGATCAGGCGGATCCTGGGAGAAAAGGCCGGGCATCAGCTTTACCGGTATGCCAATGGCATCGACGATTCCCCGGTGCGTGCGGAGCGGGAGGAAGCGAAGGGCTACAGCGCGGAGACGACCGTGGAAGAGGATCTTGTGACATATGAGCAGGCACTGGCGCTTCTGCTTGCCCAGTGTGATGTGGTGGCTGCAAGGATGCGCAGAGACGGGAAAAAGTGCAGCTGTGTGGCGGTGACCTATCGGACACTGGATTTTAAGACGAGGTCACATCAGAGAGCTTTTGAGGATCCCACGAATGTGACGGATGAGATCTTTGCGCAGGTGAAAAAACTGTTATATGAATGTTGGAAGTGTGAGCCTCTGCGGCTGATCGGAATGGCGCTGACAGATCTTACAACGGATGATTTCAGACAGATCTCCCTGTTTGAGAATCCTGATGAACGGGAAAAACAGAAGAAAGCAGATGAGGCGTTCGACGATATCCGCAGGCGTTTTGGAAATGGAATGATCGTCCGGGGCAGTACGATGAGTACGGCCGGGAAGGTTGCGAGAAAGGCGAAAGCTCAGATGGATCAGGACGTGCGGATAAAGAAGGAAAAAGAAAAATAGGAAATTCTTTACTTGCAAATTTTCGAAGATGCGCTATAATAAGTCTTACAAAAAACAGGGGAGCTCGTTGGCGGGCTGAGAGGAAGTAATCGAACTTCGACCCTTTAACCTGATGCGGATAATGCCGCCGTAGGAAGTCATGATGTGAATTTTTACAGGGGACATGCCGCGATGGGTGTCTCCTGTTTTTATGTCATCTGACTTAAAAAATTCGGGATCATTGTGTTTCCGAAACAGGTGGCAGAAAAAAGTAACAAAAACCATACTTTGAGAAAGGAGGAAACGGGATCCGCCAGCAGGCGGCAGGCCGAGGGGGAGCGCCCTGGGCCATGTATGAGATCAGCGATGGGAAGCCGTGTTCCGGCGTGAGAGGATGCCAGTAAGCATCGACCGCCTTCCATACAGTGATCCGGAGAGGGGAACTGTACATTTTTATGTGGAGTACATGGTACTTCGCCTGTGGAAGCGCTGTTGTCGTACAGACGTTTCCTAAAAATGCAGCTGCGCAGGGAAGTTTTGCGGCTGCGGAAAATTTTCAAAGGAGGAATGTGTGACGGTCCGAAGGAAGGACCGGTCACGCGGAATAAAACATGAAACAGACAAATACGAAAAAATTAGCGGTGGCAGCCGTTTTCTGTGCTGTCGCAGTGGCAGGAAGCTTATTTTCATTCCCGGTATTCGGGAGCAAGTGTTCCCCGGTACAGCATATGGTGAATATTCTCTGTGCAGTCCTCTTAGGACCGGGATACGGACTGGGTGCGGCATTCGCGGCGGCGCTGATCCGGAATCTTCTGGGACTTGGAAGTCTGATGGCATTCCCGGGCAGTATGTTCGGCGCGCTGATCTGCGGGCTTGTGTATCAGAAGACACAGAATATTCCGGCGACACTGATCGGTGAGGTATTTGGAACCTCTGTTCTTGGCGGACTCACGGCCTATCCGGTAGCGGTCTTTCTTATGGGAAAGAGCGCGGCAGGTCTGGCATTTTACGCATATGTGATCCCGTTCCTTGTTTCAACTGCGGGAGGTGCAGTGATCAGCGGTGTGCTGATCTACAGCTTAAAGAAAGCCAATATCCTTGCAGGGATGCAGGAAGCAATGGGACAGTAGAGGAGAGAGAAGCATGTTAAAACAGATGTTTGATCAGGTGCGGGAGAAGAGCCCGCTGATCCACAATATTACGAACTATGTGACGGTCAATGACTGCGCAAATATGGTTCTGGCCTGCGGGGCTTCCCCGATCATGGCGGACGACAAGGAGGAGGTCGCGGAGATCCAGACGATCTGCGCAGGCCTCAATATCAATATCGGTACGCTGAACAGCCGTACCATCGAGTCCATGAAGATCGCGGGAATGCGGGCCAATGAGCTGGGACACCCGGCAGTGCTGGATCCGGTGGGCGTCGGGGCATCGACACTCCGGACATCGACGGCAAACGAACTCTTAAAAGCGGTAAAATTCACCGTGATCCGCGGAAATATCTCTGAGATCAAGACGCTTGCGGTGGGAACAGGGACCACAAAGGGCGTGGATGCGGATATCGCAGACCGTGTAACCGAAGAGAACCTTGATGAGGTGGTGGCATTCGTGAAGAAATTTGCGGAGAGGACAGGGGCTGTGATCGCGGTCACAGGCGCTATTGATATCGTGGCGGACGCAAAAAAAGCGTACTGCATCTACAATGGCCATCCGATGATGTCCTCCATCACGGGAACCGGTTGCCAGCTTTCTGCTCTTACAGCCGCATTTGTGACTGCAAATCAGGAGCATCCGCTTGAGGCGACAGCAGCGGCAGTCTGCGCCATGGGACTCGCGGGGGAGATCGCCCATAAACGGCTGACACCGCAGGACGGGAACGCAACATACCGGAATTATATTATCGACGCGATCTATCATATGGACGGGGATGAGCTGGAGCACGGGGCGAAGTTTGAAGTAAAATAGGACTTGAAATTATGCCGATGCCCACATATACTGTGTATAGTATTTCAGACAGAAGGAAATGAACAGCATGGTCATTGATGAAGAACTTTACAGGCAGTATCTGCGCGGCGATGAAGCAGGACTTGAGGCTTTAATGAGAAAATACGGTAACCCGCTGACCCTATACATCAATGGCTATCTGCATGATGTCCACGAAGCGGAGGACCTGATGATCGAAGTCTTTTCCTATCTGTTCACAAAAAAGCCACGCATCCGGGATGGCGGTCTTAAGGCTTACCTGTATAAAGCAGCGCGGCACATGGCTCTGCGCCATAAAAGCAGACATCGGCTTTTCTTCAGCCTCGATGACTTGACGGAAGAGCCGGATGGAAAGACGTTGGTGGAAGAGGTCATTCGGACAAAGGAACGGGATCAGATCCTGCATATCTGTATGGATGAGCTGAAGGCGGATTACCGGGAAGCTCTTTATCTGACCTATTTTGAGGGAATGAGCTATCGGCAGGCCGCTGAGGTCATGGGAAAAAGTGAGAAGCAGATCACCAATATGGTATACCGGGGAAAAGTGCGTCTGCGTGGATTACTGGAGCGGGAGGGAATTACCAATGCGAAGTAATGAGGAACGGATCGCGGAAGTAAAACGTCGTATTGCGGAAAAAGAATACAAAAAAAGACTGCGGAGAGAATGGTCTGCCGCAGTTTGCTGCGTGGCCGCATGTCTTGCGGTGATCGCAGGTGTTTCCCTTTCCATGCCTGATACTGTCAGCCGGATTGAGATGGGAACTTCCTCTGGCTTTGAAACAGCGGCGACGATATTAGGCGGCAGCACCGCACTTGGATATATCGTGGTCGGACTGCTCGCTTTTGTTCTCGGCGTGTGCGTGACGGTGTTATGTTTCCGCATCCGTAGACTGAACGAAGAAGAACAGACAGGAGAGCAAAAGGGGGAAAATGCAGATGGAAGTCATCAGTAACCTCTTGCAAGCCGCGGTTACCCTGTTAGGCTTTTTTCTGGGCGGTATCCGGTATCTGAAAAGCCGGAAACAGGAGTATTTCCTGCTGACCTGCTTTTATGGCTGTTTCTTCCTTGGATCCTTCTACTGGACGCTGTATCTGCTCTTATTTTCCAAAACACCGCAGGTCTTTTATGTGTCAGAGTTCGGCTGGGTAGCAAGTGTCATTTTCCTTTTCATGCTGCAATACGCGCTTTCTTCGGCAGAAGAAAGGAGATTTCCGTGCAGGAAGGCCCTGAGTGCCGTCCTGATCGGTGTTCCGCTGTGCATGTTTTACTGCACATTTGGAGATATCCTCTCCAATCTGCTCTGGTGCGGTATGATGATCATTGTTTCCTGTTTTTCTATCCGGGGACTTGCCTATGCCAGAACGCAGAGGGGAACTGCAAATAGTATGAAATATTTTCATATCTGGGTCCTTTGCTATGCGACATTAGAATATGCCCTCTGGACTTCTGGCTGCTTCTGGCCGGGAGATTCCATTTTCAGCCCATACTGCTGGTTTGATCTTCTGCTGGCAGGCTGCCTGCTCGCTTTGCTGCCGGCAATGGGAAAGGCGGTGCAGGAATGACGTATATTGAAAATGTTTTTATCTGTATGGCATCGCCGTTACTGATCGCCGCCCTGTGCATGGGAAAACGGCAGACAAAATTTTTTCTGTTCTGCCTTGCGGGAATGGGGGCATGTCTGCTTTCCGCTTATATCAATACCTTTTTTGCCGCGCTTTATGGTGCGGATAACCTTGCCGCCACTGCGGAGATTGCCCCGGTGGTGGAAGAAGTCATGAAGCTTCTGCCTCTGCTTTTTTATCTTCTGATATTTGAGCCAAAGACGGAACAGATCAAAATCTCCGCTGTGATCACAGCTCTTTCCTTTGCTACTTTTGAAAATATCTGCTATCTGATCCAAAATGGAGCCGGACATTTTTCCTTTATTTTTTTCCGGGGGATTGGAACAGGAGCGATGCACGTGATCTGCGGAGCTATTGTAGGCGGAGGTCTCGCGTATGTGTGGCAGCGGACCTGGCTGAAGATTGCCGGAACCTGCGGTCTGTTGGGAGCAGCCATCACGTTTCACGCGCTCTATAATCTGCTGATCGCTTACGGCGGCGCAGTGCAGTATGCTGCCTATGTTCTGCCTGTAATGATCTTGGCAGCGGGAAAGCTGATTGCCCGCCGTCTGACATCGTAATATAACTTTATTTTGTGATTTTTGGGAGCTGTTTTTAAGCAGCTCTCATTTTTTTTGAAAAATCTGCTTTCCGGGTGAGAGTTTTTCCGGATTTTTGTACCTATATAAGTGAAAGGCCTTTAAGCTGAGTTTTCAGAAAGGAGGTTTTGCGTGTATGTACGATACACAAAAGCGTGTTGCACTGGCAAAGGAGCGGATAGCGGAATCTCGCCGCCGACAGGCGCGGCGAAGCATTCGCAGTCTGTCGGCACTGTGCGCTCTGCTGTTTTTGTCTCTTCTGGGAACGGTAGGGACGGTGCAGAGCCAGCCGATGGATGCCGTGGGAATGTACGGGGCGATCCTGCTGCATGAGGGTGTGGGCGGATATGTGCTGGAAGCGGTCATTTCCTTTACCGCGGCAGTTGTGCTCACTGCTTTATATATCAAGTTTAGAAAAAGGAAACAGATACCATAGAAATGGGGGAAAATCAATGAGAAAGCCAGAAAAACAAAAGAAACAAAGAGAACGGATCTATGCGGCACTGCTCTGCATCTGTACGATGCTTTCTTTAGTTTCTGTGCCTGTATTGGCGGCAGAAATGAGAAAAGGAGCGGGCAGCCATAAACATACCCCGGAGTGTTATACGTGGATGGAAACATGTGTTCATGAACATACGCCGGAATGTTATCCGCAGAAGGAGATAACGGAATCTGCAGCCACCTCATCTGATGCGGTGGAGGCCACCGAGTGCTGCCATGTATGCAGTGAGGAAAGCGGCTGCATCACAAAAGAATTAAATTGTCATTATGACAGCGAAAGCACTCCAATCACAGCGAAAGCGCTTATGAAAAATAAAGCGATCGCCACCCGGTCCAATGCGCGGAAAGTCTCTTCTATCGATCGCGCACAGGATATGATCGATGCTTTGCCGGACGTAACAGATATCAATAACGATAACCTCGAGGAGGTAAGGCTTCAGTTTAAAGCTGTTGAGGACGCAATGATACAGCTTTCCGTTGAGGACTCGGTCGTACTTGATATCGCTCGCTATCTGAAGGTTGCCGCGGTGCTGTATGGACCGTTTCCTGACATCCAGAATCCTATCCTCGGCACAGATATTAAATGGACGATCAGCAGAGACAATAAGACCATTACGATATCCGGTAAAGGGGAAATGCCTGATTTTGATAATAGTAGTTCCGGTAAAAGGTGTCCCTGGGAGGACAAAAAGTCTAAGATTGACAAGGTGATCATAGAGGAAGGAGTGACAACGATTGGAAAAAATGCATTTAGTAAATGCATAAGACTCAGTGAGGTGCAAATTCCAAAAACAGTCAAAACAATAGGGACTGCCGCTTTTATGGACTGTAACACCCTCAGGCAGATTGATATTCCAAATAGTGTTAAAAATGTGATGCCCTTCGCGTTTCATAAATGCCCGCAACTTGGGCAAGTTCACACCCATTGGAAAGATCCAGATGAAGCAGAGATGTCATTGGCATTTTATCTGCCTGGTGAATCATGGCCGGAGAATCTGAAGATATACGTTCCTGACGCGTATAAAGACAAATTTGCAGCTGCATGGAAAAATTGGAAGGTAAAGGGCGAAACTTACACGGTCTCTTTTGATGGAGACGGAACACCGGGATATATGGAGTCAGTGGAAGGCATATCCGGGAATTATGTTCTTCCGGAGTCTGGTTTTACATATCAATCAGCGATCCTTGATTACTGGGCGCTGGATAATCCTGATGGAGAGAAAGCGGGCTGCCCGGGAGATATTTTTCCTGTTACGGAGAATGTGGTGTTTTATGCCAGCTGGAGACTTGTGATCGTGATACCGGAGCCAGAAAATCCGGTTGTGTGTATTCACGCATGGGGCGAATGGCAGAGCGATGCCGATAAACATTGGAGGAAATGCTCTAAATGTGATGCAAGTGATATCAGGGAAGATCACTCCGGCGGAATGGCCACCTGCAAAGATCAGGCGGTGTGTTCTGTCTGCGGCGCAGCTTATGGGGAACTGAATCCAGATCATCACACGGGCGGCACCGAGGTGCGCGGCAGAGTTGAGGCCACCGCCAGTGCAGATGGCTATACGGGGGACACCTATTGTAAGGGCTGTGGTATCAGAATTGCGGCAGGACAGGCTGTCCCGAAGGATCCGGCGATTCCGACGACACCTACGACCCCGACGACACCTACGACCCCGACGACACCTGCGATTCCGACGACACCTACGGTTCCGACGACACCTACGATTCCAACGACACCCACGGTTCCAACGGCCCCGACGACCCCGAAAAAGGACAGCAGCAGTTCCGGAAGCAGCGATGATACCACCAGCTATATGCTGAACTTCCATGCGAACGGTGGCGGCGGCATAAGTGCAATTTGGGGAACCCACGGTAAGACGGTCAGTCTTTCCGATCATATTCCGACCCGCGAGGGCTATGATTTTACCGGCTGGTATTCCGATCAGGCATTGACACAGAAGATCACGGAACTCAGGATGATCGGAAACAGGACGGTTTACGCCGGCTGGATAAAGAGCGATCCACACGCAGGGGCGAATCCATTTACGGATGTGTATGGAAATGATCGGTTTTATAAGGATGTGATGTTTGTCCATGAGAAGGGATTGATGTCCGGCGCCAGTGCTGTGACATTTGCGCCGAACACTAATATCACCCGTGCCCAGATCGCGGTGATCTTCTACCGTATGGCGGGCAGCCCTGCCGTTGAGGGAAAGAACCACTTTACGGATGTTGAGTACGGTCCCGGTACCGTAGGGCTTTACGATGCGGTAACCTGGGCGCAGCAAAACGGTATTATGGGAGACTCTGACGGCAAAAAATTTGGGCCGGATGATCCTGTTACGCGTGAACAGCTTGCATCGATCTTTTATCGCTACGCACAGGTCAGGGGCCATGATATTACACAGGTTGGCATGGCAGCCGGCAGCGATCTTCTTGATCTGAAGGGCACGGTTACCCGCGCTGAGACTGCGGAGATGCTCCATCAATTTGTAGAAAAACAGGGACTGAAACCTGTTGCTGCGTCGACAGGTGCGACAGAATGGGGGAAGAGGACAGGCGGCTGATGACTTGTTTGTTCCGGGCAAAAATTAATAAAAGAACTTTTGTCATAGTTGGTGATTTTT
>OBHX01002307.1_pt1 | contig 14995 bp, 14 predicted proteins | sample 1519331 | NCBI WGS metagenome assembly OBHX01 (sample SAMEA2602897, study PRJEB22501) | metagenome
GTTGCACGCTGTCTGTGGATTAAGTGGCGTGATACATTCTTTTGACCTAACAAAGGCTAATGTCCACGATATTCGTTATTTACAAGACGTAAAATATGAATATCATGACTGTTGCATTTTTGGAGATAGAGGCTACATCAGTGCAACGGCGCAACTGGACTTATTTGAAACCGCAAATATCAGATTGGAAGTTCCTTATCGGCACAATCAAAAGAATTGGAAACCTACTTTTATCCCTTTTGCGAAGGCGAGAAAAAGGATTGAAACAGACTTCTCGCAGATGTGCGACCAATTTATGATTTGCCGCAACTATGCAAAGGAAACAGTAGGATTGTTTACAAGAATTATCGGTAAAATCAGTGCCTTTACCGCAATGCAATATTTAAATCACATTAATAATAGACCCATTGGAAGAGTCAAGTATGCACTGGCTTAATTCCGCCAACGGGTTATAAAAAATAAAAGCAAATATTGCAAAGTGAGCATATATAGCGGGCAAGTGCTAGTAAAAAGGAAAGATAGAAGTTTGGATAATTAGGAAAACAAAACTAGGATGAACTTTCACCCTAGTTGTCGATATTCTATTTGCTTCTTTGTGGCAGTGGCTCCAAATTTCCTTTCGTATCTAGTACTTTAGCTCCCGACATTACGATTGCATAAACAATCTTGTCGTCCCAGCCCAATTGTTCTTTTGCTTCACTTGCCCATTTCATACAAAAATCTACTAAAACCTTTTCTGACTCTGGGGAATGATTGGAGAAAATAAAAAAATGTTCTTTGAAGAAGTTGCCAAGTTTCTGTATGTGAGTGCGTTCCTCTGTTTTCCAATCTAACGCAAGTACCTCTTTGATTTTTGTTTGCCAAAAATCCTGCTGTTGTTGAGCTGTAAAAGCGGCAAAAACAGCTCGCCCTTTCATCTCGTCCAATAAGAGCCATTCAGTGCGAGACATTTTATGGATCTTGTCCAAATTAGCTTTTACCCATTCATTTATTTCAGGATCACAACTATAAACAGTCTTATTATCTTGTCCATAGCTTTTTAATGACAATGTAAGCAAAGCCATAACAGCGAAAAAATATGAAAAAAATCTTACCATAAAGCATCGGTTTTAAAAGCGTTAGTAAATTTCTTCTTTTTTAGGATAGAGCAAAACTAGAAGAGAATAACTAGTATCTGAATATATTTTACCTTGTTATAATGTTACAAAAAATGCAAACTCTCATTGAGAGAATACACAAGACTACTCAACGAAACAATAATACTAGCACAAAATATCCAATAATTTATGCTCTTCTTATAATAGCACAAAGCACCAAAACAGATGGCTATAATGCTTATAATTGTAACAGGGAGAGAAATAACAGCACTCGACCAATCAAAGGTTCTTATTGGTATCTCTAGTATTATTCTTCCAAAAATGATAGCTGCAACAATTAATGTTATGTTATTCTCTGAACTTTTTTCTTGAAATTTCCTACAAGAGTTCCACGTGAATACCATAAAACTTAAGCCTTCAACTATACCTGCTAATACAAAGTGATACCCAGAAGTCCAGCATACAATTAAAAATAGTAATAAGGACTCTACTGCTACTTGTAAAAATAATCGTTTCTTTTTCATCACAGACCTCCACATGTTCCATTACACTCTTGAACAAAGATCCACCCACATCCATTATTTGTTTTAGTACAACCAATAGAACGTTTTCGTTAAGCCAGACGAAGCATGCAAATGAGTGACAACGAAATTTGTATATGCTCGTGGCGAGAAAATGAAGGATGAAATCCAACGTTTTCGTTAAGCCAAATGAGCAGAACCGAGCTTGCTCGAGTTATGCCATGGCGAGAAAAGGAAGGATGAAATCCAACGTTTTCACAAGCTGGATCAGCAAGAGAGCATAAAATAATTATAATTGGATACAAATAGACATATAAAATATTAAAAAAGCAATTTTATTAATATTTATTATTACGTTTTTGTGTTTTTTATCATAGAGTATAAGATAAGTCTATTTCTATAGCCGAAAAAAGTTGTGTTTCTGCGCATATATGAATTGTTTTTATAGCCGTTTGAAAAGGCAAAGTGTAGGCATTTCTTAGTATATTCCCATTTCTCTCAACTGAAAATTTATTTTTCCTTGTTTTTATAATTTGAAAGCTGTTAAATATAAATTTGCTGTGAATGAAAATGACAAAGTTGTAAAAAAAACTAATTTTCTTTTCAAATCTTTTGTCTTATTCTTTTAATAGTATACATTTGTACGCAATATGGGAACATTATATTTAGTGCCAACGCCTGTTGGAAATATGGAGGATATGACTTTTAGAGCCATTCGCATACTAAAAGAAGCCGACCTGATATTGTGCGAAGACACCCGCACATCGGGTATTCTCTTGAAGCATTTCGAAATAAAAAACAGGCTCATGGCGCATCATAAGTTTAATGAGCATGGCACTACAGCAGGCTTGGTCAATCGCCTAAAAGCTGGCGAAACCATAGCTTGTATCTCGGATGCTGGCACACCGGGCATCAGCGACCCTGGCTTCTTCCTCGCTCGTGAAGCGGCTGCCAGCGGTATAACGGTGGAGACCTTACCCGGTGCTACAGCCTTTGTTCCTGCCTTAGTGTCGAGCGGACTACCCTGCGACAGGTTCACTTTCGAGGGCTTCCTACCTCAAAAGAAAGGGCGCAAAACGATGTTAGAAAGTTTGGCCGACGAGCCTCGCACAATGATTTTCTATGAGTCGCCTTATCGTGTGGTGAAAACACTAGAGCAGTTTGCCGAAGTGTTTGGCGAAGAGCGTCGAGTGAGCTGCTGCCGAGAAATATCCAAACTGCATGAAGAAAGCGTTCGTGGCACGTTAGCCGAGGCAATAGCCCACTTTAAGGAAACCGAGCCACGTGGCGAGTTTGTCATTGTAGTGGCAGGGAAGGAAAAAAGAAAAAAACATAAAAGAAACAAAGAAAAATAATAAATAAAAACATTCCTTGTATTAAAAAAATGTTTTTTATTGGAATTTTTGGAGGATTTGCTCCAGCAACTTGCTACCAAAGAAAGAAGTAGGCACTTAATCCTGCCGGACTTACAGAGGACCCTTTACGCTCTATTATCGACGCACGTGATAATGAGATTAACGACATGATGAGTACCCTCAACGATATTCAGCAAGGATTTGCCGATATCAATGCTGCCGAAAATCGGGTAACAATCGCTAAAGATGGCGAACGTTCCGACAAAACCACACAGATAAAGGAGAATATCCAGTTTATCCAGCAGCGTATGAAGGAAAACCGCGAGCTTATTCAGAAGCTACAAGAGCAGTTGCGTGCAACAGGCTTCAAGGGCGATGCTATGAAAAAGACCTTAGCACAGCTTGCAGCACAATTGCAGCAGAAGGACACCGAGCTTCGCCAATTGCGTGCTGAACTAGAGTCGAAGAATATCCATATCAAGGAGCTTGACGAAACCATTACAGGCTTGAATACCGATGTAACCAATCTCAAAACCGATAAGGAAAACCTTACCAACGAGAAGCAAGCATTGCAAACTGATAAGGAAAAACTACAGACTGAGAGCAGCAAGAAAACCGAAATGATCAACACCCAAGACCAGCAGTTGAACACAGCATGGTATGTTTTCGGTACAAAGTCGGAACTCAAGTCGCAGGCTATCCTCTCTAGTGGTAAAGTGTTACAAGGCAACTTCAATAAGAACTACTTTACAAAGATCGACATTCGTGTAACAAAGGAAATAAAGCTTTACAGCAAGAGCGTTCGTTTGCTCACCGTTCATCCTAGCAGTAGCTACTCGCTCACCGCCGATAGCAATGGTCAGTACGTGCTACGCATCAGCGACCCACAGTTGTTCTGGAGCACCAGCAAGTACCTCGTTGTACAGGTAAAGTAACGCATTGGTAAACAGCTAGTTATAATAGCAAAACTAAAAGATGACCTTTTGTCTCGCAAAAGGTCATCTTTTTATAGGTAAAAGGTTATCTTTTGGGAAGCAAAAGATAACCTTTTTGCTATACAACAAGAAAGACACGAGCAAACACCACTTTCCACTATTGTCCAAAACGGAGTGAATACGTTTTATAATTTTGCCCTTGCTGGTTGACGCTGTGGAGCTATTTGTTAGTGTGAACGACGGTTAATATTGACTGCTTATGTATTTATCAGCAATGTCATTCCATCTTGGTATGTTGAGCCGAATGCCATAATGTCTTTCATAACTCTCAATGAGCTTGTCTTTCCAATGCAAGGCTATCGTTACTCTTGTGTCGGGGTACTGATAGATGGTTTCTTCCATTGCCGCCAAGAAATCTTCAAGACTTTCAAATGGTTTGAAGTCTGTACGTTCAGAATACCAAGTAGCAGGGCGGATGTTGACTATCACCTTGTTTTTATACTGCACCTTAACAGGCCATGAACCACTTGTGCTACATATCTCCCAAAGATTCTTCAACCATATTCGCTCTACCTCTACCACACCATTCTCCATCTTGTACTTTATGAGCAAGTGCTTTGAGTGTAACTTCCACGGCTTCTCTATCACAAGATTGATAAAGCTGCGGAATGCGGCTATATCAAAGTTGGGACTGCCCGTGAATGATTTTATCTCCAACCAGTTTGATTCCAAATTATCTGGGTCTAACCAAAAATCAGGAGAAGCCTGCTTGTGGTTGTGAATGTGGACAATGCCTTTACTTGTCATCCATTTGTCAAGCCATTCTTCAAGGATATTGCCTATTATGTTGTTTTGTTCAACCGTTATGCCAAAGTCACGAAGATTGAATCTCACAGAACCTTTTGCACCCTCCATTCCGAAGTCCTCTACAAGTGCTTGGTATAAAATTTCTGATGCGTCCATGTCGTTATAATTTTAATGTGTCTAATAATCGTTCTGTAACAGCCTTGATTACAGGTACTACAACAGTATTACCCAATAAGTCAAAACCATCTTTTTCACTTACATTGAACTTTATGTTATCTGGATAGCCGCATAGTCGCAATCCCTCTCGAAGCGATAATCTTCTAAGACCACCGTTGTCCCCAACATAAAGTTTCTGCATATCCATAGCAACTAATGTTGGAGCGATTTCCTTTGGTGACATCACCTTATTAATCTCAAAGCTCAATTTTCCTGCAACAATATTGTAACCTTTCGGTTTTGTCGTATCATATTCTCGATGAGTGGTTACAACACCATTCTCATTTCTTTTACGGATGAGCTTTTTGGGATATTCAAATTTTAAGTATCCCTTTTTAGTTAGGTCTTCCAACATTTCTTCAAGATTTGGAGCATCAAAGCATGTTCGGATCTGTTCCAAAGTCAATGGCATTCCGTCCATCCAATCAATGCCAATGATTTCTGCCCATTTCTTTTTACGGCGTTCTGTCAAAATTGTATCAAGAAGCCGTTTTTGCTCTGGCGTAACAGAGCCCTTGATTTCCAAATCCCAACTATGGATGTTGGTGTTGCCACCTCTTTTGTCTTTTATAGATTTTCCGTATAGTTGTTCTATTGTAAATCGTTTAAGCAGAGTTCTTATAAAAGGAGTATCTGCTGTTGGTAATCCTGTTTCAAGTATGTCGCCAAGTTTACTTTCCTTTACAGGAAAATTGTCAAGATTTGGTGTGTCATTAGTGCTACCAACTATATATATTCTTTTACGCTCCTGTGGAACTCCAAAGTACTTAGAGTTCAGTACACGGAAATCAAACTTATAGTTTAATGTTGCAAGTCTATCAGCAATAACTTGTAAAGTTTTTCCTCCATTATGATTAACAAGTCCTTCCACATTTTCAAGAATAAATCCTTTTGGGCGTTTATCCTTTAATATGCGCTCAACTTCAAAGAACATAGTTCCGCGTGTATCTGCAAATCCTTGTCTTTTACCTGCCGAACTAAATGCTTGGCATGGGAAGCCTGCGCAAAGAATGTCAAAGTCTGGAATGTTTTTTGTATGAACTTTTGTTATGTCGCCTGTTATTGTTTCGCCAGGATGATTCTCCTGCAAAACTTTTACGGCATAGGGTTTGATTTCAGACGTAAAGACGCAAATAGGCTTTAGTCCCCTTTCCTTAGCCGCCAACTCAAGTCCACAACGAATGCCACCAATGCCTGCGAACAAATCAATGAAACGCAAAACATCGGGCTGCTTGCAAACGGCTATTTTGGGTTGGTTCAAAGATTCATCTACAACATTTGCTATCTCTTTTCCTGAGAGTAATTTTGGAGCAAAAAGTATCTCTTTATTACCCTTAGGGAAGGTTTCTTTTATCAGTTTGCTTATATTCAACGGCTCTGCTGCTAGTTCTTCTCCTAAAGAAAATACAATATATGAGCCATTGGGGGTTGGGTATTCTAATAGCTCCATTTCCGTTTGTTCTTTAACGGAAGAATTTACACAAGGAAACAGATGATAGTCTTCTTGTGGATTTTGAGTGTTGTATATTAAAATGAAATCTGGCAAAACTTTAGAAAGTACTCCGCCATTTCTTTGAGAAAACAAATCATGGTTGTAACGAATATTGTAAAGTTTCTTATATCGTTGAGTCTTTTCTCCCAAAATCCACTCCAACTGCGATTTCTCCCCTCGGTATGCACCCAAAAGGAATGTTCTATCTTTATTTTCTATGTATCTAAACATTTTCTGTTTCACTATTGTTGATGTCATTTATCAAGTCTTTAGGGCTTATGGATAATAGCTTGGCAATATCATATTATAAATGCAATATGAGTTCAAAGATAACAAATAAAGATGAGGGTTTATCATTTTTTGATAAACATTAACGTGAGTACGTTCGGCTATGGCGAGAAAACGTGCTATGAAATGGAACGATCTACACCTTAGGCTGAGGGTTGAGTCGATTACAGATGATAATGTGTACTGTGCAAGTTCCAAAACGAAGTGCAATAAAAGAGTAGCCCTCGCCGAGAGATGCAGACGTTCTCGAAGCGTAGCGAGAGGTTGTCTGCATCTCTCGGCGAGGAAAAAGAAACAACCAGCAATACAAATAAAAAAGGGAGACCGAAGTCTCCCAAAGATTTTGTACCTTTGGAGGTCAAAAACTCAAGGAGTAAATCTCATGGAGTAGCCAAAAACTCAAGGAGTAAAACTCAAGGAGTAATCAAAATCTCAAGGAGTAAATCTCAAGGAGTAAATCAAAAGGCATGGAGTAAATGGTATGGAGTAAATGGCATGGAGTTTCCGTCAAAGGCATGGAGTAAGCATAAAAGAGAACTTATAGAAGAGTTGCTCTTATTCTGCCAGACACCTCAAACCTTAACTGATATTGCGGCTAAACTTAATTTTGCCGATAAATACTGGATGAAGAGGAGCTATATAGACCCACTATTGGGGATTGCACTGTCAATGACAGATGCTAAGGCTAAGAATGCACCTACTCAAAAGTATGTCACGATAGCTACAAAAGAAGAATAAACAAAGAAATAATAAAAACAAGATATGATGAAACCTGAAAGACTAGAACGTACATCGGTAGATGGTAGCAAGCTCAACCTTGAAGCACTCTACCAGATTGCGCCCTCGTGCTTTATGGAGTGTGAAGGTAGGAGAGTTGAGAGTGGAGTAATTAACGTAGAGAAGGACGGACGGCAGGTGCGCATGGCGGTCAACTTTACGACGCTGCGTCAGTTGCTGGGCGACGATGCTGTGGAAGATAGCGAGGAAATGTATCAGTTTACATGGCCAGGCAAACAGGCTGCTCGCCGTGAAGCTGCTGCTCCTATCACTGACACCTTACGCCCCGTGCCTGAAGACTCTGTGGATTGGGACACCACACAGAACCTTTATATCGAGGGCGACAACCTGCGTGTGCTAAAACTCTTGCAAAAGGGATATATGGGCAAGGTGAAGATGATATATATCGACCCACCTTACAATACGGGCAACGACTTTGTGTATCATGACGACTTTGCGCATACCACTGAAGAAGAAGAACTTGCTGCTGGCAATGTGGACGAGGAGGGCTACCGCTACCGCAAAAACCTCAGCAGCAACGGGCGCTTCCACTCCGATTGGTGCTCTATGATGTATAGCCGCCTGCTCGTGGCTCGCTCGCTGCTGACGGAAGATGGGGTTATCTTTATTTCGATTGATGATAACGAAGTGCGCAATCTTCGCAATGTATGCGATGAGGTGTTTGGGGAAAAGAACTTTGTGGCGCAACTGATATGGGAAAGAGCATTTGCACCCAAGAACGATGCGAAATTTGTTTCTAATAGTCACGATTATATTTTGATGTTTGCTAAAAACATAGATAATTTTACTATAGGGCGTTTGGAGCGTACCGAAGAAGCTAATGCGCGCTATTCAAACCCAGACAATGATCCTAGAGGAGTATGGCAGTCAGATAATCTTACTGTCAAGACATATACACCTTCTTGCGATTACCCCATCACGACCCCTTCGGGGCGTGTCGTAGAGCCTCCAGCAGGGCGCTGCTGGAGTCTCTCAGCAAAAGTCTTTGCTGAGAGACTCCAAGATAATAGAATATGGTTTGGTGCTGATGGAAATGGAGTTCCTCGTATTAAACGTTTCTTATCAGAGTTAAAGTTTGAGGGTATGGCTCCAACTTCAATTTTATTTTATAAAGATGTTGGTCATAGTCAAGAGGGTTCTCAAGAAGTAATTAAGCTTTTTGATAATCAAGGAGTCTTTGATGGTCCTAAGCCTGTTCGTCTTCTCAAACGTCTCCTTACTTTATCCAATTTGAACGATGATAGTATTGTACTTGATTTCTTCTCTGGCTCAGCTACCACTGCACATGCGTTGATGCAGTATAACGCAGAGAAAGAAAAGCATTGCAAATTTATCTGTGCGCAACTCATTGAAGAAACACCAGAGGAAAGTCCTGCTCGCAAGGCGGGTTACGCCACAATCCCCGAGATAGCCAAGGAGCGCATCCGCCGTGCGGGAAAGAAGATTGTAGAGACGTTAGATGATAGAGATAAGACGTTAGACATTGGTTTCCGTGTGTTCCGCCTTTCCGACAGCAACTATGAGAACGTGGAGAAGTCGCCAAGCGAGTACGACCAAGATATGCTCGACCTCTTTGCCGATAATATCAAAGCCGACCGTACCGACCTCGACTTACTCTTTGGGGCTATGCTCTCGTGGGGTGTGCAGCTCTCACTGCCGATGACGACAGAAGAAGTGGACGGTTGCAAAATATACACCGTGGACGATGGCGGCTTGGTGGCTTGCTTCGCAGAGAACGTTACGGAGAATGTAGTAAAGGCGATGGCTGCCAAAAATCCCCTCCGTGTACTCTTCCGTGATAGCTGCTTCGGCGAGGACAAGACCAAAATCAATATCTTCGAGTTGTTCAAACAGCAACTCGACTGGGATGAAAGACAGGCAGTTAATAGTATTCGAGTTATATAGTGTTGAATTAGTTTTGAGAGTTGAGAGTTGAGAGTTGAGATTTTAGAAAGCCAACTCCACTCTCCACTCTCCACTCTTAAAACTCTAAACAACACTCTAAACACCTCTCAACACTCAACACTCAACACTCAACTCTCAACTCTCAACACTCTAAACACCTCTCAAAACTAAAACAAAGTGGAACAAGAAAATACAGTTAAATACAAGAGTAAGCGATTTGCAGTACGTATCGTCAATCTATACAAATATCTTTGTACGGACAAGAAGGAGTTTGTGCTTTCTAAGCAGGTACTTCGCTCCGGCACCAGCATTGGAGCCAACCTTGCAGAGAGTGAAACTGCAATAAGTACAAAGGATTTTCTTGCCAAGGTCTATATAGCTTTGAAAGAATGCGGTGAAACCATCTATTGGTTAGAGCTGCTCAACGAAACGGCATATATTGATGACAAAGAGTTTGAAAGTATCTCTCAAGATTGCACAGAAATCAAAAAGATGCTTATGGCTACCACCAAAACACTATCCGCCAAACTCCACTCTCAACTCTCAACCCTTAAAACTCTATAAAATGGACAAAATATTGATATATACTGGTCAAGATGGTTTAACCAAGATAGATGTGAAACTTGAGGAAGACACTTTGTGGCTTACTCAAGCACAGATGTGCGAATTGTACCAAACGAGCAAGTCGAACGTGAGTGAGCATATTAAGCACATCTTCGAGGAAGGGGAACTTCAGGAAGAGGCAGTTGTTCGGAAATTCCGAACAACTGCTGCCGATGGTAAATCGTACCTGACTACCTTTTACAATCTCGATATGATTATTGCCTTAGGCTATCGTGTGCGCAGCATCACTGCCACTCGCTTTCGCCAATGGGCAACAATACGATTGAAAGAATATATCACCAAGGGCTTTACACTCGATGATGACCGTCTGCAGAAATTAGGTGGTGGCGGCTATTGGAAAGAGCTGCTGGAACGCATCCGCGACATTCGTGCCACGGAGAAAGTTTTTTATCGTCAGGTGTTGGAGATTTATGCTACGAGCATCGACTACGACCCACGAGCTTCCGTCTCGCAGGAGTTTTTTAAGAAGGTGCAAAACAAGATCCACTTTGCCATACACGGACACACCGCAGCAGAACTGATAGTGGAGCGTGCCGATGCAGAGAAAGATTTTATGGGGTTGCTTACTTTCAAGGGCGGACAGCCTACCTTAGTCGAGGCACGCACGGCAAAGAATTATTTGGACGATAAGGAACTCCGTGCTATGGGACAACTGGTATCGGGTTATCTGGACTTTGCAGAGCGCCAAGCCGAGAAAGAGCAGCCCATGACGATGAATGACTGGGCAAACTATTTGGACAGAATACTCACTATTTCGGGCGAACAACTGCTGCAAGATGCAGGCAAAGTGTCGCACTCGGAGGCGATGGAGCATGCCACCAATGAGTACCGCAAATATAAGCAACGCACTATCAGCGATGTAGAACACGACTACCTCAATGCCATCAAGCGTTTGGAGGATCGAGGTAAGAAAGGAAACATCTAAGAACAATGAAACTAAAATTTAAACATCAAGGTTTTCAAGTGGAGGCAGCACGCAATGTGGTACGTGCCTTCCAAGGACAACCCTATCACGATAGTGTTGATTATATCATGGATAGAGGAACGAGCAAGCAAACCGAAGCTTTTAAGACAATGGGCTTTGGCAATGCTACTCTATTCGGCTACCCACCGTGAGGTGCTGAACATGGTGTATCGCCTCGATGCCATTGATGCCTACAACAAGAAGTTGGTGAAGAAAATAGAGGTGAAGGGCATACGCCAAGTGGGAAGTACCGCCACCAATGGCTTTCTCTATCTTGACGAGATTGTGGTGAGCAAAGGCAAAAATCCGCGAGCACGCATCACCTACGACATCATCGGGAGTGCGGGCAATGTGCGCCAGACAACCAAGCTGGTGGGCGAAGGCTTCGACCTTTACGAGCAGAGCGGACTGGCAGAGTATCGCGACCATTATGTGGTGGAGCGCATCGACGGACGAGCAGGAATGGTGAAGTTGCTCAACGGCATGGTGCTGTATGAAGGCGACTCGCAGGGCGAAGTAACCGAGGACATCATGCGCCGCATACAGATTCGTGAAACTATCAAGACACATATTGAGCGAGAGCGCACCCTCTTTCCAAAAGGAATCAAGGTGTTGAGCCTCTTCTTCATCGACCATGTAGAAAATTATCGTACCTACGATGGTGAGGGCAAGGGCAAGTTTGCCGAAATGTTTGAAGAAGAATATCATCGAGTATTGCAGGAGCTACAGCCCACCTTTAGCGATGGGGCATATACCCGCTATCTCTCACGCTTCACGGCAGAGCAGGTGAATAATGGCTACTTCTCTAAGGACAAGAAAGGCAAGTTTATCGACTCAAAGGTGAAGCGAGGCGAAGCTAGCAGCAGCGATGAGAGTGCCTACGACCTGATTATGAAGGACAAGGAGCGATTGTTGAGTTTTGATGAACCCACACGTTTCATTTTCTCACACTCGGCTTTGAAGGAAGGGTGGGACAACCCCAATGTTTTCCAGATATGTACGCTGAAGAACAGTGCCAACGAGACCAATAAACGTCAGGAAGTGGGTCGTGGTATGCGCCTTTGTGTGAACAAAGACGGCGAGCGACAAGATGCCGATGTGTTGGGGAATACTGTCTTTGATACCAATATATTGACGGTGATAGCCAGCGAAAGTTACGAACAGTTCTCCAGGCAGTTGCAACACGAGATAGCCGCTGTGGTGAGCGACCGTCCTGTAGTTATCACGCCAACCCTCTTTGTGGATCATGTATTTGAAACGAAGGACGGCAACGAGGTGAAGATTACCGTAGATGATGCCCGAAAGATATACCACCAACTTATCAAGCGATACTATGTGGACGATGATGGTAAGCTCACCAATACCTATTTTGAAGAAAAGCAAGCTGAAACACTCAACTTTGGCGAACAATTTGAGTCGGTTAAAGCGGGTATTATACAAACATTGGATAGCGTATTCAATCCAAAGGCTATAAAAATAGACGATGCTCGTAAGCCAAAAGAAGCCAAATTCCAAGAGGAGCAGTTTAAGAAAAAGCAGTTCCAAGAACTATGGAAGCGCATCAATGTGAAGACCTACTATAAAGTAGACTTTGAGACAGTAGACCTTATACGTAAGGCGATAGAAGCTATTGACAAGCACCTTAGCGTAACAGAAATCCGTATGGTGGTGGAAGAAGGACGTATGGAAGAAATACGCGACAAAGAAGCGTTGGAAGCTGGGACAGCAATGGTACAAGAGAAAGCACGCAGTTACAATGTGCGTGAGACAGTAGGTACAGGTGTGGTTTACGACTTAATAGGTTGTTTGGTAACTGCTACAGGACTGACCCGCAAAACCATTGTGGCTATTCTGAAAGGCATACGCCCTGAGACCTTCCATCAGTTTAAAACGAATCCTGAAGAGTTTATCCGCAGGGTAGCTAATATCATCAATGACGAAAAAGCGATGGCAGTGGTGCAGAAGATATGCTACCACCGAACCAACAATACCTATGATGTAGACATATTCACCCAAGACCCGATACGGGGTAAGATAGGTATCAACGCCATTGAGAGTACCAAGTCGTTCTACGACCTTGTGGTAGTAGATAGTGAGGGTGTGGAGAAGCACTTTGCCGAGGCTTTGGAAACCCACGACGAAGTGGCAGTCTATACCAAATTGCCACGTGATTTCTACATCAACACCCCGATGGGAAAGTACAATCCCGATTGGGCTGTAGCTTTCAACGAAGGCAAAGTGAAACAACTCTACTTCATTGCCGAAACCAAGGGCAACGAGTGGCAACGCTCACAACTCCGTGGTGCAGAAGAAGCCAAGCTCGAATGTGCCGCTCGTCACTTTGAAGCCATCAGCCAAAGTGGTAATGTGGTGTATGGCGTGGCGAAAGATTACAAGACCTTGTATGATAAGGTAATGAAGTGAAGAGCGTGTGCAATCGTTTGTATTCTGTATTTTTGAAATTATCCTTGTAGTTATGCTGGTTTTTTAGAAAAAACACTTATATTTGCATTTTGAGATTTTGAAAATGAGATAGCAACTTGTCTCATTATTAAGAGAAAGCATAGGAGGCGTATCGCCATAACTGTATATGCCGTTCGGTTTATGTATAATATACTCTATAGTGTGTAAAAAAGCCAATCATGGCGAGAAATCGCACTTTGGAAAAGAACGTTTTCGTTAAGCCAAATGAGCAGAACCGAGCTTACTCGAGTTATGCCATGGCGAGAAAACGAAGGATGAAATCCAACGTTTTCGTTAAGCCAAATGAGCAGAACCGAGCTTACTCGAGTTATGCCATGGCGAGAAAACGAAGGATGAAATCCAAGGATGAAATCCAAGTAATTTATAGAACAACCCTACAAAATTTTATAAAAACAATATGAAGAAGAAACTACTGCCATATATGGCACCACAATGTACAATAATCTGCATGGACAACGTGCTAACGCTTATGAGTGGAAGCGGTCCTAAGCCAGGTGCGAATATGGATACAGTTCCTTGGGGAAAAGGAACTTCTGACACACCTGACTCTAAGACAGACACCAATCCTAGTGACGCAGATTTTGACTGGTTAAACAAACAACCTTAAATGCCTATAACGGTATTAAATTTGAAACAAAAAAAATGATGAGACGTATGGAAAAATCATTAGTAAAATTCACACACATGCCTTTTCTTCTCATGGGGATGATGGTATGTCTGACTATGTCTTGCTCGCAGGACATGGAGGGCAATATAGAGAAGAATACAACGCTCGGTGGTGAGGTGTCGCTCAATTTCAGCACAAACGAGCATGGCACGCGTGGCACGATGTACGATGCCATAAAGTTCATAGCCGACGATGATCAGTTCGGTGTGCAGGGCTATACCAATGATGAAGGATTTGAGAACATGGGTAACGATCCAAACTTCATCGACAACGGGCATACCACCAAGAACGGAAAGGTGGCGGCAAAAAATGCTGCAGTATGGAAAAACGCAAAGCAGTATGTGCAGATGGTGGGTACATACCCATTCCTTGAGGGCGACAACTCTATCGTAAAAACGGGAAAGGACACCTACACGGTGACTTTTACGCCCGAAACAGATGCGCGCAAGCAGAAGGACTTGATGTTAGGTAAGAGCGACATTAAGGTAGAACTTGTGAAGGGCGACCGTGCCCCCGTGGATATTAAGTTGCATCATGCGCTTACCGCCGTAAACTTCACGCTTGGCGACAAGCGCACTTCGGGACTAAAAATCGTAGGCATCAAGCTGAGTGGCGTGGCAGGTAAGAGCGAGTGCACAGCCAACTTGGCAACCAACACCTTTACTTGGGAGGTGAAAGAGCCAGAAAAGACCTACTCCTTAAAGGTGGACGGTGCTGGCATAAGGACTACTGTGCCAAACATGACGCAAGTTACAGGTATCAAAGACAGCGAAGGTAAGTACGACAACCTCTCATTCCTCATGATACCACAGAAGCTTGGTGAAAACGCCAAGGCGATCATT
>OBHX01002316.1_pt1 | contig 14927 bp, 12 predicted proteins | sample 1519331 | NCBI WGS metagenome assembly OBHX01 (sample SAMEA2602897, study PRJEB22501) | metagenome
ATGTAGCTTACTCTACGCATGTAGCCTGTGCTCTTCAGGCCGTCAGGCAGGTACATACTTGCGTTGATGGCTGCAGTGAGATTGAATTTTTCACCCCATTCGCCAAGGGTGCGCGGCTGGTAATCTTCCCGGAGACTGGAACACAGGAGGAGATCGAAGTTCTCGGGGTTTATGCGGACAGCGGTGATGTGTTTTGATCCGCCGTCCGTGACAAATTCTCCGTATTCAAGACCGGGTTCCAGCAGTGCCATGCCCTGGTCATGAGGCAGGTTTTTCGTCCTGTCGGTGGTATTAGTCTGGGCAGCAGAGTCCGGTTCGTCCGGCTTTAGGGCTGTGGCGTCGTCCGGCTGGGATGTCCGGCTGTTATCCAGCGGCTTATCATGCATGGAAGGCATCCCTGCACTGGACGAGGTGACGGAGTCCAGAAAGTCACCGATGCCCACCCTGAGCCGGTGTATCGTGGAATTCACACTTGGAGAGAGGAAGGAGAGTCCTCCGTATGATGCAGGAGAAGGCGTGGGATTGTGGAGCCAGAGATAGAGAATAAACGCACACAGAAGTGGCGCCAGAATTCCGCAGAGAACAGCGGTTTTATGGGGCAGGTTGCGTATTCTCATGGCAACAGCCTAAAGATATTGTATATTTTTGGCAAGAAAGAGAGCCTCTTTCCATGCGATGGCGGCAGCGGGTATTCCTTAATGGAGTGCTTTAAATATGAGGGGAGAGAGCCGTGAGATATAGGATGCGGAAATCGGACGTTCCGGGAAAATTATTAGAAATATATTTGTATATATTGATATAAAGATATATACATATCACCAATCAAATAAGGCCGCCACTGCGCAAACCCGGGTTGCGCGATCGGGGTTCCTGCCCTACCTTTGGGAAAAGGCTGGAAAAACAGTCCGTACCGGGGCGGGTGACGATGGTGCCGCTCAGAAACAGTTTGCAATGCTTGTCTCCATCCGGGACAGAGCGTTACGGGAAAGCAGATATGAAAATTGGCAATGCTCTCAAAGATCTGAAAAAACCATGTATTTCCTTCGAATTCTTTCCGCCCTCGGATGATTCGGAACTTCCCGCTTTCTACGATGTGGCAGAAAAGCTTGCGGGTGCTTCTCCCCTTTTCGCCTCGGTGACCTATGGTGCTGGTGGCAGCAAGCAGGGACGCACGCTCAGCGTTGCGAAGGCCCTCGCCGGCATGGGGCTTACCGTTATGAGCCACCTGACGTGTGTCGGTGCTTCACCTCTCAGGCTGATGAATTATATGTACGATCTGCGTGAGGCCGGAGTGAACAATATTCTGGCCCTGCGGGGAGATCCGCCGAAGGACAAACCTTTTTCGTGGGACGGTCCCTTCCGTCACGCTTCCGATCTTGTGTCCTATATTCATAGGCAGCAGCCTGATTTTTCCATAGGCGTGGCCGGCTACCCGTGTCCGCATCCTGAGTCCGTTTCCTATGAGGAGGATCGCTCTTACCTTCTGCGTAAGATTCAGGCAGGAGGGGATTTTGTGGTGACACAGCTCTTCTTTGACGCGCGTTCCTATTTTGAGCTCGTGGGCTGGCTCCGTGATCATGGTTGTGACTGCCCGGTGATTCCGGGTATCCTTCCAATTCAGAGTTTCAAGTCTCTGAGGCGGGTACTTTCCATGTGTGGAGCCTCCATTCCTGCCAGAATGTTTCTCGAACTCGAGGATGCAGACAGGCGTGGCGGCAACGATGAGGTGCGCAGAGTCGGCATTGACTATGCCGTGCAGCAGATCACAAGGCTTCTCGTTGGTGGAGCGCCGGGTATCCACCTGTATTCCCTGAATAAGGCTGATCTCTGTCTGCAGATTGCCAGGGAGGCAGGCCTTGTCTGATCCGCTTTTGCGGACTGCCCCTAAAGTTTTCCTGTATGCGGGACGAACAGAGGGGTAAATGACGGAAACAGGGGTGGGGTCTTTTCCCGTCCTATAAAAGGCGTCCTGACTGCGGATAACGTGTATGCATACAGGGAAATATGATTCAGATGCTGCTGTGGCTGGAGCTGCAGCCGGGCTCCGGGGACATCGCCCTGCCGGGGACGCCGGACTTCGTCTTCAGCGGGTGCGCAAGCTGGAAAAGCTTGTGCAGTTGGGCGCGTACCATGTGGACTGTGCGCAGCTTATCGAAAGCCTGCTGAAGAAGGAACCGGCCCTGTTCCGTCCGGCTGGAAGAGCCGGTTCCGGGAATTCTTCTGAATCTTCCTGAATCCGCTGAAAGAAAAAAGAGGGACTGCCGTGTGAAAGATTCGCGGCAGTCCTTTTTTTGAGCCCCGTGGGGCTGTGGCGCAAAGTTCCGCAGAGCTGGCCGCCGGTGGATGCTTCATGGAGAATAGTGAGCGGGGTTCCATCCCTTCTCGTTCCGTCCGGATGGCGCAATACGCAGGGGATATTGCACACAGCTGAACGGCTCTCCGGACGGAAATATGGCTGTCCAATAAAAAAAGCCGCTCCATCACGCGCGAATGTCAGTGATGAAGCGGCTTCTGCTGTTTCAGAGAAAAAAACGCTAAAGATTCATGGCCTTCTTGGCCTTGTCGACGGTCTGTTTGATTTTATCCTTGACCTGGCTCAAGGGGCTTTCTTTTCCAGCTTCGTCGAAGGCCTTGAGGAGCTCAATCTGTTTGGGCGTGAGCTTCGTCGGGGTGACCACCCTGATTTCCACAAGCATGTCGCCACGCTGTTTGTGCCCGATATAGGGCAGGCCCTCACCGCGGATGCGCAAAAGCTCTCCGCTCTGTATTCCTTTGGGAATGGTGAGGGAAAGGGGGCCGTCAATGCCCGGGACAGTGACCTTGTCGCCCAGGGCGGCTTGGGCAAAGCTGATGGAACAGGTATAGATAAGATCCTGTCCCTGGCGCTCGTACTTGTCGCTCTCCTGCACATCGAGAACAACGAAAAGATCGCCGTTGGGGCCTCCGTGCAGACCGCATTCGCCTTCGCCCCGGACGCGCAGACGCGTTCCCGTGTTGACGCCGGCGGGAATCTTAACGGTCAGCTCCTTGCTCGTCTTGACGACGCCTTCACCGTGGCATTTGGGGCAGGGATGACGGATAATCTGCCCCGTTCCGTGGCAGTTGGGGCAGGGGGTGGCTATGGTGAAGAAGCCCTGAGAGCGGTGCACCTGTCCACGGCCGTGGCAGGTGGGGCATACCTCTGGCTGTGATCCCTGGGCGCAGCCTGTGCCATGACACTCGTCACACTCGGCATGGCGGGGAAGCGTCAGCGTTACGGAATCGCCGTGCGCGGCCTGCTCGAAGGAAATCTTGAGCGATACGCGCAGATCCTCGCCGGCAGCGGGACCATTGGGTCCTGAGTCAGAGCCGCCGAAACCGAAGAAGTCACCGAAAATATCTCCGAAATGCGAGAAGATATCGTTGGTGCTGGTGAAGCCGCCCTGTTCCTGTCCCACGCCGGCGAATCCGAACTGGTCGTACCGGGCTCGCTTGTTGGCGTCGCGCAGAACGTCGTAGGCTTCGGCCGCTTCCTTGAATTTTGACTCGGCCTCCTTGTCACCCGGGTTGCGATCCGGATGATACTTGAAAGCCAGTTTCCTGTAGGCTCTCTTGATCTCGTCCTCAGAAGCTTCTCTGCTGACGCCCAGGACTTCGTAATAGTCGCGCTGCTGTTCCATTATTTCCCTTCAACGGACGAATCTGCCGGGGCACCCGCAGTCTCGGGTCTGTCGAGTCTGGGATCAGCCGGAAGAACTTTGCCTTCGGCGATTTCGCGCAGGGCAGTGACAATTTCTTTATTGTCGGTTTTTATAAGAGGTTCATAGCCATCCCTGAACTGACGAACGCGTTTGATGACCATCTGAACGAGAAGAAAGCGGTTCTGAACTCGTTTCTGACAATCTTCAACTGTAAAACTGGCCATGCTTGCCTCCACGAAGGACATGTAAATGTCTAATGTTAGATAAATCGGCATGCTCCCCTGTCAAGGGGAGACGCCCGAACCGGGTAAAGAGGCGGCGGATGCAGAAAAGAGGAAAGCCACCCGTGAAAATGAAACAACCTCCATACTTTTTTAGCCTGAAACTGTCAACGGAAAAAAGGAGAGCTTGCTTTTTTAGTAGTTAATCACTAAGAAAACAGCTTTCGCCAGCCCATAGGGCGGAGAGCCTCAGAGAGGAGAGGGAACGATGAGGGAAAAAAGGAACTTTGCTCAGGAAACGTGCGTGCGCAGCATGGGCAAGGCCATGCAGAGAACCGGAATGCTCTGGCCGGGTTGCCGCATCGGCGTAGCAGTCTCCGGAGGCGTGGACAGCTTTGTGCTCCTTAAGTGTCTGCTCATCAGGCAGGGCATAGTTCCCTTCCACTTTGAAATCATGGCTATCCATCTGAATCCGGGCTTTGATCCGGCCAATCACGCCCCCCTGGTTGATTGGGTGCGCGAAAATGGCGTCCCTTCGCACATTGAGGTGACGGATTACGGACTGCAGGGACATTCCGAAGCCAATCAGCGGCGCAGCCCCTGCTTCCGCTGCGCCTGGCTGAGACGTAAGCGTCTCTTCGAGCTTTGCCGTCAGTACCACCTTACGCATCTTGCCCTGGGGCACAATGCGGACGACCTCGTCTCCACGTTCTTCATGAACCTCTGCCGCAACGGGCGCGTTGGCGGCATGGACATGAATGAATCCTTTTTTGGCGGCGGCCTTCGCATGATCCGCCCACTCCTTCTCGTTGAGAAGAAGTACATCATCTCTGCGGCCAGGAAATGGGAGCTGCCGTACTGGCAGAATCCCTGTCCCTCAGCCGGGAAAACCTCGCGATCGGATATGGCCGAAACACTGAAGACTTTGTATGGCGTTACGGACAACGCCAGAAGGTGCATCTTCAACGGACTCACCCGCTGGCAGTTTGATCAGAACTGCAGAGATTACGAATCCCGAGGGGAAGAAGCCCCCCGCCGGTGGCCGGGAATCCCGCTGAAGGAGATTCCCGGGCCGTTTCTTCAGGTTATCCCTGATACAGAATTTCCGAAGAAATGTCGCTGACCCTGCCCACACCTGTGAGCAGCATGGCCTGGCAAAACTGTTGCCTGATGGTCCCGAAGTAATCCCTGACGCCTTCCAGTCCCCCGCCGATGGCGGCAACGGAGACAGGACGGCCGATGAGGACAGCATCGGCCCCGAGAGCCAGCATCTTCAGAACGTCCACACCCGTACGCACGGCTCCGTCCACCAGGATTGTCATGCGTCCGCGCACGGCTTCGGCAATGCGCGGCAGGACTTCAGCCGTTCCCGGGCAGTGGTCAAGAATGCGGCCGCCATGGTTTGAGACCACGATGGCGTCGCAGCCGGCACTGGCAGCCTTGAGTGCATCGGCTGGGGTCATAATACCCTTTACGATGAATTTCTGTCCTTTTTCGTGCAGGTAGGAGCAGACCTCTGTAAGCTCGGCAACGCCCATGGGTGTGACGGGGCGTCCCATTTTGCGCAGCGTGACAAGTCCTGCTGCATCCACATCCATGCCGATTGCCGGGGGATTGAGGGCGATCACGGAGTCAAGCTTCTCTTTGAGTTCGGCGCCCTCCCAGGGCTTTATGAAGGGAATGCCGCTGTGAGCGGAAATGGCTTTGCGCGCGGCTTCAATTATATAAGGAGGCACACCGTCTCCTGTACAGCCCATGGTGCCCGCGGCCGCGCACCCTCCGAGGACGGCATCAATATAGACGTCTTCACTTTCGTCCGGGCACATATTGAAGCCGGCACCGCCGATGGGAGCGGCGAGTGCAGGCACGGAAAGTTTCATGCCGAGCACTGTGGTCGAGGGATCCGGTTCCTTGACGTCATGCAGGGCTGTCATGTTGAGCGTGACAGCCGCGAGGGCGTCATAGTTATTCCGGAATGAAGCTCCGGTACCAAGACCGCCCATACCAGGCACCTCCCCGGCACAGGCTCTTCCGTTGCATTCGGGACAGACTCTGCAGAATTTTTTCATGCGCTCGCGGGCGTTATCTCTGATTGGATCGGACATTTGATGTGCTCCTTGAAAAAGAGAAGATCCGGGAATGATATCTTACAGGATTTCTGTTTCTATAATTTTTTTCTTCTGCAGTGAACAAGCTCCCGCTGATTCAGAAATAAAGAGGACGAACAAAAAACCGGCCTGGTTTCCACGTGAAAAACGATTGTCGTTATCAGCAGCATCAGGCGTCAGGTAATTGATCCGCCAGATCCGAGAAAGCCCGGGGAGCCAGGGGTTGTTTCGTCGGGCTCCTGATTCCTGTGGAGAAAGATGCCCCTGACACGCAAAAAAGAAAAAGGGGTTCTGTATCTCTTCCGGGGTAAAGCCTTTAGCGGCGGAAGCCCTGCCGGCATGGCTGCGGGAACGGGAGAGAAAAGAGAACGAAAATAGAAAAAAACATTGGGAAAAAATTCACTGTAAAAACTTATTTTTTCTTTGTTGATCTTTTTAATAGGTATTGTATAAGGAAAGTAAGTTTTCGAGCCTTCTCTGGCTACAGCATTTAGCTATGCCGTTAAGGCCTGAGCTTCCCCGCTCACAGGGTGGTCCTGGAAACGGAACCGCCTCCTTGAATGCCTACTGTGGCATGGAAAGAAAACTGATAGATGTACCATGCAATCATGTTTGTTTGCGTGATACATAAGTCTTCGCTGTGAGCAACACCAGAAAACACGCTTTTGCGTGTCATGGAGAATTTTATGCAGACTATTTCTCCTGTTTTTGGGGTTGCGCGGATACTGACTAAGACGATGTTCGCACGTCTTATGCGCAGTCCTCTCTTCTCTGCGCCCTTCTTTAAGAGAGCCTTCAGCCCCGTCAGAATGCCGGGTATTCCGCCCGGCGCAGTTCATCCCTTGAGGGTGTAATCCCCTTCCTTTCCCCGAAGCAGACCTTTTCCCGGCAGAAAGCTGGGGTTTATGTGCTTTTCGAAATCACATTCGGAAACACAGGTGAGCCCTGTTTTCTTGTCACATGGGAGCCAAGAACGTTTTTCCGTAGAAGAATTCCTACATAAAAACGGTTTCTGGTGTTGTGCCCAGCGATCCGGGATGAGGGGGCGTTTCTGTACAGCAAAAGAATATTCTTAAAGAGGGAAATCATGAAAAAGCCTCATCTTGAATCCACCTACAAGCTCTTTATCAATGGTGAATGGAAGGAAGCCTCCGACAAGGCCACGTATAAAAGCTACTGCCCCGCAAACGGTGAAGTCCTGGCCGAATGTGCACAGGCGACCAGAGAAGATGTTGAGGACGCCATCACGGCTGCTTGGGCTGCTTTTGAAACCTGGAAGAACGTCCCTGTCAATGAACGTGCCGAAATCCTGAACAAAGTCGCCGACATCATTGACGAAAACCGTGAGCATCTTGCGATGGTGGAAACGCTCGACAACGGCAAGCCCATCCGTGAGACCCTGAACGTGGATATCCCCATGGCTGCCCAGCATTTCCGCTATTTTGCGGGGTGCATTATGGCAAGTGAGGGCAGCGCCAATATCCTGGGCAAGGATACGCTCAGCCTGATCCTCCGCGAGCCTATCGGTGTCGTCGGGCAGATTGTGCCCTGGAACTTCCCATTCCTCATGGCTGCTTGGAAACTCGCTCCTGTTCTCGCAAGCGGCTGCTGCACCGTTTTCAAACCCTCCAGCTCTACTTCCCTGAGTGTCCTGGAACTTGCGAGGCTCGTTCAGGGAGTGATTCCCCGTGGCGTCTTTAATGTCATTACGGGTTCCGGTTCCAAATCTGGTCAGTATATGCTGGAATCAAAGAGATTCAGGAAACTGGCCTTCACCGGCTCTACTGAGGTCGGCCGCAATGTTGCCCTCGCCGCTGCGGAAAGAATCATCCCCGCCACGCTGGAACTCGGCGGAAAGTCCGCCAATATCTTCTTTGAGGACTGCGACTGGGAAATGGCCATGGATGGCCTCCAGATGGGCATTCTCTTCAATCAGGGGCAGGTCTGCTGTGCCGGTTCTCGTGTATTCGTTCAGGATTCCATCTATGATCGTTTTGTTGAGGAAGCCGTGAAGCGCTTCAATGCCGTTAAGGTCGGACTGCCCTGGGAATCCGATACCCAGATGGGCTGTCAGATCAGCAAACGCCAGATGGAAAAGATCCTGGGCTATGTGGAAATCGGCAAAAAGGAAGGCGCGAAGGTCCTCTGCGGCGGCGTGCAGGATACGGAGGGAGAACTGAAGAACGGCTGCTTCCTGCGTCCCACTCTGCTCGGCGACGTGACCAATGACATGCGTGTCTCCCAGGAAGAGATCTTTGGTCCCGTGGCCTGCGTTCTGCGCTTCAAGACGGAAGATGAGGTCATCCGTCTCGCCAACGACAGTGAATTCGGACTCGGAGGTGCTGTCTGGACACGCGATATCAACCGCGCCATCCGTGTGGCCCGCGGAGTGGAAACCGGCCGTATGTGGGTGAACTGCTACAATGCCATTCCGGAGGGCGCGCCCTTCGGCGGCTATAAAACGTCAGGCATCGGCCGCGAAACCCATAAGGTCATTCTGGAGCACTACACCCAGATGAAGAATATCATGATCAACCTCGCTGAAACTCCCTCCGGATTCTACCCGAAGGCTGATTAAGTAAAGGGGAGGGGCCTGGCCGCAGAGAGCGGGCGGGCCCCTCTTACATATTGCGGATGCTGTTCCGCGTCTGTTTTCAGCCTCCTGATGAAAAAAAACGGCCCCCGCTGAGCGGGAGAGCTGTTCTCTCATCGCCGGCATGGCGGATCTGGTGTGGGCCGGCTGAATCAGTCGCAGACCGGGGAACGGTGCCTGCTCCCAGGTTTTTTGCCTGAAAATGGTCTTTATTCCAGGACCGGCAGAGACGTTTTCGCCCACCGGGACTGCCAGATTACGGGCCTGAACGATCGGAATCAGCACATCCATTCTCCGGGGTCGCTTTCGCATTTAGCTCTAATTATTGGGTCAACCTTACTGAAGCCCTGCCCGGGACAGCGATACCGGGTCTTTTGCGTGTCGTAACGGACATCACGCCGCTGGGGTAAGTTGACAGAAGGCTCCTGTATCTGGAATAGGAAGCTTTCTAAAATACAATTTCCATGCCAAGTCTATCACTGGGTTGTGTCTACAGCCGGAAAGGGAATTTTTCCGCCCAGATAAAGGGGCAGCCGGTCCCCTGCAGTGGAGATTCCCTGTTTGCCGGGGCAGAACTACGGAAGGATTGTACAGGGAGGCGTTCCGTTCCTGTGTCTAAAACGGAATTCCGTGAAGGATGGATCACGCTTTCTGAAAAACACCCTTTGATTTTTTACTGTAGGTAGACTAGCAAGTTGGAAGTTTCCAAGAGGTGTCCTGCGTACCGGCCCCGAATGTAAGAATTCTTATTCAGAATATGGGGTGGCCTCATCGCTGAAGGGGATGGTTTACATAGGGCTCTTCACTCTGTCGTGCTGACGCAGGCACTGCGTTTTTGCGCGGATGTTGTTGACAGCTGTAGAAATACGGCCAGGCCAGTAAAAACGTATTTGGAGGGTTTATACCGATGCGTATTGTTTCCAAGGAAAGCCTTATTCCCGGGAAAACAAGCAAGATGGTGCTTGAGGCTCCGGAATTTGCTACCCATGCCAGACCTGGGCATTTTGTCATGCTCAGAATGACGCCTAACGGCGAACGTATTCCGCTGACTATCGCAGATACTGATCCGGAACGCGGGCTGATCACCATAGTTTATCTGGTAGTGGGCAAGTCATCAGCTGTTCTCGAAAGCCTTAATGAAGGGGATGACATTCTTGATGTGTGCGGCCCCCTTGGCCATGCTACGGATATCCGGAAGGTTGGTACTGTCATCTGTGTGGGCGGCGGAACGGGTATCGCTGCCATGCATCATATCGCCAAGGGGCATCATCTTGCCGGCAACCGCGTCGTCGGTATCATTGGCGCAAGGAGCAAGGACCTGCTGCTCTTCGAGAAAGAGCTGAAGGCTTTCGCTGACGAAGTGCTGATTGCCACTGACGATGGCAGCTACGGCCGCAAGGGCTTTGTCACGACGCTTCTGAAGGAGCGTCTTGAAGAGGACAAGAATGTGGCCGAGGTCGTGGCCGTAGGTCCCGTGCCTATGATGGCCGCGGTGGCGGATGTGACGAGACCCTTTGGTGTGAAGACGACTGTGAGCCTCAATCCCATTATGGTTGACGGCATCGGCATGTGTGGTGCCTGTCGTGTGACTGTCGGCGGCAAAACCCGTTTTGCCTGTGTTGACGGTCCTGAGTTTGATGGCCATCAGGTCGATTTCGCCGAACTGCGCCGCCGGCTTTCCGCTTATCGCGCCCAGGAACAGCAGTCCATGGAAGAATACAGGAGCAGCCATAATGGAAACTAAGAAAAAGAAGGGTGTGGGCACGCGCGCTCCGATGCCGTGCCAGCCTGCCGAGGAACGCAGGCATAATTTCAAGGAGGTTGCCCTGGGCTATGATGAGGCAACAGCCATGGCCGAGGCCGGGAGATGCCTGCAGTGCAAGAAGCCCGGCTGCGTGACAGGCTGCCCTGTGGGCGTCCCCATCCGTGATTTCATCGGCGCCCTGCGTGAGGGCAATGTCGCCGAAGCTTACCGTCTGATCAAGACGGCCAACGCGCTTCCCGCTGTCTGCGGACGCGTGTGCCCCCAGGAGAAGCAGTGTGAGAGCAAATGCATTCTGAAGGCCAAGGGGCAGCCCGTGGCCATCGGGCGGCTCGAGCGCTACGTCGCGGATAACCACAGCGCCGCGACCGCATGCGAGGCCCAGACCGGGCATAACGCATGTGCCGCCCCTGTGCCGGGAAAACGTGTGGCCTGCATCGGCTCTGGCCCCTCCTCCCTTTCCTGCGCCGGATACTGCGCTTCCCAGGGAATCAAGGTGGATGTCTATGAGGCCCTTCATGAAGCCGGCGGCGTGCTCATTTATGGCATCCCGTCCTTCCGTCTGCCCAAGGATGTTGTGCATCGCGAGATTGATGGTCTCAAGGAACTTGGCGTTGACTTTCATCTGGACAGCGTCGGCGGCCGTACTTTCCAGATCCACGAACTCCTCGAAAAGTACGATGCGGTCTTTATTGGCGTTGGCGCCGGGCTGCCGCGTTTCCTGGGCGTTCCCGGTGAAAATCTTGTGGGCGTTTTTTCTGCCAATGAATTCCTTACCCGCGTGAACCTAGGGCGTGCCTATCTTTTCCCGGAGTATGACACGCCTGTCTACCGCGGCCGCAAAGTGACCGTTTTTGGCGCTGGCAACGTTGCCATGGATGCCGCGAGGACGGCTCTGCGCATGGGAGCTGAAGAGGTGCGTGTCTGCTACCGCCGCTCCCGCGCCGAGATGCCGGCCAGGCTGGAGGAAGTGGAACATGCTGAGCAGGAAGGCGTGCAGTTCGAAATGCTCGTGGCTCCCCTGCAGTTCAACGCCGATGAGGAAATGCATCTGAAGAGTGTGTCCCTGCAGCGTATGGAGCTCGGTGAACCTGACGCCAGTGGACGCCGCCGTCCCGTCGCCATTCCCGGTTCCGAGTTTGAGCTGGAAACGGATCTTGCCATCGTGGCTCTCGGTACCCGCTCCAATCCTATTCTCCTTGAGGCCACGCAGGATCTCGAGAAGACCGAACGCGGATATATCAAAGTGAACGAGGAAACCGGCGAGACCTCCATACCCAATGTCTTTGCCGGCGGTGACATCGTTACCGGTGCGGCAACGGTTATTCTTGCCGCCGGTGCCGGCCGCCGCGCGGGTCAGGCCATCTGCCGCCGGCTGCTCGGCGAATAGGCTCCGCATTCCATTCGCAAAGCGCAGTGGGGGGGTGCTTTCTTCCTGAGAGGGGAGAAGGCGCCCCTTTTGCTTTTTTTTTCGGGTTCTCCCCGCACGCGGACAGACGCTTGCAAAAAAGCTGTCCACGGCTTAGCTCAGAAGAAAAAAAGGAAAATCCGCCATGATTCTTGCCGATCTGCACAATCATACCTGTTATTCTCATGCCAGGGATTCGGTCCGTGACATGTACCAGTCTGCCGTGAACAAGGGCCTCAGTATTTTTGGTTTCTCCGAACACAGCCCGAGGCCTGAGCGTTTCACGTATACGCATGAATACCGGGAACGCCTGAACGCCCACCTTGGGGATTACGTGAGGGAGGTTCAGGAACTGAAGAGGGCCGGGGGTCCGTGTCGGGTGCTCTTTGGTATGGAAATAGACTGGTTTGAATCCGATCCCGAATTTGTGAAAAAGGCTGCCACCCAGTTCCCGTTTGATTATCTCATTGGCAGCGTGCATTTTCTGGGAACCATGGGATTCGATGACAAGGCCAGCGACTGGGAATGTCTGGATCAGAGCGCCCGCTTTGAAAAGTATGACGCGTATTTCAGGACCTGGCGAAAAATGGTCTCGAGCGGTCTTTTCAACATCGCGGCCCATCCTGATCTCATCAAAATTTTTTCCGTTGACAGCTTCCATACCTGGCTGGACAGGGAAGAGAATCAGCGCCTCGTCAGGGACGGGCTTGAAGCTCTCAAGTCCTCGGGCATGGCCATGGAAATTTCATCTGCCGGCATACGCAAACCCTGCCGTGAGATTTATCCCTGCGCGACCATTATGCGCATGGCGAGCGATCTGAAGTTGCCCGTGACCTTCGCTTCCGACGCACACACGACAGAGGATGTGGCCTATGGATTCCCCAGACTGGCTACCTACGCGAAGGCTTTCGGTTTCACGAAATCCGTCGTTTTTGACAACGGCAGATGTGAGAGTCTGGAGTTTTAATGTCCGAGATACTTTGCAGACTTGATCACGCAGGACTTTTCCTCCCCGGCGATACGGAGCGGAAGCCCATTCTCCGGGATATAACGTGGGACATTCATGCCGGAGAGCACTCTGTCCTTATCGGAGGCAACGGGGCGGGCAAGTCCACGCTCCTGCGGCTTATCCACGGCGAAGCCTGGACAACGGAGGGGAGCGTTTCCTGGAACAGTGAAGGGACACTGGACAGCTCCAGGATCACGGGACTTTCCGTTTCAGCCCTTGTTTCGCCCGCCCAGCAGCAGCTTTTTCAGAAGCACGGCTGGGATATCACTGGGCTTGAGCTTCTCCTTACAGGCTTTGACGGCTCTCATATGCTGTATACGCCTGGAGACGAGGCAAAAGTAAAGGCGGCTGCGAAGATGGCCAGGCGTCTGGATGCCCTGCCGCTTCTGGACAGGAGCATACGCACCATGAGCCAGGGGCAGCTGCGTCTGCTTCTGCTCGGCCGCGCGCTTGTGCGCCGCCCGCGCCTTCTTCTTCTGGACGAAAGCACGGACGGCCTTGACGGGAAGCACCGGGAAATTTTCGACAGTGTCCTTAAAGACGCGGCCCAGGAAAGCACGGTCATCATGGCGACACACAGAGAGAGCCGTATTCCCTCCTGGTGCAGGGTCCGCCTCTATATGCAGGAGGGAAGGCTGGGACATACTCCGCCAGCTACGGAACATCAGATCAGCGCCGCTCCCGTGCAGAAAAGGGCTGTTCCCGTTCCTTCCGGTCCGCTTATTGAAGTAAGAAACGCGGATGTTTACATCGAGGGGGGAGAGACTCCTGTACTTTATGGGATTACATGGTCCCTGCAGCCTGGCGAGCACTGGCTTCTGAAGGGAGGCAACGGATCCGGAAAGTCCACGTTCCTGCGCCTTCTGGCCGGGGACGAGATCGTTGCCTGGCCTGGAGACATCTGCTTTCATTTTCCTGAAGTCCGCGCAGGAGAGATTCCCTTAGAAAACATCCGCAGGCATGTCCGTCTCGTTTCTGACCTCTCCGAGGCGTACTACGACTTCGATGTGACCTGTCTCGAGCTTGTGCTCTCAGGATTCGACAATACGGTCGGGCTGTACAGAACCTTCTCCGGCGGAGAGGTGGAAGAGGCACGCATGCGCCTCGGTCAGATGGGGCTTTCGGCCTTGGCTGACACGTCCATCCGCCGCATATCCACAGGCCAGGCCAGACGCCTTTTCCTGGCACGGGCGCTCGCTGGAGGTCCTTCCGTCCTCCTTCTCGATGAACCCTGCTCAGGACTGGACATCCCTTCCCGGGACGCCTACCTGCAGGCCCTTGATGCGCTTGCCGCCGGCGGTATGCAGTATGTTTTCGTTTCGCATTATGAGGAAGACGCTCCTTCAAGCGCCGACAGGGTGGCACAGATGAAGGATGGACACCTGACGGTGCTGCGCTAGTCCTCTGTGTAGAAGCGGCCTTCTGCTGAGAGCCTGACGGAACCGCTGACGGAAACCCCGTACAGCCCGCCGGGCTTCTCCTCTATGGATACGGACAGAACGTCCCCGCTGGGCTGACGGATGTCCATCCGGGATCTCCCCGTCTGCTGGAAAAGAAGCAGCGCCAGGGAAATGGTCGCTGATCCACATGCCTGCTCGGCACAGAGCGTATCCGCATCGCGGACGTAGACGATGGGATCTATGGAAAGTCCGCTGCCCTGCTTCCTCCACCATACGGCGCCGGCTGCCTCGCGGCTGGCCAGTCCTGTTTCCCTGAGAATTCGCATTCCTTCCTCCGGGGAAGGTCCTGGGGCGGGGTGCAGCGCCGTGTTGATGAGAAGGTGCGCGATGCCGGGGAACTCCACCAGATCTTTTCCGGATTCCCTCTGAAGAACGGGAAGAGAACGAAAGCGGAGGGTGGCTTCAACCTGCCACGAAGGCAGAGAGCCCGTAACGCGCAGAGGGATACTGTCCGGCCATCCGGAAACACGCACGAGATAGGCACGGGGAGAGGACGGGGAAAAGTGGATGCCCTGCCTCCGTGCGCAGAGATCCAGGAGAGCCCCGAAACAGCGTGTGGCGTTGACGCAGAATTCTCCGCCGGCCATAATCAGGCTGCCGTTTTGAGTGTCGACAAAGCCCGCCTGCTCGCCGCCAAGGTTCTGCTGGAGCAGGGCCCTATGGGCAAGGGCCGCATGGTTTCCAGG
>OBHX01002346.1_pt1 | contig 14827 bp, 13 predicted proteins | sample 1519331 | NCBI WGS metagenome assembly OBHX01 (sample SAMEA2602897, study PRJEB22501) | metagenome
TGCAGCCGGTTCGCACCACCATCGACGGCGAGAACGTTCGCGTTCGCGTTTGCGTGAAGTGCATCAAGGCTGGCAAGGTCCAGCGCGTTGAAGCGTGAATCGCGAAATAACAGCTTGAAACCCCGGTAAGCCGAATGGCCGCCGGGGTTTTGCTTTATCTGGCCGTCCACAAGCCGTGTTGCGGCGAATGGCGCCGCCACGAATAATGGGGAATTCAGCCCGCCGCACAATCATCCGGTCGTGCCACAATGGAGTGTTATGAGCACCACATGGCAAACCCCGATTTCCTCGTTCGAAACGAACCGCCGCAGAGTCGGCGCGCTGAAATCGCTGGGCGTGGTGTCCGTGGGCGACGCGCTGACCTACTATCCGTTCCGCGTCACCGACCCGGTTCCGGCACGCGCCCTGCGCGAAGCGAAAATAGGGGAGAACATGGCCTTCGCCGCGCACGTGCGTGGCGTGCGCGTCTTTCCGATGGCCCGTCGCGGATTCCGGCTGATCGCCGACGTTGATGACGGCGATTTCGCACGCAGCCGGCACATGGACGCTTCCATGGCGTCTCTCGTGTTCTTCTCCTATCGCAAGTCGTACGTCGATTGGATCCAGCGCAAACTGCACGAAGGCGCGTTGCTGGTGGTCGCGGGCGAGCCAAGCGTATACAACGACCGTCTGCAATTCACCCATCCCGACATACTGACGGTCGATCCAGCCGGCGAGCAATTGCGCAGCCGCTCACCTGAGGAAACCGCCGAATGGGATGACGGCTTCGGCACGGAACAACCGGCGGCAGCCCCGCAATCGCCGACCATGCCGAATCTCAAATACGATGCGGCTTCCGTACCGGAGGCGATGCGCCACGTATGCCGCCCACGTCCCGTCTACCACGCGAACTCGCGCATCTCCAGCGAACACATCCACGAGTCGATCGAAAAATGCATGGACCGGCTGTGCGGTGACGAATACGCTGCGGCACAGGCAGCCCGTGCATTGCATGGCGCCGATGCCAGCGACGCGCAACATGGGGAATTCGACGCGCCGCAAGCCGACCGGCAGGCACGGACGGAAGCGCTTGCCGCCGCCATTCCCGACATCATGCCGGAAGCGTTTCGTATGGAACATGGGCTGATGCACCGAGCCGAAGCGTTCATGGCGATTCACGATCCGCAAAACCGCGACGGTTTCAACAAGGCGTTGCGTACACTGCGCTACGAGGAAGCGCTCATCTGCCAAACCGCGCTGGTGCAGTCTCGTGATTCGTCGCGTAAGGCCACGGCCACAGCCTGCGCCGACACGCGGCTGAAAGACGATTTCGTCGAGTCGCTGCCGTTCTCGCTGACGGACGGGCAACAGCAGGTGATCGCCGATATTTCCGACGATATGGCACGTGATTACCCCATGCAACGCCTGCTGCAGGGCGAGGTCGGCTCCGGCAAAACCGTGGTCGCGGTGGCGGCTATGATGCAGGCCGTCGGCTCCGGCAAACAAGCGGTGCTCGTCGCGCCGACGCAAGTGTTGGCGGAACAACATTACAGCAGCATCCGCGGCATGGTGGATCGGATGTGTGGTACCGGCGAAGAGGCTGACGAAAACGCGAAATCAGGGGAATCGCAGACAAAATCAACGCACCATGCGGTTGTGGATGAAAGTGGACAAGTCACGTCGGGAAACGCGCCGGAACCGCAAAACGGTGGACAATCGGATGGCGGCCAGGTGGAGAAACTGCTGGACGGCCAATCGAACAGCCTGCCGGACATTCCCGTACTGCTGCTCACCGGCGGCATGAAACTCGCCGCCCGCCGACGCGTCCTCGCGCAAGCGGCCTCCGGCAAACCATGCATCGTGGTGGCCACGCACGCCGCGTTCTCCAAAACCTTCCAAGCGCCCAACCTCGCGCTGGCGGTCATCGACGAACAGCACCGTTTCGGCGTGGAACAGCGCGAATCGTTGAATGCCAAGGGCTCCACGGCACCGCACTTGCTGGTCATGACGGCCACGCCGATCCCGCGCACCGCTGCCATGACCTGGTTCGGCGACCTCGACATCTCCTGGCTCACCGAACTGCCCGGCGGCCGCAAGCCGATCCGCACATTCGTCGTGCCCGAAGCGAACGGCCCGCTGATGGCGGAAATGTTCGGTCTGATTCGCAAGCGTATCGACGCGGGGGAACGTGCCTACGTGGTCTGCCCGCGCATCGACGCCGACGCGAAGGATGCCGACGATGCGGGCGGTTCAGGCGATGCGGAAGTCGGTTCCGCATTCGACGCCACATACGATTTGGGCGAGGACGACGAACAGCGCGAACAGCGGCCGCCGTTGCATTCCGTCGCGGAAATCGCGGAACGCTTGCGATCGCTGCCGCAATTCGCCGGCATCCGCATCGCCACGCTGACCGGCCGCGACGATGACGAGACGAAATCGCAGATTATGGCCGATTTCGAAGCGGGCGTGACGCCGATTCTGGTGGCCACCACCGTCATCGAAGTGGGCGTGGACGTGGCGCAGGCCAGCTGCATGGTGATTTTCGACGCCGACCGGTACGGCCTGTCCCAGTTGCACCAGCTGCGTGGACGCGTGGGCCGTGGAGGCACCGAATCGGGCGCGTTCCTTATTTCACGTGCGCCGGAAGGCAGCGATGCGGCCAAACGCCTTGACGTGATTGCCGGCACGTTGGACGGCGCCGAAATCGCACAGGCCGACCTTGAATTCCGCGGCGCGGGCGACGTGCTGGGCGACGCGCAATCCGGCGGCAAATCCGGACTGAAACTGCTGCGCGTGGTCAAAGACGTGAAGATCATCGAGGAAGCCAGAGCGGAAGCCGCGAAACTGGTGGCCGAAGACCCCACGTTGCGAGGGTACGTGCAGCTTGCCGGCGCGGTGCTCGACTTCACGCGCGGCAACGAGACGTTCCTGACCAGCAACTAGGCTCGATAGCTATGCGCGTAATTTCAGGACGATTCAAAGGCATGGCGTTGACCACGCCGAAGCCGGGCACCAGGCCAACCACCGACCGCACCAAGGAAGCGATATTCTCGCACCTCGATTCGTGGGGCGTGCTGGATGACGCACGTGTGCTCGACCTGTTCGCCGGAACCGGCGCGTTGGGCATCGAAGCGCTGAGCCGTGGCGCGCGCGAACTGGTGGCGGTGGAATCGGTCGCACCGGCCGCCGCGCTGATCGCAAAGACGTTGACGGCGTTGAAGCACAACCGTTCCTGGGAGCCGGGCATGAGCGCCCGCGTGGTCAAGGCGCGTGCGGAAAAGTACGCGGCGGCCGCATCGGCGGGCGCGCCGTTCGACGTGATCTTCATTGTCCCCCCGCACGCGTTCGACACCGCGGCGGGCCACCAGCTGCTTGCCGGCTTGGCGGGGCCGGGGTGCGGGGAGCCAGACCGGCCGGGGACGGGAGTCGCGCTGGGACGCTCCACTCGTTCCGACGAGCCGACCGCGCCCGAAGGCTGGGATATCACCGACCGGCGTGATTACGGCGAAACCGCCGTGTATTACATCGAACCTGCCGAATCCGCCGAGCCGGCAGAGCCGGTTGAATCCGCGGACTGACGTCCGGGCTTTCCAACTAAAAACGTCGACGGTGGACCTGCATGCCCTCCGTCGGCGTGAACAATCGTGCGTAATCAGCGCTGCCGTGGGTGCGCGCCGGAAACCTCCCAGCCCAACGCCATCAGCGTTTTGCGATCGGCCTTGTCAAGCTTGGAACAATCCAACGCCTCGATGAGATCCGGACGCAGCTCGTTGGTCTTCGCCAGCGCCTCATCGCGGCGGAAACGGTCGACCTTCGCGTGGTCGCCGGACAGCAGGACGTCCGGAACCTTGATACCGCGCCAATCGGCCGGCTTCGTATACTGGCGGTGCCCCAGCAGGGCGTTCTCTCCCGTATCCGATTCCTCCACGATCGAGGCCGCATTGCCCATGAAACCGGGCAGCAGACGGGTGATGGCCTCCAACATGACCGACACGGCCACCTCGCCGCCGTTCAGCACATAATCGCCGATCGAATATTCACGCACGTCGACGCCCTGCGCACGGTAATACTGCGGAATACGCGCGTCGTAGCCTTCGTAACGGCCGCAGCCGAACAGCAGATGGTTGGTGTGGCTCAGCTCCGTCGCGTCCTGCTGGGTGAACAGGGGAGCGGACGGATTCGGGAAAATCAGCACCGGACGGTCGGTCGCCGGAACGGTATCGGCATTTGCGGCGATTTCTGTCGCCGATTCCGCCGATTCGGCCGCGTCCGCGGAAGCCGTGTCGTCTGCGTCTGCCGTGGAATCGCAAGTAACCGTGGTCGGCTCAAGATGCAGCAGCTCGTCGAGGCATTCGCTCCACACTTCCGGCTTCATCACCATGCCCGCGCCGCCGCCGACGGGAGTATCATCCACGGAATGGTGCACGTCGTGCGTCCAGTCGCGCAGGTTGTGCGCGGTGACTTCGACCAGGCCCTTCTCCTGCGCCTTGCCGAGCAGGCTCAGGTTGAGCACTTCGAAATATTCCGGGAATACGGACACGATATCGATCTTCATAATGTTCCACAATACCGGTACGCCTGCCAAGCGCGGCGCGTACGAAAAAGGCGCCGGCATAATCGCCAGCGCCTTGTTGAAAAAGCAGCGGATCAGAGCCCCGGAATGAGTCCGCCCGGCGGGTCGAGGGTCAGATATCCGCCCTCGAGGTCGATGTCCGGCACGAGCTCGTCCACGAACGGCACGAGCGCGCTGTTCTCGACCACCACGCCATCGGCGTCCTTGACGGGATTGGCCAGACGGATCTTGAGCAGCCACTGGGCCACTTCAATCACATCCACCACCTTGCCTACCACAGTGCCGGGCGCAAGCCCCAGCGTATTGCCCTCGGCAAGGCGCGCCTCAAGACTGATCAGGTCCTTCGGGTACCACTCGTCCGCTTCAAGCATCTCCTCCGGATCGTCCGCTTCGCCATACAGCACCACGCCATTGGCGGCTTCGGACGCATCACGGTCGTCGATGCCCTCGAATTTGATGATCCAACGGTTTTTGAAGGTACGGGAGCTTTCCACCACGTACTCTTCCTCGCCGTCCTTCGTATACAACACAGCACCGGGAGCGAACCGGTATTCCGGTTCGTCCGTAAAGATCTGCACGGTGACTTCGCCTTTGAGCCCCTGCGCACGCCCGATACGACAGACCCTCAGCAGCTCGGGCTGTTGAGGGTCGTCAGAATGCATATCACGCACCACGCTAGGATCTCACCTGCGCACGTCCATGATGTCGACGCGCACCTTGTGGTCGGACAGTGCCTGCACCACGGTGCGAATCGCATTTGCCGTGCGTCCGCTGCGTCCAATGACGCGACCGATATCCTCAGGGTTCACGCGCACGCGAATGAGTTCACCGCGCGGATTCTCATGGGACTTCACCGAGACATCATCGGGAAAATCGACGATGTTCTTGATCAGATGTTCCACAGCCTGGGCGAGCATGATCACTCGGCTTCCGCAGCCGGCTCTTCAGCCGGAGCTTCCTCGGTGGCGGCGGCTTCGGCCTCAGCCTTGGCCTTGGCGTCAGCTTCGGACTTGGCGGCCTTCAGCTTCTGGGCCTGGGCTTCGACAGCCTCGACGCGAGCGGCGGCATCCGGGCCAGCCTCAACGGTCTTCAGGGTGCCTTCAGCACCGTCAAGACCCTTGAACTTCTGCCAGTCACCGGTGATCTTCAGCAGGTTCAGCACCTGCTCGGTCGGCTGAGCGCCAACGCCGAGCCAGTACTGAGCGCGCTCGGAATCGATAACGATGGTCGAAGGCTGGGTGTTCGGATTGTAGGTACCGATCTCTTCGATGGCGCGGCCATCACGCTTGGTACGGGAATCCATGATCACCACGCGGTAGAACGCGTAGAACTTCTTACCCATGCGCTTCAGACGAATCTTGGTTGCCAAAATGGCTCTCCTTGTAACTAGGGGTGTGTGTTTCGTGTTCTGTGTGGGGCACGGAATCCGAAACCCACGTGTTCCTCACGTCACGCGATTGGTAGAGGGCCTCGCGCGCGCGAATAACTGAGCAATTATAACCGTGGGGTATGGACGCGTTCCCGTATGCGTTCCCGAGCGTCCGTTTCTGTTGACTCGGACGCTCGGCTTGCGTTTTGCGCATTCTGAATGGCCGTTTCTCCAGAATCGGACATTGGTGAGGTGTTGTGGCGGTCTCGGGCGTCCGAATCACCCGAATCGGACGAACTCGCTATGCTGGATATGTTCATTGGCGGTTTTCGTGCGCCTGATTATGGCCATTTCAAGGGGATTTGCATGAGTGTTGCGTTGTGGATCGTACTGCTGGTATGCGTGTTGTGGATCGCTCTGAGCGAAATGCCGGCCGGTTGGGACGGCCACTTGCCGTTGCCGTATCTGATTGCGCTGACACCGCTGTTGTGGATTCCAACATTGGTGATTGCGATTGCCGGTGCCGTACGGCATGACACCGCCCTCGCCATCGTCGCGGCGATCGCGTGCATCGCTTCGCTGCTGCGCAAAATCGCGTATTGGAACAACAATCTCACGTCCATCAACACGGCGCAGATGGTGGCCGACAACATCGCAAAAAAGCGTGAAACATCCTGTGGAACACATACGTCGACTGCCGCGGAAGCCGCGAAACACGGCCGTTTCCGCGTGATGACGCTCAACTGCCGGTACGGTCGTGCCAATGCGGCCGCAATCGTCGGCGCCGTCAAGGAACACGACGTCGCCGTGCTCGCGCTGCAGGAATTGACGGACGATCTGGTCGCGGCCTTGGACGAGGCCGGCCTGTCCGATTTGCTGCCGTACCGCCAGTTAGGGGAGAACAAAGATACGGACAACGGCGGCTTCAACGGTATTTGGATTCGCATCGAGCCAAGCGACACGTCGCCGGGCACCGCCGTGATTCCCGCCGCCGACGTGCCTGGCGTGTGCTTCCCGATTGATGCGATGCGCGGCATCACTTTCGTTTCCGCCCATCCGAAATCGCCGATGCGCGGCTGCCGCGACTGGTCCGCCGGCATCATCGGCTTGGGTGAGCTGGCCACATCGCAGAAGCAGGGCGATATCACCGTCGTATTGGGCGACCTCAACTCCGGTACCGACCATCCGAGCTTCCGCAAGCTGCTTGACGCCGGCTTCCAGGACGCCGCGTTGACCGAGGCGAAGGGCCGCCGCGCCACGTTCCCATCGTGGCTGCCGTGGCCGCGTCTCATCCTCGACCACATCCTGTTCACCGCCGGTCTGACCGCATCCGACGTGCGCTCCTTCACGGTCAACGGTACCGATCATCTTGCTCTGGCCGCCACGCTGACGTTGAAATAAGCCGAAAATAAGCTGGCATAACGAAACTGCCGACGCTGGAAAATGTTCCAACGTCGGCAGTTTCGTTATATATGCCGTATTGCGATTGCCGGTTGTCGTAATCGCCGGCAATCGCACATATCGCGGCTTAGTGCAGCAGACGCTTAGTGCAGCAGACGCTTAGTGCAGCAGACCGGACAGACCGCCACCTAAGTTCGGCGGCAGCTCGCCGGAATCGCCCAGCATATCCTGCAATCCGGCAGGAAGCGCCGGATTCTGCGGCTTCTTGGCGAACGCGGAGCCACCCGACGAAGCGCCGCCGGAAGCCTTGCCGGCGAGCTTGTCGCGCAATGCCTTCTCCTCGGCTTCACGCTTCATCGGATTGCCGGACTTGCCCGACTTCTTCTTGTTCTTCTTGCCTTTGCCCTTGCCTTTGCCGCCGCCCATCGCGGGGCCTCCGAAGCCGGGCACGCCGGCGCCGACCTTGTTGCTCATGCGGCGCATCATCTTCGCGGCCTGGTCGAAGCGCTGCAGCAGCGCGTTGACCTGCGAAACCGTCACGCCGGAACCATAGGCGATACGGGCGCGGCGGGAACCGTCGATGGTCGAGGGATAGCGACGCTCGGGCCGGGACCTCGAAACGATGCTTGACCTCGTGCGGTCGAGTTCCCTCTCCTCGAACTGCTCAAGTTCCTTACGATGCGCGGCCATGCCCGGAATCATGCCAAGCAGGTTCTTCATCGGGCCGAGTTTGCGCACCTGCTGAAGTTGGTCGAGGAAATCGTCAAGGCCGAAGGAACCGTCGGAGATCTTGACGGCGGCCTTGCGGGCCTCCTCCTCGTCGAACTGCTTCTGCGCCTGCTCGATCAGGGTGAGAATATCGCCCATGTCGAGGATGCGGGACGCCATACGATCCGGGTGGAAGACCTCGAAATCCTTCAATCCCTCGCCGGTGGAGGCGAACAGGATCGGCTTGCCGGTCACGGATGCCACGGACAGCGCGGCGCCACCACGGGCGTCGCCATCGAGCTTGGACAGCACCACGCCGGTGAAATCCACGCCCTCGTCGAACGCCTTGGCCGTCTGCACGGCATCCTGGCCGATCATCGCGTCGATGACGAACAGAATCTCGTTCGGCTGCACGGCATCGCGGATGTCGCGAGCCTGCTTCATCAGCTCCTCATCCACGCCGAGACGGCCTGCGGTATCGATGATCACCGTGTCGTAAAGCTTCTGCTTGGCGAGCTCCACGGCGTCACGGGCCACCTTCACCGGGTCGCCGGTGGTCTGGCCGGGGGAGACGACCGCTTCGCCGCCATCGGACTGCACGCCCTTCTCCGGCGCGTACACCGGCACGCCGGCGCGTTCGCCGACCACCTGCAGCTGCGTCACCGCGTTCGGACGCTGCAGATCGGCCGCAACAAGCAGCGGAGTGTGGCCGGAATCCTTCAGCCAGTAGCCCAGCTTGCCGGCGAGCGTCGTCTTACCGGCGCCCTGAAGGCCGGCGAGCATGATGATCGTCGGCGGATTCTTTGCGAAGTTCAACGGGCGGTCCACACCGGCGCCAAGCACCGCGGTGAGTTCCTCGTTGACGATCTTCACCACTTGCTGCGCCGGGTTGAGCGCTTCGGAAACCTCGGTGCCGAGCGCGCGTTCGCGGATGCGGCTGGTGAAGGAACGCACCACGTCGAGCGCCACATCGGCGTCGAGCAGCGCGCGGCGGATTTCGCGGATCGTACCATCGATATCAGCCTCGGAAAGCTTGCCTTTGCTCTTCAGATGCTTGAACGCATTCGAGAGCCGGTCTGTCAAAGAACTAAATGCTGCCATAATGTTCCTCAGTCTAGCGTTTCACGCGGATAGCGGATGAAATGGGTGCGATTGCCTACTTCAGCGACCAAGTGGAGCCTTGCGGACCGTCCTCGATGGCGATGCCGGCCGCGCCCAGCGCGTCACGGATCGCGTCGGCACGTGCGAAATCCTTGGCCTTGCGGGCTTCGGCACGTTCCGCAAGCTGTTCGGAAACCAGCTTGTCGAGCGCGTCATGCTCGGCGGAATCGGCTCCGGCACCAGCCGCACCACCTGCGGCACCGTCGGAAACCCACGGCTCCGCCAGCGGATCCAAGCCCAACGTGTCGAGCATCGCACGCACGTTCACCAGCGCCTCGCGAACCTCGGCCTTCGCCACGTCCGAATCGGCGCGGTCGGCCAGCTTCGACAGCAACGTGTTGCCGGAACGGATCGCCGTGAAAATCGCGGCGGAAGCGCCCGAAACGTTGATGTCGTCGTTCATCGCGGCAACGAAATCGGCGGGAAGCGCGTCGGCGGAAATCGCCATAATCTCTTCTCGTGACGGCTGTTTGCCGACGGCAGCGCCCGCGCGCTCGATGAAGTTCGCCACGCGGTCGTACGCGGACTGCGCCTCGGCAAGCGTCTGGTCGGACCATTCCAGCATGGAACGGTACTGCACGGAACCGAGGGCGTAACGCACCACCCAAGCGGAATGCTCGGCCAGCACCGCCGGCACGGACAGGCCGTTGCCGAGCGACTTCGACATCTTCTCGCCCTTCGCGGTGACCCAGGCGGAATGCATCCAGCGCGCGGCCGAATCGTAACCGGCGGCGCGCGTCTGCGCCATCTCGTTCTCGTGGTGCGGGAATCGCAGATCAAGACCGCCGCCGTGAATGTCGAACATGTCCTTCAGATAGCGGTGGCTCATCGCGGAGCATTCGATATGCCAGCCCGGACGGCCCGTGCCGAACGGGGTATTCCAGCGCGCGTCGAGCGGATCGGAATCCTTCGGCGCCTTCCACAGCGCGAAATCGCGCGGATCATGCTTGTCGGGGGACATGTCGGCAGGGTCGACCGGATTGTACTTGTCGTTGCCCGCGTTGTCGACGGACGGGCCCATCGCGTCGGTCACTTCGGAAGCCGCGTCGGAGACCGCGGTCTGCTTCTGGTGCGTCAGCTCGCCGTAATGCGGCCAGCTCGCCACGTCGAAGTAGACGTTGCCGGTCGGGTTGCCGTCCGCGTCACGCACCACATAAGCGTGGCCGTTGTCGATGATCTTCTTGATGAGGTCGATCATGTCGATCATGTGGCCGGTGGCGCGCGGCTCGTACGTCGGCGGCTCCACGCCAAGCTTGCTGTACGCCTCGGTGAACTCGCGTTCGTAGATATACGCGCGCTCCCACCACTGCTGGCCCGCGGCGGCGGCCTTGTCGAGGATCTTGTCGTCGATGTCGGTGACATTGCGCACGAACGTCACCTTGTAGCCCAGTCGCTCGAACCAGCGGCGCACCACGTCGAACGCGACGGCGGCGCGGATGTGGCCGATATGCGGTGAGCTTTGCACGGTGGCGCCACACACGTAGATACCGACCTGACCTGGTTTGATCGGCGTGAAGGACGACACGGCGTGCGATGCGGTGTCGTACAGCTTCAGCCCCGCGGCGGCCTTCGCCACCGCAAGAGCGCCGGAAGTGTTGGTATTCTGCGGTTCCTGCGTGTTTGTCATAGTCATGAGAATATTGCCAGAATCGGACATGACGCTTGGTTTTCCCGGCATATGCGCGGCATCGTATTGCGAACGTATGCAGACACAGAGCCGAATCGCGAGCGTCATTTACGCAGATGATGTAAAAATAGTGGCATGACGCAATCGCATGTGCTGATTCTTCAACACGTCCCGTGGGAGAAACCGGGGCGCATTTTGGATAGTCTCGACGACTTGGGCATGTCGTATGAAGTGATGAACATCGCCAAAGAGAAAAAGCCCGATCTTCCCAATTTCAGTGACGTCTCCGGCATCGTGATTATGGGCGGCCCCATGGGCGCGCTCGACGCCGACAAGTATCCCGGTCTCAAAGCGGAATCCAAACTCGTACGCGCCGCCGTCAGCGTCGGCAAACCGTTGCTGGGCGTGTGCCTCGGACATCAGATCATTGCCACCGCGCTGGGCGCGAAACTCAAGAAGGGCAGCGAGCCGGAAATCGGATTCGCGCCGATTAAACGCATCGACAAGCACGACTACTTCTCCATGTGGAACAAGACGTTGGACGTGCTGCACTGGCACAACGACGTGGTGACCCTGCCGGAAGGCGCACAGCCGTTGGCCAAAAGCGCGAAGACGAAGAACCAGGCGTTCCGGTTCGGTTCGGCGCTTGGCCTGCAATTCCACCTGGAGGTCACCCCCACGTTGTTGGACGAGTGGCTGGACGAGCCGTGCATGGTGAAAGATCTGAAGGCCGCCGGCGGTTCGAAATCGCAGCTACGTGACGCCTTCGCCGAATACAATCCGCAGCTGCAGCCGATGGCCGATCAGGTTTTCTCCGGATTCGCGGCCCGGTGCAGCACCTATGCCGCAACGCTGGAGCGCTGATAAGCGTTCTGCCCGCTACACGCCCCACTGAATCGCCAGCTGAGTGCCTTCCGTAGGTGGTTCCTGAGTTCCGTAGGTGGTTGGGTGATGGACCAGTGTTTCGGAAAGGCTGAATTTAAGGCTTTTCTTCGTGCGGTATCCGAAGACAACCACCTACGGAAGCGGAAAACCACCTACGGAATCTTCTAGGGCGTTTTCGTTGCCTACATTCCAAGGTCTCCTGTCTACGTTTCGCATCATGCAGCTGGTGAGCAAGCCCCAAATACGTGTGCGGGAGGCGGTGTTCCGCCGACGCGCTACATTGGTGAGTTATGCCGACTTATGATTTGGGACTTGAACACGTTTCGCTTGCTTTTGCGACCAAGAATATTTTCAACGATGTAACGCAGGGTGTTTTTGAAGGCGACCGCATCGGCATCGTCGGTAAGAACGGCGACGGCAAGTCCACGTTGCTGCATTTGTTCAAAGGCACGCAGGAGCCGGATTCCGGTCGCGTGACCATTCGCGGCGGGCTTACGTTCGGCATGCTCGACCAGCGTGACCCGCTCGACGACAACGCCACCGTGCGCGAAGCTGCGCTCGAAGGCCGTGAAGACTACGAATGGGCTGCGGAAACCAAGTCGCGCGAAATCGTCGAAGCATTGCTTGGCGGCATCAGCTTGGAAGCGAAAATCGGTTCGCTTTCCGGCGGTCAGCGTCGCCGCGCCGATTTGGCACGCCTGTTGCTCAAGGATTGGGATATTCTCGCACTCGACGAGCCTACAAACCATTTGGATGTGGTGACCATTCACTGGCTGGCGGAACATTTGAAGAACCGTTGGCCGGCCGGATCCGGCGCGCTGCTGCTCGTCACCCATGACCGTTGGTTCCTCGACGAAGTGTGCGAATCCATGTGGGAGGTGCATGACGGCGAAATCGAGCCGTTTGAAGGCGGCTATTCCGCATACATGCTGCAGCGCGTGGAACGCGATCGCCAAGCCGACGTGCGTGAAACGAAACGTCGCAATCTGGCTCGTAAGGAACTTGCCTGGCTTACCCGCGGTGCCCGCGCCCGTTCCACCAAGCAGAAATTCCATGTGAAGGCCGCGCGTGAGCTCATCGCCGACGTGCCTCCGGTGCGCAATACGCTGGAATTGAAGCAAATGGCCACATCCCGCTTGGGCAAGCAGGTGGTTGATCTGATCGATGTGACGCAGATCTTCGAGCATGCGCAGGGTGAGGTCGAGATCGACCCTGATGTGGCGCAGATGGAGGATTCCGCTTCGCGCGTGGACGTGGTGCCGGCCATGTATGCCGAACCGCAGGTGCATGGCAGCGTGGAGGTCGCCGTTGACGATCTGACCGATCCACGATTGGTGGATGCCGGCGTGCCGCAGGCGCAGGAGGCCGCAGTTCAGGCCGCGCAAGTCGAGGAAGTGGCGCAAGAATCAGGCAGTGCCGCCGATGATGCCGCGCCCGAGGTCACGTCCGCCGCGCAGAAGATCACTGTGACAGGCCGCAAGATCCTTGACGATGTGACGTGGCTGATCGGCCCTGGCGATCGTATCGGCATCGTCGGCGCGAACGGCGCCGGCAAATCGACGCTGCTGAAGATCCTCGACGGCACGATCACCCCGACCGCCGGCCATGTGAACATCGGCAAGACCGTGAAGTTCGCGGTGCTTTCGCAGCGCCTCGACGAGCTGGAGAAGCTCGGCAAATACAAGATCAAGGAAGTGCTGAGCCGCTACAAGCCGAGCTACATCGTGGACGGCAAGGAGACCACGCCGGGGCAGATGATGGAACGCCTCGGCTTCGAATCCGCGCAGCTCATGACGCCGATCAAGGACCTGTCAGGCGGGCAGAAGCGCCGCATGCAGCTGCTGCTCATCCTGCTCGACGAGCCGAACGTGCTCATCATGGACGAGCCGGGCAACGACCTCGACACCGACATGCTCGCCGTGATGGAGGATCTGCTCGACACTTGGCCGGGCACGCTGATCGTCGTCTCCCACGACCGCTACCTGCTCGAACGCGTCACCGACCAGCAGTTCGCGCTGATCGGCGGCAAGATCCGCCATCTGCCCGGCGGCGTGCAAGATTACCTCGACATGACCGAGGCCATCAAGAACGGCAAGGATCCGTTCGCGGATGAGAAGACCGGAAAGGCCGGCAAGGCTAGCAAGGGCGGTAATGACGCCGCGTCCGCGAGCGTTGTCGGTGATTCCTCATCCGTGTCTGCCGATGGCGACTCGACTACTTCCGCGCCGAAGCTTACCGGCAAGGCGTTCCACGAGGCATCCAAGCGCGTTGCTGCGATTGAACGCAAGCTGGCCAAGCTGGGGGAACAGAAGGCCGATTTGGAAGCGCAGATGGCCGCGCACGACCCAAGCGATTACGAGGGGCTGGGCAAGCTCAACGAGCAGTTGCAGTCCGTCACGGACGAGTCTGAATCCCTCGAAATGGAATGGATGGAGCTCTCCGAACAGCTCGAGTAGCCCTATTCGGGCAAACCGACGGTGAAAGCTCGTAGGCGTCGGTTTGGTAGTACGGAATGTGCAAAACCGACGCTGGCGATTCGCTCAGCGTCGGTTTACCGGAATAATTCGTCGTGGCTGCCGGTACGTTCGAAAAACGCGACCGAATCGTTCGATGACCAGATCACCAGCCAGTCCCCGGCATTGGCGACATGGCATTCGTACCGTACGCGCCAATTGCCGGACAGGGTGTGCATGTTGTGGCGGCGGTGCAGTTCCTCCAGCGTTTTCGGGTGTGTAGCCATTCGTGCGACAGCAAGGTGTAGCGCTTGAGATATCAGTGTCATATTCTTGTTCTTACGGGAGTAGAGCTGTTCTCCGCAAGAACAACCAATGGGGGTGTCTCATGAATCAAGTGATGCGAAGAAGTGCCTGTTGTTTGCTGTCGGCTTTGTTGCTGTGCTCATGCGCTGGTTGCGCGAATTCCGTGCACAAAACCTCTGAAGGTGACGCTGCTCGGAGCAGCAGCAAAACCGATGATGCTGCTGAGCAAGCGTATAAAACGTTTACTGTGGACGCTCTGGACAGTGTCGCCGTCGATGATCTCAATAACTCGGACAAACTGGTTCTGGTGAACAAGCTGGGCGCGAAATCCGTGCACGGCGATGATGCTATTCCATTTGCCAAAA
>OBHX01002350.1_pt1 | contig 14813 bp, 10 predicted proteins | sample 1519331 | NCBI WGS metagenome assembly OBHX01 (sample SAMEA2602897, study PRJEB22501) | metagenome
CCGGGAGCTGCGGAGGAGCGCCTATCTCTGTTCTGCGGCAGTATATCGAAGCTCAACGAACGCCCAATTAAAGGCAAAAATTCCAGTTATGGTGCGCCTTATATCCCCGCCCTGAAGGGCGAGGCTTTACGGCGCGCTGGGTAAAACCTGTGGGCGTAGCTGACGCCTACAGGCTGCGTTCTTTCTGGTCGCAGAAAAGCGTCGTGGATGGGGCCGGCCGCACGAACATACTGATTCCCGTGACCATTGGCAGAGAGGAGCTGCTGCTGGTCCTGGTCTCCTTCGGCGCTGGGCTCGTGGCTGCTATTCTGCCGGCGCTGGCTGCCTACCGCACAAAATGAGAATTTTTTGGACAGACGGACATACGGGGGATACACTGAAAGGAGGATGAGAAAAGGGCCTCCGGCCCGCAAGGAGAAAATGATATGAACCCCGTACTGATGGATGTGCTGCCCTTTGTGCGCCAGGGCTTCTGTTGCAGCCAGCTTCTGATGCTGCTCATGCTGCAGGCGCGAGGTGAGGAAAATCCGGCGCTGGTGCGTTCCCTTCAGGGCCTCTGTCATGGCATCGGCCACTCCGAGGGGGACTGTGGCCTCCTGCCCGGCGGCGCCTGTGTGCTGGCTTTGCTCTGCGGCAAGGGGGCGGACGAAGAGGTGCCCCACCAGATGCTGAACCCCCTGCTCAACGAATACGCCACATGGTTCTACGAGCGTACTGCGCAATACGGCGGCTATACCTGTCCTCAGGTGGCGGCCGGGGTTTGCGCGCGGGAGGGGGAGGACGGCGGCCCCGATCCTGTGGGCTGCGGTGAGGTTCTGGCTGACTGCTGGGTGGAAATCGGCGGACATGTCGAGAGCTACGGTCTGGGTATTAACGCCACTGTGGCGGCGGAGCCTATTTGCTCATGGTGCGGGCAGCGTACTCTGTCCGTGTTGCGCTCCCGCGCCTGCTGTGGAGGAAAAGAATGCGGCGTCTTCACGACACACAGGGGCTCTGCCCCAGATGCCTCCGCCGTCTTCCGGCGTATTACGAAGAGGATGATGACGGGGCTGTCTATCTGACCCGGAGCTGTCCCGAGCACGGCACATTCGCTGTCAAGATCTGGCCCTCCCGGAAAGAAGCGCCGGATATCCCCGGCTTTGAAAGTTGGCGCGTGGACAAAACGCCTTCGTATCCGGATGCTCCGGAGACGGACGTAGCGAACGGGTGTCCCTATGACTGCGGGCTTTGTCCTGTGCACGCCCAGCATACCTGCCACGGGCTTCTCGAACTCACCATGCACTGCAATCTCTCCTGCCCGCTGTGCTACGCGTCTTCCGGGCAGGGAGAGCTGCCGGCGGATCCGCCGCGGGAGACGGTGAGCGGTGAACTGCGCCGCCTTCTTGAAAAATCGGGACGGTGTAATGTGCAGCTTTCCGGCGGTGAGCCCACTCTGAGGGATGATCTCCCGGACATTATACGGGAAGCAAAGGCGCTGGGCTTTCCCCTTGTGCAGGTAAACAGCAACGGTGTACGCCTCGGCAGGGAACCCCATTATGCCGGAATGCTGGCTGACGCTGGGCTTGACTCCGTATATCTGCAGTGGGACTCCCTCCGGGAGGATCATCTGGAGATCCTCCGCGGCACTGTCATGCCGGGTCTCAGGGAGATCAAGGAAGCGGCCCTCGAAAACTGCCGCCGGGCTGGACTCGGCGTGGTTCTTGTCGCCACAGTCGTGAAAGGCGTGAACGATGGCGATCTTGGGGATCTGCTCCGGGATGCCGTAGCGCGCGGGCCTGTTGTGCGCGGACTGCACGTGCAGCCTGCCTCCTTTTTCGGGCGGACTCCTTGGGGGCTCCTCGGGGCAGAGCGCTTTACGCTCGGCCATGTCATGCAGGCCCTGGCCAGCCAGGCGCCGGAATGGATCAGCGGAAAAGATTTTCATCCGCCGCACTGTGAGCATTCTCTCTGCAGCTTCAGCGCTGTCTACGCACGCACAGGGGACGGTCTGAAATCTGAAAGCGGGGCCGGGGGGGGGGGCGGGAATAGCCCCAGCGGTCCCATAGAGGCAGCGGAGGGCTCACGCATGACCAAGGCCTTCATTGCGAGGCAGTGGGCGCGCCCTGAAAGGGAAACGCCCTGTTGCGGGAAGCCTGGTTCTGCTGACGCTTTTTCCTCGTTCCTCATGAAAAGAAGAGAAGAGCGCCTCTTTACGCTTTCGGGAATGGCGTTTCAGGATGCCCTGAGCCTCGATACCGAACGGCTCAGATACTGCTGCATCCATATTGTGCGCCCGGACGGGCGCATCATTCCGTTCTGCGCACAGAACATGACGAGCTCGGACGGGATTCCCCTGTATCCGGGACGCCTCGATGTGCCGGAGATGCAATAGGGCACGCCCGCGGGGCCGGGCTGGCTCTGATTGTCCTTGCCTGCTTCGGCTGATAGATTATCTTTTTCAGCGAAGGTTCCTGCCTCAGGGCCGGAACCTGGGGAGATCTGTATGTTCGTGAATCCCGCCCTGGGCGAAATTTTTCTGATCAACAGTGATGACAACACTATTCACGCGGCCAGCCGGCTTTCCGCCAAATGCGGTATAAATGGTGAGCAAAACGGTCATTTCGGTATTCTCCCCTGCGATAACCCGCAGGAACGCGAAATGATGATCTCGCAGTTCGGAAAGGAGTACGCAGAGCTGCACCTCTGCCCCCACTGCTTTGCCGACGAGCTTGAGGAAAAACGCCGCGCGGAAGCGAATCAGGCCTCAGCAGGAAAACAGGACAGGCCGGCAGAGGAGTCGTAATGGGTTTTCTCTCTTCCGCCCCGGCCGGAGAACCGCGCTGCACGAACGGGCCCGGACGCTACACTGACGCCGGCGGCATCGATTTCCAGGACAGCCGCGTGGCCCTGGAGGCCGGAGACGTGCTGAAAGCCCTTGTCACGGACGGAACGTTACCCAGTGCCCGAATCCCAGCGTCCTGGCTCGCTGCTCCGGGGGCATATCTTCCGGTCTCCGGGCTGGCCGCCCTCCAGGGGCTTCTTCTCGCCCGTGTCTTGAGGCGCGTGCAGGCTTCGCCTTTTTACCGGGAACGCTTCAGCGGCCTGGAAGACCGCATCAGCGTCCTTTCACGGGCCTGTCTTGATCTCTGGCGGGAGCTCTCGGAAAAGGCCCAGTGCGGAGAGGACTTCAGTGAAGACTGGGATACGGTATTTACCGGAGAGATACGGTCGCTCCTTGCCGGTCTTCCCTTCACGTCATCCGCGGATTTGAGCAGGGATTACCGGAGCTTCGTATGCGGTTCCCAGGACAGCGCCGACCGCGTCGTGACTCTGCCCACATCGGGATCCACAGGTATGCCCAAGCGCATTGCCTTCGACGCGGGATGTCTCAGACGCACAGCAGATTTTTTCGCCAGCGGCATGGCCCAGATTGTGGCACCGGGTGAGACGCTTCTTGTCTGTCTGCCTGGCTCCGAGCGTCCTGATGGCGTTGCCGACCTTCTCAGACAGGGCCTGAACCGGAGAGGCACTCGTGTAGCGGCCATGTCCTCAGGCGCTGACGCCGGGGCCGTCATCAGCCGCATGGAAGAACTGCATCCGCACAGTCTGGTGCTGTCGCCGAAGCAGCTTGAGGGAATTTTTAAAATTTTTCCGGATCGGCCGCCTGCGGGGCTGCAGAGTTTTCTTACCAGCGCAGACTGGTGTGATCCCTCCCTGGCCGCCAGGGTGCGCGATATCTGGCGTGTCGCTTCTATTGATCATTATGGCATCACAGAGAGCTGCTTTGGTTTCGCTCTGGAATGTAACTGTCATGACGGTTATCACATCCGGCATCTGGACGTTTTCTGTGAAATCGTGGATCCTCTCACTGGCAGGGTGCTGGACATCGATCCGGAAACAGGGCGCACAGCTGTGGGCGAGCTCGTGTTCACCACGCTGCGTCAGCCTGTCATGCCTCTTGTGCGCTACCGTACGGGCGACGCGGCGTATCTTGTCTCCCGGCCCTGCGCCTGCGGAAGTCCGTATTCCCGTCTGGGCTCTATAGCCGGCCGTTTCGCCCCAGGCACGCGGGATATCATTCATCCCCGGAAGGGGTTGCGTTTTCATCCGCCGCTTGGAAAGTCCGTGCAGGGGAGCGAGAAGCTGGAACAGGGGTCATGCTGATGAAGGAAGAAGGTATTTTGCTGGCAGACAGCGGTTTCCGAAATGTTTCCGGCAGATGCGGGGACGCGGTGTATGAAAGCCGGGCAGCCGGTTTTAGGCACGCTGACATGTCCCAGCTGCACAATGTCTTTCGTTTCCCGGAAGACACCTGTCTGCCCGCCAGACGGCGCCCCGTGTACAGCGTCATCATAACGCTGGGGCTCGACGGCATGGCCTTCGCCTCAGGGCTGAACCGGCGGGAGGAGCAGGCACTGCTGACGAATTCCGGCGATGTGGCTGCCTGGGTGTATTCCTGGGCACACACGCTGGCCACGCGTTACCGCAGGCTCGGCTTCGAGCCCGTTCTTCTTGGAAGCGGCTGGCATGGATCGGACAGGCGGTTCACTGGCCGTGGAGAAACCGAAACCTTCACCTGGGAACTTGAGTGTGATGGTTTTGTGGTCTCTCCCCGCACGCCGGGCCGGACGCTGTGGCAGGACATTCTGCGCCTCGCCGGCGGTGATGCAGTCTTGGTGCATCCTGCCGCCTTTCCCTTGGTGCGCACGAGCGGCATCCTTCTCCTCATGCGCGCTTTTGCCGCTGCTAGGTTGAACCCAGCCCCATGCGCGGGGATTCGTCCTCTGGGGAGGCCCGTGACAGGAGGAGAGCAGGCCGTGCCCGGCTGGCCCGTCATTCTGGACAGAGGGACGCTGCTTGAACTCGCAGAGGAAGGGGAAAGCGGCTTCCATTCGCTTCCTCCCCTCAGGGAAACGGATACAGCCGATGACTGTACTGTGTATTCTGCCATGGGCATTCCGCCCCGCGAACTTGAAAAGATGAAAAGGATCGGAGCGCGGCTTTCGCCTGACGAGGCGAGACGCCTGCTGAACATAACCGGCTGTCCGTACAAAGGATTTTTGCACGCCCGTGCCGTGGCCATGGCGGCAAGGGCCATAGCCGGAACCTGCCGCGCGGCGGGCGGGGAGGTGGATCCTGATCTCGCCGAAGCCGGCGGATTCGTGCATGACATCGGCAAAGGCTACCGCCGTCACGAAACAGTGGGGGCCTGTTACCTTGAGGGGCTGGGGCTTTCCGAGCTGGCCTGGATGACGGAGAGTCACAGTGATCTTGTGCTGAGCCGCAAAAAGCGCGTCAGCGAGCGTGAGATTGTCTATCTGGCGGACAAGTACTGTTACGGCCCCAGATATGTGCCCCTGAAGGAGCGCTTCGGGCAGAAAATGGAACTTTTCAGAAGCCGCCCGGGAGCTCTGGAAGGCATAAAGAAACGCCTTGCCCATGCCATGTCACTGGAAAAGCGCATAGCAGAAGAGACCGGCGTGAATCCGGCTGACGCGGCGCGGGCCGTGCTCACGGAGAAGGACTACGTGGAAAGTCTCGGCGCCATGGCCGTACCTCCCTCGGCACACGGCAGACCGGATTTTCAGGAATCAGCGGATCTCGATGGCGCGACGGAAGGCCTGAGGGGATGAGGGAAAGGAGAAAAATGATGGAAAGAGGTATCTGGCTTCTCAGGCACGGAGACATCGTGCGCGGCGGGCAGAGGCGTTTTGTAGGGCAGCGCGACCTGCCCCTTTCCGGCGTCGGGCACAGGCAGTATGCCCGCCTGGCTGAGACCATGGCGGAAAAACTGGCCAAGACACCGCCGAAGGCGTTCTTCTGTTCGGATCTTTCCCGGGGCATCGAGTGTGCGGACATACTGCGCCGGGCGTTCCGCCCCGCCGGGGGAAAAATGCCGGTTATCGCCGACCGCGGTCTCAGGGAAATTTCTCTGGGAGCCTGGGAAGGATTAACAAAGGAAGAAGTCGAGAAGCGCTATCCGGGGGCTCTGGATGAGCGCATGGCTGATCTGGCGGGCTACGCTCCCGCCGGCGGCGAAAGTTTTGAAATGGTGCAGCGCAGGGCCATCATGGCTCTCGCCAGGTTCAGGATGAACTATCCGGACGGCATTCTGGTCGTGGTCGGCCATGCCGGTCTGAACCGTGCTATCCTGGCAGATTATATGGCTCTGCCGCTCAGGGATGTGCTGCGTATTCCCCAGGAATACGCCTGCTCTGTTTTTTTGGAAAACCGTTAGGTCTCGAGAGGAATAGTATGTCGATACTGGAGAGTATCTGCAGAGAAATGGATTTTGGGCGCAGAGCCGCTCTGGTCAGTGTTGTTGAGCAGAGCGCTTCATCGCCGAGGCACGCCGGAGCCGCCATGCTGGTTGGCCCCGACGGCATTGTGGCGGGAACCATCGGCGGAGGCGCCATGGAAGCGAAGGCCATTGAGGCCGGAAAGCGTGTTCTCGAAGGCGATGCCGTGGAATTCGTGGATTTTGATCTCACCAACAGCGACGCAGCAAAGTCGGACATGATTTGCGGCGGCAGAATGCGTCTCTTCGTTGAGCCTCTTAAACCTGACAGCCCGACGTCCGTTCTTTTCAAGCGTCTGCGCATCGCTTCTGCCATGGGCGACGCCATGTTCTGCGTTGTGCCTGAAAAAGCGCCGCACGCCCGCAGACTGTGCAGGATGGATGCCGGGGAATGGCCTTTGCCCGCTGAACTCCGCGACCGCATCCGCGAGAAAAAGGAGAAGGGGGAACTGCTTTCGCCGTGTGTTATCACGACGTCTGATAAACTGACCTTCGTCATCGAACCATGGATCGCCCCGTTCCGTCTCGTGCTTGCCGGAGGCGGGCACGTTTCCCTGGCAACGGCAAAGGTAGCCGCCAGCACGGACTTTATGATTTCAGTCATTGACGATCGTGAGGAATTTTCCAATTCTCTCCGCTTCCCCATGGCGGCCCTGACCCGGGTTTCCCCGGAATACGAGGATTGTTTCAGGGATTTTCATTTCGATGGAAATACGTTCGTGGCTATCATGACCCGCGGCCATCTTTTTGATGCCAAGGTTCTCCGTCAGGCTCTGCAGACAAAGGCCGGGTATATAGGCATGATTGGATCGCGGCGCAAGATCGCCATGGTCTATGACAAGTTACGGAAGGAAGGCGTCAGCGACGGGGAACTGGCCCGGGTGACGGCTCCCATTGGTCTGCCTATCGGAGCCGAGACGCCGGAGGAAATAGCCGTCTCCATTACAGCGCAGCTCATTGAGGTCCGGGCCCGCAAGGAAGGCAGCACCCGCCATCTCGATGCTTTCAGGTCCGGCATTTAGCCGGGTTGTCCGTTTTTTTCTGAAGGAAGCGGCCGGGGATTCGTTCCCGGCCGCTTCCTGTTTTTCAGGGCAGGAGAGATACATGTGATGATTCCGGGCTTCCGGCTCTTCACTTTTTTATGGCAGGCGTATACTGTTTATTAAAATGAAAAAATAAAAGGTTTTAGTTTCCTGCTGGGTACGCACATCACAGGAAAACGCCTCATTTTTTCTTTGTGCAGAGCGCCTCCGTCCCTTACCCACCCCAAACACAAAGGATTCCCGGGCGGCGTACAGCAGGACGCGGGGGGTTCCCACACGCACGACAGAACAAATTACCCGGATGCCGACGGGCCTGCGCGGCGGAAACGTAGAGTTTTCAGAAAATCGTCAACCCTGGAGTATGATTATGCCAACCCCTCTTGATATGCAGCGCACCTATGCCATTGTGGGCACTGGCGGCTGCGGCAAAACTTCCATTGCTGAAATGCTGCTTTTCAACGCCGGCGCCATCAACCGTATGGGTGCCATTGAGGAAGGTACCACCTGCCTCGACTACGAGCCTGAAGAAATCAAGCGCCGCGGTTCTATTCAGCCCGGCACGGCCACCTTTTCCTGGAACAAGGGCCGTCAGTTTCTTGTGGACATTCCCGGCGACGGCAACTTTACGGGGGATCTCGAGTATCTGCTCAGGGGTGTTGACAGTGCGCTGTTCGTCATCGACGCTGTAGACGGCGTGCGTCCTCTGACGAAGCATTTCTGGGCGAAGATTCGGAATGACAATCTTCCCACTATCATCGTCATCAATAAGCTTGATCGTGACCGCGCTGATTTCCAGATGGCGTTTGACAGCATTTCGGGACTGGACGTCAAACCCGTCGCCCTTGAATATCCCATTATGGAAGGCGGAAAATTTGTCGGGTACGTCAATGTTCTCGGCGGCAAGGGGTTCCGCTTTAAGGATGGAGGCGGCCTCGAGGAATGCGACGTCCCTGCCGCCCTTGCGGAAGAGATTCAGCTCCTGCACGATGTGGCTGTGGAAAACATTGCCGAGAGCGATGAGAATCTGCTTGAAAAATATCTCGACGAAGGCAGCCTCTCGCAGGACGAACTTTCTGAAGGCCTGCGCAAGGGCGTAATGGCCGGTACTGTTTTCCCCGTGCTCGTCTGCTCCTCTCTGGAAAACAAGGGGGGCAGGGCTATCCTCGAAGCCATCGACGCTCTCTTCCCCTCGCCGCTTGAGCGTCCCGATGTGGTAGACGCCAACGGCGGAAAGCATAAGATTTCCCCGGATGAGCCCGTGGCCGCTTTCGTCTTCAAGACGCTGGCTGATCCGGTTTCGGGGCAGCTTTACTATCTCCTGCGCGTTCTCACCGGTATCCTTTCCGGAGATATGACGCTTCAGAATATGACCACAGGTGAGCCTGAACGCATGGGCGGCCTCATGTACGTGCTCGGCAAGAACGTGACCGCGTGCAAGGAGTCAGTCGGCCCCGGCGCCATTGTGGCCGTGTCCAAGCTGAAAGGAACGAGGACCGGTGACACGCTGAGCGATCCCAAGGCTCCGTTCAAGGTCGTGAGACCGGAACTGCCGCCGCAGCTCATCGCCTTCGCCATTGCGCCCAGTAAGAAGGGCGAAGAGGAAAAGGTCTTCAGCGCTATTCAGAAACTGACGGATGACGATATCACCCTGCGTCTCGAGCGTGATGCCGAGACCGGTGATATTCTTCTATACGGTATGGGGCAGCTCCATATTGAACTTGCCGTGGAGCGTGCGAAGCGCCGCTTCAAGGTGGATGTTGCCCTGAACGATCCCAAGGTCCCGTACCGTGAAACAGTCAAAGGCAAGGTTCAGGTCCAAGGACGCCACAAGAAACAATCCGGCGGCCGCGGCCAGTTCGGTGACTGCTGGATTGAGATGGAGGGAGCTCCCCGCGGATCCGGATACTCCTTTGAAGATGCTATCGTGGGCGGCGCCATTCCCCGTCAGTATATCCCCGCTGTGGACAAGGGCATTCAGGAAGCCGCCGCACGCGGATACATTGCCGGCTATCCCGTGGTGGACTTCAGAGTCAAGCTGTACGATGGCAGCTACCATCCCGTGGATTCTTCTGAAATGGCCTTTAAAGTCGCGGGCTCCCTTGCCTTCAAGAACGCCATGGCCCAGCTGAAACCTGTACTGCTCGAGCCCATCGTTCTTCTGACTATTTCCATTCCTGATGAGAGCATGGGCGATGTCATTGGTGATCTTTCCTCCAGACGGGGCAAGGTTATCGGTTCCGATTCCGCCAATGGCGTGACGGAACTCAAGGCCAATGTGCCTATGAGTGAAGTCCTGCGGTACGCCCCCGATCTGCGTTCCATGACCGGCGGTCAGGGCTTCTTCACTATGGAATTTGACCATTATGAAGAAGCGCCCAAGCCTGTTGTCGACAAGGTGGTCGCCGAACATAACAAAGCCAAAGCTGAATAGCTTCAGGCGGATTCCGTTATAAACAGAACCCCTCAGACGGTCAGACTCTGAACGTCTGAGGGGATTTTTTTCACCGGAAGCACCGCGTTTCCGGATTCGATGCTGTGCCGTATTTAAAGGAATGGAGAGTTCTGATATGCTGAAGAGGCCATGGGGAGGCCGTCACGGCGTATGTTCCTCCGTGCTCAGGAGTCAATATGAAACGTCAATTCAAGCCGGATTGCAGGCGTGTGAAGGCCGGACTGTCAGGAACGGCGCTGGCACTTGCCGTATCGTCTTTTCTGACATTCCAGCCGGTTCAGCCGGTTCAGGCGGCAGATGAGCCGCCTGCTTCCGGAGCCGCTGATTTTTTTGCCGGCATGGACTCCCCTGCTCCCGGTGGAGGAGATTATGAATCCCGCCTGTCCTATCACAGGGACAATAAAGGCGACCTGCGCATTCCTCCCATAGCGGCCGCGGACAGACGCAGAGCCATACCGAATGACAACAGGCCGCCGCTGCAGAGGGAGCCGTCAGTAAAACTGCCGCCGCTGCCCGCTGACATGGAGAACGTTGTCCGCAGAGTGAACATTCCGGGCGGAGAAAAAGTCTGTGCCCTCACGTTTGACCTTTGCGAGCTGGCCACGCTCACCACAGGCTTTGACGCTGATATCGTGGGCTGGCTGCAGGATCAGTCCATCCCGGCCACGCTTTTCATGGGCGGAAAATGGATGCGGACACACGCCAAGAGGGTCAAACAGATAATGCGGGATCCTCTCTTTGAGATTGGCAACCACGCCTGGTCTCACGGCAATTTCGGAATCATGCCCCCCGAGCGGATGCGTGAGGAAATTCAGTTCACGCAGGCTGAATATGAAGAGCTGCGCCAGCAGTCCATTCGCGAAAGTTCACGTGACGGGACTGAGGGGATTGATCCGCCGCAGCTGCCTCAGCTATTCCGCTTCCCGTACGGACGCTGCAATGACGAATCTCTAAAGCTGGTGGCACAGCTCGGACTGAGGCCCATACAGTGGGATGTGGTGGCTGAGACCGGCGGGAACAACGCGAATCTTGAGCAGGGACGCCATGTGGCTTCAATGGTGAAGCCAGGCTCCATACTTCTCTTCCACGCAAATCTGGTTCCCAAAGGATCTTTCCAGCTTCTGCGTTACGTTGTGGGAACGCTTAAGATGCAGGGCTATCGTTTTGTCTGCGTTGGTGAACTCCTGAAGATGGGAAAAACTGAGGTAACACGTGACGGCTATTTCCTAAAGCCTGGTGACAACAGAGCTTTGGATACGAGATTCGGACCTGAGGGAACAGGCCGGTAAGCCTGACTTTCACTGCCATGAACCGCCTCCCGTTATAGCGGGGCGGTTTTTTTATGCCCCGGAAATGTTCAGAGAGACGAAAAAAGGGAGGGCCCTTGCGGGGCTCTCCCTTTAAACATTCAGGCCGAAGCCTGAATGACGCAGTCTGAACTAGAACTCGTACACGAAGGAAACGTTGACGTTCCAGGCATCGCGGACATCGCGGCTCTTGCCGTTCATGGCAGAGTACTTCCAGGTCTTGTGACCATCGTCGAGGAACAGAGCAACGTAGTTGGCGTCGAGGGCGATCTTGAAATTGTCGTACATCTTGTATTCGTTGTACAGGCCGATTTCAAGAGCGGAGTCGAGGTCGGTGAGGTACATGTTTTCAACACCCACGCCGCCCTGATTCGGGGCAACCCAGGTATTGGCAACGCCGCTAGCCCTGTTGAGCTTCTTCAGGATTTCGTGGTCGTTGGTGCCGCCGATGTAGTTGATGCGGAAGGTATGCTTGAGATCTTCAACGAAGGAGAAGTCCTTCACGCGGAGACCGATGCCCCAGGTACCGGCCATGCTGGCGCCGAGGGTGCCTTCACGGGCGATGTACGGGTTGCCATCGAAAGCAAAGTGGGAAATGTCGTTATCGGACATGCCGGTGGAAAGAGTGGGGAGGCGTTCGGAGCCGTTGCCGAGGTCGTCGTCGTCACCAGAAGCGTACCAGCCGACGAGGCCGGGGGTGCCCCAGTCAAACTTGTACTCAACGAGCAGGGCGGCCATCCAGCCGGCGCGGTTCAGACGGGATTCGTCATAGCTCACGCCGCCGGCAGTGAAGTCGAAGGCCACACGGAAAGGATCCCAGTAGGTGATGTCACCGGTCACGCCAGCCCACCAAGCGGTGCCGTATTCGCTGAGCTTGATGTCATGGACGGTCCTGCCATCGGAGCCAACGACACCGAAGGCCGGAAGCATGCCCTGACGGAACTTGCCGATGCTGGTTCCCCAGACATCAGAATCGCTGCCGGCGAAGTAGTCTTCACCCACGCGGTCAGCGTTCGGGCCGATACCAGCGAGCATGCCCCAGGGAGTGATCTTCACGCCATCGAAGGTCAGCGGAATGAAGAGGCCGCCGAGGTCGATGTTGTCCATGTAGGACTTGTTGTAGCTCTTATTGCTGTTTTTGTTGTAGCCGGAGAAGTTGTCGTTGTAAGGACGGGCCCAGAAAGCGGTGGCGCCGACGTACTCGTTGAACTGGTAGGACAGAGCGATACCGGCCACATCATCGCCGAAGGACTGAGCGCGCTGCAGCACGAAGGAAGGAGCCTGGATGCCCTGGATACCCATGCGGACCTTAAGGTCGGTGTCCGGAACCATCCAGTCGATGTAAGCACGCTTCACTTCGACAGACACGCCGTCAGCGCCCATGGCGCCGCCGGAACCCTGGCCTTCAGTGCCTTTGCCAGCGCCGCCCCAGGTGGTGTCGCCGATTTCAAAGTACACGGTGCCGGAGAGAGCTTCAGAAGCGACAGCGTCCAACTGCAGGCGGATACGCTGACGGGCTTCAAATTCGTCTTCCTTATTGTTGTAGCCGGTCTGGCCGTTGCCGCCGGTGAAGTTGCCGTGCTGACCATAATCAAAGCTCATGATCCACTGGCCCTTCGCCTTGAAATCGATAGCGTTGGCGCCGGTAGACACACCAAACACGAGACCAGCCGCGATAAGGAGTGTGGCAAGCTTCTTCATGATAAACCTTCTTTCCTTTCGGATTGCACTAAACTGTGCAGATTGTTTTCTAAGTTAAGCAGGGGATATTTCCCCTTCCCCTGTGGCACATACTATAGGCATCTTTGCCCTAGTATACAAGACTTATCGTCAAAAAATTTTTACTCTTTACCCCGCAGCGAAAAGAGCTTTATAAAATTTATCTTTTATTTTTAATATGTTATATAAAAAAGAATAAACAGGGCCGGGAAATTTTTTTGTATTTCCACGGAAAACCTGAAAAATTTGAACCGCTGAGCTGTCCTCTCTTTAGGAAAATACCTGCGGACTCCCCGCTGTTCGCTAGTGCCTGATGTCATCTTTGGGAATGCCGTTGCGATTCCATGCAGGTTTTCCCCTGTCGTGCAAAAAAGGAAGAAGAGACGAAAAAAGGGAGGGCCCCTTGCGGGGCTCTCCCTTTAAACATTCAGGCCGAAGCCTGAATGACGCAGTCTGAACTAGAACTCGTACACGAAGGAAACGTTGACGTTCCAGGCATCGCGGACATCGCGGCTCTTGCCGTTCATGGCAGAGTACTTCCAGGTCTTGTGACCATCGTCGAGGAACAGAGCAACGTAGTTGGCGTCGAGGGCGATCTTGAAATTGTCGTACATCTTGTATTCGTTGTACAGGCCGATTTCAAGAGCGGAGTCGAGGTCGGTGAGGTACATGTTTTCAACACCCACGCCGCCCTGATTCGGGGCAACCCAGGTATTGGCAACGCCGCTAGCCCTGTTGAGCTTCTTCAGGATTTCGTGGTCGTTGGTGCCGCCGATGTAGTTGATGCGGAAGGTATGCTTGAGATCTTCAACGAAGGAGAAGTCCTTCACGCGGAGACCGATGCCCCAGGTACCGGCCATGCTGGCGCCGAGGGTGCCTTCACGGGCGATGTACGGGTTGCCATCGAAAGCAAAGTGGGAAATGTCGTTATCGGACATGCCGGTGGAAAGAGTGGGGAGGCGTTCGGAGCCGTTGCCGAGGTCGTCGTCGTCACCAGAAGCGTACCAGCCGACGAGGCCGGGGGTGCCCCAGTCAAACTTGTACTCAACGAGCAGGGCGGCCATCCAGCCGGCGCGGTTCAGACGGGATTCGTCATAGCTCACGCCGCCGGCAGTGAAGTCGAAGGCCACACGGAAAGGATCCCAGTAGGTGATGTCACCGGTCACGCCAGCCCACCAAGCGGTGCCGTATTCGCTGAGCTTGATGTCATGGACGGTCCTGCCATCGGAGCCAACGACACCGAAGGCCGGAAGCATGCCCTGACGGAACTTGCCGATGCTGGTTCCCCAGACATCAGAATCGCTGCCGGCGAAGTAGTCTTCACCCACGCGGTCAGCGTTCGGGCCGATACCAGCGAGCATGCCCCAGGGAGTGATCTTCACGCCATCGAAGGTCAGCGGAATGAAGAGGCCGCCGAGGTCGATGTTGTCCATGTAGGACTTGTTGTAGCTCTTATTGCTGTTTTTGTTGTAGCCGGAGAAGTTGTCGTTGTAAGGACGGGCCCAGAAAGCGGTGGCGCCGACGTACTCGTTGAACTGGTAGGACAGAGCGATACCGGCCACATCATCGCCGAAGGACTGAGCGCGCTGCAGCACGAAGGAAGGAGCCTGGATGCCCTGGATACCCATGCGGACCTTAAGGTCGGTGTCCGGAACCATCCAGTCGATGTAAGCACGCTTCACTTCGACAGACACGCCGTCAGCGCCCATGGCGCCGCCGGAACCCTGGCCTTCAGTGCCTTTGCCAGCGCCGCCCCAGGTGGTGTCGCCGATTTCAAAGTACACGGTGCCGGAGAGAGCTTCAGAAGCGACAGCGTCCAACTGCAGGCGGATACGCTGACGGGCTTCAAATTCGTCTTCCTTATTGTTGTAGCCGGTCTGGCCGTTGCCGCCGGTGAAGTTGCCGTGCTGACCATAATCAAAGCTCATGATCCACTGGCCCTTCGCCTTGAAATCGATAGCGTTGGCGCCGGTAGACACACCAAACACGAGACCAGCCGCGATAAGGAGTGTGGC
>OBHX01002375.1_pt1 | contig 14706 bp, 15 predicted proteins | sample 1519331 | NCBI WGS metagenome assembly OBHX01 (sample SAMEA2602897, study PRJEB22501) | metagenome
GGTTCCCGCCGGGGCCGTGACGCTTTGAATGGTGGGCTTGTCCGTGTCCACCAGCTTGGCGGAGACGTTGCTGGTATTGACGGTGGCGGAGGAGTTATTGTATCCGCCAAATACCTTATCAAAGTCTAGATACAGTCGGAAGGGCAGATAGTACTGCTGATCCACTCTGTTTTGCGTGGTAGACTGCAGGGAGATGTCGACCGTACTGCCCTTTTTAATCGTACAGTCCAGCGTTCTCGTTTTGTTGCTGCTGAGCTCCAGATCTGTTCCATCGAGCTTGTACTCCGTCAGATAGAACGGGGCACAGGGTTGGGCACTATTATAGCCATACGGCGCAGGGCCAGTATAGGCAGCTACGCTTTCTCTGCTCCAGTCAAACTTGATGCTGGCGTCGATTTGGTATGGCTGATAAAACTTGGGGGAGCTGTCGGGAAGCACCGAGTTGCGGGCACCCTCCAAAACTCTGATGGTATCGCTTAGTTCAACGAAGTTCGGATTGTTGGCACCGCCGCCGACAGTGTATCCATCTGCCAGCAAAGGAATCCACAATTCCGAAATTATTTCTCCTGGTTTTTTTTCGTAAGCATAGTCCGGCGCGATCATTGATGTTTTTATTGCGGGGGCGTCAACCGTCTTTCTTAGCTTGAGCTGACAGTGGTCGGCATAAGCGTCACCGTCATAGAACACCAGATTTTTCGCATCGTAAAATTCAATCATCCCCAGCAGGTCGCCATAGGAATAAGAATTATCGTGCCAGGCTGAGGTTCCTCCTTTGGTTGTAACCTTGACAGTGATTTTACAAATTAAACTGTAACCTGGGGCGACTTCGTCATAGATCAGCTTGTAAGACCCGTCGCCTTGATTGGCCCCACTCACCCCGTTTATCGAGACCTCCACATCGTCGATATACTCGCTGAGCTGGCCTTCTTGAATGCGGTAGGAAAAGCCGACCGGTTTTCCGCCGTATACAGTAAAAGTCCCGGAGCTCCAGCTGTTGGTTGCGAGTTCCCCCAGCGTTTGGCTCATCATGCCGCTCATATCCACCGTCTCAACGCCCTCAGGCTTTGTGGCAGAGGCGGAATACTGCAAACTGATACCCTGCAGCTCCAGCTGCTCCATCAGGCTATTGAGATTCTCCAGAGCTTCCCCGGTAAACTCCCTGCCGGAGAAATAGGTGTCCTTGATCCGCTGCAGCTCCTGTTCGATTTGGATCATGGTCTTCAAATCGCCCAGCGCCACCGGAGTCCCATCCACGTCGGCTATACGGGTGAGATCCGTGGCGGGATTTTCCAGCAGCTCCATGACAGCCGCCAGTGTCAACACCTGGCCGTCCAGCGTGATGGTTTGATCCACCTTGAAATTGCCGTCTTCATCCAGCAGCCCCAAAGCGTTCAGCATGGAAAGCACCTGGTCGCTGCTGCCGCCGGTCAAGGCGGAGAGCTGCTCCAAAATCGCCTGATTTTCCTTGAGTGTGTTGCCCAGCGAATCGCTCAGCGCTGCAAACGCCGTAGTTGGCAGCAGCGTGAGCGTCATGCACAGGCTCAGCAGCGCCGCTAAAAACCTTTTCTTCATGCTTCCTCATCCTCCTTAGTTCGTTCCTCCTGTTTATTGTTTTTCTTTCTCAATCGTGTGCAAAACACGGTAACGACCACCGCCGCAATAAAGCAGATCACGCCAACCAACACATAGCTGCCCACGTTTTCCAGCAGCATCGTTGCGCCGTTTAAGCCCTGCACCGCACCCGGCGACCGGTCGGGGAAATGTCCCATCGCATAAATAAGGCAACAGCAAAGCGCAACAGACACAAGCGACAATCGCTCGGTGATGTGCTTTTCCTGTCGGCGGCGTATTTGCCACGCTCGGCTTTTGACAAGCTTCACACGCTGCCCGGTATCCATCATCAAAAACACTCCTTTCAAAAAAGCCTTAAAACAGGTATTCACTTATATAGGTACAGAAAAAAGCAAAACTACGCACCTAAAATTAAAAAAATTTTTATTTCATTTTCGCACCATACGCCAGTGGTAGGTTGCCTTTTCAATTTTCCTCGTATTTTTACAGATATTTTGTCAATCCGGCTCGCAAAGCGTCATTGACCGATTCCGTCAGATTTTTTCCTTCCTCCAACGCCATCCTACGCAACGCCTTATCAATATCCCGATCCAGATAATAGGCCCGCAGCACCCGGTCACTATTCTTCTTTGCATTTTTTTCTTCAGCAACAACAGTATTCTCGCTCTGGCGTCCTACTCCGATGATAGACTTAAACGCAGCCTCCCGGTCAAACTTCGCTTACTCAGCCCACTGTTTTGCCCCGCCTGGATGATCTGGCTCCACTCCTGCAGACGATACTCATCCCGGATCGCTAACACATCTTCCATTTCTTACACGCACTCCCTTCGCATTCGAAAACTTACACGCAGTTTTTGTTGACTGCATATCATTTTCTCACACTTACTCAACCTTGGAAATGCGGGTGGTTATTGAGCACTTACGAGGAAAAGGTTTGAGTTGATGCATAGAGGTTACTCCTCTTGACAAAACCGGTCTCATTCTGGTATATGGTAAAAATATCGGAATCACAGCAGATTTCATTCATCGGGCAATCTGCCCTGTACTCTGCCAAACACAAAAAAAAAAGGGGCCAGCGCCCCAAAACGGATCAACCACTCCAGCCAAAGAAAAAAATTCAAATGCTGCCACCTTTTTCGTGCTCAAAGCGTCTATATAGATGACCGGAAAGCAAGGGGCTTGATAGGAGGTCATCCAGTGTGGTAAAAAGATTAGACAAAGATGACTTCACCCGTCTGGTGCTGCAGAATCAGACGGCCATGTTCCGAACCGCCCGGGCAATCGTGTCAACCGACGAAGACGCAGAGGATGCGGTACAGAGTGCCATTTGTACTGCCTTTACGAAGCTGGATGCCCTGCGGGACCCTGCAAAATTCAAATCGTGGATCCTGCGGATCGTAGTTAACAACTGCTATGACCTATGCCGGAAGTACCGGCCAATCACTGATCTGTCTGAAGTACAGGACTTTCTGCCTGCAGACGATCCGGATCCGACTGAGCGGCTGTCCCTATGGGAAGCGGTGCTATCATTAAACCCGGAAATGCGCTCCGTGGTAACACTGTTCTATTACGACGGATTTTCCATTCGGGAGATCAGCCGCACTTTAGGGATCAGCGATGTAGCAGTAAAAACCAGATTGTCCCGCAGCAGAAAGCAGCTGCGCCTTTTGCTGACCGATGAACAAGGAGGGGTCTATGGATCAATTTGACGAGTTGCTCCACCAGCGTGCCGCCGAGGAATCATTTCCGCTCCCGGAGGATTATGCCGGTCGGGTGTTCCAAACCTGCGCGGCTTTGGACGAAAATTCCCGGCGGCGTCAGCGACGCCACTGGGAAACATGGGCCGCGGCAGCGCTTGCGCTGTTCATCACAATTCCAAACGTATCCCCCGCAGCTGCGGCAGCGATGGCGGAGATCCCTGGGCTGGGGGCGTTGGTGAAAGTGGTCACCTTCCGGAGTTACGCCTACAATGATGGACATAGTTCTATGGATATCTCCGTACCGGAGTTATCCGGCAGCGATGCAGCTGATACGGTAAATCAGGAAGTCCGCGCATACACCGACGAGCTGCTGACGCAGTTTTACAAAGACTGTGAACGCATCGGAAATGGCTATCAGGATCTGCGTGTATCCAGCGTGGTGCTTACCAACACGGACACATGGTTTACCCTTCGCATAGACGCCACACAAACGGAAGCCAGCAGCTATGCCTTCAGCCGCTTCTATCACATTGACAAAGCAACGGGACAAGTGATCTCCCTGAGGGATCTCTTCCGCGACGGGACCGATTATGTGTCAACGCTGTCCAATGAGGTGCTGCGGCAAGTGGAAGCGCAGATGTCCGCAAATCAAGCCCTCGCATACTTCCCGGAGGATTTTGCTGGGATCGACGCGGAGCAGAATTTCTATCTCGACGCAAACGGAAATCTCGTGTTGGTCTTCGACGAATTCGCGATTGCGGCAGGCTCTATGGGGATGCCGGAATTCACGATTGAAAAAAACATCTATCAAGACCTCTTAAAAGAAGCATATCAGAAAGGATTCGTATGATGAAAAAGAAATTATTTGTATTGCTGACGGTTGTATGTATTTTGGCGCTGGCTACCGCTTGCGGCAGCCAGACATCCGGCACGGACACAGATTCCAATGCCGGCACTCAAAGCGGAGCGCAGCAGGAGGAAAGCACCCTGACCGGCAAGCTGGACGAGAAAAAGGACTTTATGTTTGTTGTGACGGATGACCAAGGCGCTTCCTACCAGTTTTCCATCGACTCCTCCGCAAAGCCGGAAGGGTATGATGATGTTGCTGTGGGTGACTCCGTCACTGTGACCTACACCGGCGCGTTATCGGAGGTTGATCCCTTTGAGGGCACAATCGCTTCTGTGGAGAAAGTTAAATAACAATCATCCCTTGAGGGTAACAAAAAGTAGAAATCGGAGCCAGAACGGCTCCGATTTTTGCTTTTTACCACCATTCGCTTGGTGGATTTTGCTGGGAAAATCAATAACGGAACTACATCAGTCACCCTAACAATAACAGACTGATAAAATATGCGAAAACGCCGCCCGGTGTCGGGCGGCGCTGTTCTTGAGTTTGAAATAACCATTGGGACGAGAAAGGAGAACCAACTTTTATGTTACAAAGCCATTTTTCAACTATCCTCCTTATGCGACTTGGTTCTACAAAACGTATTGAACAGTGCTATAATACAAGGACGCTATCTTTTGGATGTGCTGCAAACTGGGTTGATTATTCAAAAACAGGCGACAAGGTAACTGGAGATCAATTAGAATGTGTTTTTGCCCACCTGAAAAATGGTGACTCTCGGATGAATGTTAAAGATTCACACGGTATCCCTATGGGAAATCACCTTGAAACCTTATATGACCCCAGAACGGATACATACTATCTGCGTTTCATTCCGACACTTTTGACACCAGCTATGTGCTTCTATTCATTCGACGCAGCGAAAGTAGCTGCTATAAATGATGGCAAGATGCCTATATTCCCTCATGTGGTGTCTTTTCTGCCTGATAGGTACTTGGATGAAATGTGCTACAGAAAAGATACTGCCAGTTTTTTATTCATAAATGACCCGAAAAAGTTTTTTGAGGAGTTGAAAGAACAAGTCCCAATAGCCATCAAGCAAAACGCGAGCATTCTAACTGCTGATCGATATTATCGTACTAAAGGAAATGACGACTGTGAACTTTTTGCAGATAAAGTTGATTATGCTCGACATTCACCTGCAGACATCTATTACGATGAGCCAAGCCCATCAGCAGAACTTTTTTGGAAATACCCGCAATATCATTTTCAATCAGAGGTTCGAGTCGCTATTTTGAACACAAATTTCGTGTGGGACTATGACCCGCAGCACTTCAAGTACGAACAGCACCGGTTAGATGTGTATTTGCCGCACTTGCACGAATACGCAACCATTCGTGCAGCCAAAGACCTACAGAATATTTGTTTCTTTTGCCGTAGTGAAGATGAACCTGTCATGTGCGCGGTCAACTTACCTTATCAAGAAGAAAAATGACTCATGTCAAACTGTAAGTTTAAGATTATACAAAATATCTTCGGGGGTTGGAGAGAAGCTGGTGTTCTATTGGATGCCAGCTTCCTTTTTTATATACAATTCGTTTACTCGGAGGAAATCCCACATAAAAGTTGGAAGAAGTCGCTCACCCGAAATCGGGGCTTAAAACAGAAATCCCACAGAAAAGTTGGGAGAAGTCGCTCGGTCGAAATAGGGCTTAAATTAAAAAATCCCACACAAAACTTTGAATATCCTATCGCGGGATGATATTGACAAAGAGGAAAATGATGCTATAATATCTGCGAATGATTCGCATATTGGAGGGCGGCTGATGTCAGGCTATAATACAAAACAGCGAAGAGCCCTGCTTGCTTTTTTAGGGGAGCACCCGGACGAACTGCTGACTGCACGCCAGATGGCGGACGCGCTGGCAGAGAAGCAGATCAGTCTCAGCGCTGTGTATCGAAATCTTGCGCAGCTGGAAGCGGAAGAAAAGGTGCGCCGCAGCGCAAAAAGCGGGTCGCACGAAGCGTTTTATCAGTATCTTGACGCCAAGGGCTGCAAGGGCGCGCTGCACATGAGCTGTGTGAAGTGCGGCAAAACCTTTCACATGGCCGACAGCAACGCCGCCCTGTTTGCAAAGCACTTGGCGCAGAGCGAGCAATTCACGCTGGACGCAGCCGACACGATCCTCTATGGGATCTGCTCGGACTGCAAGGGAAAATAACGAACAGAAGGGAGGACAGACCATGACAAAGAAGCTTTGCTTTATGACGCGCCTGCTGGCGGCCGTGCTGGCCGTTGTCATGCTGTCCTCTGCGATCTATCTTGCAGTCGAAGCCGATCATGACTGCTCCGGCGACGACTGCGCCATCTGCCATCAAATCAGTGTCTGCGAGAATCTGCTGAAATCTCTGGGGCTTGCCGGTGCTGCCGCAGCGATCTCCGCTGCGTTTACATATACCGTGTGCAGGGCGATCCTGCCCTGCGCAGAGATGAACGGCACACTGACGCTTGTTGCTCTCAAGGTAAAGCTTTCGAATTAAAAACAGGATTCTTACAAGGGCGAAGTCTATCCATTTTCGGATAGGCTCTTGCGGTTTTGCCGCTGCCCTTGTATTTTTGCGCCTATTTTTCAAAAATTCGGAGGTTTTATCTGTATGATGAAGAAAATTTTTACCATCTTTCTTGCGCTGACCATGGTGGTCGGCCTGCTTGCCGGCTGCGGCAAAAAGAATGACGCAGAGACAGGCGAAGCTGATTCTGATAAATTAAAGGTTGTCACCACCATTTTCCCTGAATATGACTGGGTCAAGGATATTCTCGGCGACAAGGCCGGGAGCACCGATCTGACCATGTTGCTGAGCAACGGCGTTGACCTGCACAGCTACCAGCCCACGGCGGATGACATCGTCAAGATTTCCGACTGCGACCTCTTCGTCCATGTGGGCGGTGAGTCTGACGGCTGGGTGGAGAGCGTCCTGAAAAATGCTGCCAACAAGAATGTGAAGGTCATCAACCTGCTGGAGGTGCTGGGTGATTCCGTGAAAACAGAAGAAAGCGTTGAGGGGATGCAGGAAGCAGAGCACGCCCATGACCACAGCAAGGAGGTTTCCACCTTTGAAGATCATGAGGTTCAGGACAGAAGCCTGTCCGACTGGGCGGGCAGCTGGCAGTCTGCCTACCCCTTTGCGCTGGACGGAACGCTGGACGATGCCTTTGCAGCGATGGCAGAGGAAGGCGAGATGACCGCCGATGAGTATAAGACCTACTATCAAAAGGGCTACAAAACGAACATTACCAATATTGACATTGAAGGCGACCACATTGCGTTCACCTATGAGGACGGCAAAAAGGTCGGCTCTGACTACAAGTATATCGGCTATTACATTCAGAACTGGTCTACCGGCACCAAGGCGGCCATGTATCGCTTTGAAGCGGTAGACAGAACCTCTGGCGCACCGATCTGCATCGAATTCAACGACCACATGATCGAATCAGCTGCGCCCGAGCATTTCCACATCCGGATGAGCAACGAGAGCTTTGACGCCATCGTTGATCCGGAAAAGTCGTGGCCAACCTTCTTCCCGGCTGACATGACCGGTGAGGATCTCTGCGAGCACATGGAGGGCCACGGCCATGACCATGGGGAGGAAAAGGACGAGCACGTCTGGCTGTCTTTGAAGAACGCCAAAACGCTGGTCGGCGCGATTGCCGACGCTTTGCAGGAGCTTGACCCCGGCAACAAGGATACCTACGCCGCCAACGCCTCCGCCTATATCGAAAAGCTTTCCGCGCTGGATGGTGCGTACCAATCCGCCGTGGACAGCGCGACGCGCAAGACTGTCCTGTTCGGCGACCGCTTCCCATTCCGCTATCTGGTGGACGACTATGGTCTGGGCTACTACGCCGCCTTTGCGGGCTGCTCCGCCGAGAGCGAGGCCAGCTTTGAAACCGTTTCGTTCCTTGCAAAGAAGGTGGACGAGCTGGGACTTCCCTGCGTGCTGACCATTGAGGGCAAGAACCACAAGCTCGCGGAAACCATCGTCCAGAGCACCGCCGGGAAGAACCAGAAGGTGCTGACCATGGACTCTATGCAGTCCACCACCGCCAAGGATGTGGCAAACGGTGCTACCTACCTCTCTGTCATGGAGCGGAACCTCTCCGTGCTGAAAGAGGCGCTGGGTTAAGGAGGTGGGATAATGGCTCAGCTCACTTGTCAAAAGCTCTGCGTCGGCTACGATGGGAGACCTGTTCTGCAAGGCCTTGATTTTGAGGCCTTTGCGGGCGACTACCTCTGCATCGTAGGAGAAAACGGCTCCGGCAAGAGTACCCTTATGAAAACGATCCTCGGCTTGCAGGCCCCCATCAGCGGCAGAATTTTGACGGGCGATGGGCTGAGGAAAAATGAGATCGGCTATCTGCCGCAGCAGACCGTTGTCCAGAAGGACTTCCCGGCATCCGTGAGAGAGATCGTTCTCTCAGGATGTCAGGGACGCTGCGGCAGCCGCTCTTTTTATAACAAAGAAGAAAAACAGCTCGCGGCGGACGCCATGGAGAAAATGCAGATCACGCCCCTTGCCAAGCGCTGCTACCGGACGCTCTCCGGCGGTCAGCAGCAGCGGGTGTTGCTCGCCCGCGCCCTGTGCGCTACCCGAAAAATGCTGTTTCTGGACGAGCCGGTCTCTGGCCTCGACCCAAAGGTGACGGCGGAAATGTATGCGCTCATTCAAAAGCTCAATTACGAAGATGGTATCACCGTTGTGATGATCTCCCATGACCTGAGTGCGGCGCTGCAATATGCCAGCCATATCCTGCACATCGGGGACACGGTGTTTTTCGGCACCAAGGCGGCCTACCTGAACGAGTTCCCCCAGGCATGGCAGAAAGGCGGTGAGGTGAAATGACGGCGATCCTTGAAAAAATTGCGTTCTACTGGACCTATCCCTTTGTCCGCTACGCACTCATTGTCGGTGTGCTGATCGCGCTGTGCTCGTCGCTGCTGGGGGTCACGCTGGTGCTGAAACGGTTTTCCTTCATCGGCGATGGCCTTTCCCATGTAGCCTTCGGCGCCATGTCCATCGCCGCCGTGCTGAAGCTGACGGACGATATGCCCCTGACGCTGGGCGTCACGGTGGTCTGTGCCGTCCTGCTGCTACGCACGGGGCAGAACACGAAGATCAAGGGCGACGCCGCCATCGCCATGATCTCAGTGGGAGCGCTGGCCATCGGGTATCTGCTGATGAACCTCTTCTCCACCTCGTCCAACCTCTCCGGCGATGTGTGCAGCACGCTGTTCGGCTCCACCTCCATCCTGACGCTGTCAAAAAGCGAGGTCTGGCTGTGTGCGGGACTGTCCGTGGTGGTCGTGGCGGTGTTTCTGCTCTATTATAACAAGATCTTTGCCGTGACCTTTGACGAAGACTTTGCCAAGGCGGTGGGGACAAAGGCAGACCTGTACAATCTGCTGCTCGCCGTCATCGTTGCTGTGGTCATCGTGCTGGCGATGAATCTGGTCGGCTCGCTGCTGATCTCCGCGCTGGTGATCTTCCCGGCGCTGTCCGCCATGCGCCTTTTTCAAAATTTCCGGTCCGTGACGGTCTGCTCGGCCGTGCTGTCAGTGAGCTGCGCGGTGCTGGGCATTCTGGTCTCCATTCTGGCGGGGACGCCGGTGGGTTCCACCATCGTGGCGGCGGATATTCTGGCGTTTTTGATTTGTTCGACTATCGGCCGTGCAAGGGGAGGCGGAACGGGATGAAACAGCTTTTTTGCCTGCTGCTGGCTGTCTGCATGATGGCTTCCCTCTGCGCCTGCGGGAAAGGCCGCGAAAAGGACGCAGGAAATGATGCGCTTTCTTCCAATGAAGAAGCGTCTGCATCGGCTGAGAGCATTCCAACGCCGAAAGAACAGGAAACGCCGGGGAAGTCTAAGCCGTCGCAATCCTATGCCGGCAAAGTGGATGTGGATCTGACGGTGCTCAGCAGCACCATGGTCTACTCCGAGGTCTACAATATGCTCTATTATGACCAGGAGAGCTATTACGGTAAAACGGTCAAGGCAAATGGCATATTTGCCATTTATCAGATGGTGGTGGACGGCGTGACGCAGCCGGCCCCGGTAGCGTATGCCTGCATCATCGCCGATGCGACCGCCTGCTGCGCTGAGGGGATGGAATTTGTGCTGGAAGGTGATTATACCTACCCGGACGATTACCCGGAGCTGGGGGCGGAGATCACCGTCATCGGTGAATTTCAGTCCTATGAGGAAAACGGGATGACATGGTATCATCTGGTGAACGCAAGGCTGGCGTGATGCCGTGATAGCGCTGCATACATAGTAAGCGTGACGATTTCAGGGAGAAAAGTATTCCGGTGCTGCCTGACTGCAATTTATACGAGCCGGACAAAGGACGTCATTTATCCCGCTGCAGAAAAATTCTCATGAGGAGAGCAGTGTGTTGAATTTGAGATGACTCCTTAAAGAATAGGCAGACTTAACATAAACTTTATTCCTGTTATGATAACATAATTTATGAATACCCTGCTCTGGATGGAACACTTCTGCAAGGAACCAGACAGGCTGCAAAAACAGAAATGATCAACGATGGAGAATATGAATGACTTTTGAAATTCACAGCAATATCACAAATCGATCTATGACCGTAGCTGCCCGCGCGATGCGCAGGGCGCTGCGGCGAAAGAGAAGCATTGTTTGGGCCATCTTCGGCTGGAGCGTCTTTTTATTCAGCGCATTGCTGCTGATCCCATTCGATGGAGAGCCTTTTGCGCTTGATGTCAGAACGGTGACTTCCCTGCTGGTAGAGGTGATGCTGCTGTCCGTTCTGCTGTTTCAGGATCGATTCAACGGCATGATTGCCCGCAAAAACACGCTGGCGGGCACAAAGGAATATCATGTCGCGTTCGGCGAGGATTCTTATACCGTCGTTACGGCGGCCACGACCTCCACCTTCCGCTATGAACTGATCGACGCACTGGCTGAGTCGCGGGACTACATCATCCTTCTGATGAAGAAACGCTATGCGCAGTCTCTGGACAAGCGTACTCTTACCGGCGGGACGGTGGAGGAATTCAACCGATTTCTTGAGGAGAAGACCGGAAAGACGTTCCGGCGTGTGAAATGAACGAATTTTCTATTACGCCCTTTCGCGGGCCGCATTTGCTTCTGCTTTTGCTTACGGTAACGGCGGTGCTGTTCATACTCTTGCTGCTGCGCGGAAAACCGGAAGCACGGCGCTCCCGGTATCTGATCGGCGTTTGCTTTTTTAATCTCGCGCTGTTTGCCGGCTACAAGCTCTCGCTGTCCATGGACGCAGCGTATATCCGTGCGTACTATCCAAATGGCTTCAGCATTTTTAATGAGCTGCCGCTGCACCTGTGCAACATCAATCTGTTCCTGATCCCGCTGGGCGTGTGGAAGAGAAACCGCTCGATCATGGGCTTTTCCTTCTTTGTAGCGCCCCTTGGCGCACTGATGGCGCTGCTCTTCCCGGAGCCGCTGTTCTCCGGCTTTTCGCTGTTAATGCCGCGAATTTTTGGCTACTATGTGACCCACGCGCTCCTTGTTGTCTGCGGTCTGAGTCTGGCAACGCTGGGCTTTTACCGTCCTGCCCCAAGGGATATTCCGCAGATCCTCAAGACCTTTGGCCTGCTTGCCGTAGGCGCGCACCTTATCAATCTCCTGTTGCGCCTCACACTCTGCCCGGAGGCGAACTACTTCTTCACTTATGGCGCGGAGATTGGTGTGCTCAAGCTGTTTTGGCGTATCATCCCGGTGCCGCTGCTCTACGGGCTGCCGGCACCGCTGATCCTTGCAGCCTATATGGACGCGGTCTGCGCGTTGTCCCGCCTGACGCAAGGAGAGGAAGAGGTGTCTTTTTCATAGGTTGGATAAGTCCCACAGCGCAAAAACAGGAGGATACGACATTGCATGATAGAAATATAAGAGGAATCGGCATCGCCCTGTGCTTGTTGACTCTCTTGCTGTCCCTGTCCGGGTGCGGTTCATTGAAGATTGAAGGATGACACGCTTCTGATCGCCAACGCAGTGATCACGGAAATCGATACAGAAAAGCAAACCATAACGGTAAAGGACGATGTCGATGAAAGTACTTTAGGTGAAGGATGTCTGACAGAATGTTCGTCCATTCCTATGGTCTATTGCGACTTTGCCACGCAGAAGGTTACAAAGATTTCTTTTGAGGATTTACAGGTCAATGATAAGGTTATTATGTGTATCAGGAGCTCGGAAATGGAGAACTTCCGAAGCGGCGGCAACGAGGAGAATACGCTCAAAGTCGAACAATTGCAGTTGTATACGCAAAGACCTGCCGAATGGGTCTCGGCTGTCCAACGCTGCATCGAGGCTTTGAGATCGAGCCAGAGAGCATGAAGTGGGTCAGCCAGCACACCAACGCTAACATAGTCGAAACGGACTTCTTCGAGACCTGCAGCACCTCTTATGCCAATAGCACGGCACTGTGGATAATCTTGTGAGGATGCACATATGAGCAATCAAAATAGACAGCTATATATCGTAATCAGCCAGATCGGAACACTTCTGTCCCGAATCCTTAAGCAAATCACCGGCGCAGAATATAACCACGCCTCCATCAGCCTGTCCAGAGATTTAGAGAGGATGTACTCTTTTGGCCGCAGGCATCCCTATAATCCGTTTTGGGGCGGCTTCGTGATAGAGTCGCCCCGTACCGGTACCTTCAAGCGTTTTTCCGAAACCAAGGTGTTGGTTCTGAGCGTGAGTGTCACAGAAGAACAACACGCAGAGCTCAAAGAAATGCTCGATGTGATGTGGAAGCGGAGGAGGAAGTACAGTTACAACTATATTGGCTTATGTCTGGCATACTTCCATGTTGTCTGGAAGCAGGAGGGCTGCTAATATTGCTCAGAGTTTGTCGGAAAGCTTCTCACAAAAAGTCGGGTTGACGGCACGGAACAGCTACGTTCCTCTATCATACAGCCGATGCAGTTCCTTAGAGTGCCGCACACACTGCTCTACTGCGGAAAACTTCGCGAATATGTGAGCAACACCTGTTCCGAGGGCATATGTGAAGATGCAACAAATCACACAGTGCATAGGCGACTGCCATAACAGCAGATAAGGGAGCGCGTGGTCGAGTATCTGCAAAGGTGTGGCTTTGATCCGCCGACGTGGCTTCTGTTTTTGCAGGCATAATGGATAGTCATCCTGACCATATTGACTACGGGATTGTGTTCCTCATACACAAGCCCTGTGGTCATTGAATATCTTTGGAGGCTTGGGGACGATCATTTCAACCGTGTGTACCCGCTTCCTTGGCCGGCACCATGGAGTTGGACCAGATTCCTGTAGAAATACCTGGTCAGATAAGATGGGCTGCCGCGGCTTTGGCGCTGCTTACTGTGCCCCGGGTCCTTTTTCCATGCTGATTCTATTACGAAGATAAAAAAACAGCGGCACAGAGAGTTTGCTCTGTGCCGCTGTATGCTTTATACATTGTATAAAAACCTTACATGCTATCTGCTCTTTTGCCCTGTCTGAGTGAACGGCAGATGACATACCCTGCTGGAGCGATCATGATCAGAATAAAAATGCTGATCAGTTCATTCACTTCGGATGGCGCAAAGCCCTGCAGCATAGTAATGAGGTTGTTTGCGAAATGCACGAGGATGGGAAACAGCAGGTTCCTTTTCTTCTCGTAAAGGATTCCTGCGGCAATTCCCATAAGGGTGGCATAGGCAGCCTGCACGATATTCAGGTGATAAACGCCGAAGAGTACAGATGATATTAGAATCGAGGCCCAAGCTGGGGCGAATTTCCACATGGAGCGAAGCACAATGCCGCGGAATAGAATTTCTTCTACAACAGGTGCAGCAATCACCGCAATCATAAATGTTCCAAATGCATTTCCACCGGCAATATTTTCAGTACCGGCGTTCATTGCCTCAACGCTTTTTTGCAGCGAGGGAAGCTGTTCTGCCAGCATGATCCAAAGACCGGAGATCCCGCAAATGCCAAATCCCACGACCAGACTGCCGAGCACATCTTTAAAATTTGTCGCTGTGCGCGGTTCGCTTATATCTTTCCTCCAAAGCAGTTTATAGAGCGTGAAGAATACGAGGATAAGAACAGCGTAGATCAAAATCTCGCCCCAATATGAGTGTTTCATAAATTGCTGCGGGGGGATATGAAAAACATCCAAAACGAGCCTTTCTACAAGAAAATATAATAGATTGGACAGCAAAAAATGCAGTGCGATTGCAAGAATGGGAATAGCAAAATATCTTTTTTTCATCATACGGTCAATTTTTTCTCCTGTCTGTATTTTTGAGGGGACTGCAGCAGTATAACAGATTTAACTTAAAGTCTTCGTTAAGGGGCGAAGCTGCAATCTTTCGGAAGCGGCATCGCAAAAGGACACTGTTCATCTTCCTTGCCGAATCATTTGAGTTTTGACCTTTCTCTAAAGGATGTTTTCCTCATAGTTGGTGACATACTGAATTTGGCATTAGGCTCCTTGCGTTCTGCAAAGCTTTTGGAGTTCAAACAGAAAATACCCACAGCCAAAGCGGCTGTGG
>OBHX01002381.1_pt1 | contig 14685 bp, 8 predicted proteins | sample 1519331 | NCBI WGS metagenome assembly OBHX01 (sample SAMEA2602897, study PRJEB22501) | metagenome
GACCGGAGGATGTGCCGGAACACACCATGTTTGTAATCACTACGGACGGAATGGAGAATGCCAGTCGTCGATACTACAGCGAAAAAGTGAAGCAGATGATCGAGCGGCAGAAAGAAAAATACGGTTGGGAGTTTTTGTTCCTCGGTGCCAATATTGACGCAGTAGAGACCGCAAGCCAGTTCGGAATCGGTGCAGATCGTGCAGTCAACTATCAGTGCGACAGTGAAGGAACTGCGTTGAATTATGAGGTGGTCAGCGAAGCAATCAGCTCTGTCCGGTGCAGTGCCCCGCTGAGCGCAGACTGGAAAAAGCGTATAGACGAGGACTACAAAAAGCGTGGAGACGGCAAGCACAAGTAAATATTTTTGAAGCCGGGGTGATGATTCACTCCGGTTTTTTCTATGGCAGGAACTGTCGTTAAAGCATCCGGAACGGATGCGCAGCCCGATGCCGCAGGCAGCGTTTTATGGGGATTGGGGAATTTCCCCAACAAGCAGAAAATCGCTTTCGTGTCACGAATGCCCTGCTTGCAGAAGACTTGCGACTTATGAGAAGTCGGCATTTTTTGTTTACTCTTAAAGCGTGTTGTGCTATAATGTCAATAGAGTTTTTTGATGGCTTGGAAACCACTTAGAAAGATAGAAGGCGAGGAAAAAATGGCAGTATCGTACAACAGACTATTCAAACTCATGATCGACAGAAAAATGCGTAAAAAAGATTTGTGTGAGCTTGCCGGTGTGAGCACAAGCACTATGAGCAAGATGGGGCGGGACGAGATCGTTTCGCTGGAAGTCATTGATCGGATTTGTCAGAAATTGAATTGTAATATCGAGGATGTTCTTGAAATTCTGCCTGATAGTCCTGATAACGGGACATCAAAAAATGTAAAATAAAGACTGAGAACAAAGGCGGGTGAGCAATTTGAAGATTCTTGACAATATTACCAGCACGGTCAGGGATGATCTGCGAGTGGAAATCAAAAAGGGAAGCAAGGTGTCAATAGCGGCAGCCTGCTTTTCGATGTATGCGTATAAAGAGCTGAAGAAGCAGTTGGAATCTGTGGACGAGTTTCGTTTTATCTTCACATCGCCCACCTTTGTCAAAGAGAAAGTGGAAAAGCAGAAACGAGAATTCTATATTCCCCGTCTTTCCCGAGAGACCAGCCTATACGGTACAGAGTTTGAAATCAAGCTGCGCAATGAGATGACCCAGCGAGCTATCGCAAAAGAGTGTGCTGACTGGATCAGAAAGAAAGCGAAATTCAAATCAAACACAACCGGCGAAAACATGACTGGCTTTATGACTGTGGATTCTAAAACAGCACAAACGGCCTATGTGCCAATCAATGGGTTTACGACGGTGGACATCGGCTGTGAGCGTGGCAATAACAGCTACAACATAGTCAACTGCATGGAAGCTCCGTTCGCCCAGCAATATATGCAGCTTTTTGATGGATTGTGGAATGATCGTGAAAAGATGCAGGATGTCACGGACATGGTTTTGGAAAACATCAGCACGGCCTATGCGGAAAATTCTCCGGAGCTCATCTATTTTATGACCTTGTATCATGTGTTCAGTGAATTTCTGGATGATATCTCTGAAGATGAACTGCCAAACGAGGCTACTGGTTTCAAGCAGAGCAAAATCTGGAGTATGCTGTACGATTTCCAGCGGGATGCCGTGCTTGCCATCATCAACAAATTGGAAAAGTACAACGGCTGCATCCTTGCTGATAGCGTCGGTCTTGGTAAAACATTCACTGCGTTGGCAGTTGTAAAGTATTACGAAAATAGAAACAAATCGGTGCTGGTGCTTTGCCCGAAAAAGCTGGCTGAAAACTGGAATACATACAAGGACAATTATGTCAATAACCCGATTGCATCGGACAGGTTGAACTACGATGTTTTGTTCCATACGGACCTTTCCCGCAATGGCGGACAGTCCAATGGCCTTGACCTGAATCGCCTGAACTGGGGCAACTATGATCTTGTGGTGATTGATGAATCGCACAACTTCCGCAACGGTATTGGTACGCACAGCAAGACGCAGGATAACCGTTATCAGCGTTTGATGGATAAGGTGATCCGTTCCGGAGTAAAAACCAAAGTTTTGATGCTCTCGGCAACGCCAGTCAACAACCGTTTTGTTGATTTGAAGAACCAACTTGCCCTTGCCTATGAGGGTAATTCGGAATTCCTTGACGAGCGGCTGAATACATCCAAAAACGTGGAGGATATTTTCAAGCAGGCGCAAAAGGCGTTCAATGCATGGAGCAAACTGCCTCAGGAGGAACGAACCACAGATGCGCTGCTGCGCACATTGGATTTTGACTTTTTTGAGCTGTTGGACAGCGTGACCATTGCCCGCTCCCGTAAACATATTGAAAAATATTATGACACCAACGAAATTGGAAAATTTCCCGAACGGCTCAAGCCAATTTCCAAACGTCCCTGCCTGACGGATTTGAACAACGCCATCAACTATAACGAGATTTATGAGCAACTCATGCAGCTCTCTTTGTGTGTGTATGCGCCCTCCAATTACATTTTCCCCAGCAAGCTCCAGAAATATAAAGAGCTGACCCACAATAAGGGTGAGAACCTGACCCAGACAGGACGTGAGCAAGGTATCCGCCGCTTGATGAGCATCAACCTCTTGAAGCGTCTGGAAAGCTCCGTACATTCTTTCCAACTGACACTGACCCGAATCAAGGAACTGATCAATGGTACGATTCAGTCCATCAATCAGTTTGAGGCATACGGTCGGGCGGATTTGGACATGTACGATGCTGGTGGCGATGACTTTGATATAGATGATGAAAATTCGGATTTCTTCACCGTTGGCAAAAAGGTAAAAATCGACCTTGCGGATATGGACTGGAGGAGTTGGTGCACGGAGCTCAAACGAGATGCGGAGGTCCTGGAACTGCTGACCTTTATGGTTGCGGACATTACCCCGGAACATGATACCAAGTTGCAGGAACTGTTAAAGCTGGTGTCTGAAAAAATCGAGCATCCCATCAATGACCAGAATAAGAAAGTCCTGATCTTCTCGGCGTTTTCTGATACGGCCGAGTATCTGTACGACCATGTCAGCGAGTATATCAAGAAGAACTATGGATTGAATACAGCGGTCATCACCGGCTCTATTGATGGAAAAACAACGGTCAAAGCATTTCAGGCAACACTGAATAATGTGTTGACCTGCTTTTCCCCTGTTTCCAAAGGTCGGGATGTTCTGATGCCGGGCAGCACCACCGAAATTGATGTGCTGATCGCAACGGACTGTATCTCAGAAGGTCAGAACTTGCAGGATTGCGATTATCTGATTAACTATGATATCCACTGGAATCCGGTTCGCATTATTCAGCGGTTTGGACGTGTTGACCGTATCGGCAGTCGTAACCGGTACATTCAGCTTGTAAATTTCTGGCCGGACTTGACGCTGGATGAGTACATCAATCTGAAATCCCGTGTGGAGACCCGCATGAAAATCACCGTTATGACCTCTACCGGTGATGATGACCTGATCAATCCGGAAGAAAAAGGTGATTTGGAATACCGCAAGGCGCAGCTCAAACGCTTACAGGAAGAAGTGGTTGATATTGAGGATATGTCCGATGGAATCTCCATTATGGATCTGGGGCTGAACGAATTCCGACTCGACTTATTGGACTACATAAAACGGAACGGAGACATGGACAAAAAGCCTCGTGGGCTTCATGCTGTGGTGCCTGCCACGGATGAACTGCCGGATGGTGTGATCTTTGTGCTGAAAAACATCAACAACAGTGTCAATGTGGATAACCGGAACCGCATCCATCCGTTCTACATGGTTTATATCGGAGTGGACGGTCAGATTATCTGCGATTACCTGAATCCGAAAAAGATGCTGGATGATATCCGCTTACTCTGCCGCGGAAAATCCGCACCGATCAAAGAGGCATACGAACGCTTTAACCGCGAAACGGATGATGGGCGGAATATGGCAGAGATGTCCGAGCTGCTGAGCGAAGCAATCAATTCCATCATTGATGTGAAAGAGGAAAGCGACATTGACAGTCTGTTCTCTGCCGGTGGAACATCCGCTTTGATGAGCAATATATCCGGGCTGGATGATTTTGAACTGATTTGCTTCCTTGTTGTGAAATGATTGTCTGGAGGTGAGATGCCGTGCTGGGATTGCCGAAATCCACGGAGTTTAACAAGCGTATCCCCAAGCAGAAGTTTTATGAAAACATTGCTGTGACACCGGCCATGAAAAAAGCGTTCGTGGAGCAGATAAGGATCATCTACTGGCGCAATAAGATTGCGGCCACCACCCTGAATCTGGCTGCTGGCGAACAGGTGACAGAGATTGAGGTGTTCGAGGTTCGGCTATCTGCCCCGGATTTGGACGAAAGTGTGTTGCGCCAGATTGACCGGGAGATCCCGTATCACATTCTCTTTTTACTGGAATACGAGGGCAGGCATCGGGCTGCTATCGGTTACAAGGAAGCTGCGGAGGGGAAGACGGCTTTTAAGGTTGATCGTTATTATTACACAGAATGGCTCGAAACGGATGAACTTCCGGTGCATCTGGATGGTCTTTCGCTGGATGCCGTGTATGAGAATTTTGTGCGGCAGATTGCGGGGACGGCTCTCGTTTCGGATGAATCCGCTACTCTGAAAGAAAGTGTAGAGCAGCAGAAGCAGCAAGAGCAACTGGAGAAGCAGATTGCGGCTTTGGAAGCCAAAATCAGGAAAGAAAAACAACCAAAGAAGAAATTTGAACTGGTGAGCGAGTTAAAGCAACTACAAGAAGATGCAAGGAAGATGGGAGGACACTAAAGCATGGATAATGAAAATAATACAAATATTCTAAAAGTACGAGATGATCGTGACTACATCAGGCTAATTTGGCACGAGGCAGAAGATAAAGCAGAAAGTAAATTTATGATTGATGCCACCTATAAACCGGATTGGTGTTCTGGTGACACCTGTACGAAAAGCGAATTACGTTCTCGTATTGAGCCTTGGCTAACATCTCTTTTTCAATCGGAGCATTTGTCATTATTGGTTGGTAGCGGGCTTACAACGGCAATTCAAATTGATGCGTGTGGCTCAGCCAATAATGGCATGAACAGCGATTCTGAATTTACCGTTTTTTCCGAAGAAATAGAAAAAGCCGCAAGAGAAGGTGCAGAGAAATCGGGACGCAAAGAAGCTAATATTGAAGATCAAATCCGTGTTGCAAACGAAATAATCAAGGGACTTACTGCATTGCGTGATAGTAGTGACATCTCTGGTATTGTTCCAAAACTTGATTCTCTGCGTTTAAATCTCGAAAATGTAATTGAAAAATTCACCAATAACATCTCTGTAATAGAATCTTCCATCGCTGGTGCCGAGACGAAGAAACGTGAAGCGGCTTTTAATAAGTTGGTCTTGTTTTTGATGAGCTTTGCCAGCAGAACAGGAACTAGGGACAGACTCAATATTTTCACTACGAATTATGACCGCTTAATTGAGGCTGGTGCAGATGTTGCCGGTCTTAGACTAATTGATCGTTTTGTGGGTGCCCTATCCCCCATATTCCGCTCTTCTAGGATGGACGTTGATATGCATTATAATCCTCCTGGAATACGTGGAGAACCGAGATATTTAGAGGGGGTCGCAAGATTTACAAAGTTGCATGGATCTTTGGATTGGATAAATGTTGGTGAAGATATCAGAAGAATCGGTTTACCCTTTGGGGCAAAATCCATCAAACCGTTTTTTGAAACAGCGGGGATAGATGCCAGTTTTTCAAGCTTGATGATTTATCCGAACTCCGCAAAGGATCGCGAAACAGCAGAGTATCCGTATGTGGAATTATTCAGAGATTTTGCTGCTGCATTATGCCGTCCCAACAGTACATTGGTGACATATGGGTATAGCTTTGGTGATGATCATATCAATAGGGTTATAAGGGATATGTTGACGATTCCGTCAACGCACTTAGTCATCATTGATTATAGCGATTCATCTGGGCGGATTATGGATAAATACAATTCATGGGGGCATCAAAGCCAAATGTCCTTGATAATCGGAAAAGACCTTGCCAACATTGAAGACTTGGTAAATTATTACCTGCCGAAGCCTTCAATTGACCGCGCTTCTATACGGATGGCGGATATCCTAAAGCAGCGGTTTAGTCAGCCACCGAAAAAAGATCAGGAAGGAGAATCCGAGTCATGAATACCCCTATCGCAAGCTCAGAATCTTTGCAGATTGGCAGCGTCGATTTTGTTTCTCCTGATGAAATTAAAGTTTTACTCGATCTGGATGCACCAAGTGATGTTGCTTTGAATTCTGGGGTGCCACGTCCATTTCCACGAATCAATAGCTATGTCTTAATCGCCGGAGAAGGAGGATATCTTGTATGCCAAATTGAATGGATTACGATTGAACGCTCTCAATTCCCTAAAAAGCGTGGTATGCAGGATTTTGGAATTTTGGATTTGCCCTATCCTTTGCGAAAGATGAGTGTAATTCCTCTTGGCGTTTTGAAAGAAAATATAGGTGAGGATAATCTGTGCAGTTATGACTTTGTTCGAGGAATTGAGGTGTTTCCAACAGTGGGGGATCCTGTCCTCATTCCTACGCAAACGCAGCTAAAATCTATTGTTGAATCCGGGAGTAATCGGAGAGTCAATATTGGAATCAGTCCATTGGCTGGAAATGCAGTTGTTTCGGTTGATCCAGATAGACTTTTTGGCAGGGATCTTGCAGTTCTTGGTAATACCGGAAGCGGAAAGTCATGCTCTGTTGCTGGTTTGATTCGTTGGTCAGTAGAATCGGCAAAAACGGAAAGAAAAAAGAAGCAGGGACAAGGCCAGGAAAACGTTGAAACAAATACTCGTTTTATCATACTTGATCCTAATGGAGAATATACAAAATCATTTACGGGACTCGGTGATGTCCGCATATATGGGGCAGAGAAGAATGAGAAACAGGGTATCGAGCAGCTTACCGTACCATTGTGGCTGTGGAATACTGCAGAATGGGTAGCCTTTACACAAGCCAGTGGAAAAGCGCAAAAGCCCACTTTGGTACAAGCCTTAAGATGCGTTAGAGATGGTAGCATAAAAACAGAAACTGAACCTGAAACAAAAATGCGTCGGTATCTCCGAAGCTTGATTAGTCTAAACCAACTTGAAATAACAAATGGAACACCGTGGATGGGTGGTGGAAAGAGCAAAGGATATTCCGAATCACTTCATACATGGAAAGACGGCATAAAAAATGAGAACACATTTACTCAAGTTGAAACAAACAGTGTAGATAAAGTGAGTAGAGCATTTGATGCCGTGTTCAATTCCAACACATCAAATAATCCAGATTGGCCTAAATATCCTCGCACGGCAGTGGAGCAATTACAGCAAGAGCTTATGACAGCGCATTCTGTATTTGGTGGCACAGAAAATGATGTTCTTCCGATTGATGCTGATGTGCCTCGTCCGTTTACAGGCGATGACTTCCTGAGGAGTATTGAAGCCAATGCGGAGATGATGGGAACATCTGACTATGTTGAGACCATGATTATGCGTATTAAAACGCTACTGGCTGACGCAAAACTTAAGCCAGTTATCTGCCCAGATGAAGATGTATCGTTGGATGATTGGTTAGATAAATATATTTGTCCCTCAAATGATAAGAATGGTTCGATAACCATTGTTGACCTGTCACTATTGCCGGCGGAAGTGACTCATATTATAACTTCGGTTATGGCAAGAGTGACACTGGAGGCATTACAACGCTACCGACGCCAAAATAACGGAGAGACACTTCCAACAGTATTGGTAATGGAAGAAGCTCATACTTTTATTAAGAGATACAATGCTGACACTGAAAATGAAAATGCAACAGCAATGTGTACAAAGGTATTTGAAAAAATTTCCAGAGAAGGACGGAAGTATGGACTGGGACTTGTTCTCTCTTCCCAACGCCCAAGTGAGCTGTCTCCAACCGTCATCTCTCAATGTAACAGTTTCCTCTTGCATAGACTTTCAAATGACAGAGATCAGGAATTGGTAAATAAGCTGGTTCCAGACAATCTGCGTGGAATATTACGTGAGCTTCCTTCATTGCCAGCAAGAAACGCAATCTTACTTGGATGGGCATCAGAACTGCCAGTAATGGTGCGAATGAATTATTTGAATGAACACTTTCGTCCTAAGTCGGATGATCCAGAATACTGGAACACATGGACTGAAAGCGATAAGACGGTTAAATGGGATGAAGTTTCAAGGGAGTGGCAGGATTATTCTAATACGGAAAGAAGCTAATTCTATTAGAAAAGCCAGAAAGGATAACAATAATGGACAAACTGAAAATGCACAGCCTTGACGGCGTGGAGAGAAATATAGAGTTGATTGGCAAGCTGTTCCCCAATGCCATCACCGAAGTAATGCGTGACGGCAAGGTAGAACACGCCATTGATTTTGACGTTCTGCGGCAGGAGCTTTCAGATTCTATCGTAGAAGGTCGGGAGGAACGCTACCAGTTTACTTGGCCGGACAAGAAAAAGGCAATGCTGGCGGCCAATGCGCCCATTACGGCAACGCTGCGTCCCGTTGTGGCGGATAGCGTTGGCAAAGATGGCACTCCCGGTGGCTTTGACAGCGAAAACCTCTACATCGAGGGCGATAATCTGGAAGTGCTGAAGCTCTTGCAGGAAACCTATCTGGGCAAGGTCAAGATGATCTACATTGATCCGCCGTACAACACTGGCAACGATTTTGTCTATGAGGACGATTTTGCACAGAGTGCGGCTGACTATATGGATAATAGCGGTCAGTACGACGAAGAAGGCAATCGCCTTGTGACCAACACCGAGAGCAATGGCCGGTTCCATACGGATTGGCTCAATATGATGTACACTCGTTTACGTCTTGCGAAAGATTTACTTGCTGATGATGGTGTTATTTTTATTTCAATTGATGATAACGAAGTATCAAATCTTAGCAAATTGTGCGATGAAATCTTTGGCAGCGATAACGCCATCGCTGTGTTTCCAAGACTTGCAACAAAAAGCGGTAAGACTCCTCTTACGTTCATGGTGAGTCACGATTATGTGCTTTGTTATGTGAAATCCAGACATGACATTTTTGTCGGGCAAGCGTTTGAGGACGATAGTTATAAATATTCCGATGAATATGAGGAAGAAAGAGGACGGTATAACCTCAAACAACCGTTGGATTGCAATTCAATAAGTTACTCTGCTTCTCTTGACTATCCTATTACACATGAAGGAGTTACTTACTATCCAGGCAGTGATTATAATAAATATCTTGAGAGACAAGGCGGAAAACATCTGCCCAAAGACTATGCTTGGAGATGGTCGAAAGAGTTATTTGAGTTTGGGTTAGAAAATGGATGGATTGTTTTTCAAAACGGACGGATCTATACAAAAGGTTATCTTAATGCTGCGATTGAAAAACAGCCGAGTGGGTCTTACGCTGTCGTGAAGAGAGAAAAAACACGCAAAATGTCTACCATTGATTTTATATCGAACGATTATTCTAACGACATCGCCAAGAAACAACTTGCCTCTCACAAAATATCAGCTCGATTTGATTTTCCAAAACCGGTGAATTTAATTAAGGCATTGTTGGCTACACACTATGATAAAAATGCGTTGGTTATAGACTTCTTTAGTGGGTCGGCAACTACGGCTGAAGCTGTCTTTAAGCAGAATCTTACGGATGGCGGAAAACGAAGGTTTATCCTGGTTCAGTTGCCTGAAGAAACACGAGATAGTGAATATCCGACCATCTGCGAAATCGGCAAAGAGCGTATTCGTCGTGCGGGCAAGAAAATCAAGGAGGATGCCGGTCTGACGGCTCCGGCTGATTTGGACATCGGTTTCCGCTGCCTGCGTCTGGATGAAAGCAACATGAAGCCTGTGTACTACACGCCGGATGAAGTCGGTCAGCAGGATCTGTTCTCGTTGGTGGACAACGTGAAGGAAGACCGTACCCCGGAGGACTTGCTGTTCCAGGTGATGCTGGATCTGGGCGTGCTGCTGTCCAGCCCCATTGAGGTGAAAGAGATCGCAGGCAAAAAAGTATTCAACGTAGCAGACGGCTTCTTACTGGCCTGCTTTGACCATGATGTGACCGAGGAGACTGTCAAGGCCATTGCCCAGATGAAGCCCTACTATGCCGTGTTCCGTGACAGCAGTATGGCAAATGACAGCGTTGCCACAAACTTCGAGCAGATTTTCGAGACATATAGCCCTGATACTGTAAGGAAGGTGCTGTGATATGGCTGATAAGAAGAAAAAAGAACTTGCCATTCGCAGCTCCGCAGCAGAATACCTGACCTTTGTTGCCTCTACCGGTGAGAGCGATGCCAGCTTTGAAATGCGTTATGAGGATGAGAACATTTGGCTGACGCAGAAGATGATGGCAGCATTGTATGATGTAGGACTTCCCACCATCAATGAGCATATCAAAAAGATTTATGCTGACGGGGAGCTGACAGAGGCAGCAACTATTCGGAAATTCCGAATAGTTCAGACAGAGGGCGTAAGGCAGGTCAACCGTGAAGTGACGCACTACAACTTACAGCTCATTATAGCCGTAGGCTTCAAGGTGAATAACCAGCGGGCGGTGCAGTTCCGCAAATGGGCGGGACAGATCGTCAAAGACCATACTATTCAAGGCTGGACGATGGATGTGGAGCGGGCAAAACTCCATGCGGAAACGGAATATGAAAAATACCGTATCATTCAGGATCGTCTGTATGAGAGCGACTTTGACCGTTTCCTGATGCTGGAGCAGGAGGTGAACCACAAAGATGAAGTTTAGTTTTAAGATTCAGCAGTATCAGACCGATGCTGTGGATGCGGTGGCACGGGTCTTTCAGGGTCAGCCCTATAATGCAGGCGTGTCGTACTTGCGGGATATGGGAAACCTGTCTGCACAGCCGCAGCAGTTGAGCCTTGTTTCCAGTGGGGACGATGCAACACAGGTGGAGTTGCTGGATTTAATCAACGATTCCGGTTTTAAGAACGAAGCACTCCAACTGACCGACCAGGAGCTGCTTCAGAACATCCGCGCGTTGCAAGCAGAAGCAAACATCCATCAGTCGGACAAGTTGGTGGCACCGCTGGGCAGGTGTTCTCTGGATATTGAGATGGAAACCGGCACAGGCAAGACCTATGTTTACATCAAGACCATGTTTGAGCTGAACAAACGGTATGGATGGAGCAAATTTATCGTTGTTGTGCCGAGTATCGCCATCCGTGAAGGCGTAAAGAAGTCCTTTGAGATCACTGCCGATCACTTTATGGAGTGCTACGGCAAAAAAGCACGGTTCTTTATCTACAATAGCAGCAACCTGAACCAGTTGGACTCGTTCTCCAGCAATTCCGGCATCAACGTTATGATTATCAATACACAGGCCTTTGCTGCCTCCATGAACGAGGACAAGAACGTAGAAGGCCGCAAGGGTGATGCCGCTGCGAGAATTATTTACACCAAGCGGGACGAGTTCGGTTCCCGCCGCCCGATTGACGTCATCGCAGCTAACCGTCCGATTCTGATTCTGGATGAACCGCAGAAGATGGGTAAAGAGGATTCTGCTACCCAGAAAGCGTTGAAGAAATTCAATCCTCTGTTCACGCTGAACTACTCCGCTACTCACGCCAAGCAGCACAACCTGATTTACGTGCTGGATGCGTTGGATGCTTACAATAAGCGGCTGGTCAAGAAGATCGAGGTCAAGGGCTTTGAGGTCAAGAACCTGCGTGGTACAGACAAATATCTGTATCTGGAAAGCATCATTATCTCCCCCAAGAATCCGCCACGGGCAAAGGTGGAGTTGGAGGTCAAACACCAGAGCGGCACAAAGCGGGAATTCCGTACATTGGATGTGAGTGATAATCTCTACTATATCTCCGGCGAGATGGAGCAGTATAAGGGCTTTGTCGTTTCTGAAATTGACCCGATCACTGGCGTTGTGACCTTTACCAATGGCGATACCATCCGCAAAGGTGATGTAACCGGCGATGTCTCTGAGGATGATATGCGCCGGGTGCAGATTCGGGAGACGATCATTTCCCACTTTGAAAAAGAACAGGAGCTGTTCAAAATGGGTATCAAGACCCTTTCCCTGTTCTTCATTGACGAAGTGGCTAAATACCGTCAGTACGATGAAGACGGAAATGAGCTTCTGGGCGAGTATGGTAAGATTTTTGAGCAGGAATACATGGCTGTAATGAACGAATATCGTTCTATTCTTGAGTCGGAGTATACTGCCTATCTGGATGCCACCGATGTACATGATGTGCATAAGGGATATTTCAGCATTGATAAGAAAGGGCACAGCGTCAACAGTTCGGTTAAGCGTGGCACGGATATGTCCGATGATATTTCGGCCTACGATCTGATTCTGAAAAATAAGGAGCGACTGCTGTCTTTTGAAGAGCCAACCCGGTTTATCTTTTCCCATTCCGCTCTGCGTGAGGGCTGGGATAACCCGAATGTGTTCCAGATCTGCACGTTAAAACACAGCGACAGCACCACGCAGAAGCGGCAGGAAGTAGGCCGTGGTCTGCGTCTGTGCGTAAATAAGGACGGAAACCGCATGGATGCCGAGGTTCTGGGGGAGAAGGTTCAGGATATCAACGTCCTGACCGTTATTGCAAGCGAGAGCTACGCCGGATTTGTGGACGGGCTGCAAAAGCAGACCGAAGCTGTGCTGTATGACCGCCCACGCAAGGCAGACATCGACTACTTTGTTGGAAAGGCCATCAAGATCGATGGCAAAACAATCAAAGTGGATGACCGTCAGGCACGGGCTATCTATCAGTATCTTGTCCGCAACAACTATGTAGATGAGCAGGATAACGTCACGCAGGACTACCGGGACGATGTGCAGGCCGGAACGCTTGTACCTGTGCCAGAGACGCTGAAACCTATCGAAGAGGGCGTGCATTCGCTGGTTCAGGCGATTTATGACGATAGTGTGCTCAAATCCATGTTCGAGGATGGCAACAAGCCGAAAGTACTGGAAAATCCTCTGAATGACCGATTTGAAAAAGCAGAATTCCAGAAGCTCTGGCAGACCATCAACCACAAATACGCCTATACGGTGGATTTTGATTCTGAAGAGCTGATTCGGAAGTCGATTGCGCACATCGACAGCGAATTGTATGTCAGCCGCCTGCAATATACCGTTACCTATGCCGGGCAGAAAGACACCTTGAATGCTGATATGATACGTGAGGGCAGCAGCTTTTATGGCGCAAAAAGCAAGACAGCTGTATTGAAAAATGCGCATACCAGCCAGGTGGCATATGACCTGATCGGAAAAATCGCAGAGGGCACAACATTGACCCGCCGCACAACAGCCCGAATTTTGCAGGGTATCAAGCCGACTACTTTTGCCATGTATCAGAACAACCCGGAAGAGTTTATTACCAAGACAATTCGTCTGATCAAAGAACAGAAAGCTACGATGATCGTGGAGCATATTACCTACGATACCATTGAAGGCAGCTATGACAGCAGTATCTTCACGGCAGAAAAGCACGCTCTGACGATGGACAAGGCTTATAAGGCGCAAAAAGCGATACAGGATTATGTTTTCACCGATGGCACGGCAGAAAAAAGCGTGGAGCGTAAGTTTGCGGAAAATCTGGATGGTGCAGAAGAGGTCTTTATCTATGCAAAGCTACCAAAAGGCTTCTTTATTCCGACTCCGGTAGGACACTATTCCCCGGACTGGGCAATCGTGTTCCATGAGGGCAAGGTGAAGCACATCTATTTTGTAGCAGAAACAAAAGGTACGATGAAGAGCCTGAACCTACGCCCAATCGAGAAGTCCAAGATCGACTGCGCCAAGAAGCTTTTCGCAAAACTGTCGGATGGTCTTGTGACATATGACCATGTAGACAGCTATCAGGAGTTGATGAATAAGGTGCTGCAATAACGTGTGATAGGAGAAGAATATGGCCCAATCGACGGTTCATGGACGGGACATTGCTGCAATCTGCCAGATTCTGCTTCCTCGCTATAAAAACGTGAAGCGGCTTCAGGGACTGACTAGCAATAAGCCGGATTTTAGAATTCAGGTGAAAGGTCTGTTCGGGACAGAAGAGAAACGGTTTGAAGTGGTTGGTGGAGATAAAAAAAGACCAGCAACCAAGAAGAAATCTGACCTGGGCTGGATTGATCGGCTGGAAGAGATTGATGCTGCGCTGGATGATTTCTGATATCAATGCAGTGCGGAGAGTTATCTGAGGCAAAGCTTTGTGCAACAGGTTGTTGCACAAAGCCACACATAAAACAGCGGGGAAGCGATGGAGTGACACGACAAGAATTATTTACATGGATACGTCAGCAGTACGGCACAGAGCCGGAATACCCCTGGCATGACTGGAATGCAGTGCTGCGGCACAACGACAATAATAAATGGTATGGTGTGGTTCTGGAAGTATCTGCTGATAAGTTGGGATTGCCGGAGGCAGGCATTATTGATGTCCTTAATGTGAAAAGCGATCCGCTGCTGATCGGTTCTCTTCGTGGGCAGGACGGCTATTTTCCGGCCTATCACATGAACAAGGAAAAATGGCTCAGTATTCAGCTCGGCAAACCGGAGCTGGATGATGCCATCAAAGACCTGCTTTCTTTGAGCTATGAGCTGACGGCACCGA
>OBHX01002389.1_pt1 | contig 14659 bp, 13 predicted proteins | sample 1519331 | NCBI WGS metagenome assembly OBHX01 (sample SAMEA2602897, study PRJEB22501) | metagenome
ACAGCATGGCGGTGCGTGAGGAACAAATCGCGCTTTGCCATGAAGTTTTAGATACCTTATATAATAAGGAAATTTCCCTGTGCGAAGCAGGTGTAGGCACCGGCAAAACGCTGGCTTACCTCGTGGGCTGTATCCTTTGGCAGATGCATCGCCCCGAACGGATGAAACTGCCCATCGTTATCTCCACTTCCAGCGTTGCCTTGCAGGACGCTATCCTTACAGAGTATCTGCCCGAATTGTCCGATGTCTTGCTGGACGAAGGTATCATCACCGCACCCACCACAGCCGTTGTCCGCAAGGGCAAAGAGCGTTTTGTCTGCGATGCCCGCCTTGCCGAGAGAGCATCGCTGGTGCATCCGAAACGAACGCGGGAGAAAAGAAGCCTGCGCATTGCAGAAAATATTCTGGACATGGATCATATCCCGGAACTTTCTCGGTATGATCGCTGCCGCATTTGTGTGCCGCAGTCCTGCCCGCGCGATTGCTTTATGCGCTTGGATTGCCGCTACCAGCAATATTTGCGGGATTCCATGAAACCCGACATCCAAATTTGCAATCACAATTATTTGCTGGCAGACGCATCGCACCGACTTGAAGATAGACCTCTGCTCCTGCGCAGCTATCAGGCACTGGTAGTGGACGAGGCGCACAAGCTGCCCGATGCCGCCCGCCAGATGTACACAGAAACCTTATCCCCGCACAACATGGATGAATTGTGCCTTTTATTACAACAGGCGCACTACAAGGATTTTGCCAGACAGCTGCGGACGGCGTTCCTTACGCTGTCGTTCTCCTGCACGCAGGGGCTTTCCAAGCTGCGAAGAAAAGCGGGTGAACCGTTCGTGCTTACGCCGTTCCGCCGCGCTGCGCTCATCGACTGTATAGCACTATTGCAAAATGCTGGCGAATTGCCGGATGTGCCGCGATACCTGCTGAACAGGCTGGGAGAAGCAGAAAGTCTGCTGCGCCTTTTTCTCTTGGAAGTGCCGACGCGCATCCTTTACATCGACTACGATGCCGATGGTCAGCCCACATTCTGTGCAGCCAGCAGCCGCGTGCCGCAGTTGCTTCGCAGTGCGCTGTGGAACACCCGCGAACCCGCGATTCTGACCTCCGGCACATTGGCTGCAGCCGGAGATTTCAGCCATACGGAACAACTTTTGGGGCTGGCGGCTTACCGACCTCTGCGTCATTTCCGAGCAGATTCTCCGTTTAACTACAAGAAAAAATGTCTGTTATACTTTCCGCCGCGCGTAAAAACGCGAATGGACAACCGCCGAATGGCAGAAGAAATCGTTCGGCTGGTTGGTGCCTGCCACGGTCACGCGCTGGTGCTGTTTACGTCCTACCGCCAGATGGCAGAAGTCCGCGCGCTGACAGACGGTCAGTGGCAATACCCGACCTATCAGTCGTGGCGCAACGGCGGCAAAATTATCCAGAAGTTCAAGCAATCCGGCAACGGGGTACTGTTTGCCGCCGGTTCCTGCTGGGAGGGCATCGACTTTCCCGGCGATATGGTGTCCTTGCTGATTATTGCCAAGCTACCGTTTCCGATTCCTGACCCGGTCAGCGACTACGAACGCCGGCAGTACCCGAATCTGCGCGACTACATAAACGCCGAAGTCATCCCCGAAATGCAGAAGAAGCTGCGGCAGGGTTTTGGTCGTGCCATTCGCACGGAACAGGATTCCTGTGTGGTAGCCATTCTGGACGAACGTGCGGGCATTGGCAGCAGATATCATGACGCCGCGCTGGCAGCGCTGCCGTCCTGCCCGACCACCGAGAAAATCGAAGATGTGCAGCAATTTATCCGGGAGCAGAAGCGCCCGGATTACTTTTTGTGAAAGAGGGATCTGAGATGTACCTTATGCGAAACCACGATATCTGGATTTATGTGCGGTGTGCCAACAGCGATCCGCGCATTGCCTTTGACCGGTTGTATGACCTTATCGACGAAGCAGCTGGGCATGGATTCCTTGTGCGCGGCACATCTTTTGACCATTGCAGCGGAAACACCTTGAAAGACCGCATCGGTCTGCGCACCATGCTGGACGCAGTAGAGAACGGTCAGATTGAAGCCGTGATGGTACGCGATTTGGAGCAAATCAGCCGCAACAGCTACATACTGGTAGGAGTTATTGAAATTCTGCGTCAGAATGATGTCTACCTTATTACCACTGAATGTGACCTGAACGCCGAACTCATCAACAGCGGTCTGGAACGCTTTGTCGGCGACCGCTTCACGCGGGCCTCCTTTGGCAAGCCCCGCTTTGATGTCCGTCTCCCACTTATGGATCAATTCTGAGGTGCGCCCATGAAAGAATACAAAATTTGGGCGTTCGCCCGCAGTGCCGCACCGAACCTGCCCGCATTGGAAGAACAGCTTGCGGATGTCATGCGCGAAGCCGACAGGCGCGGCTACATCATTGTCAACTCCTGCATGGAGCAGAAGTACGGCACCGAGTTCTGGCGACCTGATTTGTTTGCCATGCTCACCGCCGTGCAGCAGGGCCGGGTCAACGCCGTCATGGTGCAGAGCCTTGACCGACTGAGTCACGACATTGCAACCTTATACCGCATCCTGCGCTTTCTGCAAAATTACGGTGCAGTGCTGATTACGACCGAAACCAATCTACAATATGAACTCTATCTGACGGGGCTGGACGCACGCTTGCTGCGCCGCCACAACCGAAAACCAATTTACTATGTGGAGTGTGAAGAACGATGAAAGAACCTGTGCAAATGCCGCTGCAGGCATCTGCCTGCGAAATTGAAAAAATCACCCTGCCGCAGATTGTCAGCATCAAGCAGGCAAGTGAGATTATGAATCTGCCGCCGTATTATCTTCGGCGTGTCTGCCGCGAGAATCCGAACCTTGCATTTCAGTCCGGTGTTAAGTGGTACATTAACCTTGGCAAGCTGGCGGCCTACTACAACAAAAAAACGGAGCAATCGGAATAATGGCATCAGCAAAGCTTATGATACCCAAACGCAGCGCCCCTTATTATGTACTGACCGCTAATGTGACCGTACATGGAAAAAGGGTGCGGCGATATGGGCGCTTTGACTTTGACCCCACTGTATTGAAAACCCACCGCCAGCGTGAAAACGCTGCCATTGAAGCCGCACTCGTTTTTGAACGCGCAGAGCAACAGAAAGCCGACGATGAAAAAGATGGCAAAAACACGCCCTTCCGAGATGTAGCAAGAGCATACATTGATTCCAAAAAATCGATGCTTGACCCCTCCGTTCGTCTGGAGGGCGACTACGAACAGCATAAGAATAAAGCCAACACCACAGCAGGTAAGGAAACCATGCTGCGCCGAATCTGTGAAATCAGCCCGGCATTTGCAGAAATGCCGATTTCAAAGGTAAATAAGCGCGAATGCGAGAAATTTCTGGATCTCCTGGGTGAGGCCGATGTGCGCAGCGTGAAAGGGTATGCAGTGCTGAAACCCAACGCAAAGCAATATAAGAAACTGTCCTGTCCCCAAATTGCAGCACAATGCTCCATACAGACAAAATCTGTAGAGCGAGTGTTCCGCGGAGAGCGTACCACACTAAAAACAGCACAGGAAATTGCAGCAGCTCTCAAATGTAAGCCCGAAAAGCTGTTTCATATTGAACTGGATCACCGCCCTATTGCACGAAAAACCATCAAGGAGTATGCCATCTTTCTGCGGCTCGTAATGCAATATGCCGAACGCGAGTACGGCATAGACAACGATACTCAAACACTCGCGGTTAAAGGTACGCGCAGCCGCCCGGTAGACTGCCTGCACCCGGAAGAAGTAGAGGCTCTTTTTAGGGTGCTGCCGCACTGTTCCACACTGGAGCAAGTCATCGTTATGGGGCTGCTGAATACCGGAATGCGGCGCGGTGAGTTAGCCGGGCTGACATGGGAAGATATTGACTTCGACCACTGCACCGTCCATGTGGATAAGTCACTGCTCATAGTGAACAAAGGCTATCACCTGACGACCACGAAAGAGGACAACGTCCGTGACATAGATGTAGCACCCGAATTTATGGAATATCTGAAAACCTACCGTGAGCAATGGCTTGCACAAAAGCACCGTATGGGCAGTGCTTGGCAAACCTGCATGGACGGAAAGTGGGAATCGTACCGGGAATCCCTGCAAAAGCTGCGCGGGAAAAATTTTATCGTTATCAATGATTTTGGCTGGCCCATCAGCCCCGACCACTATGGCAAAATTGTTGACCGCGTGGCCGAGAAAGCGGGCATCCGCAAAATCCACCCGCATATGTTTCGCCACACCTTTGTCAGTATCCTGCTCTCCAACCCGGACATCGGTGTCGCTACAGTGGCGGCTGAGGCGGGTCATGCCCAACCCAGCACGACACTGGCAATTTATACGCAGGTTTACCACAAGCGGCAGGATTCCATCCGCAGCCAGATGAGCGAGACGCTCTACAAGAGAAAAACTCCCGAAAGATGAAAAGAGACGTGCAAACTTTACGTTTGCACGTCCTTTTTTGGTGGGCCATGCAGGATTCGAACCTGCGATAACTCGGTTATGAGCCGAGAGTTCTAACCGCTGAACTAATGGCCCTTATGAAACAACCCAAACAAGCAGTTGCGAACCGCCCGTAGATGGGTTGTAGATGAAAGCAGAAAAATCAACTATGAAAATCGCAAATCTTACGATTTATCGAATTCTTTCAAGGATGCAAATCCTAACATCCAATGTTTATGAGCCGCCGGCTCTGCCTGGCTGGGCTACCGGCCTGCACAGATGTAACTAATATTATACCAGAAAAAGTCCGGCTTGCCAAGGGTGTGCGGACAAAAAATAGAAAAAAAGAAAAATTACGCATCCCTTAAATCACCACGGCAGCGCCAGGCGGCGAAGAGGATGAACACAAAGCAGATGACCCAGGTCGTCGGTTCGCAGAAGCAGACGGCGCGGTAGCCCCAGACCGGCACGAGCCAGACAGCAAAAATCACTTTGCCGATCAGCTCCAGGGCGCTGGCCAGCAGCGGCTCAATGGTGTGCTGGATGCCTTGCAGCATATTCCGTAAAATGACCAGCGCGGCCTTTACGCTCTGCCAGATGCGGCTGCGCTTGCCCGCGCCGAGGTTCTGGCTGCTGAAAGTCGCCACAGCGATGCCAAGCGCACCGCCGGGGATAAAGTACAGCTCAGCCAGGCGGCGGGCGGCGGTCTGGGCCGCAATGTAGGCGCTGCCCAGCGCGTTGATGCTGCTTTGCAGGGCCACGCTGCCCAGGTTGTAGATGGCGCTCATCAGGCCCATACTCAGGCCCGCCCAGAACATATGGGTCACGGCATGGCGGGTCGTCTCTTTCAGCTGGGCCGGGCGGAACCGCAGTTGCGGGTAGCTGCGCAGGATGTACCACACGCCCAGCAGGGCGCTGATACCCTGTGCCAGCACGGTGGCGATGGCTGCGCCGCGCACGCCAAGGTCCAGCGGGCCCATAAAGGCCGCGTCCAGCCCGATATTCAGCACGGTGCTGAAGAGTAAAAACAGCAGAGGCGTGATGCTGTTGCCCACGGCGCGCAGCAGCGCGGCCTCCATATTGTAGAGCATCGTCAGCGGGATGCCCAGCAAAATTACGGTCAGGTAGGCGGCGGCACCGTCCCATGTTTCGGCGGGGACCTGCAGCAGAGTCAACAGCGCGCCGCGGCCCAGCAGGGAAGTGGCGGTCAGCACCAGTGAGGTGCCCACCGACAGCGTGACCATCCAGCCCACGGCGCGGCGCATACCCTTTTCATCCCCAGCGCCGAAATACCTGCTGACCGTCAGTGCCAGGCCGTTGTTCATGCCGAAGGCAAAGTTCATGATAAGACCGTACAGTGCGGCGGTCGCGCCGATCTGCGCCAGTGCCGCCGCGCCCAGCAGGTGCCCGGCAAGGGCGGTGTCAGTCAAATTGTAGAACTGCTGCAGAAGGTTCGAGCAGAACAGCGGCATCGAAAATTGCAGCACCAGGCGGAACGGGTCGCCCTGGGTCATATCCAGCACGCGGCTTTTGTGTGCGGTGGTCATGGGGGTGTACATCTCCTTTATGGGGCTTGCAGGGGTCGATGTCTGGCGTCGCCCCTACGGAAGAACAACTATTCTTTCACAATATTCTTTACCCAGACGCCCTTCTTCACCAGCACAAAGCCGATGGTGCATTTGATGATGTCCATGCCGTTCACAAACAGGTAAATTGTGACGATGTTCAGCCCGCTGAAGCGGGACAGGCAGTAGGCCATCGGCACGGACACAGCCCAGGTAAAGCAGCTGTCAAACAAAAATGTGATGAACGTTTTGCCGCCGGAGCGCAGCGTGAAATACTCGCAGTTGGCAAAGCCGTACAGCGGCATACACAGCGCCGCCATGCGGATCAGCTCGGTCGCAAGCAGGCGGATGGGCTCCTCGGTGTTGTAGATGCGGGGGATAAAGGGCGCACAAACGGCCAGCGCCGCGCCCATAATAACGCAGCTGGCAAGGCTCAGGGTAATCATCCGCCAGGCGGTGCGGCGGGCACCGGTCAGGCGGTCCGCGCCAAGCTCCTGGCCAACGACGATGGCCGTGGCATTGCCCAGCGAGAGGAACACCTCATTAAAAATCTGTGCAATCGTGTTGCAGATGTTCAGCGCGGCCACGGCCTGGATGCCCCGCACGGAATAGCATTGCAGGAGAACGGCCTGACCTGCGCCCCACATCAGCTCATTGGCGAGCAGCGGCATCGACCGGATAAAGATGCTTTTGACCAACACGCCGGGAATGGCAAGGCTGTGGTACACCCCGCGCATAAAGGGGTAGCGGTCGGCGCTGCGGTGGGCGCCGGTCGCGACGATGGCCAGCTCCACAAAGCGGGAAAGCACGGTGGCGATGGCCGCACCGGCCACGCCCAGCCGGGGGAACGGGCCAAGGCCGAAAATCAGCAGGGCGTTAAAGATAAAGTTCACGACCATCGCCAGCATACTGGCTTTCATCGGCAGCACGGTCTGGCCGCTCTCGCGCAGGGTGCCGGCGTAGCACTGGGTCAGGCCGAAGGGCACCAGTCCCACAAGCATGATGCGCAGATACCCCCACGCATAGTCCAGCGTGGCGGCGGCATCGGCGGGGGAGGTATCGGCTGAAATATACGCTCCAATCAGCGCTGGCCCGGCAGCCAGAAACAGCATAATGGCTGCCGCTGTGATGGCAGTGGACACCAGCAGTTTAAAGCGGAAAGTGTGGCGCACGCCGTCCATATCGCCGCGGCCGTAAAACTGAGCACCGAAGATGCCAGCGCCCGAGGTGCTGCCCCAAATGGCGAGGTTATACACAAACAGCAGCTGGCCTACCACGGCAACGCCGCTCATGGGCAGGGTGCCCACCTGGCCCACCATGACGTTGTCCAGCAGGGAGACAACGTTCGTCAGGGTGTTCTGCACGATGATGGGCAGCACCACCAGCAGCACATGGCGGTAAAAGGCCCGGTCGCCCAGCAGGCATTCCCGCAGGGTCAGTTTTTCGGTTTTATCCATAAAAGCTCCTTTTTACATTGCACAAAAAAGGTTTCCTATGGGGGGAGGCTTTAAGGGAGCTACTTCCCCACAACATCCCAATGTTTATCGTTGTGGTTCAGCACCTCGCAGCCGTCCTCGGTCACAAGGACGAGATCCTCGACACGGACGCCGAACTCACCGGGCAGGTAGACGCCCGGCTCGATCGAGAAAATCATGCCGGGCTTGGCAACGGCGGTGTTGGCGCTGCTCACGTCGCCCTTCTCGTGGTCGGTCTGGCCGATGAAATGGCCCAGCCGGTGGTTGAAGTATTCGCCATAACCCGCTTCAGCGATCAAATCGCGGGCGGCGGCATCCAGGTCGCACAGGCGCACGCCGGGCTTGATAAGTGCCTCGGCAGCTTCGTTGGCGCGGCGCACCAGGTCGTGTACGGCGGCCTGTTTCTCGGTGGGCTGGCCGCAGAACCAGGTGCGGGTCATGTCGCTGCAATAGCGGTCCTTCACGCAGCCCATGTCAAACAGCACGCAGTCGCCCTCCTTCAGCACCGTGCCGTCCGGCTCGTGGTGGGGGTCAGCGGCGTTCGCACCGAAGGAAACGATGGTGGTAAAGCTCGGGCCTTCGCAGCCGTGGGCGCGGAACTGGGCGTCAATGAACTCGGCCACCTCACGCTCAGTCATGCCGACCTTGACGTAGTGCTTCGCAGCCTCGTTGACTTCATCGTTGATGCGGGAGGCCTCACGCATGAGGCGCTGTTCCTCGGCGTCCTTGCAGGCGCGGCAGTCGTCGACGCAGTCGCTGGACAGCACGACCCGCATGCCGGGGTGGGCCTCCATCAGCGGAATCAGGAACTTGGCGGGCCACTCTTTGTCGATACCCAGCGGCTTCGCGGCGTTGACCACGGCGGCGATCTGGGCGACCGGGGCGTCGGTGTCAGTGTGCCAAACGGTCTTGCAGGGCGGGTTCGGGACATTGAACAGCTTGTTCAAAAACAGCACCGGCTCGCCGTTGGTGGGCAGGTAGAGCGCCAGCAGACGCTCATAGGGTTCCACGGCGACACCGGTCAGATACCACACGCTTTTGGGGTCGCAGACGATCATTTGGGTCAGGCCCTGTGCGCACAGTGCGGCACGAACCCGGTCAATACGTTCCATTTTCATAAGTTCGACAGTCCTTTCGTATGCTTTCCCACTTATAATAGGTAGATGAGCGGGATTTGTCAATATAAAAAATAAGCCCCAAAGTGGGATCTGGTGACGCTTACGCCCCCGGCGCGTCGGCGACCATGGGGGCATCTAGGTGAATTGCTCCCTTTCGCAGCTTGACATGGGGCTGCAACTGCCCTATACTGATATCATACAAGTTAAACCCCGGTTTAAGTCGAGGGGTTCTGCAAAAAGATCAGGAGGCAACTATGGCTTATACGGTGGGCGAAATGGCAAAACGGCTGGGTGTGCCTGCATCGACACTGCGCTATTATGATAAGGAAGGGCTGCTGCCCTTTGTGGGGCGTTCCTCCGGCGGCATCCGTGTGTTTGAGGAAAAGGACTTCGAGTGGCTGCGCATCATTGAGTGCCTGAAAAAGACCGGCATGTCGCTGAAGGATATCCGCGAATACATCGAGCTTGCCATGCTGGGCGACGCGACAATCGCCCAACGGTTGGAAATGTTCCGCAAGCAGAAGGCCGTGCTGGAAGCCCGCATGGCCGAATTGCAGCAGACGATGGACACGCTGGACTATAAGTGCTGGTTCTATGAGACCGCCAAGGCCCGCGGCACGACAGATGGCATCAGCGACCTGCCGGACGCCGAACTGCTCGAGAACCTGCGCCCGGTGCGTGAACACCTGCGGGAAGTGGCGGAATGAAGGCCGAATCAAAACGACCCGGCAGGGGAAAGCACACCTTTGTCCGCGCTGAAGGACAAGGGCTGCACCGACAACTGCGACAGCCCCATCATGGCCTTTTTTAAGGGCATTGTGCCGTTTATTACAACTCACCTGAAAAAATCCCGCCGCGGACGCCATATTTAGTGGCCCGGCGGCAGCCAAAACGCCAGAGCACAGCAAAAATTCCGTAAAAATCACGTTTTCGGTGTTAAGCACAGCACATTTCCAAACGCCTCCCCATGTGGGAGACGTTTTTTGTGCGGAAAAACGCTCCGCCCAAATAGCACACAATTTGCCCCGCCTAGCCACGTTAAATTTTACAAAATCCCCCTGTAAACCCGCAAAACCGCCCAAAATCGCACCCTGCACCACCGCAAAATATGCACGGTTAAATATTCACCAGAAAACGACTGCAAAATTTGTCGTAAATGCACATATTTTTTATAAAATAACGCAGAAATGCGTAAAATAAAATGGCGATGCGACGGCATTATCGAACGGCACACGTTGCAAAGCAACAAAAAGCTTTGCGAAAAAGGTACAAACCAGGCAACAAAATGTTTTTTGCTGTTTTGCTGTAACTTTATTGAAATTTGGTAAATTGTATGATATTATAAATTCACAGTAAAAGGACGGTTGAAGTCCTTCTGGAGAAATTGGAGGAATTATAATGTTCGAGAAAATTCGTAAAATGAAGAACAAGAAGGGCTTCACCCTCGTCGAGCTCATCGTTGTTCTCGTCATCCTGGCCATCCTGGCCGCCCTGCTGGTCCCCGCTCTGACGGGCTATATTGATAAGGCGAACAATCAGAAGGTTGTTGCTACCACTCGTAGCATTGTCGTTGCCGCTCAGACGGAAGTTTCTGAGAAGTACGGTGTTGTCAGCACTACCAATGGTAAGCTGACGAATGCATCTACGACCATTTCCAAGAGTGGTGAGGCAGCAGCTACTGGCGAAGTTGCAGCCGATAAGGTTACTATGGCGGATATCCTGAAACTTGCTGAGGTTACGGATAGTGCTGGTAAGTTCAAGAATGGCGTTTCTAAGGTTGAAATTACTTATAGTGATGAAGGCCATATTACCAAAGTCTATGTTGAGCAGAGCGGTCGTAAGTGCACTTATAATGAGGGCGCAGCTGAAGCCTACACTGTTTCCTAATCTCCCCACAATTTAACCACCCAGCCCGATGCCCTGCATCGGGCTTTTTCATTGCCTGTGAGGTGCCCTCCATGTTCACCATCCGCGAAACCTTCCGCGCTGTCCGCCGTGCTAAAACCGTGCGGGAACTGATGCAGGCCGTGCCGCGCCGCACCGTCGGCGCGGCGGCCACGGTTCTGCTGTGCTATCTCTGCATTGTACCGCTGCTTGCCAGCATGACCTATGACCGGGATAGTATGTACATCTTCGACAGCGACGCCGTCTCGTTCCTGACTTCCTCCACCTTCCCATACAGCGACCACTGGTATCGGCTGATGTCCACCGCCATCATTTTGAGTGTCCTGTTCATCGGCTATGCGGCGGTGCAGCTGTATTTCTCTCTGCACGATGCCCGCCGGCCCCTTGCCGCCTGGCTGCGCGGGCACAAGGCTGTGTTGTTTTTCGGGCTGCTGTTCGGGTGGGCAGCGGTATCTTTTGCGTTTTCCAGCCACCACTTCCGCAGCTTTTTCGGTACGGGCTACCGCCATGACGGCCTGTTGACCTATCTGTTTTACATCGGCATTTTCTGCATGACCATCCAGATGGACAAGCGCCAGATGCGTGCAGTAATGGAATGCTTCGCCGCCGTCGGGGCAGTGCTGGGGCTGATTTGCGTGTTCCCGGCCAGTGGCTTTGCACGGCTGTTTTACCTGAATGAATCCGGGTTCAAGCTCTCGATTTTTTTGCAGCGCACCCACTTTGGCTATTTCCTCTCCCTCTGCGTGCCGGTGGGTGTATTTCTATTGCTGACTGACGAGTATCCCGCCGATGCACGGCGGCGCGGCCTGCAAATGGCGGCCCGGGGCGTGGAGTGCTGGCTGCTGTTCAACGCCATGGTCTTTAACGCCACCCGCGCCACCATTGTGGCGGTGGTCTGCATGACGGCGGCGGCCAATATCGCTGTGTTTTTCGGTTATAGGGAACACGCAAAGCGGATGCTGGCCGTGGACGCGCTGCTGGCCGCAACGGTGCTGTTTTTGAACAGCGGCAACAATCTGTTCATCCGCACGCAGGCCAGCGCCGCCTATATGCGGGAACTGCGCGAGGCGTCGCTGGGGTTCGGCGGCGATGATGATGTGACGTCAGCCATGAACCGCCTGACCAGCAGCCGCTACGCCATGTGGACCGCCGGTGCGCGGTATGCCCTGCAAAAGCCGCTGTTCGGCTGGGGACCGGACAACCTGGGCGAGTTGTATTTTTACGACGGCATGGCCTACACCGACCGCCCCCACAATGAGTTGATCCAGATTGCCGCCAGTCTGGGTTTCCCGGCGCTGGGGCTGTACCTGGCAGGGCTGTTCCAATGGGCAAAGCTTTTTGTGCAAAAGTGGAAACAACTGGGACTGTTTGATTTGGGGGGGGGGCGCTGGTGGCCGGATGTTACCTGGTCAACTCGGTTTTCAGCAATTCCATGTTTTACACCACACCGTATTTTTATATGTTTTTGGGGTTTGCGTATTGCAGGGTGAGCAATGATAATGTGGCATCGTTGTAGGTGCAAACATGGTTCGCCCGCGCCATGTACGGTAAACGGTCGTTTGCGGGAAGGCTGCGGGCGGCATATATGCCGCCCCTACACCGCAGAGGTGTTTTCAATCGCGCAATTATGGCGCACGGGCCGGGCGCCGCGTTCCCTTATCTCGCACCTTTAAAAGCGCACACCCTTAAACTTCACTTCAAATTACACCCTTGCAAAATTCGTGCCGATGTGCTACAATCTCATAGCATACCGTTTTAGTGGGAAATCTTCCCGCCACCCCTGCATCACAAAAGGAGAGAGCCGCCCCATGTCCGAACGCCTTGTAGGCATCCTTGTGGATTCCTTTGGTAAAATATTGCTGCCCGGCCTGACCGTCACCATCCCGCTGACCGTCATTTCCTTCACGCTGGCGCTGATCATTGCCGTTGTGGTGGCGCTGGTGCAGTTTGCTCATGTGCCCGTCTTGCAGCAGATCGCCCGGTTTTACATCTGGGTCATGCGCGGCACGCCGGTGCTGGTGCAGCTGTTTGTCGTGTTCTACGGCCTGCCCGGCGTTGGCATCCTTATCGAGCCGTTCCCCGCCGCGGTGCTGGTCTTTTCCATCAATGAGGGCGCGTACTGCGCCGAGACCGTGCGTGCCGCGCTGGAAGCCGTGCCCCAGGGTCAGATGGAGGCCGGCCAGTGCGTCGGCATGAGCTATTTGCAGATCATTCGTCGTATCATCCTGCCGCAGGCCATGCGCACGGCGTTCCCCACGCTGGCCAGCTTTTTGATCGCCATGGTCAAGGATACCTCGCTGGCGGCCAACATCACCGTGACCGAAATGCTCATGACCACCCAGCGCATTGTGGCCCGCACCTATGAGCCGCTGGCGCTGTACATCGAGGTCGGCATCATCTACCTGCTGTTCTGCACTGTGCTGACCCGCCTGCAGGCCGTGGGCGAGAAGTACCTGAACAGCAAGGGCGCGCAAAGGAGTTAAGCTATGCTGGAAATCAGAAATTTGCGCAAGGCTTTCGGTGATTTACAGGTGCTGAAAGGCATTGACCTGGACGTGAACAAGGGCGATGTGGTCGCCATTCTGGGCGCAAGCGGCAGCGGAAAAACCACGATGCTGCGCTGCCTGAACTTTTTGGAGAAGGCAGACGACGGCACGATGACCTTTGACGGCCAGCGCGTGGAGCTGGCCCATGTGACCCGCACCCAGGTCAACGCCCTGCGCCGACGCACCGGGTTCGTGTTCCAGAACTACAACCTGTTCGCCAACAAAACGGCCTTGCAGAACGTCACCGAGGGGCTGATTGTGGCGCGGAAAATGCCGCGCAGGCAGGCCGATGAGATCGCCCGCGCCGCGCTGGTCAGGGTGGGCATGGCCGACCGTGCCGACTACTACCCCAACCAGCTTTCCGGCGGGCAGCAGCAGCGCGTGGCGATTGCCCGCGCCATGGCCGCAGACCCGGAGATTATTTATTTTGACGAACCCACGTCGGCTCTTGACCCGGAGCTGACCGGCGAAGTGTTGGCTGTCATGCGCAGCCTGGCCGAGGAAGGCCGCACGATGCTGGTGGTGACCCACGAGATGGGCTTTGCCCGCCATGTGGCGAACCGCGTGGTGTTTATGGATGGGGGCGTGATTGTGGAGCAGAACACAGCCGAGGCGTTCTTCAACGACCCGCAGCAGCTCCGCACCCGGGAATTTTTGCAGACATACAGACAAAGGAGCCAATTATAATGAAGAACCTTGCCAAACTGACCGCCCTGACCCTGACCGCCGCGCTGGCTCTGACGGCCTGCGGCAGCACCGCCGACAGCGCCGCCCCCGCCGAGAGCACGGCGGACACCGCCGCGACCGAGGAGACCGGCGGCGACCTGTTGAGCCAGATCCAGGCCAACGGCACCATCACCGTTGCCATGGAGGGCACCTGGGCGCCCTGGACCTACCACGACGAGAGCGACAACCTCGTCGGCTACGACGTTGAGGTCGCAACCAAGATCGCCGAGAAGCTGGGCGTGGAGCCGAAGTTCGTCGAGGGCGAGTGGGACGGCCTGCTGGCCGGTCTGGATGCGGGCCGCTATGATATCATGGTCAACGGCGTGGACATCACCCCCGAGCGCGCCGAGAAATACGATTTCTCGACCCCCTACGCCTACAACCGCACCGCCGTCATCACCCAGAAGGACAACGACAGCATCAAGACGCTGGAAGATTTGAACGGCAAGACCACCGCCAACACGATTTCCAGCACCTACGCCGAGCTGGCCGAGCAGTACGGCGCAACCGTGACCGGTGTGGACGACCTGAACCAGACCTTTGAGTTGCTGTTGAGCGGCCGCATTGATGCCACGCTGAACGCCGAGGTGACCTACTATGATTACATGAAGGAGCACCCCGACGCGAACGCGAAGATCGCCGTGCTGGCTGCGGACGCGAACGAGGTTGCCATCCCGATGCGCAAGGGCGACGAGACCGCCACCCTGCGCGCTGCCATCGACACCGCCATTGAGGAAATGCGCGCCGACGGTACGCTGAAGGAATTGAGCGAGAAGTACTTCGGGACGGATATCTCCACGAATGAATAAATGAAGCATCCCCCGCCGCGTTGAAACGGCGGGGGAA
>OBHX01002390.1_pt1 | contig 14654 bp, 10 predicted proteins | sample 1519331 | NCBI WGS metagenome assembly OBHX01 (sample SAMEA2602897, study PRJEB22501) | metagenome
GAACTGCACGCGCTGCGCAATGCAGGTGCGGTGTACATGGCTTCGCCATGAATCCGTGCGTTTCGTCACCGTTTTGCAACCGCGCCTTACTATCGTGAGGCGCGTGTGACGTTAGATTGGCGGCAGACTGCCTGCGGAATGCGGCATTGCTTCGCTCGCCGCATTGATGAGTGCTCCGGTAGACGGAAATTAGGCTGTACCAGCGCGAGATGGGCAGAGCGGCAGCGGATGATAGGAGTACGCCAAGTCGTATAGCAGGGGTAAATGCGGCTTTGCCGCACGCAAGAGGTGCAATCGGCAAGCATTGCAGCTCTTCGAGCTGCTCGCTTGCAATGAAAAATTTTCTCTGGGAGGGTGTAAGGGAGGGGTGTCTCTTTTCAAAAAAGAGACACCCCTCCCTTATCCGCGTTCCCACACGGTGTGGGGAACAAGGCGGCAGCACTTTGTGCTGCATTATCCCCGCGCCTTAGCGGCGCGCTTTAATTTATAGAGCTCTTCGGCGGCCAGCCGCGTCTTGGCGACCACATCCCCGCCGCCTTGCGGAAAGCAGTAATACAGCGCTTTGTGGTCGCCGATGCACAGCATATCGCCAATCTCGTACCAGAAATAGTCGGCGTACAGGCTGTACGAGGCCTCAGGCTTTTGGAAATAGTCCAGTTTCCCGCCGCAGCCGGTCAGGTGGAAGCCGTTTTCATCGTGGTGCAGCCGGCCTTCGCCCACGCGGCAGATCTCGCGCATGTTGACCATCATGCAGATCTGCACGGGAATATCAAGCTGATATGCGCCGCTTTCCAGCTCCTCGCGCACGCACTGCCGCTCCCAGGTGTACCAGTCCGGCACGTGGGTGAACGCGGCCTCGCCGTTCAAACATTCCAGCGTACCAATCTCTGTCAAGCGGTATTCCGTGTTACAGCTTCGGCAAATGAGTGATGTGCCTTTGCCCTCCATTTTCCCCTCGGCGAGGCAGTGCGGGCACTTGTAGAGCACGCGGTTGAGTCCGTCGGCGCGGAACGGCTCGCTGACGGAGACGCCGTTTTCCTCCTGCCAGCGGAAATTGTCGAAGCGGAAGGCGGAAAAGATGCGCTCATTGATCTCGGCGACGTTCCTCTCTGCAACGTCGCTGGACGAGAGCAGGCACTGCATCTGCGCCGAGACCTTCGCGCGCCGCTTTTGCAGCCCGTTGTAGAGCGGGTCGCGCGCGAACGCGCCGTAGGTGCGGATCATCACGACCGGCACATTCAGCGCCTTGACGCACTTGCCAATGCTCTCCGGCAGCGGTGTGGCCGTGCCGTCGAAGCTGTAGCTCGCCTCGGGGTAGAGCAGCACAGACGTTTTGAGCGTCCGCACGCAGTAGAGCATATCGCGCACGAGCGTCGTGTCCGAGCAGAACTTGCGCGTGGGGATGCAGCCGACGCTGCGCATCAGCCACTCCTTGCCGACAAAGCCGTCCGACGTGCAGACGATGTTGAACGGGCGCGGGTACAGCACCGCCTCCGCGATTTTGAGGTCGAGAAAGCACGAGTGGTTCATCAGGACAAGGCAGGGCTCATCGCTTTTGATCTGCGCCATGCCGATCTTCTCGCAGTGGAAATGCGTCGCCAGAAGGTCGGGCGCGGAGGCTGCGCGCAGGACCGTCCGGAACAGGAGCGACGGCTTTTTCGGCTTTTTGTGCACCTGCGGCGGCTGGGCAAGCGCCTGTTCATATGTCATATCGACGACTTTAATTTTCATTCTGTTTCTCCGGCACGACGTGGACGTTCAGATGATCGTAGGACATCTCCACGTTGTGCTTTGCAAAGGTGTTGCGCAGGCGCTCGTACATCTTAAAATAAGTGTCCCAGTAGGCGTCTGCCGCCGTCCAGCAGCGGATGGTGTATTCGATGGAGCTGGCACCGTAATTCGAGAGATACACCGTCGGCGTGGGTTCTTTCAGCACGGCGGGGAAGGCGAGAACGGCGTCCATGCAGGCCTGCTTCACCTCGTCCGTCGGCGCGTCGTAGGATGCTGTGACCTTGTAGACGATGCGGCGGCGGCCCAGGACGGTGAAGTTGATGATCTTCGAGCTGGACATTTCGCGGTTGGGCTGGAGCACGATCTGTCCATCCGGCGTTTCGATCTTCGTGTGCGTCAGTGAAATTTCACGCACCGTGCCGGTCGTGCCGCCGACTTCGATCTCATCGCCGAGCGAGAACGGATGCGAGAAGAGAATGACGAGTCCGCCGGCGACGTTGCCGAGAATGTCCTCGGCGGCCAGCGTGACGCCCAACGTCAGCACCGACATGATGGCGGTGAGCGACGAGGTGTTGATGCCGAGCGCCTCGGCTGTGATGATGATGGTAAGCAGATACAGAAGCGTTTTGAGGCTCGTAAGGATGACCTTTTGCAGCCGCTCGTTCAGGCGGTTCGCGCGCGAGAGCAGCCGCGAACAGAGCTTGAGCACGAGCCGCACGACGATCAGGCAGATGAGGAACGTCAGCAGCGCGGAAAGGATGCTGCCGATGCTGTAGCCACCGATCGAGCGGGAGATGATCTGGGAAATATTGTCCATGGCGTTTCGCCCCTTTCGATGCCCAGTATATCAGTGTTGCCGCGCCTTTGTAAAGAGCACGCTAAGAATCCTCAGAATTCCTTAAACTTTGCCGGTTGAGAAACGGGCGGAAAGAGCGTATAATGCAGCGTGATCTTTTTTGAAAAGGAAGTGCCCGCATGCGCCCTTACGCCCTCATCGACCTCCACTGCGACACGTTGACCGACTGCATGTACGCAGGATCGAACATCATCGACACACTCGACGATCCCGCGCGCACGCTGTCGCTCACAAGTATTCCGAAGGACATCCACTGGGCGCAGTTTTTCGCCGTGTTCGTGCCCGATGAGCTGCGCGGGGAGAAGGCCATCCGCTTTTTTGATGACGCCTGCGCGAATTTCGACCGCCAGATGCGAAAATTCGCAGATCGTGTGTCGCCCTGCCGCAATGTTGCCGATATGGAGCGCGCGTGGGCGGCGGGGAAGACCGCGGCCTTTCTGAGCGTGGAAAACGGCAGCGCGTTTGCTGGCGACCTGTCGCGCATCGGGAAGACGAAGCGTCAGGGCGTCTGCGCCGTGACGCTGACGTGGAATGGAGAAAACGAGATCGGCTCGGGCAATGTGACGGACCGCGGCCTGACGGACTTTGGCCGCGCCGCCGTGCGCGAAATGGAGCGCTGCGGCATTTTGATCGACGTCTCGCACCTGAACGACGCGGGGCTCGCGGACGTGTTCGAGACGGCGGAAAGGCCGTTTCTCGCCACGCACTCCAACGCCCGCGCAATTTGCGCGCACAAGCGCAACCTGACGGACGTGCAGATCAAGGAGATGGTGCGCCGCGGCTGCCTGATCGGCCTCAACTACTACGGGCCATTCCTGCGCGACGGGGGAGCGGTCAGGAGCTTAGACGACGTCTATCGCCATGTGGCGCACTTTTTCGACCTCGGCGCGCGCAAAAACCTCGCCCTCGGCTCGGACTTCGACGGCGCGGTGCTGCCGCCGTGCCTTGATTCGCCGGAGAAGGCGGCGGATTTTTACGAGTATCTGCTTTCGCGCGGCGTATCGCAGCAGGACGCGGACGGCATTTTCTTTGAAAATGCTCGCACATTCCTGCGGAAAAACCTTGGGTGAGCGCAAAACGCTTGGCAGCGGGCAACGCACTGTGATACAATCAATAAAAACAGGGGAGGGGAGCACATGGCAAAAAAATCGAGCCGCAACACCAAGGCGCGCATCGTCTCAGCGGCGTGGAAGCTCTTTTACGAGCAGGGCTATGAGGAGACGACGGTGGAGGAGATCATCTTCGAGTCGGAGACGTCGAAGGGCTCGTTCTACCACTATTTTGACGGCAAGGACGCGCTGCTCTCGTCCCTCTCGGTGCTGTTTGACGAGCGGTATGAGGAGCTGATGCAGCAGCCCCACGACGAGATGGACTGCATCGAGCTCTTATGCTGGCTCAATCAGGAGCTGTTCACGACGATCGAGAACACGGTCTCCATCGAGCTTCTGGCGCGGCTTTTTTCCTCCCAGCTCGTGACCAAGGGAGAAAAGCACCTGCTCGACCGCAAACGCACGTACTATCGTCTTTTGCGCCAAATCGTCTCTCAGGGGCAGGAGCGCGAGGAGCTGACCGACACGCGTACCGTGAGCGAGATCGTCAAGGCCTACGCGATGTTCGAGCGCGGGCTGATGTATGACTGGTGCCTTTCGGGCGGGGAATATTCGCTTGTGCAGTATGCGCGCGAGATGATGCCGCTCTTTTTAGACGGCTTTCGCAAAAAATAAAACTTGTTTCAAAAACAGTCTATTTAATCGTCTTGTAAAAAGCGTTGAAAAATCAATTATAAATCAAAAATTTCAGAACACCGTACAGGATTTATTCTGTACGGTGTTCTGTATTTACGTCTGCTTTCTTTTGTGCTATATTGTGCAGGTCTTAACGAAAGCTGAAGGAGAAAATCACATGACAAGCGCACAGATCATTATTGTAGTGACCATCGTTCTCTATCTCGTCGCGATGGTGTTCGTCGGCGTGTATTTTGGCAAAAAGGGCAGCGGCAGCAGCTCGGACGACTTCTACCTCGGCGGGCGCAAGATGGGCCCCGTCGTCACGGCCATGAGCGCCGAGGCGAGCGATATGAGCAGCTACCTTTTGATGGGTCTGCCTGGCCTTGCCTACCTCTGCGGACTACCGGAGGTGACGTGGACGGCCATCGGTCTGGCCATCGGCACGTATCTCAACTGGCTGATCGTCGCGCGCCGCCTGCGCCGGTATTCGGCCAAACTCGGCGCCATCACGATCCCCGACTTTTTCGCCCGCCGCTTCGGAGATAAGAAGCATTTGCTCTCCTGCATCGCGGCGGTCGTGATCCTCATTTTCTTTATCCCGTACACGGCGTCCGGCTTCAAGGCCATCGGCACGCTCTTCAACAGCCTCTTTGGTGTGGAGTACCATACGGCAATGATCGTCGGCGGCATCGTGGTCGTGCTGTACACGGTGATGGGCGGCTTTATGGCCGTTTCGTTCACCGACCTGATCCAGTCTATCTTCATGACGATCGCGCTCATCGTCATTGTATGCTTCGGCGTGCAGCAGGCGGGCGGACTGGACACGGTCATCGACAATGCCCGTGCGCTGCCGGGCTACCTTAATATGACGAAGGGCTACGATGCCGCGAGCGGCACAGCCGCCTCGTTCAGCACGCTGAGCATCATTTCGACGCTCGCGTGGGGTCTTGGCTACTTCGGCATGCCGCACATCCTGCTGCGTTTTATGGCCATCCGCGAGGAAAAGGAGCTCAACCAGTCCCGCCGCATCGCGACGATCTGGGTTGTCATCTCCATGTTCATCGCCGTGTGCATCGGCGTCATCGGCTACAGTGTGTCCGCCGCGGGCAAGGTGCCCTTCCTGGCGACGAGCGCGGAATCTGAGACCATCATCATTAAATTGGCAGACCTGATGAGCCAGCACGGCGTGCTGCTTGCCGTCATGGCGGGCATCATCCTCTCCGGCATTCTGGCCGCAACGATGTCGACCGCAGACTCGCAGCTTTTGGCCGCGGCGTCCAGCGTGTCACAGGACCTCATGCAGCATTCGTTCGGTATCAAGATGAACCAGCGCACGACGATGCTGGCCGCGCGCGTCACGGTCATCGGCATCGCCATCATCGGCATGGTGCTTGCCTGGGACCCCAACAGCTCCGTGTTCCGTGTCGTTTCGTTCGCGTGGGCGGGCTTTGGCGCGGCGTTCGGCCCCGTGATGCTTTTCTCGCTTTTCTGGAAGCGCGCGAACAAGCAGGGCGCGCTCGCGGGCATGATCACCGGCGGCGCGGTGGTCTTCATCTGGAAGTACCTCATCGCGCCGATGGGCGGCGCGTGGGCCATCTACGAGCTGCTCCCCGCGTTCCTTGCGGCGTGCATTGCGATCGTGATCGTATCGCTCGCGACGCCCGCGCCGGAGAAGGCCGTCACCGATACCTTCGACGAAATCTGCGGCAAATAAAAGGGAAGAACAGGCGAGGGCTGCGGCCCTCGCTTTTCTTTGTTAGCCAAATGGAGTGAAATGGAAAAATATGACAAAAAATCCGCATTGACTATTGAAAATGGAATGACTAGCGTTTATTATAGATAACATCTATTTATGGGTGCTGACATCAGGCGGCGGGATACGTGCATTTGTCCTGCCGGCCGATACTACACTGATGGCAAGCAGTGAAAGGAGAAAACAGCAGTGTCAAGACTCGATATTATGACGCCCTCCCATGCCCAGACCGTCATCGACGGGCTGTACCGCGATGTGGAGCGGCGTATCGCCGCAAGCCCTCCGGGACTGTGTCCGGTGGACCTGGCCAAGAGCTTTCTGGACCTCTGCCATGCGCAGACGTGCGGCAAGTGCGTTCCCTGCCGTATCGGCCTCGGCCAGCTCTCTGAGCTGATGGAGCAGGTGCTCGAGGGCGAAGCCACGATGGAGACCATCTCGATCATCGAGCGCGTGGCGCGCGTGATCGTCAACAGCGCCGACTGCGCCATTGGCCGCGATGCGGCGCGCCTGGTGCTTGACGGCGTGCAGGGCTTCCGCGACGACTACGAAGAGCATATTCTGCGCCACCGCTGCCTTGGCGGCATGCGCGAGCCCGTTCCCTGTGTGGCGCTGTGCCCTGCGGGCGTGGATATCCCGGGCTATCTCGTGCTCATCAAGTACGGCCGCTACGCCGATGCCGTGCGCCTGATCCGCAAGGATAACCCATTCCCCTCGGCCTGCGCGTACATCTGCGAGCATCCGTGCGAGGCGCGCTGCCGAAGAAACATGATCGACGACGCGGTCAACATCCGCGGCCTCAAGCGCTACGCGGTGGATAACGCGGGCTACGTGCCGCAGCCCGACTGTGCCGAGCCCACGGGAAAGAAGGTCGCCGTCATCGGCGGCGGCCCGAGCGGCCTTTCCGCGGCGTATTACTTAGCTTTGATGGGCCACAAGGTCACCGTGTATGAAAAGTGCGCGAAGCTCGGCGGCATGCTGCGCTACGGCATCCCCAACTACCGCCTGCCGCGCGAAGTGCTCGACGCGGAGATCGCGTCGATGCTGGCGCTTGGCATCGATGTGCATGTCAACGTCAATGTCGGCGACGATGTGACGTTCGACGAGCTGCGCCAGCAGAACGACGCGCTTTACATCGCGCTCGGCGCGCACACGGATAAAAAGACCGGCATCGAGGGCGAGGACGCTGGGGGCGTCATCTCCGCGGTCGAGATGCTGCGCGAGATCGGCGACGATCACATGCCGGACTTCCGCAACAAGGACATCGTCGTCATCGGCGGCGGCAACGTCGCGATGGATGTCTGCCGCAGCGCGGTTCGTCTCGGCGCGCGCAAAGTGAGTTGCGTCTACCGCCGCCGTCAGGAGGACATGACGGCCCTTCCCGAGGAGGTGGAGGGCGCCGTTGCCGAGGGTGTGGAGCTCGTGACGCTTCAGGCACCTGTCCGCATCGAGACCGATGCGAACGGTCACGCCGTCGCGCTGTGGACACAGCCGCAGATCATCGGCGAGATGGATAAAAAGGGCCGCCCCGCGCCCGAAAAGGCCAAGCGCAGCGAAAAGCGCATCGCGGCGGACGTTGTCGTTGTCGCCATCGGTCAGGGCGTGGAGACCCACGGCTTTGAGCAGACGAAGATCGCCATCAAGCGCGGCGCGTTCGTCGCCGAGGCCAGCGGCCAGATCGACAATATGGACGGCGTCTTCGCCGGCGGCGACTGCGTCACCGGCCCTGCGACCGTCATCCGCGCCATCGCGGCCGGCAAGGTCGCCGCGGCGAATATCGACGAATACCTCGGCTTCCACCACGAGATCGACCCCGGCGTCGAGATCCCCACGGCGCGGCTGAACAACAAGCCGCCCCACGGCCGTATCGACACCACCGAGCGCGAGGCAGGCGAACGCAAGCACGACTTCAAGTGCATCGAGTGCGGCCTCACCGATGAAGAGGCGTACTCCGAGGCGTCGCGCTGCCTGCGCTGCGACCACTTCGGCTACGGCATCTTCCGCGGAGGGAGGAAAGGCAAATGGTAAGAAACATTACACTGACCATCGACCACAAGAGCGTCACCGTGCCCGAGAATACCACGATCTTGGAGGCCGCGCGCTCGGTCAATATCAGTATCCCGACGCTGTGCTACTTAAAGGACATCAACGAGATCGGCGCGTGCCGCATCTGCTGCGTGGAGGTCGAGGGCATGGAGCGCCTTGTCCCCGCGTGCGACAATGTGGTGGCGGACGGCATGGTCGTCTTCACGAACAGCGCCAAGGCGCGCGAGGCGCGCCGCATGAACCTGCGCCTCATCCTCTCACACCACGATACATCGTGCACGAACTGCACGCGAAGCGGCAACTGCACCTTGCAGCAGCTGGCGAACGACTTCAACATGCGCGGCACGCACTTCCCCAAAAAGCTGCGGCACGAGGCGGTGGACTATTCCACGCCGCTCATTCGCGAAAACGACAAGTGCGTGCAGTGCCTGCGCTGCATCCAGGTGTGCGAAAACGTGCAGAGCGTGAAGATCTGGGATCTTCTCGGCACGGGCTCGCGCACGGTCGTGGACGCGTCGTACAACCGCCGCATTCAGGACACCGAGTGTACCTACTGCGGCCAGTGCATCACCCACTGCCCGACGGCGGCGCTGCGCGAGCGCGACGACACGGGTCTCGTCTTCGACGCGATCGACGATCCGAATACCGTCACCGTGGCGCAGGTCGCGCCCGCGGTGCGCGCGGCATGGGCCGAGCAGTTTGGGCTCGACAGCGAGTTCGCAACGCCCAAGCGCATGGTCGCGGCGCTGCGCGAGCTGGGCTTCAACTATGTGTTCGACACCGACTTTGCCGCCGACCTTACGATCATGGAGGAAGGCAGCGAGTTTATCGAGCGCTTCACCCACAAGGATCAGTATCAGTGGCCGATGTTCACGTCCTGCTGCCCGGGCTGGGTTCGCTTTGTGAAGTCCCAGTACCCCGAACTGACGGACAATCTCTCCACGGCCAAGTCGCCCCAGCAGATGTTCGGTGCGGTGGCGAAGAGCTACTTTGCCGAAAAGGTCGGTATCGACCCCAAGCGCCTTTTCGTCGTCTCGATCATGCCGTGCGTGTCGAAAAAGAGCGAATGCGCGCTGCCGACGATGAAAAACGACGCGGGCGACCCCGATGTCGACGTGAGCATCACGACGCGCGAGCTGAACATTATGATGCGCGCGAATCACATTGAACCCAAGTACCTGCCCGAGGAGGAGTTCGACAGCCCGCTCGGCTCCGCGACCGGCGCGGCGGTCGTCTTCGGCACGACCGGCGGCGTGATGGACGCGGCGCTGCGCTCTGCGTACTTCCTTGTTACGGGCAAGAATCCTGACCCTGACGCTTTCACCGCCGTGCGCGGCATGGATGGGTGGAAGGAGGCGACGTTCAACATCCCCGGCGCGGGCGACGTGCGCGTCGCGGTCGTGAGCTCGCTCGGGAAAGCCCGCAAGCTCATTGAGGCTGTCAAGCGCGGCGACGCAGCGTATGACTTTGTCGAGGTCATGGCCTGTCCCGGCGGCTGCGCGGGCGGCGGCGGCCAGCCCATCCACGACGGTACCGAGCTTGCCGAGGATCGCAGCAACGTGCTCTGGCGGCTCGATCAGGGTGAGCTTCTGCGCTTCTCACACGAGAATCCGGATGTCAAGGCGCTCTACAAGGACTACCTCGGCGCGCCGCTTGGCGAAAAGTCGCACCACCTGCTGCACACCGACCACAACGCGTGGCAGATGCCGCAGAAAATGCTGTAAGGACGCAAAAAAACCTCCGTATGAGATTTCTCATACGGAGGTTTTTATTGCTGAATTTTATCGGGTGTACGTGCCGTACTCACTGATGACGGCGCAGAGCTCGCTGAACACCTGCTGCGCGTTGCCGTCGATCTTGTAGGCGACGGCGGGGTGGGCGTCATCGTAGATGAAGCCCTCGTCCCAGTTGAGGTACAGGTCGTGCTTCTGTCCGTCTTCGGGGATCCACCAGACGGTGACATAGTTCTCGTTCTGCGTGAAGCGGGAGAAAAGCGAGGTGGGCAGGCGGTAATAGCGCTGCACCGAAATTTCAGACATAGCGCTGCGCAGAGCCGCGGCGGCCTCGCTGTCCGGATAGCCCTCTACCCGGCAGTCGCCGGTGTCGAACGTGCCGTAGCCGTCCGGCGTGGGAACAATGGTCGAAATGCAGAAGAGTCCGTCGACGCGGGCGGTCTCAGGCGCGGGGATCAGCTCGCCGAGCGGCTGCGAGCGGCGCAGCAGCAAAAACGCGGCAACGACGAGAAGCACTGCGGCGACGGCGATGAGCACGGTTTTTCTCTTTTTGTCCATGGGGTTCTCCTTTCCAAAATCAAGCTTGCTTTTTGCCGTTCAACAGGGGAGAGGGGAATCGCTTTTCGATAGTTTACCTGAGAAAGAGCTTTTTGGCAAGCCCCTCTTCGGGCGTGACATAGAGTGTGCGGTAATTGTCGTAGGTCACCATGCCGGGGCGTGCGCCCGCGGGCTTTTTGACGAACTTCACGGGGCAGTAGTCGACGGGGACGCTGCTGCTCTCCTTCGCCTGCGAGAAGTAGGATGCGAGCATTGCGGCCTCGCGCAGATCATCGTCGCTTGGCGTGAGTCCCGCGCAGCGCAGGATGACGTGCGAGCCGTGAATGTGCTGGGTGTGGAACCAGTAGTCGCGCTTGTCGGCCTTTTTTGTCAGCTGGTCGTTCTGCACGTTGCTGCGGCCGACGAGGACCTCGAGCCCACTCGAGGTTTTGAATGTGCGCGGGGCGAAGGCGCGCTTGAGCTCCTTTTTGCCGCTCGACTTTCGGATATAGTTCGTCTCCTGCAATTCGCGGCGGATCTCATTGAATTCCTGCTCGGTCTCCGCCTGCGAAAGCTCCTGCAGGACGCTTTCCAAGTACGCGCGTTCGTTTTCCGCCTTTTCGATCTGCTCGCGCAGGTGGAATTCGGCGGTCTTGAGCTTGTTGTACTGCTTGTAGTTTTTCGCGGCGTTCTGCTGGGGGGAGAGCAGCGGGTCGAGCGGGATGTCGATGGTCGGGCAGCCGTCCTCATAGTAGTTTTCCGCATGCAAGACTTTTTCTCCGCTCTTCATGCGGTACAGGTTTGCGGTGATGAGGTCGCCGCGCAGGCGGAATTCGTCGCGCTTCTGCGTCGCGGCGTAGTCGTGCTTTAAGTTCTCGGCCTTGCGCGCCATGCGGTCGCGCGCGACCGTGACCGCGTGCGTCAGCTCGCGGCCGCGGCGGGCGGAGAGCTCCTGCCGCTCACGCGCGTTGTAGAACTCGTCGAGCATTTGCGAGAAGCTCTCACGCGTCTCGACCTGCGTTTCCGCGCCGTACTGCGCGATGGGACGGTAGGTGAAATCCACGGGCTTGCTGTCGCGGTAGAGGATGACGGGCATATAGTTATCTTCCTTTACAGCGTTGGCTGTATCGGAAAATTCCTGCACCAGCGCCCCGCGCTGCGTATCATTCAGCGCGCCGAAGCGCACGTCGGTCTCGCGTCCCGCGCGGAAGGCGAATTCGCGCGCGATCAGCGGCGAAATGCCGGTGTAATGGTCGAGCACCCACTTGTCGACAGCCTGTTCCGCGTCGCCGCCGCGCTGCGCGAGGGCGAGGGAGTCCTCCTCCTGCGATAAAAGCGACAGCTTGTCGAGCGGTGTCGGCAGATGGTAAAAAAGGCCGGGCAGCAGCTGGCGCGTGGCGGAAAGGTCCGAGTCCACGCGGCGCAGACATTCGACGATGCGCCCCTGCGCGTCGAGCAAAATGAGGTTCGAGCGCCGGCCCATGCATTCGAGCACGAGCTGCTTGCGGCTGATCTCTCCGAATTCGTCCGTGCACTGGAGCGTTAAAATCACCATGCGCTCAAGATCCGGCTGCTCGATCGAAAGCACGCGCGCGCCGACCAGGTGCTTCCTCAGCAGCATGCAGAACATCGGCGGTTGGGCGGGGTTGTCGCGCAGAATATTGGTGAGTTGAATGCGCGGCTGGTTTGCGCCCGCGTTGAGCAGTAGGCGCAGATTGCCGCGCAGCAGCAGAACGATCTGGTCGCGCGCGGGCTGCTGCACCTTGTCGATGCGCGCGCCGATGAGCTGAGGTCTCAGCTCGTGTAAAACTGCCCGCAGGCAGATCGCGTCAAGTGGCATTGTCGTCCTCCATCATCCGGTTGAAAAGCTCGTTGATGCGCGCGTGATCGTCGCGCAGATACAGCCAGCCGAACAGCGCCTCGAGGCCCGTGGCCTTCTGATAGTCCGCGCGGTCGGCGTGGTGGGGGATGGAATGGACATTCGCGTTGCGCCCGCGGCGGAACACAGAGGCCTCTTCCTCCGTCAAAAGGGGTAAGAGCTTTTCGGCAAAGCGCGCCTGCTGCGGCGCGCAGACGAGCTCGACCGTCGCGCGGTGAAGGCCCTTGCCCGTCGCCTTGCCGTGCACGCACAGATATGTGCGCACAAGCAGCTCATACACCGCGTCGCCCAGATGGGCGAGGCCGATGGAGCTGATGGCGCGGATGGCGTCGTCGTTCATTTTGGCTTGTGTATAATCGTACATAAAAACTCCTGAGGTTTGAAAGTACACATATTCTATAACCTTGTCGGAATTCTGTCAATCAGCGCGCGCTGCCGCGCGCGAAAAGCCGTTGCGCTTTTGCAAAAATCCGCTATAATGGCAGAAAAGACAAGACCTTTGAGATCGGAGAAGAGAAGCCTATGAAAAAACTGACCACCGCGCTGCTCACGGCGCTTTTGCTGCTGAACCTTGCCGCCTGCGGCGAAAAGGAGCCGGACGACACCCCGTCCGGCTACGACGATTCGCTCATTTCCGAGCTTTACAGCGAGGAGGGCGAGTACACGGACGCCGAGAACAACACGCTCGCATACAGCTACCATGTGCCAAGAATCGTGTCGGAAACGGCGGTCGCCGCCGCGCTGAACGACGAGATCGCCGATCAATTCGGCGCGCTCGTGCAGGAGCAGAAGAACATGATGGCATCCCGCGTTTCGCTCACATGCCTTTCCGTCACGTGGACGAGCTACTGGAACGACAGCCTGCTCTGCCTTGTGGTGCGCGCGGAGATGGACGGCGACACGAGCACGACGGAGACCTACAGCTACGACTTTTTCGGCGGCAAACGCCTCATGAGCGAGGACCTGCTGGCGCGCTGCGAGCTTTCAACGCAGGACTTCATCACGGCGGCGCGCCGCACCGCGGCAAACTACTTTGATGAGACGTACCGCGACGCGCTCAGCGGCAGCATGGGCGGCGCGGACTTCATCGCGTCCTACGCCGAGCGCCGCGCGTGGACGCTCTCGGACGAGAACATCAACGCGGAGATGCGGCTCTATCTCGACGGCGGCGCGCTGCATATGATCGTGCCCGTCGGCTCGTTCGCCGGGGCGGAGAGCTACGACGCTGACCTTGCACTCGACCTCTCCGCGCGCGAGACGGTCGAAAAGACGGCGCAGGACAGCTTTGTCAAGGCCGCGCTCTCGGGCGGCGATTTGACGGTCAGCTTTGAAAAGACGGCGGACTCCGCGTGGTACGCGGAGAATTTCCGCTTTGACTACGAGACCATCTACCCCGTGGAAGGCCTGTATTCCGACTACACGGATGTGTTCGTCGGCTCGGTGGGGCAGGGGTACTTCCCGTACATCTTCCTGCTGACGAGCGAGGGCACGGTGGAGTACGTGAACCTGCTCGAGGGCCTGACGGCGGGCTTCCTCTGCGACGGCGGACCGCTCGGCGGCGTGAAGGGCATTGTTTCGTTCGAGTCCGGCGAGGTCGAGGAGGACTACGGCACGTATCAGACGGTGTTCGCCGTCGACGCATCAGGGGAGAAACATGACCTCTCCGGCGCGGTCAGCGACGCGGACTACACGATCCCGTCGGAATTTCTCGGCGAGTGGACGGCGACCGTGACGCACGACACCGCCGAGCAGGGCAGCTATGACAGCGATTATATCCTGACGCTGACCGATGGCGGCGGCCTCACGGTGCAGGACATCAACAGCGAGGTCGGGCTTTACTTTGAGTACACCGGCCAGCTCAACTACCTTGGCACGAACGGCGAGGGCATGGTCTTTGGCTATCACTTGAACGAGAATGCGGGCACGGTGCGCTACGGCGCGTTCACGCTGCTGCGCGGCAGCGACGGCCTGCACGTCAAATCCGTCGCAGGCGAAAACTTCTTCGACGCGCCGAGCGGACGCTACACAGTGTTTGCGAGAGGGTAAAAAGAAAAGCAGGGCCTTTTTTGAGCGCGGAAGGGCCCTGCTTTTTTGTGGCTTTGACGCGCTAAGCAAAATTAGAGGGGGGGACCGCTTTGACCGGGCTCCTGATCCATGCGGTCACACCCCCTTGGCATCTGACGGGAGAAAGAGGCTTTGGCGGCATCCGGAGACCAAGGAGAAAGCCTCTCAAATCGGGGGAAATGCTCTAGTGAAAGGAGAACCTTTCAAAAAAGCAAAGATTTCTTCAAAAAAGTGTTGACAGGTTCTACTCTCTGTGCTATATTATCACTTGTTCCGAGCCGAACGGAACGGTAAAAACAAAACGGCATGGGGGTATAGCTCAGCTGGGAGC
>OBHX01002392.1_pt1 | contig 14652 bp, 10 predicted proteins | sample 1519331 | NCBI WGS metagenome assembly OBHX01 (sample SAMEA2602897, study PRJEB22501) | metagenome
CGCCGCGCCGGCCCCCGCCGCACCGACCGCAGAGGAACCTGCGGCCACGCCGTCCACCACGGCAGAACCGACTGCCACGCCGGAACCTACGCCCACGGCTACGCCGGAACCTACCGCCGAGCCGACACCCACCCCGGCGGCCACCGCCAAACCGACACCGGAACCGACGGCTGAACCTACCCCGGAACCCACCGTGACCCCCGAGGCCACCGCCGCGCCCGAAACCAAACCCGCACAAAGTGAAAAAACCACCCAGGCTGGTCCGGTTGCCTTTGCCGCACCCGCCCGCACAGCCCACCGCGCCCCGCAAAAGCAGGCCACGCTGGCGCTGTACCGCGGCAATGCCAGTGCGGCACAGGCCTTCGCCCTGCCCAATATGCTGCCCGGCGATACTGCTGAGAAAGAGTTCACCGTCAACGTCTCCCACCGGGGCAAGGTGACGCTCTACTTCTCCGCCGGGCCGGACGATGCCGCCGCGCCCCTTGCGGGCGGCTTGCAGCTGACTGTGACCTGCAACAACACCCAGCTGTACAGCGGCACCTTTGCCGATGTGCCCGCCGTTTTGCCGGTGGATGTGCCCGGCACAGCCGCCGATACCACCGACGCCATGACCTACCGCGTCACCGTCGCCCTGCCGACCAGCGCGGGCAACGAGTACCAGGACCTGACCATGACCGCCGATTTGACCTGGTGGGTGGACGAGCTTGCGCCTGCGCCGGGCACGGACACGGCAGTGTCTGACAGCACCGCCACGTCGGGCAGCGCCACCGGGCAGCTGACCGGCAAACCCGGTTTTGTAAAAGCGCTGACCGCAATGCCCCAGACCTCCGACAGCTTCCCGCTGGCGGTCGTGGTGGTCATTATGGCCGTTTCTGCCATTGCACTGGCCGCACTGGTCATTGCCAAGCGAAAGGGGGATGACCATGAACGCAAGTGATCCCCGCGCTTACCGCCGCGCCGCGCTGCTGACGCTGCTGCTGGCCGCCGTGCTGGCGGTCGTGACCTGCGCTGTGGGCCTGACCCGGGTGCAGGTGCCCCAAAACCGCTTTACCACCGGCACCGTCGCCATTGACCTGAACGGCGGCAAGCCGATTTTGACCGAGGATGAATATTTGTTTGAGCCGGGCATGACGGTCAACAAAGATTTCACCCTGTCCAATACCGGCACGGCGGATGTGTACTATAAGCTCTATTTCCGCGACGTGAGCGGCGAGTTGGCCGATGTGCTGGAAGTGACGCTGACCGACGGCAGCGACGTTTTGTACACCGGCACGCTGGCCGGGCTGACCCGCAGCACTGCCGCCACGGCCCCCGCTGTGCTGGCCGTGGGCCAGGCCAGGACCCTGCAAGCGTCGTTCCACTGCCCGGAAAACACCGGCAACGCCGCCCAGCAGACCCGCATGAGCTTTGTGCTGTGCGCCGACGCTGTGCAGACCAAGAACAACCCGGCCGGACTTTTTGATTGATAACACGAGGAATCTTTATGAAAAAAGCGGCGGACAAATTTGTCCGTATCTTTGCAGCAGTGCTGGCGGTTTTATCCGTCAGCATTTTGCTGTTTACTTTGGTATCCACCCTGTTTTTGAACCGCACGGATAAAGAGTGGTTCGGCTACAAGGCGTTCATCGTCCTGTCCGATTCGATGTCGGCAACGGATTTCAGCGCGGGCGATTTGGTTTTTGTGCGCCATGTGGACCCCAGCACCCTGCAGCCGGGGGATATCATTGCTTTTACCAGCCGCAACGACAGCAACTACGGCGATACCGTCACCCACAAGATACGCGCCCTGACCACCACTGCCGACGGCGCACCGGGGTTTACCACCTACGGCACGACCACAGACACCGACGATGAAGCCGTTGTGCCGTACAGCGATGTGATTGGCCGGTATGCCGGGCATCTGCCGAAGGTGGGGCTGTTCTTTAACTTTTTGAAAACGACGCCCGGGTATCTGCTGTGTATCTTTTTGCCCTTTGCCCTGCTGATCCTCTCGCAGGCGGTGCAGACGGTACGGCTGTTCAGGGCCTACCGCCGCGAACAGGCCGGGGCCGGGGACAGCGATGCCTTTGCCCTGCCGGAGCCGCAGAGCGGGGCCGAGATCGCCGCACGGCTGGCGGCGGGGGAAGATGTCACCCTGCAGGCCGACACCGCCTTTACCGACGCCGACGGCCATTGCATAGACTGTGTGATTGCCCCCGGCAAGGCCGCCGCCCTGCACCTGAACGGCCACCGCCTGAAAGGCACGATACAGCTGGCCGACGGTGCGGCCCTGACAGTACATGGCAAAGGCATGATACAGGCTACCGCCCGCAGCCACAGCCGCGCAGGCTGCCCCATTTACGCCCGCGGGCAGGGCTGCCGCGTGGACCTGTATGGCGGCCGCTATCTGGGCGGCGCCGGATCCTGTGCCGTCTGTGCGGCGGCGGGGCAGGTGGTTTTGCACGGCGGCCTGTACGCCGTAAAGGGCGACAGCGCCGACCACCTGCTGTACAGCGTAGGGGATGGGGCCATCACCGTAGAGGACGGGCGGTTTGTCGGGTTTGATCCTGCGGCCTGCCTTGCGCCCGGCAGAACCACGGCGGCGCAGGAAACGGACAAGGGCATTTTGTACGTAGTGAAAGAACTATAAAAAGCGAGGGACGCACCGCAATAGGTGCGTCCCTCGCTTTCGTATGAATTATGTAGGAATTATTTACGCATCCGAACGCGAATAGGCGTTCTTCATGCCGCTGCTCAGCTCAAACAGCACCTTGTTCAGCGCGTCGGTCGTCTCGGCCTTGGCCATGGCGGCAATTTCCTCGTTGGCCTTTTCGCGCAGAGCGGCGCGGGCGGCGGGGTCAGCCTCGGCGCGCTGGGCGTCGTCGTACCGGTTGATGAAGCCGTTAGACTTTGCGCCGACGCTCAGGGTGTAGCGCTCGATGTGGAACACCGACTTTGCGTAGGACGCATCGGCCATGGCGGCCAGCAGGCGGCTGGCCCAGTAGAAGTTGCCTGTGGAGACATCGCCGGTCGTGTTGGACAGATACTCCGGCGTCGTGTCCACGTTGGCGTAGAAGGGCAGCATCGTGTTGAAGGCGTTGGACGCAAAGGCCAGCCACTCCACGGCGCGGAAATCCTCCGGCACGTCGGGGCGCATCTGCAAAAGCGCCATAAAGTCGTTGCGGTTCACGCCGATGGGGCGGTAGATGCCCTTCTCGGCGGCTGCGGCCGCATAGGGGTCATAGGGCGTGCCCTGATAATGGGACGACAGCACGTACTTTACATCCTCGGGCGTGATTTTCTTCTCGGGCACCATGCACCAGGGCAGATCGTCGGAGCGCGGCGTAAAGTCGGCGTCGGGGCCATCCCATACGAAGGTGCTGGGATTGAAATACCGCAGCATATACCACGCGCGGGGCGTGTTGTAGACGTGGTCGGCGTCGTCGTGGCTGCCGAAGGTATCCCGCGGGTTCAGCGCACCGTCCTGGGACAGGTCGAGGTGATACTTTTTGATAAAGTCACGCAGATCAGCCGAGCACATGAAGTCCTTCTGCTCGCCCAAAGCGTCGTCCAGGTCCAGTGTGTCCAGGCCCAGCTGGTTCGGCATGACGACATAGACATCGTCGGGTACGCGGCGGGCCATCCAATGGTGGCCGCCGATGGTCTCCAGCCACCAAATCTCGTCCACATCCTGGAAGGCAATGCCGTTCATCTCATAGGTGCCGTACTGTTCCAGCAGGCTGCCCAGGCGGCGGGCACCCTCGCGGGCGGTGCGCACGTAGGGCAGCACAAGGTAGACGATATCTTCCTCGCCGATGCCGCCCTTGACCAGCGGGTCAGCGCCCAGCACGCGCGGGTTGGAGGTGATGGTCTCGGTCGCGGTCATGCCGACGTTGGCGGCGTTCACACCGCTGGCCGCCCACAGGCCCTTGCCCTCCATGGCGTTGGGCACGGCGGTCATCCGCAGGCCGTCGCCGGGCAGGGGGATCTCGACGCCCGAAATCACGGATTTGTAGACAGCCGGGTAGTCCTGCGGCTGGAACACGGTAAATTTTTTCGCGGTAAAATGGCCGGAGCCGGAATCGTCGTTGCGGGCGATCATCGTGGAGCCGTCATACGACGCATTTTTGCCGACCAGAATGGTAGTGCAAGCCATGTTTGAACATCTCCTTATGTATTATATAACCCTATTATAAACCTGTTTTCCCAAATTTCAATCACAATTCCTGTGCCACGCCCTGGGGGATAACGCCGGTCTGGTAGGCCTCCACCAGGGCGGTCAAATCGCGGATAAGCGCCTGCTTGCGGCCGCCCTCGTCAGTGTCGCGCACCAGGATACGCTGCGGTGCGGTGTAGATGTACTCGCTCTTGGACGTGATATCCTCGTCCTCGTGGATGGCCTTGTCAGTGTTTTCAAACGGCTGGTGGGTGCGAAGAATCAACCCGCGGGAATTGTAGACCAGTGTGTAGCCCGCAATGCCGGTGCGCTGGTGGTAGGCGCGGCAGAAGCCGCCGTCGATGATGATGAGCCGCCCGCCGCCCTTGATGGGGCTTTCGCCTTCAATAGCGCGGACCGGCACATGGCCGTTGACGATATGGCTGCCCTCGCCTTCCAGGCCAAATTCGCGCAAAATATGTTCGGCGGTGCGCGGGTCGGCAATATGCTTGTAGTAGGGGTCCTTTACCTCAACGTGGGCGGCAGGGTCGGCAATGTACAGCCGTTCAAACGTCGTCATGGCGCTGCGGCCAAACAACGGCGATTTTGCCCCGCACCACAGATACCACAAAAAGTCCTGCCCGGCCAGCCGCGCAGGACTGCTCTGCGGCGCACTGTAACCCTGGCGGGCGCGGCGGTCGCAGTAGTCGAACAGCGCCTTGCCGCTGCGGGCAACGCCCTCAAAGGTGATGGCCGCAAACGCGCCGTTTTCGGTCATGGGCACAGCGCCGTGGTAGAGCAGATTGCCGTTGCACATTTTATAAAATGCGCCGTGAGCGTACAAAAATTGCACATGGCGCTGCAGACGCTCACTCTCGGCAAAGCTGCGCACCAGCCCGGCAATGACCTTGCCCTCGTCGGCGGTCAGCACGGTGGGGTGCGCCGGATCCACGGTGGGAAAGTCGCAGTCCAGCAGGGGATAGGTCGTGCCAAAATAATCCACTGTGCCCGCGTCAAAGTCGATGTGATTTAAGAAGTCGCGGCCCTGCAAATCAAAATCCGGGTTGCGGGCAATGATCTGGGCTTCGAGCTTGAGCATCATGACGGTCACGGCTTTGTGCATCCGCGCGGCGGCGGTCAAATCACCCGCAGCGGTGCGCGGGTCTGCATGGGGCAGCCAGCGCGACACATCGGAATCGGCGTAGGTATGCTGGGCAAAACGCTCGAGCTGCCGCAGGCTGATACCGTAGCCGCCCTCAAGGGTGTCGAGATTGTTGTAAGCCAGTGTCGTTTTCAGCACCGTCATGATGCAGAGCGGACTGCCCGCCGCCGCGCCCATCCAGACGACATCGTGGTTGCCCCACTGGATATCCACCTGGTGGTGGGCCATCAGGCTGTCCAGAATGCGGTCAGGGCGCGGGCCGCGGTCGAACAGGTCGCCCACGATGTGCAGGCGGTCAACGGCCAGCCGCTTGATGACCTCGCAGAAACGAACAATGTAGGCGTCGGCACGGTCGTAGCGGATGATGCTCTCGATGATTTCGCCGTAATACTGGTCCTTGTCGTGGTCCTCAAAGTGGGCGTGAAGCAGTTCGTCGAGGATGTAGCCGCAATTCTGGGGCAGGCAGCGGCGCACATGGTCGCGGGTGTGCTTGCTGGACACGAACCGGCATAAATCGATGAGCCGCAGCAGTGTCAGCCGATACCAGGCGTGCAGGTCTTTTTGGCGGGCTTTCAGCTCGGGCAATTTTTGATTGGGATAATAGACCAATGTTGCCAGATCGGCGCGTTCGTCGGCGGGGACGCCGGGGCCTAACACCGTGTCGATCTTTTCCCGGATGACGCCCGACGCGCTGTTTAAAATATGTACAAACGCTTCATGCTCGCCGTGCAGGTCGCTCATAAAATGCTCGGTGCCCTTGGGCAGACGCAGCAGTGCCTCAATGCGGATGATCTCGCTGGCCGCGGTGGCCACGGTCTGGTATTTCTGGGAAAGCAGGCGCAGATAGCGCAGATGCTCGTCGGAATATGGCACGGGCAGGACCTCCCTGTACTTTTATTTCATCTATATGGAATTATAACACACTTTTGGGCAAAACAAAAGGGCCGCAGCCCTAAGAATTTAGGGTTGCGGCCCGGAAGAGTATGCCTTGTAGGGGTCGATGCTCACATCCACCGCTACGGCGTCCCGGAAGATGAGCGATTACTCGATCTCAATTAACGTCTGCTTCGGCTCCAATTTCTTGGCGTCGGCCTTGGGCAGGTGCAGGCTCAGGATGCCGTTCTCAAATTTGGCGCTGATATCCTTGGGTTCCAGCTCCTTGCCGACGTAGAAGCTGCGGGCACAGCTGCCGGTGGCACGCTCCTGGCGAATGTAGCGGCCCTCGTTGTCCTTCTCGTCCAGTTCCTCATTGCGCTGGGCGCTGATGGTCAGATAGCCGTTGTCAAGGTCGAGCTTGACATCCTCCTTCTTGAAGCCGGGCAGGTCGACAAACACATCGTAACTGTCCTTGTTCTCGCGGACGTCGGTCTTCATCACATTGGCGGCACGTTTGCCAAACATACTGCGGGGTTCGGCAGCGCGCATTGCACGGTCAAAGTCATGCGCCCAGGCATCGCTGAACAAATCATCCATCAAACCATCATTGAACATATACGGAACCATCATCATAAGTCATTCCTCCAATTTTCATCGGCTGAACGTAGACTGTGCGTACAGTTGACTTTTGAATTAAGCTTTGTTGTTCCTTTGGGGGTTCTGGTTCTTTCGTCCCTGTTTCCCTTGGAACGCCTTTATAATAGCACGGTAAATTAGCACTGTCAATAGTAGAGTGCTAATGTTTACAAGTTGTGCAATGATTGTTCATAAAATATGTAATAAGTTTTGAAATGCAGCGATAATACGTGATTTTGTGTAGTGATCAATATGCGCAGCCCCTGCACAAGTGTGTACATACCATATAAAACAAGAACATGCCCGCCACCCTTGCCAAATTTTCGTCCGTTTTTTTGTGCGGTTTGCGGATTGACACTTTTTGAATGCAACGGTATCCTTGAACTGCGCGCAACTATCATGCGCAACATTTTCAGCAAGGGAGGAAACGTGCGCACCATGGCGAATAACACTACACCCATGAAAATTGCAGAGATCGCAGACGCGCTCGGAATCTCGAAAACCACGGTATCACGTGCGCTTTCCGGCAAAGGACGCGTGGGGGAGGAGACCCGCGCCCGGGTGCTTGCCTACGCCGGGCTGACCGGGCGCGAGGTCGCGCCGCCCCATCCGGTGACACAGGGCGCAACACATAATCTGTCACTCATCATCCCGAAACACTTCATCCGCCTGGATTTGCCCTTCCTGCGCAAATGTATGGGCGGCATCTGCGCCATGGCTGCGCAGCGCGGGTATGACCTGCTGCTCTGCTATGTCAGCGAGACCGACACCGACCAACTGGAACGCCAGCTGGCAAGCCATAAAGTTGATGGTGTCATCCTTTCCCGCACCATGTCGGATGACCCCTGCATCGACTTGTTGAATCAGTACGGTGTGCCTTTTGTGGCCATCGGCCGCATCGACGACCCGGAGATTCCCCAGGCCGACAACGACCAGCTGGGTGCAGCGTGCGAAATGACCCGCTTGCTGCTGCAGTTGGGCACCCGGCGCATCGCCTACCTGGGCGGCAGCGGCACTTATACCGTCAACGCCGACCGGCTGCGTGGCTATCTGCGAGGTCTGGCCGAGTTCGGTGTGCAGGCCGACCAAACGCTGATCCACACAGGATTGGAGAGCGACGAACAGCGCACCGACGCACTGGAAGCTACACTGGAGCACCGCCCCGACTGCCTGCTCTGCTGTGACGACCGGCTGGCCTTTGACGTTGTGCGGGAGCTGCGGGCACGGCATATCCATGTACCCCAGGACATCCGCGTGGCAAGCCTGTATGACAGCGAATTGCTCGTAGACATAACACCTTCTATCTCGGCAGTGCAGTTTGACGCCGAGCGCATCGGCTCCACTGCCTGCCGGATGCTGCTGGACATTTTGGCCGGGAAGGACGTGCCGAAGCGCCAGCTGCAAGGGTATCAGGTCATTTTACGGGATTCGACAAAGTAAATAGCGTTTATCATGCCGCCCCGGAGGAATGCCTTCCGGGGCGGTTTTGCTATTCTGGAGGTGTCATGGTTTCCGGCTCTGCGCAACTTCCTATTTTATGACATCATCGAATCAAATTACAAAATAGTTACAGCAACGTCAGATTGCTGTACAAAACAAGGAAAATCTGTCTAAAAACAACCGCGTGCAACCCAGAAGTTGCGCAAGTTGCGCATATTTTTCGTCGAATAAGCCATTCTCGGTGGCAAAACAGCCAAAAACGCACTGCAAAACACGTATAATCTGCACATTGACACCAAGCAGGAAATCCTGTATCCTAAAAAACGTAAGGCGGATGCGCAAGTTAGTTGCGCAGCACCGCTCAAGGTGTTCACAAGAGAACATTTTTAAAAGAAGGAGAGTACATTATGAAAAAGCAAATCAGCCTGGCTCTGGCCGGTGTAATGGCTTTGTCCCTCGCCGCTTGCGGCGGCTCTGCCAGCACCGCCACCTCCACTTCCGAAGCAGCTTCCACTGCTGAGTCCACCGAGGCTTCCAGCGCAGCTTCCACCGAGGCCGCTGCTGCCGGCGATGTCCTTGACCAGGCTGCTGCCGCTGCCTTCGCTCAGGACGTTACCTTGACCATGTGGGGCGCTGAAGAGGATCAGGATCTACTGCGTGAGATCAGCGACAAGTTCATCGAGAAGTACGGCAATTACGGCGGCAAGATCACCATCAACCTGGGCGCTCAGTCCGAAAAGGAGGCTAAGGATACCGTCCTGACCGACCCCACCGCCGCTGCTGATGTTTTTGCTTTTGCCGATGACCAGCTGAACGAGTTGGTTCAGGCAGGCGCCCTGCAGGAAGTTCAGCTGAACGCTGATGATATCAAGAGCCGCAACACTCCCGCGTCTGTCGATGCTGCCACGGTCGATGGCAAGCTCTATGCTTACCCCCTGACCGCTGACAACGGCTACTTCATGTTCTACGACAAGAGCTTCTTCACCGAGGACGATGTCAAGAGCCTTGACACGATGATGGACAAGGCAGCCGCCGCAGGCAAGAAGGTCTCTATGGACGTTGCGAACGGCTGGTACCTGTACAGCTTCTATGCTGGCGCCGGCTTGAATCTGGCTCTGGCTGATGACGGCGTGAACACCGTCTGCAACTGGAATGAGGCCCCGGGCGCTGACGTTACCCAGGCTGTCATCGATATCTGCAAAAACCCCGGTTTCATCGCCCTGAAGGACGAGGAGTTCACCGGTAAGCTGAAGGACGGCACTTTGGTTGCTGGCGTCAACGGCACCTGGCGTGCAAACGACGCTGCTGAAGTTTGGGGCGATAATTACGCTGCCTGCAAGCTGCCTACCTACACCCTGAACGGTGAGCAGGTCCAGATGGCCTCCTTCTCCGGCTACAAACTGATCGGTGTCAACCCCCACAGCGCTAACGTCGGTGCTGCTATGCTGCTGGCCGACTTCGTTACCAACGAAGAGAACGAGGAACTGCGCTTCAAGGAGCGCGCACAGGGCCCCTCCAACACCAACGCTCTGGCAGCCGCTTCTTCTCCGGCTCTGACCGCTGTTGTTGCTCAGTCTGAGTACGCTAACCTGCAGCGCGTTGGCGGCAACTTCTGGGCTTCCGCTGAGACCCTCGGCTCCATCTGCGTCAACGGCAACCCCGATGGCAAGGACACCCAGACTTTGGTCGATGACGCTGTCGCCGGTATCACCGCTCCTGTTACCCAGTAATCTCTGCTCCTATCTATAATAATTAATAAAGAAATGATCTGATAAGACAGCCCGCTTGTGGTAGAAAACGACCGATGCAAGCGGGCTGTTTTATCCATATGATTTATGAAGATCGTGTGAACGAAAGGGGACTTCGCTGTGGCGAAAACTGCAACGCGAGCCATGCCGGGCGAGAAGAACTTCTTCCAGACTTTTGGGGAAGCCTTTGTAAAAGGCGATATCTTTACCAAAGTTTCGCTCCTGGTATGGGGCCTTGGCTATATCGGTCACGGCCAGCTGATGAAAGCGCTCCTTGTCACCCTCGTGGAGGGTCTGGGACTTTACTTCCTGGCATTTTATGGCGCGCCGAACCTTGCTAAATTCGGCACGCTGGGCACTGTCAAAATGGAGATGGTGTTCGACGTTACGACGATGAAAAACGTCGTGAACAATTACGATAACTCCTTCGAGATCCTGCTGATGAGCATGATTTCCTTCGTGGTCATCGCCGCGCTGATCGCGGCCGCCATGATGGTGGTCACATCCAACTACCAACTGCAAAAAATCCGCGCAGCGGGCAAAAAGACGAACAACTTCTTACAGGACATCAACGTCTACCTGAATGAAAAGTTCTATGTCACGCTGCTGACCCTGCCTGTGCTGGGCGTTGTGGTATTTACCATCGTGCCGCTGTTCATCCTGATTGCGGTCGCGTTCACGAACTATGACCAGCAGCATATGCCCCCGAACGCCCTGTTCACCTGGGTGGGCCTGACCAACTTCTTCACGCTGTTTGGCGGCGGCGGTATGACCTCGACCTTCGGCTACTCCTTCGCCAAGGTGTTGACCTGGACGCTGGTCTGGGCGTTCTTTGCCACCTTTACCACCTTCTTCGGCGGCATCCTGCTGGCCATGTTCATCAATGACAACAAGACCAAATGCCCGAAGTTCTGGCGTACCCTGTTCATGGTGACCATCGCCGTGCCTCAGTTCGTTACGCTGCTTCTGGTACGCAACTTCTTCTCCAACAACGGCATCTTCAACACAATGATGGCCAACGCCGGAGTTACGGATTTCCTGCATAACATCGGCCTGTTGGACAAGGGCCTTAGTTACATTCCGTTCCTGACCCAGCCGGGCTGGGCCATGTTCACCATCATCATGATCAATATCTGGATCGGTGTGCCGTACCAGATGCTGATCGCTACCGGCGTGCTGATGAACATCCCCGCTGACATGATCGAGGCTGCCCGCATTGACGGCGCCAACCCGGTGCAGATGTTCTTCCGCATCAAGCTGCCCTACCTGCTCAGCGTGCAGGGACCGTCGCTCGTCACGGACTTTGTCAGGAACGTCAACAACTTCAACGTTATTTACCTGCTGACCCAGGACGTGTTTGTCACGAACAACCAGCAGCTGGCCCAGTCCAACGCCAAGGAGATCGACCTGCTGGTTACCTGGCTGTTCCGCTTGACGCAAGAATACTACAACTACAAGATGGCCGCTGTGCTGGGCATCATGGTGTTTATCGTCTGCGCAGTGTTCACCGTTGTGTGCTTCCACTTTATCAATAAGAAGGAGGCGACGTTCTCTTGAGTACCACTACCATCAACGATGCCGCCGTGCAGAAACAGCTCAAACAGGGCCGCGTCAAGAAAACAATTTTCTCCATCATTCGCCATCTTATCCTGGCGCTGCTGGCCTTTATCTGGCTGGTGCCCATTGCCTGGCTGCTGCTGACCTCGTTCTCCACCGATAAGGGCATCAACTTTACCCGCTTTGTGCCGGAAAGCTTTACCATGTGGAACTACGTCAGCATTATGACACAGCCGGACTCTGTTGCACAGTTCCCGCGCTGGTTCATGAACACCTTGGTTGTGGCATGCTTTAACTGTGTGATCTCCACCTGCTTTGTGCTGATGGTGGCTTACGCCATAAGCTGCTGCCGCTTCAAGGGCCGCAGGCTGCTGCAAAACCTGTCCGTCACGGTCAACCTGTTCCCGGGCGTTCTGGCCATGATTGCAGTTTACTTCGTCTTGAAGTACATGAACCTGACGAATTCCTACGCGGGCCTGATCATGGTCTATGCCGGTTCCTCCGGTTTGGGCTACCTGATCTGCAAGGGCTTCTTCGACACGGTTCCGGTTTCCCTGCGTGAGGCCGCCAAGCTGGACGGCGCTTCGGAAGCGCGCATCTTCTTCCAGATCGTTATCCCGATGTCCCGCCCGATTTTGGTGTACACCATTATCAACTCCTTCCTGATACCCTGGACCGACTTTGTTATGGCAAAGATGATCCTGAACTCCGGTATCAGCACGGACTGGACGGTTGCCATCGGCCTGTACAACATGCTGCAAAAGGCTCTGATCAACAGCTACTTCTCCCGTTTCTGCGCGGGCGGTGTGCTGGTCGCCATCCCCATTTCCATCCTCTTTGTCATCATGCAGAAATTCTACGTCGAGGGTATCACCTCCGGCGCGGCAAAGGGCTGATAGTTTATCACAACAACGCTGCCTCGCAAGGGGCAGCGCTTTTGTGGGTGAAGGGCAGATTTAACGCAGCGGCCGGATATGCCCGGCCACTACAAGGCACCTTATTTTAAAGTAAAGAGGTTCACCATGAAAACGATCACCAAAGCCCCCATCCTGTTCCGCGGTGGGGACTATAACCCCGACCAGTGGCTCGACCGGCCCGACATCCTGGAAAAGGACGTAGAAATGATGAAAAAGGCCGGCATGAACACCGCCACCCTCGGCGTGTTCGCCTGGGCCAAGTACGAGCCGCAGGAGGCTGAGTACGACTTTGCCTGGCTGCGCGAGATGATGGACCGCCTGTACGCGGCGGGCATCTACACCGAGCTTGCCACCCCTTGCGGCGCTAAGCCCAACTGGATGGCGAAAAAATACCCCGAGATCCTGCGCGTGCAGGCCAACGGCGTGACCGACCACCAGGGTATGCGCCACAATGCCTGCCCCAGCAGCCCCATCTACCGCGAGAAGGTCCACACCATCATTGAAAAGCTCGTCGAGGCCGTCGGCGACCACCCCGGGCTGATTCTGTGGCACATCTCCAATGAACTGGGCGGCGACTGCTACTGCCCCCGCTGCCAGGCCCGCTTCCGCGATTGGCTGCGCGACAAGTACAAGATCATCGACGCGCTGAACCACGCCTGGTGGACCGGCTTCTGGAGCCACCACTACAACGATTTTGACGAGATCGAGCCGCCATTTGAGAACGGCGAACAGAGCCTGCTGGGCCTGAAACTGGATTGGCGGCGCTTCACCACCTGGAACATGACCGACTATGTCCACAGCGAGACCGAGCTGCTGCACAAACTGACCCCGAACGTGCCCATCACCACCAACCTGATGGAGTATTTCCCCGGGTTGGACTACCACTATTTGCAGAAAGAACTGGATTTCGTCTGCTGGGACAGCTACCCCCACTGGGGCCGCCCCGACCGCAGCATCACGACGACCTTTGCCATGACCGCATTTGACCACGCGCTGATTCGCGGCTGCAAACGGGACGTACCTTTCTTCACGATGGAGAGCACGCCCAGCCTCGTCAACTGGCACGAGTATAACAAGCTCAAGCGCCCCGGCGTCAACCGTTTGCAGGGCTTGCAGACTGTGGCCTGCGGCGGCGACGGCGTACAGTACTTTCAGTGGCGCAAGGGCCGCGGCGGCACCGAGCAGTGGCACGGCGCGGTAGTGGACCACGATGGCCGCGACGATACCCGTGTGTTCAAGGATGTGACCGAGACGAACGCCGCGCTGAACGCGCTGACGCCGGTTATCGGCAGCCTGCCCCGCGCCGAGGCCGCGCTGATTTTTGACTGGGACAGCCGCTGGGCGCTGGAAGATGCCTGGGGTATGCAGATCCAGCAGAAGAACCTGCGCGAGATCGTCTGCGCCCTGCATGAACAGCTGGGCCGCTGCGGCGTCGATGCCGATGTCATCGGCGTCGAGGAATCTCTCGACCGCTACAAAGTCGTCGTGCTGCCGATGCTCTACATGGTCAAGCCCGGCTTCGGCGAGAAGATTCGTCAGTTTGTGGCAAACGGCGGCACGGTTATCGGCACCTACCTGTTGGGCTATGTCAATGATTCTACGCTGGCCTGGCTGGGCGGCTTCCCCGGCGATGGCCTGCGGGAGGTGTTCGGCGTGACCGCCACCGAGCTGGATACCCTCTACCCCGGCGAGCGCAACACCGCCGTCTTCCCGGACGGCAGCAAGGCCGCCATCCAGGACTATTGCGAGCTGCTGGAAACGGCGGACAACACCGATGTGCTGGCAACCTACGGCGAGGACTTCTACAAGGGTTACGCCGTGGCGACCCACCACGCCTTCGGCAAGGGCCACGCCTACTACGTTGCGGCCCGCATGGATGCCGACGGCAACGCGAAGGTGTTCCGTGCCGCCATGGCGCAGGCAGGCTGCACGATGCAGACCCTGCCCGATGGCGTTGAGTACCACTGCCGCGAGGACGAGCGCGCGGTGTATCACTTCTACCTGAACACGACCGAAACGGACAAGACCGTGGCTGTGCCCACCGGGGCCGACCTGCTGACCGGCAAAACCGTCAGCGGGGAAGTAACTCTGGGCCGCTATGGAGCCTGCGCGGTGGAAGTTGTAAAGTAAAGGCAATACCGCATAATTCTAAGTGCCGATACGGCGAGCGAGGTGCGGCAG
>OBHX01002394.1_pt1 | contig 14646 bp, 16 predicted proteins | sample 1519331 | NCBI WGS metagenome assembly OBHX01 (sample SAMEA2602897, study PRJEB22501) | metagenome
AAACAGTCAGTAGAAAAATATGTTGCAGAAGTTGCAAAAGCAAATGGTGCAAACGTTACCATCAAAGGCTTTGTTCGTTACGAGACCGGTGAAGGTATCGAAAAGAAAGAAGAAGATTTTGCAGCAGAAGTTGCAAAACAGATGGGAATGTAATTTCCACTGCGAACTTGCTTCTTAAAATCCCTGAAATTATAGGAAAATCAAGGGTTTCTGCTCTTTCAAGAGTAAAAATCCAGATATCGTAAAGTTTCGTAAAATATCGCAATTTATCAACGGTTTTTTGGTACAGAATTGGTAGGGATTTTGGTAAAGAATTTTACCAAAATCTGAAACGAAAAGTTTGCGAAGTTTTTAATAAGTCTAAGGGATGTAGTATTTCCACAATATGTCAAAACGACAAAACAACAGACCTGTATACTTGTAGAGATATAAGTAAGCAGGTCTGTTTTTATATGCAAAACGGATTAGTATCTTTCCGATACACATTTTTAGTAATCTGAATACATATGAAAGAGTGGTTAAATTTAAGAGATTTCTGTTGTGAAATTATGTTCGATTTGATAAGATAAAAGAAGGATGAAAAATTTGAATCAGTTAAACATTGTAACTCTACAGGCAGCAGAGGAATCTGCCTAAGATCCTGTTACACCTGCTGTATCATCGGGTTTGGCATCTGTATCCTTTCGGTTTCGCTGCGGGCTTACCCGCTCTTTTCCTTGCGTGGGAAGCCATGGTGTGCTAAACTGTTCAGGGAAATAAACACAAAGGTGGAACGATACGTAATGAAATGTACGATCATAGGAATAACCGGAGGAACCGGTTCGGGAAAATCAACGTTTACTAATCGCTTAAAAAATGAATTTCCGGACGATGTGGCAGTTATTTATCATGACAATTATTACCGGTGTCAGGATGCTATTCCCTTTGAAGCGAGAAAAAAAGTGAATTATGATCATCCGGATTCACTGGAGACGGATCTTCTGACAGAGCACCTCAAAAAGCTAAAAGCAGGAGAAAGCATCGAATGTCCTGTGTATGACTATAGTCAGCATAATCGCTCAAAAGAAACGCTTCATATAGAACCAAAGAAAATTATTCTCGTGGAAGGTATCCTTCTTCTGACGGATCCACGGGTACGGGAACTGCTGGACATCAAAATTTATGTGGATGCAGATGCGGATGAGCGGATCCTCCGGCGCATCATCAGAGATGTAAAGGAACGGGGAAGAGATCTGGATAATATTGTAGAGCAGTATCTGACCACAGTAAAGCCGATGCATTATCTTTATGTGGAACCGATGAGAAATCGGGCAGATATTGTTGTCAACAGTGGAATGAACGATGTGGCTTTCGATGTGGTAAGATCTAAAATCCGGGATCTGCTATCAGAATGAAAGTAAATTTGGAGAAAGGATATAATGGATTTATGAGATACCATGATATAACGAAAGATGATATGTTAAACGGTGACGGACTGAGGGTGGTTCTGTGGGTTGCTGGATGCAGCCATCACTGCAAAGGCTGTCAGAATCCGATTACCTGGGATCCGGAAGGCGGAGTACTGTTTGACGAATCTGCAAAACAGGAGATTTTTGAGCAGTTGGACAAACCGTATATAGAGGGAATCACTTTCAGCGGCGGTGATCCGCTTCATGAGAAGAATGTGGATGAAGTTACGGCTTTTGCAAGAGAGATTAAGGAAAAATATCCAAAGAAGAACATCTGGCTGTATACAGGATATCTGTGGGAAGATATTCAGGATCTGCCGATTGTTTCTTATCTGGATGTGATAGTAGACGGCAAATTCGATCTGGAACGCAGGGATGTGAGCCTTCCATGGAAGGGAAGCCCGAATCAGCGGGTGATCGATGTACCAAAATCCAGAGAAGTAGGTCTGGTAGTATTACACGCATAAGGAGAAAAGAATGAAAAGAATCGCAAAATTTCATAAAGTAAGCTGGGAACAGTTCCGGAAGGACTGGGTAGATACCTTCGGGGAACAGCCGGAAGAAAAGATCCGGGAAATATATGAAGGTATTAAACTGCCAAAACGTGCCACCAGGGGAAGTGCCGGATATGATTTTTTTGCACCGGTCAGCTTTACACTGGCGCCGGGAGAGATGGTAAAGATTCCTACCGGTGTCCGGGTGGAGATGGCAGAAGACTGGGTGCTGTGCCTGTATCCGCGAAGCGGTCTTGGCTTCAAGTATCGCCTGCAGTTGAATAACACCGTGGGAATCATTGACAGTGATTATTTTTATTCGGATAATGAAGGGCATATGTTCATGAAGCTGACCAATGACAGCAAAGAAGGAAAAACGCTGGAAGTTGGACAGAGTGAAGGAATGGTACAGGGAATCTTCATGCAGTACGGAATCACGGAAGACGACGATGCAGATGGAGTGAGAAATGGTGGTTTTGGAAGTACCACCGGAAAATAAGGGATAGGAAAGATGAAAGCGAGAAACTGGCTTTTTTTAGCTTCTTTTCTTCTTATGTTAAAAGGAGCTATGGATATCAGTATTTATTTTGTGCAGTATCTGAGTCTGGGTCTCAGATATATACCGACTGCACCGGCGCAGATGCACAGGGCCAATGTACTGTGTATTATCTACGGAAGCTATGGAGTATGTCTGTTGATAGTAGGTATTCTGGGAGTGATCTTCCGGGAGAATCCACGAAGACTACGATTCCTGATGACTACGGGGCTCATATTGTTCGGTTTGGGCTTTTTTACCGGCATGGTAAATTATCTGGTGCTTTTATGGGATGGACACAGCATCAGAGATGCTGTGTCCAGTGTGATCACGAGTGTCCTGTTACCGGCAATGTTTATCCATACTACCTATATCGGAAGACTGGAATATGCGGAAGATCTGAAATACGAGGATATCGGTGATGATAAAGACAAGGATGTGTAATTCTTTTACACATCCTTGTCTTTTTTTTGTGTGTACCGGATCCGAAAGGGGAAGCGTATGTAAAATCACTTTACAAAGTCCCGGTTTATTTAACGCTTATTTTACGAAAGACAACTTTCGGTTTTAACATAGATTTTCTATACTCTCTTTGTCAGATAAATAAAGAAAAAAAGGTAACTATTCAGTAGCCACTGTCCCGCGAGGTGTTTTGACATGAATATGTCAAAATCCCGAGACATACAAGCCAAAATGCCATCACCGAAGGTGATTTTTTATGCATTTTGGCTCGTAACTGTGAAGGTACTGAACAGTTACGAAAAAAGAATGGTTATGACTAGGAGGAAATTTTATTATGAAAAAAACATGGGCAGTAATGGGAACAGCAGTTGCAGTATCCGCAATGATCTTTACAGGATGTGGAAGCAACAATACTACAACCGGTACAGATACAACACAGGAGTCTGAAAACACAGATACAGCAGCAACAGACACTCCGGCAGCTGAAGACAGTAAGGGAGGAGATTTCTCGGGACTGATCAGTCCGATATCCAGAGAGGAAGGATCCGGAACAAGAGGAGCTTTTATCGAACTGTTCGGTATCGAGACAAAAGATACCGATGGAAATAAAATTGATAACACCACAGATACAGCAGAAATCACCAACAGTACTTCTGTTATGATGACAACAGTTGCAGGTAATGAATATGCAATCGGTTATGTATCTCTGGGATCTCTGGATGACAGCGTAAAAGCATTGAAAATCGACGGTGCAGAAGCTTCTGTAGATACTGTAAAAGATGGTTCTTACAAAATTTCCCGTCCGTTTAATATTGTAACAAAAGATGGTTTGAGTGAGGTGGCAGCTGATTTTGTAAAATATATCATGAGCGAAGACGGACAGAAAGTAGTTGAAGATAACGGATATATCAGCCAGGGCAATGAAGGTGCATATGAAGCATCAGGTCTTTCCGGTAAAGTAACTGTTGCAGGATCTTCTTCTGTCACACCTGTTATGGAAAAACTGGCTGAGAGCTATAAAAAACTGAATGCAGATGTGGAAATCGAAGTACAGCAGAACGATTCTACCACAGGTGTTACTTCTGCCATCGACGGAATCTGCGATATCGGAATGGCATCCAGAGAACTGAAGGATACAGAGACTTCTCAGGGTGTAACCGCAACACCGATCGCTTTGGATGGAATCGCAGTTATCGTGAACAAACAGAACCCGGTAGATGAGCTGACCAGTGATCAGGTAATGTCTATCTTCACAGGAGAAACGCAGGACTGGGCAGATGTACAGTAAATGATCAGAAACAGAAAAGAAACTGTTCCGTATTCCATAGAAAAGTGAAAGACGGAACAGTTTTTCTCTGAAAGAAGGAGTAACATGAAGGAAGCAAGAGAATTCATTATGAAATGTGTTTTCATCCTGACAGCATGTGTGTCAATCGCGGCAGTTGTATTGATCTGCATCTTTATGTTTGCAAACGGAATTCCGGCAATCGCAAAGATTGGACCATTGAATTTTCTGTTGGGAGAAAAATGGAAACCCATGAACAATATTTTCGGCATCCTGCCGATGATTGTGGGTAGTATCTATGTAACCGCAGGAGCAATTATTATCGGTGTTCCGATTGCTTTTTTCGCATCGGTATATCTGGCAAAGTTCTGTAACGAGAAATTATATAAAATTCTCAAACCGGCAGTGGAACTGATGGCAGGAATCCCATCGATCGTCTACGGATTCTTTGGTCTGGTAGTAATTGTTCCGATCATGCAAAAACTCATGGGAGGAAGCGGAAAAGTGTTCTGACAGCATCGATACTGCTGGGAATTATGATTCTGCCCACCGTGATCGGTGTGGCAGAAAGCAGTATCCGCGCGGTTCCGGACTCCTATTATGAAGGAGCCCTGGCTCTTGGCGCCACACGGGAACGAAGTGTGTTCTTTGCAGTACTTCCGGGAGCAAAGTCAGGAATTCTTGCCGGTGTGGTTCTTGGTATCGGTCGTGCCATCGGCGAGACGATGGCGGTGATCATGGTAGCCGGAAATCAGCCGGTGATACCGGGAAACCTGGCTATGGGTGTTCGAACCCTTACTTCCAACATCGTTATGGAGATGGGATATGCAACGGATCTTCACAGAGAAGCACTGATTGCAACGGCAGTAGTGTTATTTGTATTGATCCTGATCATTAATCTGTGCTGCAGTGCACTGCAAAGGAGGAGCGGACAGTGATGGAAAAGATAAAAGGTCAGCTGGAAAGTTACAAAGAACAGCCATTTTCTCTGGTGCTGCGGTTTCTGATGTGGATTGCCACATTTCTTACCGTGGGGATCACAGTCTGTATCGTAGGTTATATCCTCATTCGTGGAATACCGAACCTTTCACCGGAGATGTTTGCCTGGGAATATAATACAGAGAATGTATCCATGATGCCAGCAATCATCAATACCGTTCTGATGGTACTTCTGGTATTACTGATCGCAGTTCCGGTGGGTATCGGCGCAGCTATTTATCTGGTGGAATACGCAAAAAGAGGAAGCAAACTGGTAAAACTCGTAAGGATCACAGCGGAAACGCTTTCCGGAATTCCATCGATCGTCTATGGTCTGTTCGGTTATCTGTTATTTGCAACAACATTCAGATGGGGTTATACCTTCCTGGGAGGTGCGCTCACTCTGGCGATTATGATACTGCCTTTGATTCTTCGAACTACAGAAGAAGCACTGAAAGCAGTACCGGATTCCTTTCGTGAGGGAAGTTTTGGTCTGGGAGCGGGAAGTCTGCGGACAATCTTCCGCATCATTCTTCCTTCTGCGGTACCGGGTATCGTATCAGGTGTGATTCTGGGTATCGGCCGTGTGGTAGGAGAGACGGCAGCACTGATGTATACAGCAGGTACTATCGCAAAAGTACCTGGACTGATGAGTTCGGGAAGAACGCTGGCTGTTCATATGTACGCATTGTTGTCCGAGGGACTGTATATGAAACAGGCATATGCAACGGCAGTGGTACTCCTGGTAGTAGTACTTCTGATCAATGCCGGTTCCGGCTGGATCGCGAAAAAACTGACAAAGAGGTAAGAAAATGGAGAAAGATAAATTTACGATAAAAGATCTGGATTTGTTTTACGGGGATTTTCAGGCACTGAAAAAGATTTCCATGCATATCCCGGAAAAAGAGATTACTGCATTTATCGGACCTTCCGGATGCGGAAAATCCACATTGTTAAAGTCCTTAAACCGAATGAATGATCTGGTAGAAGGATGTAAGATCACCGGAACACTGCTTCTGGACGGTGAACCGATCAACCAGATGAAAAATGTCAATCTGCTGAGAAAACGGGTAGGCATGGTATTCCAGAAGCCGAATCCGTTTCCTATGAGTATCTATGATAATGTTGCCTATGGACCGAGAACACACGGAATCCGTAAAAAAAGCGAACTGGATGCGATTGTGGAAGATTCTCTGAAAAAGGCGGCAATCTGGGATGAGACAAAAGACCGGCTGAAAAAGAGTGCACTTGGTATGTCCGGTGGACAGCAGCAGAGACTGTGTATCGCCAGAGCGCTGGCGGTACAGCCGGAAGTCCTTCTGATGGATGAGCCGACCAGTGCGCTTGATCCGATTTCTACTACGAAAATCGAGGATCTGGCACTGGAACTGAAAAACCAGTATACTATTGTTATGGTTACCCATAATATGCAGCAGGCAGCCAGAATCTCAGACAAAACCGCATTTTTCCTTCTGGGAGAGATGGTGGAGATGAATGATACAGAAACCATATTTTCAAAACCGCAAGATAAACGGACAGATGATTATATCACAGGGAGGTTTGGCTGATGGCAAGACAGGCATATCAGGAGCAGCTGCTTAAGCTGAATGGAGAATTGATTGAGATGGGTGACCTCTGTGAGGAGGCCATGTCACTGGTGATGAAAGCACTCCGGGAAAAAGACGAGGAGATTGCGGTCAGTGTACATAAGATTGAACAGAAGATCGATCAAAAAGAAAGGGATATCGAAGCCATGTGTATGACACTGCTGCTTCGCCAGCAGCCGGTATCCGGGGATCTGAGAAGTATCTCTTCCGCACTTCGCATGATCGCGGATATGGAACGGATCGGAGATCAGACAGCAGATATCGCAGATGTATCCAGGCATCTGACAGATTTTCAGCTGGAAGTGCATCCGAAGATTTTTCATATGGGTAAAATTGCATCCAAGATGGTCAATGACAGTGTTAATGCGTTTGTACGCAAGGATGACAAACTGGCAGCAGAAGTGATTGCCACGGACGATCAGGTGGATCGGCTTTTTGAAGAGATCAAAATGGAACTGATGGAAGAAATTGCAAAAAATCCAAATAGTTCCGGCAGTGAACTGGACGTACTGATGATTGCAAAATATATGGAACGTATTGGCGATCATGCCGTGAATCTTGGAGAGTGGGTACACTATTATGTCTACGGTGAAAAAGTAGAAGGTAAAGACTGACAGTTATCTGAGACGACCGGAACAAAAAGAAAAATCCCGTACATGACAAAAAATCGATAAACGATTCTGTCATGTACGGGATTTTTATGCGGTCACAAACCAAAGTCTGTGACCGGTGGTGTTTCTTACAGTTCTTTACCGTCAACCACTTCGTCATATTCAGCACTGTCTAACAGTTCGTCGAAAGCATCGGCAGCGATTTCATATTCGTCATCGTCTTCGATGTTCTCGAGAGTTGGCTGCTGACCTTCTTCCTGGAAGAAACGGTATAAGAATACTTCACCGTCCTGGTTTTCGCCGTTCTCATCTAATGGCAGCAGAGCAATATATTTATGCTCGCCGGCAGGGAAGATGGTCAGGACGGCACAGACCAGTTCACTGTCATCGTCCAGGGTCAGGGTTACGGTTGCATTCGGGTTGGATAAATCAAGGTTGCAGTCGGACCCGCAGGTATCGCAGGAACCGGTGCATGCGCTGTTTTCCAGATCACTCATAATAATAAAAACCTCACTCTTTCTTAACTTTCTTAATATGGTAGCTGTTCTGTATCAGCATAAAGATTGCAGAAAAAACAACTATATCTATGTATACTTTAACAGAAGAAATCATAAAAAGCAATGGATTTTCTATTGACGGGAGAAAAATGTAGTTTTATACTTAACATATGTTGTCGAAGCAGACTGGCTCCGGCAGAATGTAAGAATGTAAAAATACATTCGAGAAAAGCAGGAGGAGAGATATTATGGATATCAAATTTATTAAAAGAGAAGAACTGCAGGAAAAACCGGATCAGAAGAAACTTGGTTTCGGCAAATATTTCGCTGATTACATGTTCACTATGGACTATGATGAAGGAATTGGCTGGCATGACGCAACCATTCGTCCGTACGGACCAATTGAGATGAATCCGGCTACTGTAGTTTTGCATTATGCACAGGAAACATTTGAGGGACTGAAAGCATACAGAAGAGCAGATGGCCAGATCCAGTTATTCCGTCCGGAGATGAATGCACGTCGTATGATCAATTCCAATGAACGTCTGTGTATGGCAACTATTCCGGAAGATATGTTTATCGAAGCCGTAAACGCACTGGTAAAAGCAGAAGAAGACTGGGTTCCGTCTGAACCGGAAACTTCTCTGTACATCCGTCCGTTTGCATTTGCATGTGAGTCTTCTCTGGGCGTACACAAATCAAAAGCATATAAGTTCGTAATCATCCTTTCTCCTGTAGGTGCTTACTATGCAGAAGGTCTGGCTCCGGTTAAGATCATGGTTGAAGATGAATATGTTCGTGCCGTACAGGGTGGTACCGGATTTACAAAATGTGGCGGTAACTATGCAGGATCTATTATCGGTCAGGTAAAAGCTGAAAAATATGGTTGCTCTCAGGTACTGTGGCTGGATGGCCGTGAAAGAAAATATGTAGAAGAAGTTGGTGCAATGAACATTATGTTCAAGATCGATGGCGAAATCTACACAGCTCCGATCGAAGGAACAGTACTTCCTGGTGTAACCAGAGATTCTATCATTCATATCCTGAAAGACTGGGGATACAAAGTAAATGAAACGCATCTGTCTGTAGATGATCTTATGCAGGCCGGAAGAGACGGAAGACTGGAAGAAGTATACGGAACCGGTACAGCAGCAGTTATCTCCCCTGTAGGCGCACTGGTTTACAAAGGAGAAGAAATCACAATTAATAACTTCAAGATTGGTGAACTGACTCAGAAACTGTATGATTATCTGACAGGCATCCAGTGGGGTAAAGAAGAAGACAAATACGGCTGGACAAGACTGGTAAAATAATAAAGAATAATTGTGCTGATATGCATAAGGAATATAAGGAAGGGCTGTCGCAGAAGATAATGATGCGAGAGCTCTTTCTTTATTGCGTTGCATATTAATAATTGGTTCGGTGGACCAATTTTGATTATGTTATCAAAGAGTTAAAGATTATGATTGCATGAGAAAAAAGGACGACTGTTGATATAGGACAGAAAGTCAGTGAGAAAAGAGCAGGAGAACAATATGGAACAAAGAAAAACACCATTACTGGATGCGATTGTTGATTATACAACAAACAGACCGGTATATTTTAAGATTCCAGGGCATCGATACGAAAAGGGGATCAGTCCCCGCTGGCGACAGTGGACAGGAGATGGCATCTTCCGGTTTGATCTGACAGAGGCAGAGGGACTGGATGATCTGCATGAACCGGAAGGCGTGATCCGGGAGGCACAGGAGCTGGCAGCGGAGGTATTTCAGGCAAAAAAAACCTATTTTCTGGTCAATGGAACAACCTGTGGAAATGAAGCGATGGTGCTTGCCTCGGTAAAAGAGGGCGAGAAGATCATGGTAGCAAGAAATGCCCACAAATCCGTACTGATGGGGCTGACGCTTAGTGGGGCGGTTCCGGTTTATCTGATGCCGAAACAGGATCCGGTCACCGGCCTTTGGGGAAGCCTGGATCCGGAGACTGTAGAAGAGGGATTCCGACAATATCCGGACTGTAAGGCTGTTTTTCTGGCAAGCCCGACCTATTATGGTGTGTGCAGCAATATCCGGTCCATTGCCGATATCTGTCACAGACACGGGGCGTTGCTTTTGGTAGATGAGGCACATGGAGGCCATCTGTATTTTCAGAAGGAAGGGACAGCTACGGAGACACTTCCCCGGGGAGCGATTCTTCAGGATGCAGATATGTGCGCGCAGAGCATGCATAAGGTGACGGGATCTCTGACCCAGAGTTCCCTGTTGCATGTGGGAAGTGACCGGGTGGATCTTGGAAGACTGGAAGCCTGTCTGCATATGGTGCAGAGTACCAGTCCGTCCTATCTTCTGATGACATCCCTGGATGCGGCCCGGTATGAGCTGGCTCTTCACGGGGAGGAGATGCTGCAACGAGGTCTGGCACTGGCACAGATGGCAAGAGAAGCAATGAAAAAGATTCCGGGAATTACCTGTGTGGGAGAAGCATCTCGCGGAAAAGCTATCTATGACCTGGATCTGGTGCGTCTGGTGATCTCTGCTTCGGATCTTGGACTTTCCGGTTATCAGCTGGCAGACCGTCTTTATGAGAAATACAAGATCGGTATGGAACTGGCAGATGATCGATATGTGGTTGCTGTTGTAACATATGCCAATGAAGAGAGTGATATGAGGCAGCTGGTGGAGGCACTGGAAGACATCAGCAGGAAAATGACGGGAAAGAACAATGTGGATGTTGTGAATGCGGAGACACGTCTGATTCCACAGATTCCACCGATGATCGATACTCCGCGACAGGCATTTTTTAAAGAAAAGAAACGGATTCCCTGGCGGGAAGCAAAAGGAAAGATTGCGGCAGAAGCATTGATTCCGTATCCGCCGGGAATACCACTGGTCAATCCGGGAGAACTGGTGACGGAGGAAATCTGGGAATATATGGAAGAATACAGAAAAAAAGGACTTCACTTTCACGGACCATCGGATGCTTCACTGGACAGCTTTTGTGTGTTATAATAAAACCAGACTTGACAAAACAGGAGGACAGATGTTTGAAACTGATATCATGGAATGTAAATGGGCTGCGGGCCTGTGTGACGAAAGGATTCAAGGAACGCTTTCAGGAATTGGATGCAGACATTTTCTGTATTCAGGAGAGTAAACTGCAGGAAGGACAGATTGATCTGGAACTTCCGGGATATTATCAGTACTGGAATTATGCAGTGAAAAAGGGATATTCAGGTACGGCGATTTTTACAAAGCAGGAGCCGCTGTCTGTGCGATATGGAATCAACATCGAGGAACATGACCAGGAGGGACGGGTGATCACACTGGAATACCCGGATTTTTTCATGGTGACCGTATACACACCAAATTCTCAGAACGAACTGGCCAGACTTCCTTACAGGATGCAATGGGAAGATGATTTTCTTGCATATCTGAAAGGACTGGAGAAAGAGAAACCTGTTATTTTTTGCGGTGACCTTAATGTCGCACACTGTGAGCGAGACTTAAAGAACCCGAAAACCAATCGGAAAAATGCCGGATTCACCGATGAAGAGCGTGCAAAATTCTCAAGAGTCTTGGAATCCGGTTTCATCGATACTTTTCGTTATTTTTACCCGGAGCAGGAAGGAATCTACTCCTGGTGGTCTTATCGATTCAAAGCGAGAGAAAAGAATGCAGGATGGCGGATCGACTATTTCTGTGTGTCCGAAAGCCTGAAAGACCGGCTGGAAGATGCGAAGATCCACACAGAGATTTTTGGATCCGATCATTGTCCGGTAGAACTGGATATTTGTTTATAGAGGGGGAAAAAGATGGGAACAGAAAGAAAACCCTGGAAGATCAGTCCGGGTGATCCATCCCGTCCGGGAGTGACCGGAAAAGGAAACCGGTATAATTTTGCTGTGGATACCAGAACAGGAGAATCACCGGAACTTCTGTTTTATAGGGACGGGAGAGAAGAACAGCGTATCTTGCTGGATGAGACTTATCGCACCGGCAGACGGTATGCGGTGATGGTCGAAAAACCGGGGCTGCACCAGTATGAGTATCGGTACCGGCAGGGAGAGATAACATTTACTGATCCTGCGGCAAGACTGGTGACGGGGGAACCGTGTTTTGGCGAAAAAGCGGAAGGGGAAGTGATGACCTCGGCAAAAGTGCTGAGAGGATACGAAGTGATGCCCCTTGCGGAAACGATTCCCTATGAAAATATGGTGATTTATAAAGTTCATCCGAGAGGCTACACCATGCAGAAGACCTCCGGGGTGCGGGCGAAGGGAACGTTTCAGGGACTTGCGGAGAAGATCCCGTACTGGAAAGAACTGGGGATTACTTCGCTGGAACTGATGCCGTCGTATGATTTTGAAGAATATCCGTCAAAAACCGGCGAAAAAGACCGGTATGGGTATGATAAAACGATACGGTATCAGGAAGAAAGACTTAATTACTGGGGATATACGAAAGGAAATTATTTTGCTCCGAAGGCATCTTACTGTAAGAGTAATCAGCCGGAGAAGGAGCTAAAAAGCTTTTTCAGCGCTCTTCATGAGGCTGGCATCGAGTATCTGATGGATTTTTATTTTCCGGTGGAGACGGATCCACAGACGGTGTTGGAAGTGCTGCGGTTCTGGCGGATGGAATACCGGGTGGACGGATTTGTCCTGATGGGTGATGGTGTCTGGATGGAACTTTTGGCAAGAGATGCGGTACTTGCGGATGTGAAACTGATCGGCTGTGGCTATGATATGGGTGGAATCGCAAGAAAACTGGGCGGAAAAAAACGTCTGGCAGCCTGTCACAGCGGATTCCAGAGCGTGATGCGCCGTTTTCTCAGAGGTGATGAGGATCAGGTGAATGGATTCTTATATTACACCAGAGAAAATCCCCAGGATCACGGTGAGGTTCATTATCTGGCAAACCACGATGGTTTTACCTTGGCAGATATGACCAGTTATGATACCCGTCATAATATGGAGAACGGTGAGGAAAACCGGGACGGCAGTGCGTATAATTACAGCTGGAACTGTGGTGTGGAAGGCCCGACAAGAAAAACGTCGATTCTGGAACTTCGAAGAAGACAGATGAGGAATGCCATGCTGCTGTTGTTTTTGTCACAGGGGACTCCGTTATTATACGGCGGTGACGAACTGGAAAACAGCCAGATGGGTAATAACAATGCATATTGGCAGGACAATGAAAACGGATGGATAGACTGGGAAAAGGGGCGATCTTACAGCCAGGTTAACGGGGTTGTAAAGGATCTGATCCGTTTTCGACAAGATCATCCGATCCTGCATATGCCACAGGAGCTACGCCCGACCGATTTCAAATCCCTGGGCTGGCCGGAAATCTCCTATCATTCGGAGCGCGCCTGGTTTGCAGACACGGAGAGCAGCAGTCGGCAGATCGGGATTCTGTACTGTGGTGGTTACGCAAAAGAGATGACCGGGAAAGAAGATGTGTTTATCTATGTGATCTACAACATGCACTGGAATGAACACAAATTTGCTCTGCCGGATATCCCGGAGGGGATGCGCTGGTATCTGGCGATTGATTCTTCGAAAAAAAACAGTGTCTGCCCGAAAGGAGAGGAACTGCTGCTGGAAGAGAAGAAATCAATCTATGTAAAACCGCGGACGATACTGGTATTATTAGGGAATACCGGAGGATCAGGGGCGGAAGCCTGACGTAAGTTTGCAGGCAGGAAGGTTTCTGACTTCGTGACTCACCCAAAATGTGAATAAGTGGGCGAAATTTTTTTGCCCACAAAATCTTAGGAAAACAGGGAGATAAGTAATATGAACGCATGGGGACATTTTAAGACGATCACATCCCATAAATTTCTGGTTATGAAGTATTGTTTTAAGGTGGGATTGTATAAGCAGGGACTTATGCATGACCTGTCGAAATATTCTCCTACCGAGTTCATGGTGGGAGCAAAATACTATCAGGGGACCAGAAGCCCTAACAATGCAGAGAGAGAAGCCACCGGAGTATCTACTTCCTGGCTGCATCACAAAGGAAGAAACAAACATCATTTTGAATATTGGGTAGATTACGGAATCGGAGCGGAGCATGTACTTGCCGGTATGCCGATGCCAAGAAAATATATCGCCGAGATGATTATGGACCGCATCAGCGCATCACGGATCTATCACCCGGAAACCTATACAGATGCCTCACCGCTGGAATATTTTCTGAAAGGAAAAGACCGACTGTGGTTCATTCATCCGGATACCAGCGCACAGATTGAATATCTGCTGCGGATGCTGGCAGTGAAAGGGGAGGAAAAGACCCTCTGGTATATCAAACATGTGTATCTGAAAAATAAAGGCAGATTCGGCGGAAGCGGATCCACCTATGTAAGCCCGGAGAGACGGGTACATACCGAAAAGTGAAGAAAGAAGACTGCCGGTATTGTTCTGCAAGCGCAGAGCGGTGCCTGCGGTCTTTTTTACTTTACAGGATCCTTTTGTTGACGAGGACTTTTGCTTATGAACCTTGACAAAAATGAAAAGATGGCATATACTTTGAAAAGATAATAATTTGAAGTTCAAAATAAAAACAAAGAAGAGGAACATAAATGACAACGAAAATTATAGGAACAGGAAGTTATCTGCCGGAACATGTGGTCAGCAATGATGATCTGGCGAAGCTGGTGGATACCAGTGATGAATGGATCGCTTCCCGGACAGGGATTCGAAACCGACGAATTGCAACGAAGGAAAGG
>OBHX01002407.1_pt1 | contig 14611 bp, 15 predicted proteins | sample 1519331 | NCBI WGS metagenome assembly OBHX01 (sample SAMEA2602897, study PRJEB22501) | metagenome
GCTGGGAACGCCAGTGGTGACTGGTTCGATGTGTGGCAGGGCGCAGTCATGGTGACCGAGCGCGCTGGCCTCCGCTGGGCGCTCGCCGCGGCGCTTGGGCCGGACCGCCCGCCGCGAGGCCTGTGCCGGGGTGGGCGATCCCGCCGAGCTCGCCGCCGTCTGTCGCGGTGTTCTCAAAGAGCTGATGAAGGGGCGCCGCAAGAAGGTCGTGGCCGAGCTCGAGGATCTCTTCGGACTCGTGTTCCCGAAGCGCGCCGAGCTGAAGAAGGCCGAAAAGACGGAAAAGTCCGAGAAGGCTGAAAAGGGCGGCAAGTAGGACTCGTCCCGGAAAAGAAAGAGGGGCGCAGGCGGCATGGCGACGCCTGCGCCCCGTTTTTGGCGGGCGCAAAAAAGGCGGCTCGATCGAGCCGCCCGTCAGGCGCCTGGGCATTCACCTTGCGCGGGATGGCGTCACTTGGCGCGAACCCAGGAGTTCGGAGAGTTGAGCGAGATGTCGAGCAGGCGCTTGAAGAGGCCCATGGACATGCCGATGTGGCCGGCGGTGTCGCTCACGCGGGAATCGGGGACGGAGTCGGGCGCGGTGCCGTGAACGAGCGCGAGGAAGGTGCGGGCCATGGACTCCTTGTCGGCGCCGGGCGTGAGGGCCGCCTGCGTCATGCGCGAGCGGATCGTGCTGTAGCGGTCGAGATCCTCGGGGGAGAGCTTCGAGAAGAGCGGACGTCCGAGGGCTTGGTCGACGAAGGTCTGCATCTGGAAGAGCGTCTTCTTCAGAAGCTTCTCGTCGGCATAGGAGGGGAGGTTCTCGACGGCGGTCCTCATGGCGACGGCCTGAAGGTTGGCCGCCCAGAAGGCCTTGAAGCGGCGCTTCTCCTCGCCGCCTAGAAGCGGAATCGGGCACAGGCTCACGCCGGCGGCCTTGGCCACCTCCTTGTTGAAGAGCGAGCCGGAGAGGTCTCGCACGCAGCCGCCGAAGGTGTAGCCGAGGTTTTCCGCAAAGATCTTGTCGACGGGACGATTGACGGGCGTGTCGTTCTTTTCTTGGTTTTTGGAGGACATGAGCTGGAATCCGAAATGGGTGTGCCGGAAACCTCCGTGCAGGGGAGATTTCTCAACAGGTGCAATTCTGCCATGACTCGCACGCGGTGAGAAAGGGAAACTAACCCTGATCGGGTTGTAGCCAAAAGAAAAAGGCGTGTGCCCCGGGGAGTGATTGCGCGGCCTCGTGCTAAAATCATCAGTTCAGTACGAAAGGGAGCACAACCGCTCCCTTTTGTCGGTTTTTCCACGTCCCGGAGCCTTTTCCGGGCATTTTCTCTGAGAGAACAAAATGGCTATTGAACGCACCCTCTCCATCATCAAGCCGGACGCCGTTGCCAAGAACGTCATCGGCAAGATCTACTCCCGTTTCGAAACGAACGGCCTCAAGATCGTCGCCGCCCAGATGCGTCAGCTTTCCCAGGCTGAAGCCGAAGGCTTCTACGCTGTTCACAAGGAACGTCCCTTCTTCAAGGATCTCGTCTCCTTCATGACGTCCGGCCCGGTCATGATCCAGGTTCTCGAAGGCGAAGGCGCCATTCTCAAGAACCGTGAGCTCATGGGTGCCACGGACCCGAAGAAGGCCGCCGCCGGCACGATCCGCGCCGACTTCGCTGAAAGCATCGACGCCAACGCCGTTCACGGCTCCGACGCTCCGGAAACGGCCGCCGTCGAAATCGCCTACTTCTTCCCGGCTCTCTCCATTCACAGCCGCTAATCCGCTGCGAACACAGTGAGGAATAATTCGTGACCGACAACGTCAAAGAGTCTGCCGCCGCCTCTAAGGTGAACCTTCTCGACTTCGATCTGGAAGGGCTCACCGCTTGGTGCGCCGGCATCGGCGAAAAGGCCTTCCGTGCAACTCAGCTCTCGCGCTGGCTCCATCGTCATGTCGAAGGCGACTTCGACAACATGACGAACCTCGCGAAGGTGTTCCGAGCCAAGCTGAAGGACATGGCCGAAGTGCGTCCTCCCGTGCCCATCACCGAGAAGAAGTCGGCTGACGGCACGCGCAAGTGGCTCTTTGACGTCGGCAACGGAAACGCGGTCGAATCGGTGTTCATTCCAGAGGATGACCGCGGCACGCTCTGCATCTCCACGCAGGCGGGGTGCGCCATGGGCTGCCTCTTCTGCTCCACGGGCAAGCAGGGCTTCAACCGCAACCTCACGACCGCCGAGATCGTGGGCCAGCTCTGGTGGGCCGAACGCGAACTGCGCCGCGACGCAGGCGTGACGGACCCCAACGACCGAATCATCTCCAACGTCGTGCTCATGGGGATGGGCGAGCCGTTGCAGAACCTCGACAACGTTCTGCGCGCCCTGCACGTCTTCCTTGACGACAACGGCTACGGGCTCTCCCGCCGCCGCGTCACCGTCTCCACGTCGGGCCTCGTCCGCCAGATGGACAAGCTCGCCGAGGACAGCCCTGTTGCGCTCGCCGTGAGCCTGCATGCGGGCAACGACGCGCTGCGCGACAAGCTCATGCCCGTCAACCGCAAGCATCCGCTTGCCGACCTGATGGCCGCGTGCCGCCGCTACCTCAAGGTGGCCCCGCGCGACTTCATCACCTTCGAGTACGTCATGCTCGGCGGCATCAACGATCGCCTTGAGCAGGCCGACGAACTCGTCGAACTCGTGCGCCGTGAAAACGTGCCGTGCAAGTTCAACCTGATTCCCTTCAATCCCTTCACGCAGTCGGACCTGCGCAAGCCCGAGCGCGAGCAGGTTCTCGCGTTCTGCCGCCGCCTCAACGAGGCGGGCATCGTGACGACGGTCCGCAAGACGCGAGGGGACGACATCGACGCTGCGTGCGGCCAGCTCGCGGGCGAGGTGCGCGACCGCACCCGCCGCGCCGAGCGCCTTGCACAGCAGAAGGCCGAGGCCGCGCCTCTTCTGCAGGCGGCCCGCCGCAGGGAGTAGCCTCCCGCCTGGGCGTGCGCGAGTCCTGAGGGTCCGCGGCGCCCAAGACACCGAACATCAAAACACTCCTGGAAGGAAGCGCCATGGCCCAAGAAACGTCTGACATGAACGAGCCGGTCCTGCATCCGGCCCCCGCCGAAGGCTTCGGCGCCGCGCTCAAGCGCGCCCGCGAGGCCCAGGGCATCTCCATCGGCGACATGGCCGCCCGCTCCCGCCTTTCGGTCCAGCAGGTCCGCGCGCTTGAGAGCGAAAGAACTGCCGAGCTTCCCGAGCCCGTCTACGTGCGCGCCTTCATCCGCGGCGTCGCCTCGGTGCTCGGTCTCGAACCCGATCCGCTCGTCGCCGACTACACCGCCCGCTACGGCGCCGCAAGTGTCGGGGTCCTTCCCGACCATGATCCCGCCAAGGAGACCGTCGTGCGCGCCTCCGGCCGCCGCACGGGCCTCAAGGCCGCCGTCGTCGCCATCGCTGCGGTCCTCGTCTGCGCCGCAGGCTGGTACGCCTGGTCGAGCATGAGCGACGGCGCCGAGACGCAGCCCGCTGCGGAGACGCCCGTCGTCGATGCCCCCGAATCAGTTGAAGCGGCGCCCGCCCCTGAACAGGCGGCAGCCGATCAGACTGCTCAGGAGAAGACTGCGGCCGAACAGGCCGCCGCCGAGAAGGCCGCTGCGGAAAAGGCCGCTGCCGAGAAGGCCGCTGCGGAGAAGGCCGCCGCTGAAAAGGCGGCCGCCGAAAAGGCCCGCGCCCAGTCGCAGGTCGCCGCGACGGGTGAGCGCCGCGTCACCCTCTCGACCTCGGGCGCCTGCTGGGTGCAGATCCTTCTGCCCAACGGCCGCAGCTTCTTCGCCAAGGAGATGGCCGAGGGCGGCAGCGAGACCCTGAACGTGCCCGTCGGGGCCCGAGTGACGGTCGGCAACGCCTCCGTCATGACGCTCACGGTCGACGGCAGGCCTTACGAACTCACCAAGTCCACCCGCAACGGCATCTGCCGCTTCGTGGTGAAGTAAGAAGATTCAACAGAGCAGCGGCCTTCGGGCCGCTCTTTTCACACCGGCCTCCGGCCGGTGCGTATTTCCCGGAGACTTAAGCCGTGTCGGAAAACACCCTTGAATTCCGTCGCAAGACCCACGCCGTCAAGGTCGCCTGGGGCGGCCGCGTCGTGACGATCGGCGGCATGAACCCGATCGTCGTGCAGTCGATGACGAACACCTCGACGGCCGACGTCGAGTCGAGCGTCGCCCAGGTGCTTGCGCTTGCGCGCGCGGGCAGCGAGCTCGTCCGACTCACCGTCAACACGCCCGACGCCGCTCGCGGCGTCGCCCGCATTCGCGAGGCGCTCGACCGCTCCGGCTGCGACGTCCCGCTCGTGGGCGACTTCCACTACAACGGCCACAAGCTGCTCGCAGATCATCCCGAATGCGCCGCCGCGCTCTCCAAGTACCGTATCAATCCCGGCAACGTCGGCAAGGGCGAGAAGGGCATGGAGAACTTCGCCTCCATGATTGAGTGCGCGAAGAAGTACGGCGCCGCCGTGCGCATCGGCGTCAACTGGGGCTCGCTTGATCAGGCGCTCCTCGCCCGCATGATGGACGAGAACAACGCGCTCTCCGATCCGCTTCCCCCCGACGCCGTCCTTCGCGCCGCTCTCGTCGAGAGCGCCGTGCAGAGCGCCGACATGGCCGTGAAGCTCGGCCTTCCCGCCGACCGCATCGTGCTGAGCGCCAAGGTCTCCGAAGTCCAGGGCCTCATTTCCGTCTACCGCATGCTCGCAAGGCGCGGTAGCTACGCGCTCCACCTCGGCCTTACCGAGGCGGGCATCGGCTCCAAGGGCATCGTCGCCTCGACGGCTGCGCTCGCCGTGCTCCTTCAGGAAGGCATCGGCGACACGATCCGCGTCTCGCTCACGCCGTCTCCCGGCGCGCCCCGCACCGAGGAGGTCGTGGTCGCCCAGGAGATCCTGCAGTGCATGGGCCTCAGGAGCTTCACCCCGATGGTGACGAGCTGCCCCGGCTGCGGTCGTACGACGTCGGACCTCTTCCAACGCCTTGCCGCGGGCACGCAGGACTACCTGCGCTCGCGCATGCCCGAGTGGCGCGTCTCGTGCCCCGGCGTCGAGAACATGACGGTGGCCGTCATGGGCTGCGTCGTCAACGGTCCCGGCGAGAGCCGTCAGGCCGACATCGGCATCAGCCTGCCGGGCTCCGGTGAGAGCCCCGTGGCTCCTGTCTACGTTCGCGGAGAGAAGGTCTGCGCCCTCAAGGGCGATGACATGCAGGCCCGCTTTCACGCTATGATTGAAGAATTCGTCCAAACGACCTACGGCGCATCGTCCCGTGGGCAATCCGATAATTGACAAGAATGAGCAAAGAAAAATTCGCCGGCGTCAAGGGCATGAACGACATGCTCCCCGCCGATGCCGCCGTCTGGCAGACCCTGCAGCAGACGGCCGTCGGCGTTCTCGAACGCTACGGCTATCAGGAAATCCGCACTCCGATCCTTGAAAACACGAAGGTGTTCACCCGCGGCGTCGGCGAAGTGACCGATATCGTGGAGAAGGAGATGTACTCCTTCACCGACAGCATGAACGGCGACCAGCTCACGCTGCGTCCCGAATGCACCTCCGCCGTCGTGCGCTCCGTCAACGAGCACAGCCTGCTCTACGGCGCCACGCAGCGCCTCTGGTACTGCGGCCCGATGTTCCGTCACGAGCGTCCGCAGCGCGGCCGCTACCGCCAGTTCCACCAGCTCGGCGCCGAGGCGCTCGGCATGGAGGGTCCGGACATTGACGCCGAGATGATCATGATGCTCGCCCGCATCTGGAAGGAACTCGGCGTGGGCGATGTCCGCCTCGAGCTCAACACGCTCGGCGCGCTGCCTGAACGCCAGGCCCACCGCGAGGCCCTGATCAAGTACTTCGAGGGCAATCAGGACGTGCTCGACGAGGACGCCCGCCGCCGTCTCTACACGAATCCGCTGCGCATTCTCGACACGAAGAACCCCGAGATGCAGGAGCTCGTCAACGCTGCTCCGCGTCTGCTCGACTTCCTCGGTGAGGAAAGCCGCGCCTTCCTCGCCCGCATGGAGCAGCTCGTCTCCGCCGCCGGCATCGAGTACGTGATCAATCCCCGCCTCGTGCGCGGCCTCGACTACTACAACCACACGGTCTTCGAGTGGATCACGGACAAGCTCGGCGCCCAGGGCACGATCTGCGGCGGCGGTCGCTACGACCCGCTCATTGAAATGCTCGGCGGTCGTCCCGCCCCCGGCGTGGGCTTCGCCATGGGCATGGAGCGCGTCATCGAACTCATGCGTGAATGCGGCCGCGTGCCGGTCCGCACCCAGACCGACGTCTACGTCATCCATTCGGGCGGCGACACGCAGGTCCAGGCGATGCTTCTCGCCGAAGCGCTTCGCGACGCGGGCGTGCGCGTGATGGTGCACCCCGGCAAGTCCGGCTTCAAGAGCCAGATGAAGAAGGCCGACGCGAGCGGCGCCCGCTTCGCGGTCTTCGCCGCCGAGGACGAGCTTGCCGCCGGCACGGTCTCCGTCAAGGCCCTTCGCGAGGGCGAGAAGTCCTACGCCGAGCAGACGGCCCTGCCGCTCGCCGGCGCCGCCGCGGCCATTGCCGCCGCGCTCGCCGCGTAATCATTCAATCGAGTTGACTTAAGGAGCGCAAGCGATGGCTTACGACTTGGAAGAACAAGAGAGCATTGACCAAATGAAGGCCTGGTGGGATCAGTGGGGCACCCCGATCACCGCCGCCGTCTGCGTCTGCTGCCTCGGCTTTGCCGGCTGGAACGGCTGGCAGTGGTACCAGCGCAATCAGGCCGCACAGGCGTCCGGCGCCTACGTGCAGCTGCAGAACGCGATCTATCAGAACGATACGAAGAACGTGAAGTCGATCGCCGACGGCCTCATCGAGGACTACGGCACGACGATCTACGCGCCCCTGGGCGCGCTCGCCTCCGCCGCGGCCGAAGTTCAGGAGGGCAATCTCGATCTCGCCCGAGACCGTCTCGTCTGGGTGATCGAGAAGTCGGGCCATCCCGAGTACGACACCATCGCGCGCGTTCGCCTCGCGGGCGTCGAGCTCTCGGCCAAGAAGCCCGAGGCCGCCCTCAAGGCGCTTGAGCCCGCCAAGCCCGTTCCCGACCAGACCGCTCTGGTCGAGGACCGCCTCGGCGACGTCTACTACGCCATGAACGACTTTGAAAAGGCCCGCGCCGCCTGGCAGAAGGCCGTTGAGGCCGCTGGCGAGCAGAGCCCGATCCGCGGCGTCCTCCACTACAAGCTCGCCTCGCTTCCGCCTGTTGCGGAATGACGGACTGCGCCGCCCGGCACGGCCGTGACCGGGCAGGAGAACCCTACATGACGGCGGCGCAGGACGAATGAAAAATACGAGTCATTTGTCCCCGCTGCCGTTCTTTTTGCTAATACAATCATGGATTCAGCCGCGCGGCGGTTTGCCTGCGGCGAGAAGCCCAACACAACGAGATGAATACGATGTTTGCCAAGAAAGCTCTGCTCGGCGCCGCCGCAGCGTTGACGGTTCTCACCCTCGCCGGCTGCAGCACGCCCGACAGCCACGAACCTGCGGACCTGCAGGACTTCCGTGAAATGGTCAGCCCGAAGGTCTCCTGGACGGCTTCCGTCGGCGAAAGCGACGGCTATCTCACGCCTGCCGTGACGGACAATGCCGTCTACGCCGCGGGCGGCAGCAGCCTCTACCGCCTTGACCGCCATACGGGCGACAAGGTCTGGGAAGCCGAAGCCGGCTCCCGCATCGTCGCAGGCGTCGGCACGGACGGCATGCATCAGGCCGTCGTAACGGACCGCGGCGAAGTCGAGGTCTACGACGCCGAGGGCAAGTTCATCTGGCGTGCCACGCTCTCCGCCGAGACGGACGTTCCGCCGCTCGTCGGCCAGGGCCTTGTCGTGGTGAAGACCTCCGACACGCGCATCACCGCCTTCGACATCGTCACCGGCGAACGCCGCTGGCACTATCAGGGCCAGGCTCCCGCGCTCACGCTCCAGGCCTTCAACCAGATGGCCTGGTCCCCCGCGGGCATCCTCGCCGGTCAGGCCAACGGCCGTCTTCTCGCCCTCGGCCTCAACGGCAAGCCCGTCTTTGACGCCGTCATCGGTCAGGCCGCCGGCATCACCGAGGTCGAGCGCCTCATCGACGTCGTCGGTCGTCCGTGGGTCGACAACCAGCTCATGTGCGCCGCCGCCTTCCAGGGCAACCTCGTGTGCATGAGCTCGACGAACGGTCAGCTCGTCTGGAATGCGAAGGTCGACAGCGTCACCGGTCCGGTCGCCGACGCCCGCATGGTCTACGTCGTCGACGACCAGAGCTACGTCCACGCCTACAACCGCGCCAACGGCCGCGAAGCCTGGGTCAACCGCGACCTCGAGTACCGCACGGTCTCCGCTCCGATCCGCATCGGTGCCACGGTGGCCGTTGCCGACTATGAGGGCTACGTCACGATGATGAACCCCGCCAACGGTGAGGTCGTCGGCCGCACCCGCCTTGACGGCGCCGTGCGCGCGCCCGCCGCCCAGTTCGGCTACGGCGCGGTCTTCCAGACCGTCGAAGGCGAGGTCGCCTACGTGCTTCAGGAGTCGCTCGGCGAATGACGCCGCGCGCCCGCGCTCTTTAAAACGCCTTGAATCCACGCCGGTCGATGCTCCTCTGGAGCGTCGTCCGGCCTCTCTTTTTCCAGAAACATGCTTCCTGTCATTGCTCTCGTGGGCCGTCCGAACGTCGGCAAGTCCACGCTTTTCAATCGCCTCACGCGCAGCCGCGACGCCATCGTCGCCGACTTCCCCGGGCTTACCCGCGACCGTCAGTACGGTCAGGGCCGTGTCGGCCGCATGCCCTACATCGTCGTCGACACGGGCGGCTTCGAGCCCGTCAAGTCCGAAGGCATCGTCAAGGCCATGGCCAGCCAGGCCGAGCTTGCGATCGACGAGGCCGACGTCGTCATCTTCGTCTGCGACGCCCGTTCCGGCCTCACTCCGCACGACCAGCGCATCGCTGTTCGCCTGCGCCAGTCCGGCCGCAAGGTGATCCTCGTCGTCAACAAGGCCGAAGGCCTTTCCGCTGTCGCCGCCGCCGAGTTCTACGAGCTCGGCTTCGGTGAGCCGTGGCTCATCTCGGCCGCCCACGGCCAGGGCGTCAACGCCGTCATGGACCTCGCCCTCGAGGGCTTCGAGGAGGAGCCCGAGGATGAGGAGGATGACGACCCCGATGCGCCCAAACGCCTCAAGGTGACGCTCGCCGGCCGTCCGAACGCCGGCAAGTCCACGCTCATCAACGCCCTGATCGGCGAAGAGCGCCTCATCGCCTTCGACATGCCGGGTACCACCCGCGACGCCATCCGCGTCGACTTCGAATACAACGGCCGTCCCTACGAGCTCGTCGACACGGCCGGCCTTCGCAAGAAGGGCAAGGTGTTCGAGGCCATCGAGAAGTTCTCCGTCGTCAAGACCCTGCAGGCTATCGAGGACGCCAACGTCGTCATTCTCGTCGTCGACGCCAAGAACGGCATCGCCGATCATGACGCCCACATTGCGGGCTACGTACTCGACTCAGGCCGCGCCCTCGTCGTCGCCGTCAACAAGTGGGACCTCATGTCCGACTACGACCGCGAGATGTTCAACCTCGAGCTCGAGCGCAAGCTGCACTTCCTGCGCTGGGCCCGCATGATCCGCATCTCGGCCCTCAAGCGCAACGGCCTCAATCACCTCATGAAGGCGGTTGACGAGGCCCACGCCGCGGCCTACCGCAAGATTCCGACGCCCAAGCTCACGCGAGCCCTCTTCGAGGCCGTCGAGCGCCAGCAGCCCCCGCGCGCCCGCGGCGGCCGTCCGAAGCCCCGCTTCGCGCACCAGGGCGGCTCGAATCCGCCGGTCATCGTGATTCACGGCAACGCCCTCGAGGACATCGGCGAAAGCTACCGCCGCTATCTCGAAGGCTTCTTCCGCGAGAAGTTCGACCTCGCCGGCACGCCGCTTCGCATCGAGTTCCGCACGAAGGAAAACCCCTTCGTCAAGGACGACAACAAGCGCTGATCCTCTCGGGATCCGGGGGCGGCCGTCGTCCCCGCGTGCACGAAAACGCTCCCCTCGAATCTGGCGGGAGCGTTTTTTTCGCCGCCGTCATTTCTGATGCCCGTGAAAACGCGTTTTTCGGTTTCTTTTTCTCTTTGCGGACGATATTTACAATCGTCAGGTGATAAGATAGAAGGGAGTGCTGCAGTACCTGCGGCCGTGCGCGGGCGGTTGCCGGAACCGGTTCAGATCCACCCGCATCGAATAACAACAAAGACTGATGGGCTGCCGCAAGGAACAGGCCCAGACGGTCGGAGAACAACAAAATGACTCAGAAAGGTCAGCTTCTTCAGGATCCGTTCCTGAACATCCTTCGCAAGGATCGCATCCCCGTTTCCATTTATCTCGTCAACGGCATCAAGCTTCAGGGCCAGATCGAATCCTTTGACCAGTACGTCGTGCTTCTGCGCAACACGGTCACCCAGATGGTCTACAAGCATGCGATCAGCACCGTCGTTCCGACGCGTGCCGTGAACATGCCCTCCGTGCCGGAGAACTGAGATAAGCACGTTCCAGATCGATGAGACGCGCGCGGTGAAGGCCACGCGCGCCTTTCTCGTATGCGTCGTCGTCGGCCGCGTCGTCTACCAGGACTCGGCCGAAGAGCTTGCGCTTCTCGTCAAGTCCGACGGACTCGAACCCGTCGGACTTCTTGATGCCAAGCGCGACAAGCCCGATCCCGCCTTCTTCATCGGCTCGGGCAAGGTTGACGAGCTCGGAGAGCTCGCTCATGAGCTGCATGCCGACGTCGTCGTCTTCGACGTCCCCCTCTCGGCGGCCCAGCAGCGAAACATCGAGCGCGCCATCGAGCTTCCCGTTCTTGACCGCACCCAGCTGATTCTCGACATCTTCCGCGCCCGCGCGAAGTCCCGCGAAGGCCGCCTGCAGGTCGAACTCGCCCAGCTCGAGCATCTCTCCACGCGCCTCGTGCGCGGCTGGACTCATCTGGAGCGCCAGCGCGGCGGCCTCGGCAAGACCGGCGGCCCCGGCGAAAAGCAGATCGAGCTTGACCGCCGAATGATCGGCGTGCGCATGAAGCAGCTTCGCGACCAGCTCAAGCGTCTCGCGCGTCAGCGTGACACGCAGCGCCGCTCGCGCTCCCGCTCCGACACGCTCTCCGTTTCGCTCGTGGGCTACACGAACGCAGGTAAGTCGACGCTCTTCAACCGCCTCACGCGCGCCAAGAGCTACGCGGCCGACCAGCTGTTCGCAACGCTCGACACCACCGCCCGCCGCTGTTGGATCAGCGACGAGGAGACGGTCGTCGCGAGCGACACTGTGGGCTTCATCAGGGGCCTTCCGCATCAGCTCGTCGAGGCCTTCAAGTCCACCCTTGACGAAACGGTCCATGCGGATCTTCTGCTTCACGTGGTCGACGCCTCCTCGTCGGTCCGAGAGGACCAGATCAGCGAGGTTAACGCGGTGCTCGAGGAGATCAAGGCGGACGACGTCCCCGCGATCCTCGTCTACAACAAAATCGACAATACGGCTCTCGAACCCGAGATCGTGCGTCATCCCGACGGCCGGCCCAAGGCGGTCTTCGTTTCCGCCCTTACAGGTGAGGGGCTCGATCTTCTGCGTCAGGCGATCGGCGAGTTCGCGCACCAGTGGCGCGTTGACAATCCGAACGAACCGCGCGCGCCCGAACCCTGGGAGGAAGAGGTCGCACACGACCTTGTCGCCCTGGCGGACGACAACATCGAGGACTTCCTCGTTCGCAAGAAGAAGAGATAGCCGCTGACGCCCTTCTGCGCCTTCATGCAAGAAAGCCTGCATTCGCGATGAATGCAGGCTTTCTGTTCATCAGGCCTGAGAGCTGTGCCCTGACTTTCCGCCGAGCCTTTCGGAGATCGCCTCGAGCATGACGTCCGTCATTGCGTCGAGGTCGTACTCGGGTTTCCAGTCCCATTCCTCGCGCGCCGTCGTGTCGTCAAGTGCGTCAGGCCAGCTCTCGGCGATGCCCTGCAGCAGGGGATTCACCTCGTAGGTGAGCTCGAACCCGGGCATCCGCCTTCTGATGCTCGCCGCCACGTCCTCGGGCGCAAAGCTCATCGCGCCCACGTTGAAGCTGTTGAAGTGCCGGAGTCTTGAGGCATCGGCCTCCATCAGCTCGATGGCGGCGCGCAGCGCATCGGCCATGAACATCATCGGCAGCCTCGTCCCTTCGGCGAGCGGAGAGGCGTAGCGGCCGTGCTCGACTGCCTTCCAGTAGATGTCGACCGCATAGTCGGTCGTGCCGCCGCCGGGCGGCGTCACGTGGGAGATGAGGCCCGGATACCTGACGCTTCGGGCGTCGACGCCGTACTTCGCCCTGTAGTAGTCGGAGAGCAGCTCGCCTGCCACCTTCGTGATGCCGTACATCGTCCTCGGCCTGCAGACCGTGTCCTGAGGCGTCGGATCATGGGGCGTTTCGGGACCGAAGACCCCGATGGAGCTCGGTGTGAAGACGGAGAGGTTCTTGTCGCGTGCGAGCTCGAGAAGACCGATCACGCCATTGACGCCGATGTCCCATGCCGTCATGGGCTTCGACTCGCCCACGGCCGAGAGAATGGCCGCCATATTGAAGATCGTGTCGATGGCGTAGTGTTCGACGGTCCTGCGCAGGCCGTCCGCGTCGAGAAGGTTGACGACGGCCGTCGGACCGCCTTCGGAGAGCGCGGCGGTCAGCGGCGTGCGACCGCTGCCTGCGGCCACGGTCATGTAGTCGCGGCGCCTGAGTTCGGGGACGAGCTCGGAGCCGATCTGGCCTGCCGCGCCGATCACGAGGATGTTCTTCATGGGCCCTCCTTCCAGAGTGTTGTCCGAATCAGGATAGCACGGGTGCGCGGAGGCACAGGCTGTTCAGAACGTACAAGGAAAAAGGCCGCTCCTGCGCCTTGTGGCGCGGAAGCGGCCTTGTTGGAGCGGGCTCCGGGAGAGCTTAGCTCGCGAGAACGATCAGCTTCATCACGAAGAGCGAGACGAAGGCCGTGACGATCGGGAGAGCCATGATCTTGAAGAGGTTCGAGCCCTTGATGCCGATCACGCCGAGGCAAGATCGGAAGAGCGTCGTGTAGGGAAAGAGTGTAGATCTCGGTGGTCGCGTTCCTCGCCGGTGAGTAGCCCGTGTCCAAGGACCGAGACGACAACGCCGGCGCCGCCGCCCAGGAACATCCAACCGCCGAGGAGAACGGCGGCGGCTTCGCCGGGGAGGCCGAAGATGGCCATGATCGGGGCGAACAGTTCGCCGAAGATCGTGAGGAGGCCCGAGTGGTTGAGGACCTTGATGATCACGAACGCCATCAGGACGTTCGGAATCGTGGAGGTGACGGCGATGTTCCAGCCCTGGACGGCGCCCTTCACGAACACGTCGGTGACCATCGGATTAGCAGATTCATGTCCGGACATTTTTGTTCCTTCTTCTGTTTTTAACGTTCGTGGTTACTTGCGGGAGGCGCGGATCTGGAGGAGGCGCATCATGTTGGCGGAGAGAACCTTGCCGAGCAGGATGACGCCGAGGCACAGGCCCAGGCTGACCGGAACGGCGAGCGTGCCGTCGGCAGCGACGAGCGTGAAGAGTACGGCGCCGGAGGAGAAGAAGTTCGTGATCGGTGCGTCGGCCGTCATCTGGAACGCGGCGAACGTGTTGGTCTCGGATTCCGTGAGCTCGCCGGCGTCCTTGAGCTGGCGGGTGAGGGCGGCACCACCGTCGGTCGACTGCATCGAGGCGATGAGGGCGAGAGCGGCGGAACCGGGGATGCCGATGAGCGGACGCAGAACCGGGGTGAGGATCTTGCGGGCGGCCTTGAGGGCGCCGTAGTGCTCGAAGACGGTGATCATCGCAAGGGCGAACATCACCGTCGGAACGAGGGAAAGAGCGAACATGAAGCCGTCGATGGCGCCGGAGCCGCCCTTGCCTCGGAAGTTGGCCATGGCCGTCTTGATGGCGTCGCCCTGTTCGGTGACGCCGCTTACGAGTCGGCCGAAGCCGCCGTTGACGGTCGTGAAGTCGAAGACGCCCCACCACTGAGAGGAGGCGCAGAGGCCGGAGAAGAAGACGACGGCAAATGCGAGCGAGAGATACGCGCCGATGCCGACCTTTTCATTGACGGCCTGTTCGGTCGTTTTTTCGGGGGTCATGATACAAGTCCTTTGGTTGTTTTGGAGTAAGGGGGCGGTCTTGAGCCGCTTTTTTCCTTGCTGCGCGGGAAGGGAAAGCTTCGCGCTCGCCTGCAAATCATAATGGAGACGCCTTAAAACGTCGCTAAGCGTTTACCCTCTGCCACTGGGCATGCGGAGGAGATGCCGCTTTTGGTGATCCTTCGGACGTGTACCGTGCGCGCGACTGCTTGAGGTGTTCCTGCCGGTTGCCGATTGGAAACGCCTATCCTACTGATGAAAAGGCGCTTTCGGATTGCTGTGTGCGAGGCCGGTAGTTGTAAAGAAGCTTGCCCGCGAGTCGGGCATGCAACAAAAGTCATTGATGCTCCCCTCCCAATCCCAATCTCTGGATTGGAAGGGGATTCTGGGGGCCGTGGCCCCCATTCTAGTCACTGTCCAATAC
>OBHX01002423.1_pt1 | contig 14524 bp, 10 predicted proteins | sample 1519331 | NCBI WGS metagenome assembly OBHX01 (sample SAMEA2602897, study PRJEB22501) | metagenome
CCACCGACGACCCACTTTTGGGCGAAGATGTAGACGATGAGGATCGGGGCCATGGCCATCAGGTAGCTGGAGAAGGCCATCGGGTAGTTGGTGGCGAACTGCGAGCTGAAGACGTACTGGGCGAGCGGGATGGTCTGGTTCGACTGGTCGGTCAGGATGATCAACGGCAGGAGGAAGTCGTTCCAGGCCCACAGTGCGGTCAGGATGGCGATGGTGGCGTTAATCGGGCTCATCAGCGGGAAGATGATGGTCCAGAAAATGCGCCACGTGGATGCGCCATCGATTCGGGCCGCCTCTTCCAGCGAAACCGGAATCGAACGGATGAAGCCAGTGGCGATGAACAGGTTCGTGCCCAGGCCGAGCACCGTGTACAGAATGATCAGGCCGACCTGGTTGTCCAGGTGCAGGGAGCCCATCTGCTTCGCAATCGGCAGCATGACGACCGGGAACGGCACGAACATGGCGGCGATGAAGAAGTAGTACAGGAAGCGGAAGAAGCGCTTGTCCATGTTGCGGGCCACGGCGTAGGCCACGAAGGTGTTGGTCAGCAGGGTGAGCACCACGGCGGCCACCGTGATGATCGCGGAGTTGAGCGCGGCCTTCGGGTAGTTGACCTTGGCGGAGGCGTCGGCGAAGTTGTGCCACTGCCACGAGGTGGGCAGGGCGAAGGTGCCGGCTTCGGCCGGAGTCTTCAGCGCGGTGACGATGGTGAAGTAGAGCGGGATCAGAATGGTCAGGCTCAGCACGGCCACGGCGGCGGTCAGCCACCAGTTGATCTTGTGGTCCCTGCGGAACTTGGCGGGCTTGCCGGACTTGGACGGGGTAACTGTTGCAGTAGTCATTTCTTATCCTCCCCTAAATCAGATCTGTTCCTGGCTGCGGGAGATGCGCAGCTGTACGAAGGCGATGATCGCCAGCACGATGAAGAAGAGCACGGCGTTTGCGGTCTGGTAGGCGTACTCGCCACCGGTCAGGCCACCCTTCCAGATGAGGTAGGTGACGGTTTCGGTGGAGGAGTTCGGACCGCCCTCGGTCAAGGCGACGACCTGATCGAAGGTGCCGAGCGCGTTCTTCATGGACAGCACGAGGTTGATGGTGAAGAACGGTCCGATCAGCGGGAATGTGATCTTCCAGAACTTCTGCCAGGCGTTGACGCCGTCGATGGCGGCGGCCTCGTAGATTTCGTCGTCGATGGTCTGCAGGCCGGCGAGGTAGATGAGTACCGAGTAGGCGATGCCCTGCCAGACGGCGAGGAAGACGATTGGGATCCAGCTGAGTTGCTCATTGGTCAACAGCGAGGTGGACAGCCACTTGATGCCCAGCGCCTTGCCGAGCTCGGGCAGCGGGTTCATGAAGATGTACTTGAACACGTAGCCGATGACCAGCACGGAGAGGGTGTAGGGGATGAAGAAGATGGCTCGGAAGCCATTCTTGAAGGCGATCTTCGAGTTCAGCAGCACCGACAGGAACAGGGCAATCACGTTGATCAGCACCGTGATAAGGATGGCGATGAGGAACGTGAACAGGTAGGCGTGGCCCACGCGGTTGTCCTGGAAGAGGGCGATGTAGTTCTTCAGTCCGATGAACTTGTAATCGCCGTAGCCCTGCGAGTTGGTGAAGGAATACTTTACGCCATCAAGAAATGGCAGGTACAGGAAGAAGGCGAAGATGATGGCCGCCGGAACCACCATCCAGTAGTAGGCGGGGTCCACTTTGCGGGTGGAGAAGGCGGAGACCTTCTTCTTGGCCGGTTTCTTGGCAGCGGTCTTGGTTGCGGTTGCGTGTGACATGATGTTCTCCTCTCCTACCGATCACTCGAAGGTCCTGGCTTGGACCTTGTCCCATTCGGTCTGCATCTGGTTCAGGAAGCGGTCGGTGTTGCCGGAGGTCACCATGGTCTGCAGGTAGCCGCCGATGTTGATGGACGAAGGAATGTAGTGGTCGCAGAAGTCGGCCAGTCGGTTTTCCTCGAAGAACGGGCGCACGGTTTCCAGCGCATCGTTGCCGAAGTAGGTGTCCTTCAGCGGCGTGATGGCGGACTGGGCGTCGGCGTAGGCGTCAAGCTGATCCTTCTGCATGAGGAACTCGACGAGCTTCATCGCTTCCTTGGGGTACTTGGTGTCCGCACCGATGGTGAGCATCACGTCGTCGCCGGCGGTGAGGATCTGCTCGCTGGCGTCATCGGTGGCCGGCATCTGGGCGAAACCAAGTTCGATATCGGGGTTGATCAGCAGGATCTGCGGGATGGCGTAGGTGCCGAGCGGGATGATCGCGGCCTTGCCTTGGGCGAAGTTCTGCGTGCCCTGCTGGTAGGTGACGCCGGTGTTGGCAGTGGAGTAGGTGAAGAGCTCGGATTCCTTCTCGACTGCGGTCTTCCACAGTTCCTGGAACGTGGTCTTGCCTTGCTTGAGCTCGGTGTACTTCGATTCGGGAACCAGCGTGCCGGTCAGGGAGGCGAGCGGTGCCTGGGTGGTCCAGGCGTCGGCCACGGAACCCTGCAGCGGGTTGATGCCGGCGTCCTTGAAGGTGTTGAGCATATCGGTGAACTCGCTCCAGGTGGTCGGCGGATTCTCCGGGTCAAGGCCAACCTTGCGGAACAGAGCCTTGTTGTAGATGTAGCCGGAGGCGTTACCCGCGAAGGGCAGGCCATACAGGCGCTTCTTGGAGGAATCGGTGGTCTGCACCAGATTCTTGGCGATCTCGACCATGCCGGGATTGAGGGTATCCACGATGGGTTCGTCGGTGAAATCGTAGAAGACACCGGACGCGGCGAAGTTGCCAAAGCTGATGTCACCATTGAAGGTGATCACGTCCGGCACGCGGTTCTTCACGAAGCGGGTGCGCAGATCGGTCTGAGCGTTGGCGGAATTGTTGATATTGACCTTGATGGTCGGGTTCTGCTTTTCAAAATCGGCGACCATGGACTTGAACTGGTCGGCGGCCTCGGACTTGAACTGGAAGAAATCCAGCGTGACGGTGCCTGCGGTGCTGGAGCCGCAGCCTGCCAGACCGAAGCCGACGGCAATCGCGCACACCACGGCGGCGGTGCGTACGGCCAGACGCTTCAGTCTAGGCGTTGAATGTGGGGAATCGGACAGCATAATTGTTGACTCCTTTATCTTTCTTTTTTCCTCCGGCTTCGATGCCGGCGGTTCTTCCACTTTCTAAGATAACGGTTCGGCCATTTCATTCCCAGCGCCAGCGAGCCCACTTGCGCAAGCAACAAAAATCGCGGTATTTTGTGATTAACGCAATAAATACAGCGAAGGGGCTTGCATGTCTGATACCAACGCGATTCCACAGTGGTTTTCCGGATCCGAGCATACGCATCGCGTGGCGGCGGCAATTGCCCAATACGGGCCGATAGCCCGCACTACGTTGGCACAGATGCTGGGACTGAGCCAAGGGGCCTTGTCCCGCATCACCAGCGATCTGATCTACGCCGGGGTGATCGAGGAGCTTCCGGCCGAGGCCGGCCCGTCAGGCAAGCTGCCCGAGCGATTCACGCCAAGGGAAAGTTCGGATCGTCGCGGACGCCCGCAGACTTCGCTGGTGTTGTGTTCGAACGCACGCACCTTCATTGGTGTCAAGGTTCATGGGATGTCGATTGTGGCCGCTGCGGTGAACGCGCATGGCGAGGTGGTGTCCGGCCGGCACGAGGTGCCGATCGGGGCGGATCAGTCGGCTGAGTATGTGGTGTCGGCCATCACGCGGCTGGTGCGCGAATGTTCCGCCGATATCGTCTCTTCCGGGTTGCCCTCCCCCACTGCGGTGGGCGTTGCGGTAGGTGGGCATGTGGTCGACGATTCGATTGTGACGTTCGCGCCGTTCCTGCATTGGGACGGGGCCACGGACTTGGGGACGATGGTCACAGAGGCGACCGGCCTGCCGTGCGGGGTGTTCAATGATATCGATTCTCTGCTGGTGGATGCCTCCTGGTTCGGGCCGGGTGTCGGCGTGGATATGTTCGCCGTGGTGACCATCGGCGTGGGTGTTGGTTATTCGCTGGCCGTGAACGGCAAGCCAGTGCAGTACCCGGATAAGAGCTATGGTCTGGTGGGCCACGTGCTTATCGATCCGGAGGGGCCGCGCTGCACCAGCGGACATATCGGCTGTTCACAATGCTTGACTGACGATTCAATCGCCGAACAGTACTCTGCGATTGTGGGTCGCGCGGTCAGTTTTGAGGACTTTGCGCGCGATGCCAAGGAACGCGTGCCGCAGGCCACGCAGTTGGTGAACCGGACGTGTTTCCGGTTGGGATCGCTGGTGGCTACGGTGGCGAATATCGCGATGCCCGGGCATGTGATGATTGCCGGGGAGTCCGCGTTTTTGGCCAAGCTCGGCACCGATTCGCTACGTGACGGCATTCGTTTCTACCGTCACAGCCAGACCCAGCCGGTCAAGTTCACGATTATGAACCACGACTGGCAGCTCTGGGCCAAAGCCGCCGCCAGTCGCGTGATTGTGAAGCATATTGGGTAGGCCGTTCTTGGCTCCCCTCAGAGAGGGGAGCCAAGAACGTTGCTTCGCCACAGTTACTCCGCCACGACCAGCAATTACGGACTTGCCTATCGGCAAGGCTCAATCCCACCTTCGCTCAGCTGTCGCTTCGCTCAGGCCGTGGCTACTGACAGCCTACTAGGCTGTCAGCTTAACGCCACAGCCTTGAGCAATACTGCCTGCTGGGGGTGGAGGGACGGGGGACGAATGCCGTAGCGCTGCAGGGCTTCGCCGGTCAGGACTACGCCTTCCTCGTTCCACCAGCCGAGAGTGCTCTGGCCGTTGGTCAGACCGGTCAAATCCAAGCTCGGGTCAAGCGGGCTGACACGGTAGGTGCGCTCGGGGTCAAGTCCGGGCAGATGCACGGGCGCGGCCGGATAGGTCTGGCTGGTGGTCAGCTGGGTGAAGCGGTAGATGGCGGCGTCACGGTTCGGCATCACCATACCGTCCAGACGCACGGCCGGATCGTTGGAGTCGGCGTGCACGCAGGTGTCGATGGCGAACCAGTCGCGGTGCTTCTTGAATTCGGCCACCCACACGGCCAGCTTGGCGAGCGCCTCGTCCGGCTCCTTCAACAGGTTCCATTCGATGCCCATGTGACCGAAGAACGCCATGGCCATGCGCAGTTCCTGGCTGGTGGCGCGCTGGGTGGAGTGTGCGGGGCTGGCGCCCACGTGCTCGCCCATCATCGCCGGCGGCACCAGCAGCGAGGTGTAGCGCTGGATGTCCGCGCGCTCGACCGGGTCCACGCAGTCGGAGACCCAGATACGATCGGCGTGCTCTAGGATGCCGAGATCCACGCGGCCGCCACCAGAGGAGCAGCTTTCGATCTCAAGGCCCGGATGCGCGGTCTTGAGGCCCTTGAAGATGTTGTAGACGGCAAGGGTCTGCGCGTGCACGGCCGGGCGGCCGGAGCGGCGGGAACCGGGCTCGGTGACGAGCTTGTTGTGGTCCCACTTGATGTAGTCGATACCAAGCTCGCCGACAAGCTGGTCCATGCAGCCGTAGATGTAGTCGAACGCATCCGGATTGGTCAGATCGAGCACCTGCTGAGTGCGGCCCTGCAGCGGCAGTCGGCCAGCGGTGGGCGAGAGAATCCAATCAGGGTGGTTACGGGCCACATCGGAATCGGGGTTGACCATTTCCGGCTCGAACCACAAGCCGAATTCCATACCCTTGGCGTGCACGTAGTCGGCGAGCGCCTTCAGTGACTTCGGACCATCGGGCCAGACGTCCTGCGCAATCTGCCAGTCACCGAGGCCGGAGGTGTCGTCGCGGCGGGAACCGAACCAACCGTCATCCACCACGAATCGTTCCACGCCGGAGTCGGCGGCCCTGTCGGCGAGTGCCTTCAGCGTACCGAAGTTGTGGTCGAAGTACACGGCTTCCCACGTGTTGAGGATCACCGGACGGCCGTGCGAGAACAGGCGCGGATGCAGGGAGCGCACGTAGGAGTGGAAGCGGGCGGCGATCTCATTGAGGCCATCGCCATAGGAGCCGAACAGCCACGGGGTGTCGTAGGAGTTCTGGCCTTCGCCGGGGCCGGCGAGCGTCACTTCGCCGCCGAACAGGAGTTCGCCACCGCCGATTACGCCGGTCGTGTAGGGCAGACGTTCGGCGGACAGTACGGAGTTGCCGCTCCAGCCCACGTGCACCGAATAGGCGTCGCCATGCTCGAAGCCGAAACCGGGCACGCCGGCGGTCAGGAGCAGGGATGCGTCGAAGTCAGGGCGGCCAGCGAGCTGCGGCTTTTCGAAACGGCCGACGGTCAGCGGTTGGCGCTGCGGGCTGCGTTCACGTAGATGGTGACCGGTGGTGGTGAGGATTTCGCCGGCGGATTCGGGCAGCGGGAAGCCGAGCTCGATCTTGCCGATCTCGAGCTGGGCTCCGGCGTCTGCACCAAACAGGTTGGTTACGGTGGCCTTCTGACGGGCCAGGCCGCCGGGGAGCAGTTCAAGGTGCCATTCGACTTCCACGCCCTGCTCCTCATCGCGCGCGGTGACTATGACGCCGGGCACGCGGGCCGGGCCGGTGGCGCGGGCATGGCCGGCCACATCGGTGTAGCTTTCGCCGGACACGGCATCGAGGGTGGCTTCCAGCACGCCGCCGGCCTCGATATTGGTCACGGTGAACTTGGGGAAGAGCTCGACGCCGGCGCGGCGCAGCACCACGCGCTGCTCGCCGATCCAGCTTTCGGCCTGGGTGGGCAGGATGGACGGCCAGACGGTGTCGTCGAGCGCGCCGGACACGCGCTGCGGCTTCAGGGCGTCATAGGCGGCCAGCAGGGTGTCGGGCTTGGCCAGCGGGCGACCCCAGTGGACGATGCGCGGCAGGTCGCTGCCGGCAAACACCAGACCGATCGCCACATTGGCGGCGGGCTGGGTCAGGTAGACGGCGGTGAGTGCGGTACCGTCAGCGGCGGCACCGGTGAAAGTCGAGGTGTTCTCGGCCATATTGTCTCCTTCGACGTGTGTGGATTTGCATTGCACTACTGGTTTCGATGGTAGAAGAAATGGAATATGTTGCCTTGGTGCCGCGTGTTGGTTGCGTGAGGTAAGTAATGCGTCCGTGTCTATCGCCGCTGGGCGAAGAAATCAGTCAGGATGGACTGACACTCGACTTCCAGCACGCCGCCGTGCACTTCAGGACTATGGCCGATATGCGGATCGCGCGGAATATCCCAAATCGAACCGCATGCACCGAGCTTGGGATCCCAGGCACCGAACGCGATGGTGCCGATATGGGTCTGGATGCAGGCACCCGCGCACATCGGGCACGGCTCAAGTGTGACGGCCAGCGTGCAATCGGCGAGATTCCAGGCGCCCAAGGCTTGGGCCGCCTGACGCATGGCGATGATTTCGGCGTGGGCAAGCGGGTCACCATCAGCCTCACGCGTGTTGTATCCGCGCCCGACAATCTGGCCGGCCGCATCCAGCACCACCGCACCAACCGGTACGTCACCAGCGGCTGCAGCCTGACCGGCCAGTTCCAGTGCGCGGCGCATCGCCTCGTCATATTCCATACCAACGAGTGTATGCCTTTTCTCATATCGTCTCATGATGTGCATAATCGGCCGCAAGCTTAACGTTTTCTTCATGGTTCCCATATACTTTTGGTGGAGAAAAATTTAAGGGAGAAGGCGGCAACATGGCGGTATTTGAGCTCATCCTATGCATCATTGCGGCGGTGGTGGTGAGCTCGTTTGTCAGTCGCTTCGTGCCCAAAGTCTCCACGCCGCTGGTCCAGATTGTGCTGGGCGTGCTGGTTACGTATCTGCCGTTTTTCCCGGATGCAAAGCTCGACCCGGAACTGTTCATGGTGCTGTTCATCGCGCCGCTGCTGTATTTGGAAGCGCACGAAATCGATAAGTCGGCGTTGCTGAAAACGCTGGATCTGAGCCTATCGCTGGCTATCGGACTGGCTATCGTCACGATGGCGGCGGTCGGATTCACTTTGCATGCCGTCTGGCCGTCCATCACCTTAGCCTCAGCCTTAGCACTCGGCGCGGCACTCGGCCCGACCGATGCGGTGGCCGTCAGCTCCCTAGGTAAAGAAGCCTCGCTGACGCAGCGTCAGCGCAGCGTGCTGAAAGGCGAATCACTCTTCAATGACGCTTCCGGCATCGTCGGCTTCCAGTTCGCTCTGGCCGCCGCCTTCACTGGCGAATTCGCCGTGGGGCAGGCCGCCGGCGAATTCGTGATCTCCTTCTTTGGCGGCACCTTATTTGGCCTGGTGATAGCAGCAGCGGCCAACTGGCTATTCGAGACCGTGCGATCCCTCGGTTGGGAAACCACTACCACACGTATTCTGATGGAACTGTTCCTGCCCTTCCTGCTGTATTTGGGCGCGGAGGAATTCAATGTGTCCGGCATTCTGTCGGTGGTGGCCGCTGGCCTGTTCATCCGATTCGACCGCACCGGCGTGGGGCCGAATGTGGCACGTACGAATATCGTTTCCACTTCAGTATGGGGTGTGCTGAGTTTCTCGCTCAACGGTGCGGTGTTCATTCTTCTGGGCATGCAGCTGCCGCGCGCCATGAGGGCCAGCTGGTCTGACCCGTATATCAGCAATACCGTGCTGATCGGCATTATTCTGCTGGTCACTCTGGTGGTAATCGCGCTTCGATTCTTCTGGATTGCGGCCATGCTGCGCGTTGCGCGAGATACAATCACCGGCCAGCGCCGCAAAATGACACCCGAACGCTGGCGCTCGGCCGCAGTGATGACCTTTGGCGGCCCCAAGGGAACCATCACGCTGTCATTGATGTTCACCATCCCGTATTACATTGCCGGCGGCGCGCCGTTCCCGATGCGTGACGAGCTGATTTTCATTGCGTCAGGCGTGATTATCGTGACCTTGCTGCTGGCCAACTTCCTGTTACCGCTATTGGCCCCGAACCGTGGCAAGGATCCCAGCGCGGAAATGATTCCGGTGACCATCGATGTGTTACGCGCCACGGTGGAGGAATTGACCGGACGCATCACGCCAGAGAATCGCCGTGCGATTCTGATGGTAATCGACCAATACACCAAGCGCATCGGACGATTGCAGCAGCGCATCGGCGATACCGATCCTCAGGGATTCGAGCAATTGCAGATCGAAGCGCTGCATTGGGAAAAGGAATTCGTGCGCGACCGACTTGCCGACACCAAGGCGCATCCGGCGGCGGATACGGCCACGCAAGAGCTGAACGTCGAAGCCTGCGAGCGCATGCTTGACCAGATTATGAATACGCTGCGTCACACTTCCACTGATCCGACTTCGGGGCATGCGGTATCGCAGATTCGCGGTCGCGTACGCATGTTCCAGCGGCAGATGAGCAATTACGCCAAACGCACGGTGTCCAAGATTCGCCACACCACACCATTGGTGAGCGAGGACCAGATTTTCGCGCGCACCCGCGAACTGCAGGTCGAGGCGATTCATCATGTTATCGGTCGGCTTATTGACGAGATGGGCCAGGATACGTACAACACCGAGCATTGTTCGGCACTGTTGCTGGATTATCGTCGTGCCGAGGCTTCATTGCAGGCACGTCCGACCATGAGCGGCACTACGGAAACCATCACGCAGGTCGAGGACGTAAAGCGCGAGAGCTACGGTATCGAACTCGGTATGATTCAGGACATGTACGAAGCCGGCGACATCAACCGAGCCCAAGCCCGCTCCCTGAGGCGCAACATCTACGTTATGCAGGTCGATGCCGATTCCGGCATCTAGTTTCCTTGGCTCCCTTCTCTGAGGGGAGCCAAGTTGGGGATTGCTATTTCCGTATGATTCTCTTCAGTATGTGCAGTAGTGCTTGCAGTGCTCACTTCGCTCATGGGAGAACAGTCTATGACCGCGCCGGCCACAAGCGCCCTCGATGTCCGATTGCTGTGACGGCCGCGCCAATTCCAGTGATGGCGGCTGACTACAGCACGCCAGAGGTAATGTCGTTGTCGAGCAGCCACTGGCGCAAATCGGCGAACTCCTCAAGACTCACATTGTGATCCAGACCGTGGTAGCTCTTGGTTTTCAGCCACGTATGCTCTTCCAACCAAGCGGCGGTGGCGAACAGTTCGTATTTCGGGATTACGCCATCGTTCTTGCCGTACGTATAGAACACGGGGATATCGTAATCGGCCAGGCGAGAGTCGGCGGGGGCCGTGCCGGGCACCTGACCGGGTGTGTTGAAGCCGGACAGGGAGACGACGGCCCGGTACCGCTCGGGATTGATACGCAACAAATGCACGGCGACCAGCCCACCTTGCGAAAACCCAAGCGGCACCACGTCACGGTCGGCGGGAATGTTGTCGGCCACCCATCGGTCGACTGCTGTGGCGGCGGCATACGCGTCGTAGTCACGATCATCGCCGATAGGCAGGGCATCGTGAAACCACGCGTAGTTGCCGGGGTCGGGACTGCCTTCACGGGCCGGCGCGAGTGTCAGCGGCCCGCGCAGTGCCACGAAGTCGTTATATGGAGCGATGAGGCGCATGATGTCCGCCATGTCTTCTTCGCTGGATCCCCATCCATGCAGGCACAGGAACAGCGGATGCGTGGCATGCTGGTCGAAGCCGCCGCGCGAGGTGACGCTGTGTTCCACGGTGAGTGGCTCGCCAAAACGTCCGGGCACAGTGGTGGATTCGCGGCCGATCAGAGGCTGGCTGGCATTCGCTTCTTTGCTCATACCATTCCAATATAGAGGTCTTGCGCGCTGTGCGGAAAACGATGGACCATGATTTCAATCACATTGGGTAATCCGCGCCGAATCGCCTTGGGACTTTTCAAGGGATACCGGCAATCTGTCAGGCGTTACCGCTGTCTGCGGTATCTGCGGCTGCGGTGATTGTCTCAAGTTCGCCGCCCCACTGCTGCTGCAGTGCGGTCATCTTGCTGGCCTCGCCGAACACCATCCAGCGTTTGCCGTTCAGCAATCGCCAATCACCTTTCGTTTGCTCATTATCAGCGTATTGGCTCAGCAGTTCGGAAATCTTGCTTTCGATAGGTGCCCGGCTGATGGCTGCGGACGATTCCGATCCAAAGGATACGAAGGCCACTCTCGGATCAGTGCACATCTGTACGGTGGTGATGCCCGGCAAACCGCCCGTATCAAGCCCCTGCCATCCTTCTTTGCACGCGCCGGCAGCTTGTTCGATGCCTTGCTCCATCTGTGCGGTATCTTCGACGGGTGCCTTGTCGTTCGACTGCTGAATCAGTCCTTCCGGGAACAATACGCCCACGGCCACGCCGATAACCAAGCAAACTATGGCGCACACCAGTGCGATGATGCCGCCCGCGCCCACTCCCCCGTGAGTGGCGTACCGAGGCATGGTGACTCGCGCAGCGATGACCAGAATCAGGGTGATGCCGATAAGCACCGCCGCCATCAACGCAATGTATCGTCCTGGCACTGCCGTCATAAAGGAAATGGCGTAAGGCGCGATCTCATGAACCGCCGAGGTGGCCGATACCACGACGGCTAGCAGTCCGCTGACAACGGCAAGTCTGCGGCACAATATCGACGTTGGGCTGCTGGCTTTTGTAGCGGCGAATCGCCGGCCGGCATCCCGCCTGGATGGGCGTCGATTCTGTGCACGACGTGAGCTGCGCGAATCGTCATACTGACCATCGCCGAAGAAATCGTAGTCCTCATCGTTGCGGGCCATCGGTGCCCCCTTCCTGCCGATTACACAGCTAGTGTACCGCTATGGCTTGGGAATGGCGGTCATTCGGGGGAATGATTCAGGGCACAAAAAGAACCCCGGCGGTTGCCCGCCGGGGAGAGAAAGGAGAGAGAAGAAGAAAGGGGGTTCAATTGTCGGGAACTGCTGCGGCTCCTGATCAGCTTTCCGCTGACATCTTTTATATAACCACTGCTTTCTGGGTCTACCTCTAAGTTTCTCTGAGAAAAACCTGAGAATACTTGCGATTGATGGACCGCGGAAGCGTGAGGAGCCTCTCACGTTTCCGCCCAAGGCGCTAGACTTGAAGGCAGTATTTATTTGCCCAAGGAGTTTTTCACATGCTGCTGTCCGACCGCGACATTCTCGCCGCACAGTCCGCAGGTCATATCTCACTTGATCCGTGGACCCCCGAAATGGTGCAGCCCGCTTCCATCGACGTGCGATTGGATCGGTACTTCCGTTTGTTCAATAACCACGCCTACACCTATGTCGATCCGGCGGAAAACCAAGGCGCGCTCACCGAACAGTTCGAGGTGGCTCCCGACGAACCGTGGATTTTGCACCCTGGCGAGTTCGCACTGGGTTCCACGTGGGAATACGTCAAGTTGGACCCGTCCATTGCCGCCCGTCTGGAAGGCAAGAGCTCACTGGGCCGATTGGGGATTCTCACCCATTCGACTGCGGGCTTCATTGACCCCGGTTTCGAGGGGCATATTACGCTTGAGCTGTCTAATGTGTCGACGTTGCCGGTCAAACTATGGCCTGGCATGAAAATCGGCCAGATGTGCTTCTTCCAGCTGAGCTCGCCCGCTGAGCACCCTTATGGCTCCAAGGGCACCGGCTCGCATTATCAGGGCCAGCGGGGTCCGACGCCGAGCCGTTCCTACGAGAATTTCTACCGCGCGCACATCGACGACTGAGCGTTGCGACGTACCATTCGGCCGGCGGATGCCGGCCATTTGCTTAATCCCAAGGAGATGTCATGACCAACAGCGATGGCGGGTTCCAGTTCGACTTCCAGCAGCCCGAAAAGCCGGTCAGGCCAACGGTTCCTCCGATTCCGGGGCAAGAGACGGCAGCATATAGCACAGACCCCACGGCACAAGCCACACCGGCTCTGCAGTTCCCGCAGTCTGTGCAGTCTGCGCAGTCTGCGCAGCCCACACAGCCCACACAGTTTGTGCAGCCCGCGCAAGTAGCGTATGCCTCACAACCCACGCAAGCTGTGCCGACCGTACAAGCCGCTCAGCCGACGCAGCCCATCGATCCGGCCATGACGCAACCGTTCTCGCCGCAATTCCTGGCTGCGGTTGCCGCACAAGCACCACAGCCGGCGGCAGCCACGCAGCCAGTAGTATCCGAAACACCAATCGCCGCTGCGCCCGGCCAGCAGCAATACGTTTGGGATCAGACGACGCAAAGCTTCCGCCCGGTGGAACCGACAGCGCCAGTGACGCCAGCAGCACCAGCCGTACCAGCGGCACCGGCGGCATCGCCTGTTTCGGTAGCTTCAAACGCCGCGACACAGGCGTTCCAACCCAATCAGGCCGAGCAGCCTGCGGTAGATGCCGAGGCAACACAAGCGTTCCAGCCTGATCAGGTCATGGCAACACAGCCTTTCGAAGCTCAGGCCATGCCGAATGCCGAAACCGCGGCCACACAGGCATTCCAGCCTGATTCAGCTGCGGCCACACAGGCATACGGCGCATCATCCACCGTATCCGGTGAGACCGTTACCATGCCGGCAACGCAAGTAGCGTCTGCCGATGATGCTGCAGCCACACAGGTGTTCCAACCGGCCGCCCTGGCCGCTTCGGCACAGGCTCAGCCTGCTGTGATGCCTCCCTCCATTCCGTTGGATCAGGTCTCCGATGAGGACGATTCCGATGGCGCCGAGCCTCGTCACGGCGGTAGCGGCAAAAAGAACACCCGCAAGATCATCAGCATTGCCGTAGCAGTAGTCGCCGTGATAGCGCTGGTTGTCGCCGGCCTGCTCTGGTGGCATTCCAACAGCAGCAAGGCGAGCCAAGCCGTGGCATTGGCCGAGTGCAAGGTAGCGGCCAAGCAGTACACGAATGCTCAGAAGAAGCTCACCACCGCCATATCCAATGGCCAAACCAGCGCGCAAACATCCACCAGCGATGTGGCCGATGCCAATACGCTCACCACGCTGAATCAGGCGTTGCAAGACGCCGGCAATCCGGCTGACACCGCCAAGTGCGATTCCAGCCTCAACGCCACTGAGTTGAAGTCTCACACTAAAGAGCTGCAGAATGATGCCAGCGACATGGCTGACAAGACGGATGCCATCAACAATGCGATCAAGGCCGTTAATACTTCAAAGGCGACGGCCGATACCAACACACTGAAATCGAACCTGAGCTCGGCTATTTCGCAGGCGCAGGGCACGCTGGATAATTCCGCGGGCAGTGTGGCCGATGAAAACACCCGCACCGCGCTGCAAAACGCCATCACCGAGGCCAATACGGTGATGAACGGGACCAGTCCGTCCGAATCCGACGTCAATAATGCGATTTCTAAACTGCAGAAGGCCGAGTCCGACGTCACCGCCTCGATGCAGGCCAAGCAGCAGGCAGATGCCGCCAAGCAAGCTCAGGAAGAGGCTCAGCAGAAGGCTGACCAAGAGGCACAGCAGAAGTCTCAAGACGAGTCCAACAATAGCGACAACAATAACGGCGGCGACAACTCCACCTCTACTGACGGCACCGACGGCAGCCACAACTGAGGTCTGCAGCGTTCTCCTGTTTCCCATGGGGCGGTAACTCCCCATGGGGCGGTTAGCATATTTTCCTTTTTCGCGGAATAATGCCGTTTTCAGCGACCGCCCCATG
>OBHX01002424.1_pt1 | contig 14524 bp, 12 predicted proteins | sample 1519331 | NCBI WGS metagenome assembly OBHX01 (sample SAMEA2602897, study PRJEB22501) | metagenome
GCGAGTGTTCATTGTCGGTATGACTGTGCCAGTAGGCGTAGGTCGGTATGGCTCTGACGGGATTATCCTTGCGCACGAGCCGTTCGATGTCGGCGTACTCGACGGGCGTGCATCCCTTCTAGACCATGTCAATCGTTTTGCCGTCGGGAGCGGGGAGCATCTATTATAGCGCCTAGACGGCGGCGATCTGCTGGTCGGTGAGGCGCTTGGCGGCAGCCGTCATGATCGCGGCCTGGGCGCCGCCCGTGCATCGGCCGTCGCGGTAGTCGAGGAGCGCCTTGGCGGTGACCTCGAAGGGCTGGCCCGCGACGTGCGGCCAGTTGGCGGTGGGTGCAATGCCGTTGGGACCGTGGCAGGAGCCGCAGAACTGCTTGCTGTGCACGGCGAATCCGCCCATGACGTTGGCCTTCGGGAGCGAAGCCACGGCCTTGTCGAGTTCGGCGGGCGTGAAGGCTGCGGCCGAGGCGAGCATCGGGAGGGCGGCGAACGCGCTCAAAATCATCAGTCTTGCTTTCATTGTTCTTCTCCGGGATCAGCCGAAACTGTCGGCGGTGATCGTGTTCATCCAGCTGTGCAGGTACTGGGCGGCAAGGGCCTGCTCGGCAGGCTGGGCCTTGAGGTACTGGTAGCGGGCGCGCGTGTTGGTGCGGCCGATCTTTCCGTCCATGATGCGGAAGACGTCGGCGACGAAGAGGCCGTAGTCCTCGCCCGCCAGCGCGTAGCAGGTGTTGGACCAGACGGGCTCGGTGATCTCGCGGCCGGCTAGCTCCTCGACGATCGCGCGCGCGGTAGTCTTGGCCTGGGTGTTGGCCGAGAAGCCCGACTTGGGCATCGCGTCGGCGATCGAGGCGTCGCCGAGCACGTAGACATCAGGAATGATCGTGCTCTCGAACGTACGGCGGTCGATCGGGCAGAAGCCCGTCTTGTCGGCAAGGCCCATCGCGAGCGCAACGTTGGCGGCGCGCATCGGCGGGATGACGTTGATGACGTCGGCCTTGATGACGCCCGCCTCCGTCGTCACGGTCATGGCGCTCGCATCGATGGCGAGCGGGCGCCCGCCCTGCTTTTCCTGCACCCACTCGAGGCGGCAGTCGGGACGTGCGGGCGAGGCGTACTTGTCGAGCCTGGCCTTGTAGTCCGCGGGGATCGAGAAGCCGTAGAGGCGGTTCCAGCCGAGGAGCATCGTCTCGTCGGTCACGAAGTTGTTCTTCGGGTCGGTGACGATGATCTTCGCGGTCGGGTTGTGCTTCGCGCACCACTCGGTCACGAGCGCGGCGCGCTCGTAGGGGCCGGGCGGGCAGCGGTACGGATTAGGCGGCGCGACGAGGCAGAAGGTGCCGCCCTGGGGCATGGCCTTGAGCTGGTCGGCGAGGAGCTGCGTCTGCGGGCCCGCGATCCAGCCGCTCGGGATCTTCGTCGCGGCGAGCTCGGCGCTGTAGCCCGGGATGCCTTCGTAAAGCAGCTCGATGCCGGGCGAGACGATGAGCTTGTCGTAGGCATAACGGCCCTTTTCGCCGATGACGGTCCTGCGGTCCGCGTCGAGGCCGACGATCGTGTCCCGAACCACGCGCACACCGTAGCGGTCGGAGAGCGCGTCGTAGGAGACCGTGAGGTCCTCCATCGTGACGGCGCCCGTGATGAGCTCGGACGAGCCGTAGTGGCGGATGAAGGTTGGGGTGGGGGCGGTGAGGGGGGGGGCAAGATTTTTTTTTAAGAGGTTGAGGTGCTTGGCGGGCGGGGCGCCGCCCCCGCCCCCGCCCCCCCCCACGATCCCCGCGCCCCCGGCGGGTGCGGGGGGCCCGGCGGCGGTCTTGGCGCCAGGGGGGGCGGGCGGCGCCGCGAGCGCGGGGGGCGCGAGCAAGGGCCTGTGTCGGCGGCGCTCGATGTTGATGGCTTTCATTTCACGTCTCCCTTGATGCGGATGCCGTTGAAGTAGCGGGCCATGCGTTCGAACTCCTCATCGCTGTACCCTTCGGCGATGTGGCTCATGATCGAGGACGGGCGCTTGTGGGAGCGGAACTCCTTCATGGAGGTGATGAACTCCCCTTCGTCCATGCCTGCGAGCGGCACGAAGTGCTCGCCCTTCAGTTCCCCGTACGTCCCGTGGCAGGCGGCGCAGGTGTGCGCGAGCGCCTCGCCCGTGGGATTGCCCGAAAGCTTCGCGGGATCCGGCGCGGCCTGGGAGGCCGCAGCGGCGAGGATCAGGACCGCGGCGCATGTCGTCTTGATGATGTTCATGATCAGTGACTCCTTAACCGTTGACGACGGCGATGCCGATCGCGAAGTAGCCTGCGACCCAGAGGGCGAGCGAGGCGATGGCGGCGACGCCCACGCGCGAGAGCGCGGCGGAGGGCTGGTAGACGCCTTCGGTCTGGCCGCTCTTCCAGGCGAGCGAGAGAAGGTACGTCAGGTTGAGGCCGCCGACGACGAGGAAGGTCGTGAAGAAGATCACGGTGCTCGGCCAGTCCATGGTGATCTTGTAGGCGAGCGCGTCGTAGCCCGAACCCTCGAGGAACGTCACGAAGCGGAGCACTTCGCGCAGCGCGGCGAGGACGATCGTCATGACGAGGGTCATGCCGAAGGCCATGTAGTTGCAGAAGATGCAGAGCACGCGCTTCTTCTGGATGAAGCTCATCGCGCCGAAGTAGGCGAGCGGAACGAGGCCGATCCACATCCAGACGGAGCCCGCGAACCAACTCATCGTCTCGGGCAGCGTGGCCATCCAGGCGGCGCCGGCGAGGAGCACCAGGACGGAGCCCACGCGGGCCATGCCGTGGGCGAGGCCCTCGATGAAGTCGACGTAGCCGTAGTCGGTCTCGCCCGAGGAGAGGAGGTAGCGGCGCATGCCGAAGAGCCAGCCTGCCGTCACGGGAAGCGAGAGGAGCAGGAAGAAGAGCAGGCGAGCGGGCGTCACGGAGTGCAGCGACCTGCCGTAGGGCTCGATCTCACCGTTCGGGGCGTACCAGTTCATCCATTCGGCAGGCAGGAGCGACTGGTTGACGACGGCGTGCATGATGAGGCCGCAGACGAGCATCAGCACGAGGCTGCCGGCGAGCCAGACGCCGCCCTTCGGGGCGCCCTCGAGGTGCACGGGCCTGCCGTCGGCTTCATAGCGGTGGTTGAGACCGTAGAAGCGGTAGAGGGCGAGGTAGGCGACCGTAAGGATGGCGAGGAAGCCGAGGAGCCACCAGGCCGAGATCACGTTCGAGGTGTACCAGAACGGGTCGTAGATGACCTGTACGAAGAGGAGCGGCGCGACGCCGAGCACGATGGCGACCGAGACGGCGACCTTGGCGGTCGTGCCGAGGGCGCCCGCGAGGCGCTGCCAGTACGGGTTCTTCGAGAAGGCACCCCAGGCGGCGAGCCCGAGGGTGCCGAGCATCACGTTGACGGCCGTGAGGTGAAGGGCGAAAGTGACGACGCCGAGCACCAAGAAGATGAGCGGGTGTGCGGGCGCGCCGGCGGGATCCGTCAGAGCCATGAGCATCATGTCATTCATTTGGCGGCTCCTTTCTTGGGAAGGATGGATTCAATGTAGGCTGCAAGGGCGCCGCGCTCGGCTTCGGGAAGCGGGACGGGCGGCATGTAGACCGAGTGGCCGCGGTAGAGGCCCGCACCGAGGTAGTCGGCGAGGAAGGCGCGGTCGGCATCGGCCGGAAAGAAGCGCTCGAGGGGGCGCATGCCGGTGGACGTGAGCGAGTGGCAGTTGCTGCAGAGCGTGAGTGCAAGCGCACGACCGGCCTCGACCTCGTTTTCAGGCGTCACCTTGCGAAGATGCTCGGGCATGAAGGGGTGCGTGGCGAGAACGCCCTTCTCAGCCATGAGCGGAAGTTCGGAGCGGATGCCCAGCGCGGGGACGTCGCGGCCCACGAGCTGGTTGCCGTAGACGTACTGGCCGGCGACCCAGGGCTTGCGGACGATTTCGCGGGCGGTCTCCTCGGGAGCGAGGCCGAGCACGAGGATGACGACCGTCATCACGCCGGCGAGCCAGGGACGGAGCACCTGCGGCTTCCACGCGGTGACGAGGAAGTAGAGGACGGAGACGCCGATGGAGGCGGCCATCATCATGCCGAAGCTTTCGGGAAGCCTCATCGCCATCGTCTCGTAGGCGATGTCGGGGAGCGTGGTCATGTACCAGCGGAAGGCGAGCCAGCCGCCGATGACGCCGAGGATGCCGGCGCCCGACAGGACGCGGGCGATCATGGCCTTTTCCTCGCTGTCGGCGATGCGGCCAGCGACCATGCCGCCGACGACGCCCGTGATGGTGAGCATGAACATGAAGCGGGCCGTCATCTGGGCGAAGGTGTTCTCACCGAAGAAGGCGTTGAGCACGCCGCCCGTCTGGTGCCAGTCGCCCTGGCCCGGCCAGAGCATGAAGGAGAGGATGCCGACGATCACGAGGAGCGTCGCGACGGACGCCAGCCCGAAGATGATCGAGATGCGGGTGTGGGTGCGCGGATCCACACGGCCCGCCAGATAGACGAGCAGGTAGACGCCGATCACCTCAATGACGAAGAACACCCATTCGCTCGCCCAGAGCCAGACGAAGGAGTGGATGAGCGCCGAGATCCCGCGGGGGGACGCGATCGTGGCGGCGAACCAGATGCCCGGACCCGTGATGGAGCCGAGCACGTAGCTGAAGATGAGGAGGAAGAGGCCGTAGCGGCGGATGAAGGCGAGGTAGGCGGGCTTGTCCCTCCTCACCGCAAAGTTGGCGAGCCAGGCGAAAAGCACCGCGCCGCCGACGGAGGCGTGAGAGAAGAGGACGTGGATCGTGGCGATGAAGCCGATGATCCAGCCGCTGCCCACGCCGGGTTCGAACCAAGTCGGATAGAGTCCGAGCATGACGAGCTCCTGTTGCATAAATGGTTTTTAATTGCTTTGGAGAGGCGCGCCCGCCCTTGCGCTTCGGCCTGGGGATCCGGGGTACTCGCAAAATCAAGGCAAAGCGCCCTCTCCGACTTGATTCGATTGTAGTTTTCCCTCATCCGCAGCCGCATTGTGGGTTAACCCTAAGTCAACGTTTTTCAAGAACGTTCATCCATCCACGTCCCCAATAGAGAATGATTCCTAAACGAAACTGCCACAGGCATTTTCAGGGGATCTAATCACAAAGTATCGGATTTCGTCGGCTTTAGTAGCTAACTCACTCATGCTTTTGCACCTTCCGTTTTCAGAGCATTTTAGTCTTGCATTATCGCCTCATTAGTCTCGATCGCCTTCTGCGAAGAAGACGAATGTCGCGCCACGCCGGCGCCGACGTTTCCGTCCTTTTGTTTTCCGCTTCAAACGCGCCTCTAAAAGGCGTTTCTGAAAGGAGAAGCATCAGGAGCCTTCAAAATCACGTTCCATGAATTTGACGAGCAACGCCCTTTTCGTCTACGATTCACTCCAACCATTTTTAGAGAATGGCAGCAACCACAGGACCGCACGCCCTTCAACAACCCTTTTCTGGAGTCTTCTCATGGAACGCTTCATCCGCCCGATGGCCCCGGGCTGGTTCGCCTCCGTCATGGGCACGGCCGTCACCAGCCTCGCCCTCACCCTCGCCTCCCACGCGGCCGCGGACGCGGGTCCCGCGCTCGCCGCCCCCGTGGCTCTGGCGGCCTCCGCCCTGCACTGGCTTGCAATTGCTATGATGTCGGTGCTTGGCATTGCCGCCGTCTATCGTCTCATCCGTCACGGGGACGCCGTGATGGAGCAGCTGCGCCACCCCGTCGAGGGGAGCTTCTATGCGACCTTCCCGATCGCGATGCTGGTGATGGCGGCCGTGTGGACGATCCGCGGGGTCTCGCCCGCCCTGATCGCGCCGCTCTGGTGGACGGGTGCGCTGGGCACCTTTGCCGTGAGCTACGTGGTGCTCTTCGGGCTCTTCACGAGCGAGCGCCTCAAGCTCGGCATGGTGACGCCCGCGCACTTCATCCCGGCCGTGGGCCTCGTGGTGATCCCCGTTGCGGGCGCCCCGCTTGCCGCCGCCTCCGAAGGCGTGCTGCGCGAGCTCGCCTTCGCCCTCAACATGACGGGCTTCGGCGCAGGCGTCTTCATGTATGTCGGCCTTCTCGCGCTCACGATGGCGCGCCACTTCCTCGGCGCCCCCGTCGAGGGCAAGATGACGCCCACCCTCTGGGTGCACCTGGCGCCGCTGAGCGTCATCCCGCTCTCGATGCTCGCGCTCCTCAAGACCACGGGCGACGCCTCGCTTCTGCGCTACGGCTCCCTCGTCGCGGCCGCCTTCCTCGGCGCCGCCCTCTGGTGGCTCGTGCTCGCCGTCTCCATGACGATCCGCAACCGCCGCCAGGGCAAGCTCCCGTTCGCACTCTCCTGGTGGGCCTTCGTCTTCCCGATCGGCGCCTGCTCGGTGCTTGCCTACCGCGTATCCGAACTCCTCGCGCTTGAGGTCCTGCCCCTCGTCGCGAGCGGACTCACGCTGCTCGCGCTCTTCGTCTGGTCCGCCACCGCTCTCGGCACCGTCCGAGGCATCCGCACGGGCGCCATCTTCGCACCCGCACACTGACGCAGGCAGCCTCGCCTCCGCCGTCTCCCCCCTCAGGGCCCCTCCGCCACCATGGCGCAGGGGCCCTTTTTCCTTTCCACGCCCCGCGCCTCCTCAATCCGCATCATTCTTCGTTTTCACCGAACGTCCCCTCCCCCAATTCCGGCGCATTTGGCGCCGTTTGCCTGTAGTTCCCGCGTCAGAAGACCGCCTAATAGCCCACCACTATCGCATTTCATCTCACGATTTCTCGTCAGATTGACCACGTCAACATTCGGCATTTCCTCCGATTGAATGCCTCATCATTCCGCAAAACATCCGAACGTACAGATCTGCCTGCTCACCGTGCTCTTCTTCTGAAGCGCTTCTGACGCGTGAAGCCCAAGCGGGCCCGTCGGCAATGCCACGGGCCCGCTTTTCTCATCTATTTTCAGTCATTCGGCAATGGACGGGACGACGGATCAGGTGCGGTAGACGGGCGCGCTGATCATCGTCTTGAGCTTGTCCTCCCAGACGGCCTCGGGCGAATCGCCCGAACCGGCTCGTCCGGCGTAGATCACGACGGGCTTTTCGTCGAGCGACTCCTCGGGATGTCTGACGGGGAGCATCTGCACGGCGTTCCTGAAGCAGATGTCGACGCAGAGACCGCAACCGATGCATTTCGAGGGCGTCACCTTCGTGAGCGTGATGCCGTTGAGCTTTTCATCCTCAAGCGCCGCGGTCGGGCAGACCGTCGGACACAGTCCGCAGACCTTGCAGGCCTCGTTGTCGATCTTCGGCGCCCAAAAGCCGGGACGCCCCGGCGCCTCCATCATGCCCGACAGAGCTTCAGTCCCCTTTTTCCTTGCGCTCTTCAGAGCCTCGAGCCAGCGGCCCCTTGCCGGCGGCGGCACCGTGCGAAGAGGCACCGTCTCGAGCCAGGCCAGCGAGGCCTCGTCGAAGGGAATGTTCTCACCTGCGTCAAGCTCCGCCTTTCGAAGCAGGCGTCCCCAGAACTGCCGCCTCCCCGTATCAACAGACTTCGGCGCCGCATGAATCTCCTGCGTAATTTCAGGGGCAACGCGCGAAAGCACGGCCTCCCATCTTCTCATCCGTTCAAGGGGATCGGACGAGACGCCTCTTCTCGCGCAGCGCCTGCAGTCGCCGTGGATCACGTGGAGCGTGCAGGCGCCGCCGGTTCGAGCGGCAAGCGAGGCGACGGGAGACATGTCCATGGTTCCGAGACAGGCCGTCGTGAGATCCGCCATGCGCCTTGCCTCACCCGCAGCCTCCGCACAGGCGATCGACAGCATGTCGGCGTCCTTCAGGCGCTCGAGGAAGGCCCTTTCCTGCGACGCGCCCGGCGTGCGCATGTAGAGCGCCTCGGCGGGACAGACGGCGGAACAGGCACCGCAACCCGTGCAAGAGGCAGCATCGATCTCCACGCTTCTGCTCTTCACAGAAACGGCGTGAACGGGACAGGCCTCGGCACACTTCGTGCACGATGAGGCCTGATGCAGCCTTCTGACGCAGCGCCTCGCCACGAGCACCGGCGCTCCCGCAGGCGCACCGTCAAGCACCCCGTCCCCACGGGCCGCCGCCATCATTTCTTCGAATACGGGCATTCACTCCTCCTCAAAGTCCAAGCGTCTCCGCAATGGAAAACGCCACTCTTCTTCCGTCCGCCACAGCCTCAACGGCAAGAGCGGGTCCCCGCACCGCATCGCCGCCGGCCCAGATCTTCGGCACGCCGGTTCGGCCCTCGGCGTCAACGAGAATGCGGTCCGATTCATCATAGACGACGCCCTCGGCAGCCAGACGTTCCAATCGCACGCACCTTTGACCAAAGGCCACGACGGCCGTCGTCGTCCCGATCGACAAGCGTTCGCCCGTTTCGACATTCTCAAGCACGAGCCCCGTCAGCACGCCGTCCGCATCAGCCTCCGCAGCGACAGGCGTCACGTGCGGCATGAAGACGACGCCTTCCTCAAGAGCGTGCCTGACCTCGCGCCTTGATGCCCGAAGTTCCTCCGTCCCGCGCCTGCAGGCGACGATCGTCTCGGAAGCGCCGAGCCTCACGGCCGTGCGAGCGCAGTCAAGCGCCGTATCGCCGCCACCGAGCACCACGGCCCGCTGTCCCGCCAAAGTCGACTTGTTGCCTGAACCCGACGCATTCTCCTTCAGGAAGGCAAGTGCGTCGACGAATCCCGTGCGCACCTCTGCCGCGAAGGACGGCATGACGGCGCGTCCCGCGCCTGTCGCCACGAATACGGCGTCATGACGGGCAAGCACCTCGTCGACGATCCTGCCGTCGAAACGCGTGCCAAGCCTGAAGGCGACGCCCGCCTTTCCGAGCACGGACAGGCGCTTCTCAAGCACGTTCCCATCAAGCTTGAAGGCGGGGATGCCATGGGCGAGCAGTCCGCCCGCCTCTTCGTGCGCGTCGATGACGGTCACGGTCGCGCCGAGTCTGGCGAGCATGTCGGCGCAGGCAAGGCCTGCGGGACCCGCGCCCACGACCGCAACGGAGGCCTTTCTGTTCGGACGGCGGCGCTCAAGGTGCGCACCTCTGGCAAGCGCCGCATCCGCGGCTGCGCGCTCGACGGCTCCGATGGCAACGGGGGCGCCGGAGCGACCGAGCGAGCATGCGCCTTCGCAAAGTCGCTCCTGAGGACAGATGCGTCCGCAGATGTCCGGAGCGGCGCCCGACCTGACAAGCAGACGCCCTGCCTCGGCAGCCCTGCCTTCAGCCATCAGGGCCATCATGTCGGGAATCGGATTTCCGAGAGGGCAGGCCGCGACGCACTCGCCGCAGCGCAGGCACCTCGACGCCTCCTGCATGGCCTCGCGAAGGGAGAGCCCCTCGACCGTCTCGGCGAAGGTCGTCCTTCTGGCCTCAACGGGAATCGCCTTTTCAGGAACACGTGGCGGCAGGAGCACCTTCACCGCTACGGCACCTTCACCCGCAGACGAAGCCGCTCTGGCGGCGGCCTTCCTCTCGAAGGCGGGGAAATGAATGGCGTGCGTCGGGCAGGCGTCCGCGCATGCTCGGCACTTCGTGCACCTGGCGTCGGTCCACGGCGTGTTGCCGCCCCTCGGATCGAGTCCCTCGGGGCATGCATCGCGGCAGACGCGGCAGTCGATGCCTGCCGAGGCTGCACAAGCCTCGAGCTTCACGGCAGGACGGAAGGTCCTGTTGAGGCGCGCGAGAATCGTCATGACGGCGCCGAGCGGACAGAATGCATGGCACCAGCGGCGAAGCACGAACAGCTCAAGAATGAGAAAGCCCGCAAAGAAGACGATGGAGAGCGAAGGCTCGTTGAATTCGAAAAGACGCCAGAGTGCGATCACGAGCGCAAACGTGAGCCCTACGGGACAAATGAGGCAGAAGACGGGAAATCCGAAGACGGCGGAAGAAGCCAGTGCGCCTCCGAGCACCCAAAAGGGGCCCGTGCCCGGATTGCGTCCCGCCCGATCGGCATCCGTCCGCCCGTCAGTCGACGCGACTTCGTCGCCCTTTCCTCCTGAGATGCAGGATGCGCACGCAGACGGCGTGCAGGCCGCGGTTTTCGAAGAGCACGCCCCCGCCTTTTCGGCGGGCCGTTCGTCCTTCATGCCCGTGATGCGGCGCAGAAGCGGCACGGGACAGACCCAGCCGCAGAAGATCCGTCCGAAAAGCACGACGACGGCAGCGACGACCAGCAGTCCGAAGAAGGCCTGCGGCAGGAAGGTCCTGTCGGCGAGCATCGCCTCGAGCGCACCGAGCGGACAAACTTCGGCGATGCTGCCGATGCCGAAGGACGACAGGGTGCCCCAGCCCGTGTGCCAGGCGAGGCCGATGCCCGTCATGACGATGAATGCGGCTGCGGTGAGGCTGCGAAGGCGCCTGCTTCCCGCGTTCTTCACGGGAGCGTGCTTCGAGGCGCCGCGTGCGGACGTTTCATTTCTCTTCATCTCATGCCTCCTCTTGCGTCGCCCTCTGCATCGCCCTGACCGCCGGCAGAAAGTGGGCGCACGACGATGCCGCGCAGGCGGCCTCCCCTGTAGGCCTGATAAACGTTGGCGGGGCAGATCTGCTCGCACTTGCCGCAGCCGTTGCAGAGTCCAGGATCGACCACGGGCCTGTTCTGCGCCTCAAGCCTGATTGCGGCCTTAGGGGCAGCCTCCTCGCAGGCCCTGCAGGCCGCGGTTCTGAGCGCGATGCAGGTCTCGGTCACATGAGCAAGACCTATCTTCTCCGTTTCGGGATCAAAGTCCCTGATGGCGCCCGTCGGACAGACTTCGGCGCACTTGCGGCAGAAGTCGCAGAAGCCGCCGTGGAAGTTCATGACGGGCGTTCGCATGACGAGGAGCCCCTCAGCGAACCCGCCCACGCCGATGACGCCCGTGTGGCAGACGCTCCGACACCGGTCGCAGCGAAGACAGAGCGCCTTCATGCGCTCCTCCGCCGATCCGGGAGGCCTGACAAGAGGCGGCGTCTCGCCTTGTGCGGCGGCCCCGAGTGCAAAAAGACCGGCCACGCCGGCCGCCCCTGCAATGAAGCCCCGGCGGTTCGTCGTCCGGTCCTTGAATGCCGGCGTCCGGGCCGGTTCCGGATTTCTTCTTTTCATAAGCCCGTCTCCGTCATGCGCGAACGCGGGTCGGACGCCCGCGCATGTCCTTTCCGTATTCCGCAGCTGGGACTTCGGGAGTCCCGTCCGCCGCGGACCGCCGGACGTCGTCTCAGGCCTTCAGGTCCTCGAGAAGTCCGCCGTCCATGCGGATGAATTCGTCCGTGACCTTTGCGAGCCCGCGGTAGAAGTCCGTGAGCGCAGTGACCGTCACGTCGGCCGTGAAGCGAGGCACCCAGTTGAGGAGATGCTTCGTGAGGAATGCGTGCTGATCGGCAAGCGACGCCTCAAGCGCCTGCTCGTCGTCCGCCTCAAGAGCCTCAAGAGCCCTGCCCGCAAGAATCGCCATGAACTCGCATTCAAGGCCGATCTGGTCCTCGTGCATGTCGGCCTGCTCGCCGCGCTCGAGCCCGTGCTCACGGTAGATGCGGCAGACGTCCTCCCAGGCGTCCTGCATCACGAGTCTTCCGGGACTCGTATAGACGGATTCGAACGGATAGGAGACGAGGCCGTCGGCAATGCCCGCACCGAGGAAGGTGTGCGCATAGTCGACTGCGAGTTCCGTCACGGGATCCTCGGACTTCGGGTCCCGGAGCCAGTCCGCGATGAGCCTGAAGCCCTCGCCAAGTCCGCCGTCCTCCTCGGGGAAGCCCGCTGCACCAAGCCCGTCAAGCAGGTCCTTGTCGGCCTCGGTCTTGTAGAGGCGCGCGAGCAGCCTGTACATGCTTTCCCTCTGGGCAAGGATTTCGCGAAGGGCCGCCTTTTCGTTCTGATTCATGATGATGTGCCTTTATGTGTTGTTGATGCGCCGGGTCAGCGTGCGAAGAACTGCCAGGCAGGAAGGCCGAGGCACTGCACGGTCCACTGCAGGAGCACGGCACCCGCCGCAATCGAGATGAAGCCGCAGGCCGCGGGGAGGAGTCTGCCGCGCGAAGGAACCGCGCAGACAAGCGGCACCAGTGAGCCGAAGACGACGGCGCCCGCGAAGAGCCCCGTCAGATCGCCGCCCGCCACGCGCGAGAGCACGGGTGCAGCGCCGTCCGAGACGACGGTCGCGGCAACGTAGGCCGCGAGCGCCGCCAGACTGAGGAGCGCGGCGAATGCCGAACGCTTCCTTTCGGAGGGTTCCGCCTCGTCCGAGACCTCGCTGAGAACCTCGGCCGCAAAGGCTCCGCCCGCCAGGCACCAGGCCGCATAAGGAAGCACGATCGCGATCGTGTTCCAGCCTGCGCGCCATGGCATGTAGAAGGCCGAGCCCACGGCCGCGGCCGTGCATAGCGCAAGGAGCGCGCCCGCACGGGCGAGCATGTGCGTGGTGCCCGCCTCGGCCCTGCGCAGCAACGCGACGAGGTAGGCCGCGAGGACGACGGCCGTGAGGCCCGTCGTCACGAATTCGCGAAAGATCCCTGTCGAGGGATGGGCGAGCGCACCGAAGATGAGCTCGGGCCTCCCCAGATGGAGGACGGCGCATGCGCCGCCCGCCGCGAGGAGTGCGAGAGCGACGGCGGCCGCCCACGCCTGGACTGCGATCGGCAGGGACTTACGCTCCCCTGCAGCGAGCGCAGCGGCAAGGCCGGTGCCCGTCAGGACGAATGCAGCAAAGCCGATCAGCAGCCAGTCGTTTCCCATGTCAGATCCTCCCCTCGGGCTCAGTTCTCGACCATCTTCGGCGGATTCACCTGCCATTCGCCAGTCTTCTTGTGAAGAATGTAGCGCACGGTCGGGTGGTTGCCGCTGTCGGGCATCGAGTGGACGTTCTCGGTGCCTGCGGCGGCGAGAACCTTCGAGACATCGCTTTCGGGATCGTCGACGTCGCCGAAGAAGCGCGCCTTCGCGCAGCAGACCTTCACGCAGGCGGGCTGGTCGCCGACCTCCTGCAGGTGATGGCAGAGCGTGCACTTCTCAACCACCTTGGCCTCGGGGTTGTAGGAGCGTGCGCCGTACGGGCACGCAGCCATGCACATCTTGCAGCCGATGCACTTCTCCTTGTTGACGAGGACCTGTCCGTCCTCGGTCTGGTAGGTGGCGCCGGTCGGGCAGACCTTCACGCACGGCGCGTCCTTGCAGTGCTGGCAGACGGTCGGGAGGAAGTACTGCGTGAGGTCCGGGAACTTGCCCATCGGGCCGATCGAGAGTACCTTGTTGTAGTGGACGCCGAGCGGGACGTTGTTTTCCTGCTTGCATGCCATTTCGCACGCGAAGCACCCGATGCAGCGGTCGAGGTCGATTACCAAAGTCTTGTGTGTCATGATTTAGAGCTCCGGATTCTTCGTCGTGTCGGTGGGCTGCGGGAGCCAGGCCTTGAACTGCTCGGGCTTCATCCAGACGCCCTCGGGCGCGCCTTCGGACGCCTTGCGGATGCGGATCTGGAAGCCGCGGAGCGTGATCGTGCCGACAATCCTGTTGAAGGGCGCGTCATTCTTCGAAAGCATGTTGACGTTCATCTCACGCCAGCCCTGCGTCTTCGTGTTGAGGGTTTCCGGGAACCAGAAGCGCTCCATGTAGACGACGCCGACGGGGATGCCTTCAGTCACGCGGCACTTGCCGCGGATCTTGCCGCGCTTGGACTCAAGCCAGATCCAGTCGTCATGGGCGACGCCGTACTTCTTCGCATCGACGGGATTGACCCAGGCCTCGGGCACGGGATAGAGCTCGCGCATGTAGGGGTTGTTGCGAAGCGTGCCGTGGTGGAACATCGGCAGGCGGCCGTTCGTGAGAACGAGCGGGAACTCCTTGGCAATGTCGCGCAGCGGGCTTTCCGCAGGCTCTGCGTACCAAGGCAGCGGATCATAGTCGACCGAAACGGGCGGCACTTCGTCAAGCGCGTAGGGCTTGCCGGTACGGCCGAGCTCGATCCAGACCTCGCCGTAGAGCTCGAGCTTCTTCGAGGGCGTGCCGAATCCCTTCGGAAGGCCCGTCTTCTTGTCGGGCTGCTTGTAGACGTAGTACGTGTTCCACTTGTCGTAGGGCATGTACGGGAACGGCTGCTTTTCCTTGAACTCCTTCCAGGTCATGCCGATGTTGGCGAGGCGTCCGTCGAGGAGCTCCTCCATCGAATCCCAGTACGCGAGGTCCTTCTTCATGAAGGCGGGATCGCAGGCGCGCCTGGCATTTTCGTTGCCGAGCTCGGCGCACTTCTTGATGAGCTTCGACCAGAAGAGCGTCTCGTCCTCGGTCTCCCAGACGTGGGCCACGGGCTGGCGCGCGAAAACCCAGTTCATGCACTCGACGAGCATGTTGGTCTCGAGCCATTCGGTGGCGGGCAGCAGGATGTCGGCGTAGCAGGAGAAGGACGTCGGATAGAGGAACATGTGGACGATGAGGTCCACGTTCTTCGTGCCTTCGATCCAGTCCTGAGCGTGTCCGTTGACGACGAACTTGTTGCCGGAGCGTTCGAGCCAGACCTTGATCGGATACGGCTTGCCGGTCTTCATGGCCTCAA